>Ga0116227_10008426_pt1 | contig 19441 bp, 25 predicted proteins | sample S1TSphgellanicum_FD_89693 | JGI IMG/M metagenome (GOLD analysis project Ga0116227, IMG submission 89693) | Host-associated microbial communities from peat moss isolated from Minnesota, USA - S1T2_Fb - Sphagnum magellanicum MG | ecosystem: Host-associated > Plants > Peat moss > Unclassified... | reverse complement strand
TCCCCCGAGTCCGGGCCGTGGTGAATCTTGTGTGTCCAAGTGCCCATGGCAAGTCCCAACACCCAAGGGTGTCCCGAATGCTAAACTAACCCGATTTGGTTGGTTTTTTTGGATGCAGATTCACACAAGCTAAGCTAGTCCCTCTTCCTAGTCTAATCCATGGGCTCCCAACTCGACCCTTTACCCCTTTATAGAGTTGGAAGCCAGGAGCGTGCTACCAAGTCTCAACTTTTCGCAACTTGACTTTGTGAAACCCTCAAGTGGGTTTCACCCCGTGACTTGGGAATGCGTCAGAGCAACTTTCTTTCGGTCTCCCACAGTAGGAAGATCGATCAAAGAAAACAAGAGAGGAAAACTCAAACCCCTTCGCCAATCCAGGGGAGGGGAGAAGAGAGGTAGGAGGCATTAGTAGGTCCTCGGAGGATCCCTCGGAATGTTAGATCTTCAAGGCAAAAAAGGGGAACACTCGAGCATCACCAAGACTGGTCGATCCACATGTCCCCTCTCACACCCCACAAAGGGAGGTCACTCCAGGGGGAAAGAGAGGCCCCCTACACTCTGATGTGCACCAATCTTTCTTCTTTTCACTAGGAATCACTGTATCGCCAGGCAGAGAACCTTTCAGAGCCAGGCTCTGGCCGGTTATAACCAGGTACAAAAACGCTCAGAAGGAAATGTTGATGCGCTTCAAAGAACACACCCCTCCAAGCCTACCTCTGAACATCAGGCTCAAAGGGCCAGCAGAGGAGTTTGAGGAGGAATGGTCCACCGACGCTGCTTGGGGGGCTCATTCACCGAATGGAAGTTGAGCTGAAGGACCAAACTCTGAAATACTATCTCAACATCAACGAGAAACCACGGTTAGAATGGTCTTGGCAAGATGAGCCAAACACGGGGGGGATGGAGTGCACCATCCTGGTATTCATCCACACTGGATTAAAAGGTGTTAGTGTCCAAAAAAGGAAAAATCTACACTAGATCGCGCTGGACCACACTCTGGATCTGAACAATGAGGTAGCATTCACGGTCCTAGCACACAACCTCCTCATGAGGAAGGGGGAAGTGGACTCGTCTCGTCAAGAACTAAGGAACAGATCGGCTAGCATCCAGGCATCGCCTTAGGCCGCAAGAAAGAAGCGCCTCACTAGACTCAACATGACGATTCTGATGAACCCTGAGGTTCACACCTTAATCTCAACGCAAGAGGATCTTAAAGAGGGGAGCGAAGGTAGCAAACTCCCGTTCACTTTTGTCACTAGCCCCCCGGGATCAATCAGCCAGCCGGTTGCCCGAAGTAAACTAACTTATGTTTGAAAAGACACTTTCGCTGGTTTCCCTCAACGTAAGAGGGATGAGGGGCAATAAGACCAAACCCAAGCAGGTGAAGGCCCGGCTCACATCGCTAGAAACTCCTCCTCAGATCATTTTGCTTCAGGAGCACCACCTCGGGAAGGTGGAAGATAGGGACCCCGCGAGAGGGGTGGAATTCTGGCAGGGAGAGGCGTTCTAAAATGAAGGAATTCCCATGGGGCACTCCTAGAGGACAAGGGCGGGCACAGTGTTCCTGTCAGACAAAACTGTCGCCCCCTTCATCATAGACCACGGCATCCTGGATGCAGGCCGCGCCCAGTTCATCACACTACAACCTCCAGGCGAGGGAGCGTTAACCATTATTAACGTTTATGTGCCTAACCTCTCCAGAGATCACGCCCAGCTCTGGCAAAAGGTGAGCCAAGCAAACCTCATCGCGGATCATTTCATTATGGGAGGGGACTTCAACCATCAGGAGCCCTCGGAAGCCAGCAACTCCTCAGGCACGAGACAGCTGAGCAGGAGAGAGACTTCCGCTTGGCACCACATGACCCTCAAGTACGGGCTGTCCGATGCCTGGAAATTGGACAACTTTCACAAGCTCACAAAAAAAGCTTTCACATTCGACAACGACCAGCAAGGGTCTTCCTATGCGCTATCGCGCATTGACAAGTTCCTAATCTCCCAATCGGTGGAGGAGAAAGGAGGGCGAATCGTGGTTTCCGCCTCGGTGAAGAAGCTCACAGACCACTCGCCACTCACCATCTCGATCTGGGGGACCCATCAGACTAAGCACAGCAACCGTCCGCGCTACTTCGACCTTTCAATCCTAGGTGAGGAAAAGGGGAGAAAAGAACTGTGGGAGGCATGGACTGGTGACCACCCCCCTCCCCTCACTCCCTCACAGAGATTCGATTGGTCGGCTTGGCTGGAGGCAGCCATAGACCGAATGATGCGATGCAATGCACACCTCTCGAAAGAGAAAAAATGGGCCCAAGGAGCTTGCATCAGAGCTTGCTCCAAAAATATACAACTGGCAGAAGTCTAGCTTCAAGCGGACCCAACCAACGCAAAGGTTCGGGATATCCTCTCCAACGCTCAGGAGAAGCTCGCAGACGTCTTCCAAAGCTCCGTAGAGAGAAACCAGCATCTCTCTTCTTCCAGCTGGCTGAGGTATGGGGATACCTGCTCAAAAGCCTTCTTTGACTTCCATCGCATTGGGAAAAAGAAAACTCTCCTTCGGGAGCTCGAAACCGAAGAAGGAATAATCGGGGGTCAGAGCGATCTAGCTCTCTACGTCTCTGGTTTCTATGCCAAACTTTACACCTCGGATGCCACGGCCCCTGGCACAAGGGAGGCCCAAGAGGAATGCTGGAAAAGTGTCCCAGTCAAGGTTTTGCCAGCAATGAATGAGAGGCTTATCCAGGACCTCTCCCTCAAAGACATCACGGAAGCAATCAGAGCGCTCCCCAAAGGGAGGGCCCCAGGTCATGAGGGCATTCCGATGGAATTCTTCCAAGAATTCGAAGCGGAGATCGCCCCAACGCTCCTTCACGCTTGCTCGGCAATGCTCAGAACGGGAGCTAGTTCGCCCTTCATCAACAAAGGGATCATCACCCTTATTCACAAATCCGGGGATAGGGCCAAGCTCAATAACTAGAGACCGATCACCCTCCTGGGAAGTCTCTATAAAATTCTGGCCAAGACCCTCACTAGCAGGCTCCGTATGGAGTTCACCGAGATTATCAGGTCTACCCAGACATGCTTTGTGGAGGGCCGGAGCATACTGGATAATGTATTCATGGCCCAAGAGGGTCTCGGCTGGGCAGAAGAAAGCAACCAGGATCTGGTGCTTCTCCTCTTGGATTTTGAAAAAGCTTTTGATAGAATAGAATGGGGTTTCCTCTTTAGGGCCCTGGAGCAACTTGGTTTCAGTCAAACTTGGGTGCACTGGGTCACCTCCCTTTACCGAGAGGCCACCTCAGCCATCAAAGTGAATGGGGTCCCTGGTCCTATGTTCCAGCTTGCGAGATCAGTGAAACAGGGATGCCCATTAGCTCCCTATCTCTTCATTCTCGCCACCGATGTCCTGGGGTACATGCTAGCTGACCCCAAGTATGGGGTCGAAGGCCTCACACTCCCCAGAGGCGGTCTGATAAGGGATCAGACTTTTGCCGATGACACGGCTCTTTACTTACAGGGATCCCCGGCAAACCTAGATAGAGCTCAGGAGGTGCTCAGATCTTATGTCGCGCGTCAGGTGCCAAGGTCAACTAGAAGAAATCAGCAACCATCTGGGCCAGCCAGAGAGAAAAACCTTGGGTGTGGGGGGAAGAGGTGGGCCTAAAATGGATACCGAAAGGGAAAGGCACGAGATACCTGGGGATCCAGGTGGGTTTCCACTTGCCCCCAGAGGCAAACTTTAACTCGATGATGCTTGCTCTCAAGAGCAAGCTCATCATCTGGAACAACAACGCCCTCTTGTTGGCAGGAAGGATTCTGGTTGCGAACCAGGTCCTTCTCACTTCGATATGGTACCTGGTCGCTTGCTGGAACCCAGATCCCAAGATGAGCAGCCAAGTCAGGGGGCTCATCAGAAACTTTATTTGGGGGGGCAAGGAGGCGCCCACTCGTGCTAAGGTCAGGTGGAAAACGCTGGCGCTCCCAATAGTGCATGGAGGACTGGGGGTCACTGACCCCAAGTCCCAATCGGAGGTGTTGCTAACGAAACTTTTGGTAAGAGGGTTAGCCCCCGGGGGGGGAACCATGGAAGGAACTAGTCTGGCACAAAGCCGGTCAAACAAGACTCCCTCTCCACGGTAAGGGACCCTCCATCCTGGATCTGAACTGGCTCCTCACAGCCCCTAAACTGAAACGCCTCAAGAGATCAATGTGGAAAAGCATCGTGGAAGCCTGGCTTAATGCGAGACCCGGACTGAGCAAATCAGATCCATCCTCTCCAGCCGAAATTCTTAAACAGCCAATTTTTGGCAATCCGTCCATCCTCAATTCGAAAGGCATCCCGCTCGGGGTAGGGGGCCTGAGAGAAGGAAGTTCCTTCGCGAAGGCCGGATATACTCGAATCAAGGATTTCTGGAATGAAAAGACCAAAGGGTGGAAAAGTTTCACAGGCCTTGGCATGAGCTATCATCCTTCCAACAGGGAATGCAGGGAGCTGATTACGAATAGTATTCCCTGGCGCCCGGATGAACACGAAGACCACACTCAGATTGGCAACTGGATCGCCAACCCAACTCCCCCAATAGGCTGCCCGCTTGACTGGGTTTATCTGGTCCTCGCTAAGGATGGTGAAACCGCCACGGTGCTCGAATTCCAAAGGATCACGCCCAGTGGGCGCATCCAGCTGACGACCAACCAGGCGCTCAGGATCTCCACTGCCAATTACCAGCTTGTCAGGGTGCTCTCTCAGGAAAACCCCAAAGCAATGTTCAAGGTTGCCAGGGTCCCTCCGGCACCGGGGAAAAAGGCTCTCATTTACTGGATCTACAACATCGGTTTCATTCAAAACCTACCCTGGGATCCGGGGGAATGGCACTGGTTGTCTAACCCTCCCCTGGGCGACACCCCCTTTTTTGGGTACTCGGCAAAAAGGGGCTACACCAACATTCGCAAATCCATGCAAACATCGAGCATGGCTATCTTCCTCAATAACTTCAACCTGAAAAACACATCCACGGCTCAATTAACGGCCAGAATCTGGCATAACGCGTGCCCACGAAAGGTGGGCACGCTCATCTGGCTGATTTTCAACAGAGGCCTCTCGGTCGAGACCTGGCTGCAAACGATGGGTCTTCCCTCGCTCTGCAAGGTGTGCGACGACAACAAGGAGGAATCTCCTCAACACTGTCTCCTGGAGTGCCCCATGGCGCAACACGCCTGGGAAGCCTACAAACGTATTTGGTTGGAATGGCAAGCTCCTCACGATCTGGAAATCACGTGGTCTTTCGCGCTCCTGGGGGAAGCGTTGATCGAACAAGAAGATGACCCCCCTGGGCTCCTCGCATACCACACTAGCGGCTTCACCTATCCTAACAACCTTTAGACATATTGCGTAGCTTCATTGTTTATCGCCTCTGGACTAAGAGATGCAGAAAGCACTTTGATGATAAGTATTCCCTCAAAGCGACCCTCACCCAAGCCTAGGTGGCTACTGTTGAGGTCGGTATGGCTTCTTGGAAAGCTATTAGATCTCAGCAGCTCACCAAAGATCAAGACACTCAAACTAGCATCGAGTTTATCTTTAGAAAAGAATGGCTCCACAGGAGCATCATGGGGATGGACAATGCCACCATCCGGTGGCATTTCCTCCCCCCCTTGTATTTCCTCCCTTTAATTAATGTTTGATGGGGCTGCTACCTCCCTCCCCACCTGGGGGTTCTTTCTTTCCTTGAGCATCACACTACACCAAATAATTTTTTTTTTTTTTTTCTATTGCCCTCACTTGAGGAGGTTCATGTGTCATTTTGGGATCTACCTATCCACTTGTAGAGTTTTTAACAAATTCTAGTTCTTGGGTTGACGTTCTAGTTCTTGGTGGGTTAAAGTTACAAGATAAGGAGTTTATGGTTGAACATAAAAGAACACACTTTCTTTATATAGTTTGTAACATAGGATTTTTAAAAAAAAATATGAGTTGAAGCTTTTACTTGTTCCTTAATTACAAATTGAGTTGCAATTATAAGATGATTTTCTCACATGCTTTGTGCTTGTGTTTCATTATGTAAGTTATACAATTCAATTAATAATCATATGATAATTAAATATGATAATTATTTATTTGAATTAATTATTGTTTTCAGATAATTAATTATCAAAATAATTTATTTGAAACATAAATTTTTGAATTAAATATATGTTAAATATTATTTAAATTAATCAACTAGTGAATTAGTTATCTAAATTAATTAATTTAATTCAAATAATTAGTTAGTTCATGAATTAGGATAATTAATATCAAATATTTATTCATATTAATGGTTAATTATTTAGTATAATCGGTAAGTTCATAATAAGCAAATGTATTAAACATAGTTAATATCTAATAATGAAACTATTGAAACAATATTTTTTTATAAAACATTACATATGAATATGTATATTTATTAAGTTATTAATAGTTACACTAGATAGTCATAACATAGTTGAACAATAGTATTTTAGTAGTGGTGCATTAGTGGCCCTACTAATTATATCAATGAAAATCATAGTTGAAAATTAATTACAAACGTTATCCCAAAATGGGTGGTGGAAATTCAAACACCTGACATAATCATATGTATGTACATTGTACATTAGTTGTAACATAGTTGCTGTTTTAATGACACATTTACAATAGTTCTAAAATAATTGTAACATGCAATTTCTAAAAAAATCAAACATGGTTGATTACATATGTATGTACGATGTATATAAATTATTGTATAGAAAACTTATTTTCAACTTACTTGCAACCATAATACAATTAACTAATTTTTTAACATGGCAATTTATTTATTAATATTTTGTATTTCTAAAGGGATATTTGTATATGAATTGTTTTTTGAACTTTAGTTGTAGGGTTATGTGGTTTTGTTGAATGTGATTTCTCATAGTGTTAATTTTATTTTGAAGTTCAAGGCTTCAATCAAAGAAACTTAAAATAAAGCTTCTTCATTTGTATCATGTCACAATATCCATATCTATGACATTCTTGTCAAAGTTTCAAACACCATTAGAGTTGGATTTGTACCCATCTATATAGAAAAAATAACTAAAAAGTGTAGATACAAAGTTCTAGGTACAGGTTGGATATTGAGCACCTACTAACCACTTGCAAGATTATATAATATATGGAATAATGATCAAAATGTTTATCCCAAAATTCTTGAGTAGCTTGCCACAACCACCTAGAGATAATCCATGGCCAACGTCAAACCCAATAAATAGATGGGTACATTAATCTCAACTATTTGTTCAATATTGTGGCGAGTGACATGTTATATATCTTTGGTTTTTTTTATATTAAATTGTTTTTTGTTTGAAATTATTTTAGTTTTCATATATAACTTGTGATGTAAGAACCCCACAACACATAAAGGATTCATTGGGTAATTATGATCTACTTTTTTTCCAATTTGTTGTTTTTGCTATCAATTTGACATATCATCTTTTACCTTCTTCATTAAATGAGTTCAATTCATATGCAAATGTCCAAAACCTTCATTATGTTAAGACCATTTTTTCATGTTCCTAAGATGCGATATTTATTTTTAAAAATATATAAGTTCCTAGAAGTATTAGTGGGCATTCAAAATTTGAAACCTACTTATAAGTTCCAATTTTGAATCATTACACATTGGGAAATTTATATTTTAATGAATTTAATTCTCACCTTGCTCTTAGGCCTTCAATAGACAATTTTCCAAATTATATCCTTCTTACTATTTGAATGTCTGAACCTTATGAATGAACTGCACCATTTCATCACGATGGGTCATTGCCACAATCAATTAACAAAATATGTACTTGAACCTAATGTGAATCAAATTTATTTCTCTTTTCCAATTGTCACCCAAGTCCAAGGTGAAGAAATTTCCAGTGGAATAGTGGAGGTGTGTTTTCTTTTCATTTTTTTAATATCAAAATTTTGGATAAATTTAACCAAAAAATAGTAAACTTAGTAGAATTTACACTTGAAAAATAAATTCCAAAATTTTCCCAATTTCTTTGTGGAAACTGGCAAAGTTTCACTTGGAACTTCCACTTGGTCTTTTTTGAACCAAATTAACCCTTGGGTAATGCGTGAATATTCATGCACTTTTGGAAAGTATCATGTCAATCACACACCAAAGACAAGTGTCATAAAGTTTTTCAGCCATAACAACTTTATAAAAACAAGACTTTGGCAAGCTGAGGGTTTTCTTGCATTTTTTAAAAATAGCAAAGCTTAATTTTTTGTAGGAAAATTCATGCCTTGGACACCAATAATGAAACCAACCATGGCTATGATGAGGAATAGAGGCATGAAACATATATTGAATATTGGGTCATTTCCACATAGGAATATGGGTAGCCTTGTAGCGATAGTAGTGGTTGCATTAGTATGTGGTAAAACGTTGTACGACGGCCTATTCTAGGGCATAACTAATGTTTCCCACCATTCACTCACAATACAAGTGAAACCGGCAAGTGGCATTATAAGTCATAAGCGAATTTGAGATCAAAACTATGTATGTTTATTACATAACTATGAAAATCTATGTTTTTATTTGCATAAATATTTTCTCACCTTTCTATTGTCTATGTATAACTAGTATGCCACACCATTATCTTACCATGGATTTCATATAAAACATATCAAAACATTTCAAAACTAAAATCTCAATTCCTTTCACAATTTTATTCCATGAAACTTTACATTCATACAACAACTTATTTCTATACAATGAAGGTATTTTTCCAAAGGTCACAAACACCTTCTTATATATTAACGAAAAGGAAACTAAATAAGAAATTTCCTAAAATGTGCACATCACATGGTTCCCCATGTGAAATGTGATTTCACATGCATAACAAAGTGACAAAAACTTTTCACATAAATTATCATGTGTGAATCAATGTGCCAAATGACTTTTCATATAAATTATGATGCGAAAGCCAATGCACCTTAATGTGCAAAAGACTTTTCACATAAATTTTCATGTGAAAGTCAAACACTCTGACCAAATCATAATTAAATTATGAAATCCTACTAATAAATAAATCATCAAATTTAAACATTAAATAATTACATAGATAATAATCTAACTACATCAAATTACATCACTCCCAAATTCATTATGAATTCTATCCTCGAAATCACATATGCAAAACCTTTTTAAACTTGTCATGATTAATGTGATCTAAATATGGTGAGCCATTAACATTTTAAAATTCATAAGATCCATTATTTGTAAACATTTTCTTGATGACAAAGGGTCCAAACTACTTAAACAATAATTTCAGTTTATGATGATGTCAAACGTTAACCATCATGACAAGGTCACCTTCTTTGAACTCCTTGTTTTTCACCTTCTTGTCAAAAAAATTTTTTTATTGAGCCTGCGCAACTTCAATGGATTGGTGGGCCCTCAACTATAATTTGTCTAATTCATTAAGTTACAATAATCGATGGTGTTGGGATTCACCCAAAGGAAGTTTCATCGTTATGGCAATGCGTAAAATCATTACCTCTAATTCAATAGGTAGAAGCGCTTCCATCGCATAGGTTAAACGAAAAGGTGAATACCCTGTGGTAATTTTGTATGTGATGTTGTAAACCCACACAACATGGTGTATTTTGAAATCCCAATTGACGCGCTCCCAAGTTCCTAATTAGACCCAAGATGGGTCTAAGTTATTCACATAGTGGAATTGTGAGGAATTCGGGGCACGCTCCCAGCACTAAAAGGGGTAGAGGGGCATGCTGAAGCTCTGGGATGGGATTAGGAAGAGTGACAAGCTTTAGGTACTTACTCGAACCTGCATCAAACAAACTAACAAGTTGGTTAGTTCACTTTCTGGAACACCTTTGGTGCTAGGACAAGCCACGGGCAACTCTAGACTCACATGACTCACCACAGCTCGGACTTGAGGGAAATCACCACCTTCCCCCATATAGTATTCTCTACATCTCTTCGTGGCACCTACATTCGAATGGCTTTTTGTCTCGAGACTCCCAAGGAAGAGCTTCGAAATTATCTCGGTTTGGACTCCCGGGACTTTGCGAGGTCATAACTCCTTGCTCAGGCCTCCAATTGAGATGAGGTCTAAAGTAAACTTGTATTTCTCTTCGAGAGCTTTCCAATGGTGTATCGCACTCCACTTGTACGCACCGAGGTCGGGTCAATTCCCGACTTTTAATGGTCGGGAGTCAAATTACCAGTTTGATTCCTAGCCCTTCTTTTTGCCATAACTTGTGTTACAAATGTCCAAATGGCCCATGCGAGGCCATTTTCACATCTACACTTTGATACCTTTCCAATGATATAAATAACACCCCAATGTGAGGTGTTCTGGCCTTTGCGATCGAACTCTGAAGTTTCAGGAGTCCCGGAAGACTACCAAGTCCCCATTTCGGGAGTGTGAGTTTCGTCTTGACACTCTTTCAAGGTAGGGTTGCGACACCAATCACAAATGTTCACATGAAGCTCTGCCTTTTTTGCCAGCATGGAACACGTCCTATTGGTCCTTTTATTAGGCCATTAATGTTAGGCTTATACATAGTGGTAAACTTATGTTTCATTACGAGATGTCTAACAAGTTTTCCACAATTTCATTAAAAAACTAGGGACCATTATTAGAAAAAACTTCAAGTGGTGTCCCAATTCGAATAAAAATTTATCCATACAAAAATCGTGCTACTTTTTGTTTCATTAAAGATTTCAAGGCATGTATTTTTGCAAACTTTGTGAAGTACTTTGTTTTAACCACAATGAATCGATGCCCTGTCCTAGTCATTGGCAATGGCCCCATTAAATCAATTCCCCATTTTTCAAAAGGTCCCAAAGGTGGTATGGGGTGTAGAAGGCCACTCTAGTAAACCATTGTGCATAAACTTGACATACATCACAACTTTTGTAATAATCATGGGCATCCTTGAAGAAGGTGGGCAAGTAATAACATGCTTACAAAATCGTTTCTACTATGATTCATCCCACAAAATGGCCTCCAAAAAACCCATCATGAAATTCATACAAAAAACGTGAAATTTCATCCTTTCCAATGGTTCATTGTGAAACACCATCTCTACTTTGGAAGTAAAATTGGTCGTTTATTATTAGGTAATTTCAACTCTTATGCGTAATTCGTGTTTGCATCACCTTTGTGGCTCCAATTAGAAATTTCATGCCATCCAAGTATTGAATGATTTATCAATATTCCTTAGGCGTTTCTTCTACATTGATGGTCATTATTGCTGGATCTAGAAAGTCATCATCCTTTGAAACATCACCCATTCCTTTGTATGCCTTTGTAAGGCCATTAAGATTACCATGTCACCTTCTTGGACGATGGACAATGTCAATGTCAAATTCCTCCATTAACAATAACCATCGAGCAAATCGATCGCTTGAAGTTTTTGACCAAGTAGGTTACGCCCTTGTGATTTGTCACAATTTTAGCCTTCTACCCCAACAAGTAATGGCGAAACTTCTTAAGAGAGAAAATAATTTCAAAACATTCTTATTTGGTCATAGTATAATTTTATTTTTTTGAAGTTAATTATCTGCTAACAAAATGAATGGGATGGTCATGCCCATTTTGGGACAATGTGCTCCCCATTGCTTCCCCAAATGCACCATAATATACAAAGAATGGTTTGTTCCAATCCGAAGTTTAAAGGATTCGTGCAGTTTGAAAAGCTAATTTTGAGTTGTTTAAATGCACATTTTGACGCCTCATCCTCCATTGGTGTAGGTGTATATTTCCGTATGAATCATGTTAAAGGACATGCTTTTGTCACAAACATGTGTATGAACCTTCAATAATAACTCACCATCCCCTAAAAACCTTGAATGTTTTTTTTGTGGTGGGGAAAGGAACCTTTGAAATCCTATCAAGCTTTTTGGGATCTATGGCTACTCGATTCTTTGACATAATGTGTCCAACCATTTTCCTTTCTGAAAAAACCAATTGTAGTTTTCTCAAGGTTCAAAATCATTCTTGAACCATCCAAGTGTTGAAAAACTAATTCAAGTTTGGTAAGGTGTGAAGCTTTATCATTGTAAACTTTAAAATTGTTAATGAAAACTCTTAAAAAAAGGCCCAATAATGGTTCAAAAACCTTGTTCAAAAATGTTGAAATGTCCCTAGAGCATTGCACAAACTGAAGGCCATTATTGTGTAACAAAATGTTCCCCGTGGTGTGATGAATGTTGTTTTTGATTGAAATTCCAAAATAATTTTCACTTGGTGGTAACCCCTGTACCCATTTTCGAATGTGTACATCTTGTGCCCTATTACCTCTTCTAAAATTTCTTCACAAAATGGCAAAGGGTATCAGTTTTTTTTATTTAAAGTTTTATAGTTGACACATACCTTTAACTTCCCATTTTTCTTTAACGCCAATACCACACAAGAAACCCATTCAGTTGTTTCGATAAATCTAATGAAACCTACTATCAACAACTTGTCAAATTCCTCCTTCACCATTGTAGTATATATTGGATTCCACCTCCCTTGTTTGGTCTTGACCGATTTGGCATTTGGTAACAATTCAATTTTGTGTTGCTCCATGGTGACTTTCCCTAAGGTCCTTGTAGTTGAAAACAAACAAATGGATATACTTACATAGTAAATCTTCATATTCCCTTCTTTCCTCAGGGTGAAGGTCTAGTCCTAATTCAATTTTGTTCACCCATTCCACAATTTTTCCTTCTGTTAACCCACGTGGAGTTAATTAGTCATTATCCCCTCTAACCCTTTGATATGCTTAAGACAAAGCTCCAACCTTGGGGATTGCTTCCAAAGCATATAACTAGAATCACTGAAATCATCTATGTAAATCCTTTTAGAACTAAAGCTTTGGTTTGTTTTTTATTCATCATACACATTCATTCCTCCGAAGCTCTTCATAAAGTTAGCAAATGGAACTTTCTGTTGATTAGGATGAATTTCAATGGTCAAGTATCCTTTGCCCTAACAATTCCTTGCATGTGACTTTGTTAACCAAGGCCAACCTAATATCATTAGGTAAGCCCCATCTTCCTCTAATACCACATGGAAATCCACAATGGTGGAAACCCTCATTATAATGATTGGAACATTACTAATTACTCCTTCGAGCCTAATAATTCGTTTGTTAACCATTTTGAGGGTTATTGAAGCTAGTCTATAATTTTTGAACCTTAAGTATTTCATTGCAAGAATTGTCATCACATTGAGTCTTACCCTTCCATCCACCAACATTCCGTGTAACACTGATCCATTAAATTACACATCAATGATTGGATCACATTCATGTTCAGTTACTATGGCATTCAAAAATGTGGGTACCTTTGGGACTTTAGGTGTTAACAACCCCTTCCTCAATTCCCTTCCAGCTAAAGGCACTAGTGCCACCAATTGTTTAATGGTGATGTCTGAGAAGCTTGGGGGTGCGTAAAAAAATGTAAATCACAAATGGGTTTAGGACCGAAACTATGTATGTTTATTACATAGCTATGAAAATTTATGTTGTTATTTGCATAAATGTTTTTTCACATTTTTATTATCTATGTATAACTAGTATGCCACACCATTATTTTACCATGGATTTCACATAAACTATACCAAAACCTTTTAAAACTAAAATCTCAATTCCCTTCATAATTTTATTCCATGGAGTTTTACATTCATACATCAACTTATTTCTATTTAGTGAAGATGTTTTCAAAGGTCACAAACATTTTTTTATATACTAACCAAAAGGAAACTAAACAAAAAATTTCGTAAAATGTACACATCACATGGCTCCCCATGTGAAATGTTATTTCACATGCATAATAAAGTGATGAAAACTTTTCACATAAATTATCATGTGTGAATCAATGTGCCAAATGATTTCATATAAATTATGATGTGAAAGTTAATGCACCTTAATGTTCAAAAGACTTTTTACATAAATTATCATGTGTGAATCAATGTGCCAAATGATTTTTCATATAAATTATCATGCAAAAATCAATGGACCTTAATGTGCTACAGACTTTTCACATAAATTATCATGCGAAAATCAATGCATCTTAATGTGCCAAAGACTTTTCACATGACTTTTCACATAAATCATCATGTGAAAGTTAATGCACGTCAATGTGCCAAAGATTTAGAACATGACTTTTCACATAAATTATCATATAAAAGTCAATGCACCTTATTAGCTGCCTTGCTTGAAAAGTAGTTAAATGCCAAAGACTTTTCACATATCATGCAAAAGTCTTGGTTCCATTTTGGAAAATCGATCAAGGTTCAAATTTCATTTTTAGTTTTTATTAACTTGGATTGGAACGAACAATTAACTATTAGTTTTAAGTCCTTTAATTTTAGGAAAAAATATTTCCTTGTTCTGGTTCCACATATGCATAGATAAATTTGGGAAATTTTGGTAATTTGTTTGATTTTTAAAAGAATACATTTTGGTTCTGATTTTGGATTACTAAATTAGACCTAGTTATTACCAACTAGAATGGCAACTAATGTTTCTTATGCACCAAAGCAGGTACATGCCCAACTTTGGTGATAACAATGTTGTGTGAGTGTTGGAACCCATGAACATGGCACATGCAACACATCTTGTCCCACCATAACTTGGAGGGGAGAATGGATTTCCATGCAATTATTTATAAAGTACCCCTTAAGGTACTAGGCCCCAGTTTTGCCAAAATTGAGGATGAAATGAAAAATCATGATGAAAACAGTACACAAAGAAATAAAAGGGACCAAACTAATTTTCTCACCTAAATTGGTGCTCTTAGATCAAACATTTGTCCAAACAAGATCTTGCAAATCTTCTGGAAAATGAACACAAGTGTATAGATAATCTAAAAAAGGCACCATTGTCTAGGCAATTATTAATTATAGTAAAAAAATAGGCATTTTTTTTTCTTAATTTGCTACACTCCCAACTTCTGCGGTTGGAGGTGATTAAAATGGTTGAGCAACATTCTTTGTTGATTTGAAACCAAGGGTTTAAGCATGGGTTGAAACATGGAAGTAAGATTTATTTTATTTTGCTTATAACAATTTATGCCTATTTTATGTTTCCATACACGAGAGTATAGGCCAATGTGCCAAATTTTTAAAAATAATTAAAACGTGAATTGAGTACCAAAAACCATTGTTTAACATGATAATTAAATTCTAGATTTTTTTTGGGACAAACGATAATTTAATTAAATATAAAATTGAACTGGAATATTTTTTTCTTAGATAATTGAATCACTACTTACATCATTAGGATCAATGTTATTTTTCCTGGCAAATTGAAGCAAAATTTACTTTCCTTTGCAAAGGCACAACCACCACAGTAAGAGTTTTTAACTCTAATTCGCTAGACACTACTCCTGCATAGGGGCAGGTTGCATCCAGTGACTAACGCTCAGTACTACAAAATGTGGGTGCAATTCGTTACTCCCCATTCACTACACCAGTGAATTCCTTGCTTTCGCACTATTCTCTGTTCAGTACAATTAGTGAATTGACTCAAAATTTAGTAAAATCACTTAGGGTACAAGGACACCTTTTGTTGTAGTGCTATACATACAAATGCAACAATTATCCATCAAGCATGGCAAGAGCCCATACCGGAATGAGTATTGTAAGTCATGATGGCTTGATCAGCACTGAAAGATTGAGTGATGAAAGCAGCTGTAGGTCTATGTGTGGAAAATTGGAGTATGGTATGACTGAGTGTATTTAGGTACTGAACACTATATTAGGGTTTGTGCTATAACTTCTAATAGGACTCCGGCCAACCAGGTGCTGGATGAGAGTGAGAGTAGAGGTGCAGGTTGATACAATGGAATACTGGTGGTGCTTGAAATGACATGAATTCAGCCACAGTTCTATACAAACTTCGCATACGGTCCAAGAATTCTCACCAGTCCAGCAGAATTCAGTCAGGTGCTTTGTGATGGCAGCTAGGAAATTTAGTTCCGACGACATTACTTGGGCGTTTGGCAGATTGTAACTTCTTGCAAACTCGTGTATAAATTGTGTATAATTTAGTTCTCATGTGAAACCACGAGTCAGTTGAAGAAAGTAAGTATGATCCCCCAAACTGAAGAGAGTGAAGGCCAGTCAGCATGAGAGACTCAATCCAATACGAGCCTGCCAACGAGCGTGTCTCGGGCCCCTCTCTGCCCTGTTAGTCAGCCTGTGTTTGCAGCTACGGTGCAGTTGCAAGGTGGTGCGCGAAGAGCGGAGCAACGATTTTGTTCTTGGCGCAAAATTGCCAAACGGCGACAGAGTTTTCTGGAAACGGAATATTCTGTTGCAAATTCCCTGTTTTTGAGAAAAAAAATCGCCAAAAAGCAACAGAAAACTAGTTTTTTAGCGATGGTGTCACCACCTTTATGCCTACTTGCTATAGTTTCTGGAAATAAATTCGCCACTTAAGTAGAAATCTGCCTAGAGATGCTCGCCACCCTGGCTATATCAGGAAATTGAAAGAAAAAACACTGGAGCGGATGCGATAAGAGCATGTGGAATAGGGCTGGAAAAAACCCTATTTTTTCCATTAGAAAATCGGGTTGTTGGTTTTGATTTTCGGTCTATAAAACCTGGTTTTATTTTAGAGTTGGTCATGCCCTGGGCCACCTGCACCCCTGCCATGCTCACATCGACATGACATCCTCATCATCAGATTCCATGGCGTCCTCGGGTGCCGAGTCGTTGAATGCCGCCGTTGCATCATCGTCGTTCTTGCTGTTGTATTCGACGACATCATCGTCGTCTGGCACCGGGTAGTCATAGAACGTGTTCAGGTTCAACTTGATGAAGACAAGTTTCTTGACAGTCCTAGTCGTAAGGGCGTTCTTCAGTTTTGAATGGATAAATCCCATCGTTGAGAGTTGCGTTCAGATACAGCTGACGACATAGCCATGGTAAACATCTTGATGGTGATCTTCTGGAGCGTTGGATAGTCCGTGCCATTCGTGAACCACCATTCTAATCAAGGTCGGTAGTATCGAGTTTTATTCAATTGGCTTTTATTCGGTTTTTAAATAAAACCCGAGTCCCAAGATAGCGTCATAATCGGGTTTTAATCTATTTATTTATTGCGATTATATTAATAACTAGGGTTTGGCATTCAATTTTGCCTTTGCCGTAGTGGTGGAGTCGCAATCCAACATTTGCAATGGTGGTGCCTTGTTTGAAACAAGTTGTTTCCTAGCAGTAGTGTAGCACCAATGTCGAATTCCTTGAGCGACTCATTCGTCTCCAATGACACCAAACTCTTGAACAACGATAATGCGGGTGGCCAACATAGCAATGGCACCCCAGGGCCCATTATTAATGGGCTCAACGACTACAACAACCATGACGTTGAAAAACAGGACGTTAGACCGTCGTCGAAGAAGCATGGTTGGACACATTCCCCCATTTGGGAGCTGTTCATTGACATTGTAGACCCGCACAATGCCAAGTTGAATGTTTGCAAGCATTGCAAAACGCTCCTGAACTACCATAAGAAGAGCAAGTCGGTAAAGGTTCACCTCAACAATTGTGCCGCATTCTGCAAGGTCATGAACAGCATGGAGGATGGCACACGCCTAGAGTGGTACCCTTGTAACAAGAAGGGTGCTACATGGCCAGTGCTCGTAGCGAAGAATGTGGGAATCGTGTTTGGCATGAATAGTAATTTGCAAAGCTCGATCAAGTAATATGCATTGCCAGCCGTCTCCAAGACCTAGAAAGCCAAGTTTCAAAAGCACATGGCAATACACTATTACGCAATGGGCATTTCGTTCCAATGCGTCGAAGACTTGCACTTGAAGAATGCCATCTGTGCGCTACGTCCCGACGAAAGTTTGTTACTATCACGCAAGCAGCTCGATTCAACTCTCCTGGACAAGTGCCATGCCGAGCTCCTGTTAAAAGTTGATTTGCGTTTGAGTGGTGTAAGTGTGTGCCTGACAACCGATGCCTAGAGCAACATCAAGAACGATTTTGTTATTAATTACATGGTCGTCTCGCTTGTTTGCAGCTTGTTCTTTGAGTCCATGTTGATTGGTCAACAAAGGCACGACCACAAGTTCATCGTTCGCGACATTGAACGCATTATCATCTGCCACGAAAACACATCGTTCGTCGACGCCGTCACTAACAACACCAACGCAAACAAGAAGGCGTGGTAGCTTGTGAAGGCGAGGTTCCCTTTGTGCTACTTCCAAGGGTGTTGTTCACATAACTTGCACTTGTTTGTCAAGGACGTGTTCGAAGCAACGAAAACCAAGAAGCGTGGCGACACAGAACCAACGTACCCTGACAACTACTTGTTCAACAACCTTCACGATTTCATTAGGGACTGCAATAACGTTGTTAAATTCTTCCATAACCACCATGTGCCTAAGGCGCAGTTTAGTGAGCTGCAAAAGACCACAAACGCGCGAGCATTGGTGAAGGCCGCACTTACGTGTTGGGGCACCATCAAAGACATGGCCAAGACCTTGCTCTAATCTAAGAAGCATCTACACGCGATCGTCATGACGCGCGACTTCGTTCAAGGAACGCTTATGCAAAAGGAAGAGCGGAAGGTGATGCATGACACAATCACTGATCATCATTTCATCAACAATCTGAAGAAGATGCTAGCAATCTTGTGCCTAGTGGATGGTTTGATCGTCAAATACCAGTCAGACAAAGTTCCAATCTCGGAGGTGATGTTGAACTTCCATGTTCTGTTGAATGAATTCGCCAAGCTCCATAACACTAATGTCATCACAAAACAAGAGGCCAAATACTTGGTCATGTTCGTGAAGAAGTGATTCCAGTTTATTTATGGTGAGGCACACGGCTTGTCCTACTTACTCAACTCGATTATGCTTGGCGAGGGCTTGCCTGGCCCCAATCAACGCACTCTACAGGACATGTTGATCAACATGCCAATAGACGACATCACGCCCATCGATGAATAGCGTCGAGAGAAGATCTACATGGAGTATACTGAGTTTTTGATCCAGGTGGGGTAGGAAAAGAAAAACAACTCCTTTCGATTTCAGCTCCTTGTGTTGGCATTGTCAATGACGGCGTCAGCAAATGATGTGTTTTCGTGGTGGATGATCACGTGTTCAATGTCGTGAATAATGAACTTGTGGTCATGCCCCTGTTGACTAGTCGACATGGACTCGAAGAACAAGTTGTAAGCAGGCGAGACGACCATGTAGTTGATAACAAAATCATTCTTGATGTTGCTCCATGTCGCAACCCCACTTTGGCCAAGTGTGGGGGTGAAGCCCAACACTTGGAAAAGTTGGAGGTTGGGAGTCTTCCGGGACTCCCGAATGTTTAGAGCTCGACAGAAAGGGGCAAAACACCTCGCATTGGGGTGTTCTTGGTGTCATTGGAAAGGTCTTGAAACGTAGATATCGAAAATGCCCTCGCATTGGCAATT
>Ga0116227_10008425_pt1 | contig 19443 bp, 11 predicted proteins | sample S1TSphgellanicum_FD_89693 | JGI IMG/M metagenome (GOLD analysis project Ga0116227, IMG submission 89693) | Host-associated microbial communities from peat moss isolated from Minnesota, USA - S1T2_Fb - Sphagnum magellanicum MG | ecosystem: Host-associated > Plants > Peat moss > Unclassified... | reverse complement strand
TGAAAAAAACCATTAAAAAGACAGGGCCACAAAAAACTTTATAAATTTCCCAATTTTACCCAAAAAAAAAAATTAAACCAAAAAAAAAAAAAAAAACCACCCAAAATGCTAAGCCATCACATCCATTTTTGCAAATTTTCACCACAATATGAGTAGATTAAAACAACCAAAAAAACAAAAACTTCTCACTGGAGTGGAGTGTACGGGACAATGCCTAAAAACAATAGAAAACCAAGCATGGCCTCTACCCTTGAAAAAAGGAGAGAGACAAAGTCTATAATTAGACCCATGCAAATCACTTGCTGTTTATCTCTCTAATTACCCAAAAAGGCCGGTGGCTGGGTCCACCATTAAAATTACCCCAAAGAATTCCAAGAATTATTGTCTCAACTTGACATTTCCACCAAATTTTGTCATGCTCAATTCTGAAGCATCACACATGCATGGAACATCGAGTTCCCGTCTGCAGAATATATGCATGGAACATCAAATGCCATGAAGTCCCAGCAGCAACAGATGGCACAGAAATTGTATGCATATACTGAGGACCAAATTACCCAAAGGATGTGCAATGATTATTATCCAGCCAACTGGAAACAGATGCCCCAAAAATATGAAGAGACACTACAACAGCAGCGGCAGCGGCGGCGGCAGACCAGACATATTATTATGGCAGAAAGAAAATGGATTAAGAAACAGTGGTGGAGTGTCTAGAACTGCAAAACTGAAACCAAACTCAATACGCAATTGTGGCTACAGAAGTGCTTTTTGGGCAGGTATAAATGGGTTTGACCACAGGCAGGGATTGGAGGAAACAAGTTGTACTTACAAATCGGCTTTTTTTGTCTGACAATGGACGACTACAGTACATAAGTGCAACAATCATGTCTCACACAAGCTTTGACTGAACAAGAGATGAACAGCGGAGACAAGAGTGTACTAGTGCACATTGGGAGGATTTTGGGTGTGTGGGTGGGGGGTGGGGGGGTTGAAGGCCCAAGAGAGAGCCACCCAAATGCTTCACTGCCATTCTTCTGTCTATTCATGCCTAAACACACAAGTCTCACCTCTTTTGCAGTATCCTTGTGCATGAAACTTACAAGGAACGTCCTTTTTGGAAAGTCTAGACGATCTCTCAGATAGGTAAGACCTGTCTCGACTCCCTGAATCATCATTCCAAGACCCTGTATTACTAGAATCACGACCAGAGTAACGACCCCAATTTGACCTCCCTGCACCATTGCCACTGTCCTGTAGACCCTGGCCCCGGCTCCCTCCTGCCAGAAGTTGTGGTGCCCAGCTATCATTGTCCCCACGCGACCTCAAGGGACCACGGGTATCAACTCTACCACTGGCAGAAGGAGTGCTTCCATAGATGCTGTTTCGAACTCGGGACCATCCACTGCCACGATCTTCAACAGCATTGTGATCTTCAACCCACTCCCGAGTACCTGAGTATGTTGAGCGAGTTGGTACATCAGGCTCCCCTCGCTTTGTGTCCCACCTTCTATCATCACCTGTCCCACGAACACCAACCCAGGTGCTACCTTTTACCTCACCGAGGCCACTAACAGAAGAGCCTCCTACAGGATCCCGAGTACTACTCTGAAATCCAGTCGTAGTACTGGTGGTTGTCCAGGGATCCCTCTCTTCTGTAAACTTTCCAGCCAATGCACTTGTGAGGAGAATCGAGTTCTCATGGGTCTCACCAGTCCTTCTAATTCTCAGGTCAATTGGGAACAGTCCAGTTGTGTTCCACTTCCGTAACTGCTCCATTGAAAAGGGTCCCTGAACAGTCCCTGTAGGATCCTGGTAATGCCACACCTTCTCCTTCTCCATCATGTCCAGTGCAACCTGGTTCTTCATCACACTGGGTTCTAGGGGAGTGACTCCAATGTTTGAGAGAGGTAGGACAGCTGCAGCAGGGCCAACTGACTCCCTCTGTAAACCTCCTGGATACACCTTTGGCAGATCAAATAAGGGTGTCCGAAATTCATCTTTCACAAACTTTGAGCCAGTGCTGTCCCCAGCCCAGTGGTCACTACGACTTTTACCAGTGGCTCGCGAACCTTCTGCACCACCTTGATCACTCAGTTGCTCTTGAACATAATCTCTGTGGTCTTTTGTCCAGCTTCGACCTCCCCCTCTTTCCTCGTTCCAGTGTGACTTCTCCTGCATCAAGTTTATATCACGCACAAAGCTCCTGTCACTGGATCGGCCTGCTTCATAGCCCTTTTGACTCCAATCTCTAGCACCCACATTGTTCTCCCTAGTGGAAGAAGGCTTGTATCTATGGCTGTCCCCATCTATTTTTCGGCCACCAAAACTTGAGTCTTCAACATTACTGCTATCCAAGCGGTTATATGATGGCACTGCTGAACCTTTCTCCCAAGAAATTCCTGGAGAGACCTTGGTACGATAGCTTGAAAACTCATCTGCATATGGTATTCACAAAATCCATCACCCAACCTTCTTAAAATGACTTTCATCAAATTACAGCATCACAATACAATATAGAAGTAAGACTAATAATTGTAGAAGGTGGCAAAACGTCTTGGAACCCACTGGAACCTCATCCATAAGCACTTTCCTGAAAGGGTGAGCCAACAGACCTGTAATAGGTTTTTCATCACTGACATCGGACTCATATCCAGGTCCCATACGTGGATCTGCACTGACTTCAGGTCTTGCATGCAGCTTTGCTGCCCTGAATGTTGGGTTGCTGAGTTCCTGAAGTTTCTCCACGCACTCCCGCAATGTGAAATAGCACAACTTAAGGTCAAGGATTACCAATGTCAAACCCCACAGACTCCAAGAACATATGCAAGCCAAGACCCCATACAGCCACTCTGGACACAATCAAACACCTTGTGAATGGACTGAAGAACAACCCCAATAATTGAAGTACTACTGACTGTGTTGCCATCCTCCAAACTGCCCAATGTGAGTAGACTGACCCTTGCCTTGAACAACAAACAATTGACATAAAGTAATCAGGTGGGTGGATATTCTTTTTTCCGACCCTTCTCGCTGGCACGATCCCTTAGATTCACCAGACGCTGTCGTTCAGACTCAAACCACTGGAAAGAACACAAGCCATTACGTTTGGTGAGATGAAGTAGAACTGCTGCCTAACAGTTTACATTAACAATGCATGTATTCTCAAGAACAACATGTTCACACATGACCATCACATTTGTTGTGAAGCAAAAAGTCAAGCCAAGCCCAGCCAAAAAAAGTCCTCTCACTGCATTCAGCAACATCTGTAAGTGGTGTTCATTTCTGATAAACAAAATAATAACATAATAACTGGAAAATCTGTGAAAAGCTTGTTGCTTACATCATTAACTTTCACCTCCTGTAAAGCAATTGCTTTTGCCTCCAGTTGGCCCTGTACAACAGATCTTAAAACTGAGACAAATAAACAAAGAAGATGAGCACATCAGAGCTATGCAGCAAAAAATTGGATGATTAGTGCAGCGAACCAAACAATCACAAAACAATAAGAGAAAAGGGCACAGTAGAGTACAAACATACCACAGTCAAAGTCTTGATAAACCCACATTTGATGCTTTGTCGCAATCGCTGGCACTCCTCCTGCTTCCATTAGAACCACAGCCACATTAAAACAAGAATTCAAAAAATTTGTACCCCATCTCACCTTCATAGGAGATGATATCAAAGGTTCATAACAAACCAGTTCCTGAAAGAAATCTGCAGTGTATGTCTGAAAATACACCAACTGACAAATCTAAGAGATGGGACAACAAAGTTAGTAGTTCCCAGGACCCAGCAGCATGTGCATTTCACTCTTCCATGGACCAATGGGTTGGGAAGCATGTCCCCCCACATCCCACCAAATTCATACATGTGATTCCAGACACAAGCTTCATGGGTAACAAAATCTGGAGCCAGCATGTAAAAAATCACCTCATTAAAGTCCTGATTGGACACAAGGTCGATTGTCAAATCTTCCTTCTTCTGAAGATTCAGAATCTCCAAGACAACATTTGTTAACTTCTTCCCAGCCTTATAAAACTCTGTCTGCTGTCGTGTCCCTGCATTGTGAAAGAAGGGATCAGTCCTGCTGCACCCTCTGGAGTGGAAGATCCCACAACACAAAATACAGTCAAGAAACAATGATATAACCATGACCAGAAGAGGGCCATAAGGATTCCACTAAAAGTACACCATGGAGTAAAATCCTTCAAGAAACCCACCCCCACACCCCCAAGTTTTTCTTGGATGGCTTCCATATTACCTGTGACAAGAACAAGTCTGTAGCACGTATCCAATGTGCTCACACTACCTGGAACACGTATCTTTACAAAAGTATCAACAACCTTGCTATTGAACTCAGGGTCATCCAGTAAGTTTTCCAATAAAGCCCTGCGCAAGTATATGAGGCCAATGTTTTTGGGACTGATGGCAGCAAAATCATTTCCGTCAGGCCTCTCAAATTTTTCATCGCTCCTTCTTCGGCCTCTCCGCCTGTCCTTGGCCATATCACGGTCTAACTTGTCCTCAGTGCCATCTGTTTCACGTGCATCATCTTTCACAGTCCTGTCTAGCTCCTTCAAACTCTTTGCACCATTGGCAGAGTCCTTTGGAGGAAAGTGTTCATTGAGCTGCCTATACATTTCAGACTGGCCCATCAACTTCTTCCCAAACATGGCTTGGAGTCTTTCATCACAAAGTATCTGGCTCTTTTTTTCAGGATCCTGCAGCTGATGTCGCTTGATGTATGCCCAAAGCAGATGATTAACTGCAAATCTTGTAAGAGGCTTCATTGGATCCGCTTTCATGTGCACAATGAAGTCCAAGACCTCTTTTGATGCCCAACCTTCTATCTTCCGAGATTGAACCTCAGAAACAGCATCATCATCATCACCGTCATCATCCTCCTCATCCTCCTCTTCCTGCTCATCCTCATTCTCTTCCTCTTCCTTATCTTCAGCTCCTTCAGTAAAAGCATCTGCCTTATTTTCCACTACAAGATCTTCAGACAAAGTAGGTGCAACCTTGATTTTCTTCCTACTCTGATTTTTGCCATCCAAACTGTCATCTTCATCTTGATCAGACTCTCTGTCTGACTCAGTACCTAGCCCATCAACATCAGAAGGATCCTGATTTTCTGTATCAGAACCACCATTTTCTGAATCTTCACAGATCCCTTTAGCAAGCTTCCCATCCTTATCTAGCTCTGGCAAGGTCAAGGAAAGTCTGTTCTTGAGACCCAACCAATACTCCTTGAATAAGCATTCATAAGTCTCCTTATCCTCAAAGTCCACTTCCACCTGCAGACAATCCAAAACAAAATGAATTCCATACAGACTGTAAGCCAAACCCAAAAACCAAATTCCTCACTTACCATTTCCTGGAGCACACAAAAAGCCTGTCTACTTGCAATTCAAAAGAAAAGCCTGTGAAGACTGTAACCCACTAAACAAAAGTTCAAGTAATCCAGGAGACAAGAAATGTATTACCCCTTCAGAGTTCACAGTCTGGCTGCACTCAATCATGATCACAATTGGCAAACACTCCTCACACAACCCTTTTCGCTTCCGCAACATACGAAAATCTGCCTCTTTGACACAGCCTCCACAATAGGCAATTGGACACATGTAACACTGAAAACTTCCTGGCTTGGTGCAAGACGAGCAGAAGTGCCAACCTATTCAAACACATATATACAGACACATGTAAAAAGCTGTGCAAACCAACATCATCAAGGACTGTCCACAAAAAGTTGTCGGAATCAAACCACTTTCACCTTTGCCAAAGGTTACATTACAAGACCACAACTGCATAGGTATAATAATAAGCAGATCAAGCAAAGGAAGGTAGCAGCATGTGGCAGGCATGAGCATCTGGGTATTGGTAGTAGGGAAAAAAAATCAAGAAATAGACAATCTGATGCTCAACTGGAATCCCCTTCAGGCACATCATAAAAATATATACTCTTTTCAGCATGACAAAAGCTTTCAATACTCTTCCACCAACCAAGAAGAACAAATTCTTCTTGTGGGTCTTTCCACCACAGTAGTTACAAACAAAACACAAAAATCCTGAAACAAAACAAGGAATTCTTGACAGACGAATCCTTATTTGTAGAATAAGAATCCACATGATGAGAGAAATCTGAGCCACAAAGAAAACCATCGCCAGGTATGGACAAGGGATATATTCATATGGGTTTACACCGAGTGCGTCTTTTTGGGCCCCCCTGGAAAATCATACAGAAACATACATGACATATGGAAGAAGCTTCAACAGGCTCCTGGGAATACCACATATCCATGCTCCTTTCTTCCTGAAAAAAGCTGCGTCACGTCCAATACAGTTCAAATGGTACGCCTTTGGACATGATCTGCAGCACATACCACAACCCACATTTCACATTCACAGCTGCTGCTGCTGCTTCTTGCAATGAGAAGAAAGATTGATTGATTTGCATAGATCAATGCATTTGCATTTGTCAGTTCTCACATCTCCTCCAACCCAAGCCAGCAGACTATGAGGAGGATGAACAAAACAGACCAATTACCATTAAAGAAGATGTGCACGAGATGAAGCTCATGGATGCAGCAACACGATGATGAAGCAACAACAAACAATGACAATTGTAACAAGAAGAAGAAGCATCATCAGAAGGGTTTTGGGTGGGTGCACAACACTTACTTACCTTCTGTCGCACATGACAAGATCACCACCGTCAAAGCAAATGTAGCAAACATCTTCTTCATCTTTCTTGCGCTCTTCAACGGCATGTCCTCCTCCTCCTCCTACTCCTCCTCCTCCTCTCCTGCACTGTTTCTTCTGGCGCTCTTGTACTAGACCCAGAGCACGTTTCCTATTGTTGTTATTGTTGTTGTCATCATTCTGATGATGGTATGGTTCTTCCTTCTTCACCACTTTCCCTTCATCGCCCTCCTGCTGCTGCTCTTCGATTCCGGAAGCTTGAGGAGGTAGTAGCAGCGTCTCCGCTGCCGCGTCCTGTTCTTCTTGTTCTCTTTTATCCTCTGGTTTGATTGTAGCTGCTGTTGCTGCTGCTACTGGGGCCTTTTGTTGTGGCACATCTTCTTCAGCTTCTTCAGCTTCTTCAGCTATTTGTTGTTCTTCTTCTTCTCCTTCAGCGTTCACATTCTCCTCAAGATGCATGGCTTGTACACCACTCTCATCTACATCATTTGCAGGTTCTTGTTTGAGTTTCTCCCCCTCTTGGATCATAATCATCTCTTTCTGTTCTTTGTCGACGTCTAGAGAATTCTCGTGTACAACAACACCATCATCATTCGCAGTTTGTGCTACGACTAGGGTTTGAACAATTGCACCAGCAGCAGGAGCAGGACTGCTGCTGCTGCTGTTGCTAAAGCTCTTGTCCACCAGCACCTCTCCAAAAAGCCTTGCCTTTTGTTGTTGTTTTTCTTCTCCTTCTTCTTCTTCTTCTGTTCTTTCCATGGCGTCTTTGCCAGTAAAGCAGCGCGTGGTCATGGCGAGCATCATCACGACAGTTTTTCCTTCCTCCAACAACACATCATCGTCTTCGGTCGCGACTCTTGTTCTCCTCAGTTGCAATCGCCACAGCTTCTTCGTCTTCTTCTTCTTCTTCTTCTTCTTCTTCCGCTCCCAAACCCTAGCAAACACTGTTGGTCGTTTCTTGTTTCTTCGTCCGTCGTCCGTCGTCCTGTTCCTTTACCGCCGCAATCGAAAACTTCTTGTCGACGACGAGAAGAACTCAAAGCAGAAGAAGAATCACGCTCCAGGAGAGACGTTGTTGTTCTTGTCAATAGGCTTGTTCGGTCGGTCGTTCGTTCCGCCCGATCTTTCTTTCTTTCTTTCTTTCTTGCTCGCTTTCTTTCGTTCGTTCGTTCGTCTTTCTTGCTTGCGCACCACCGCCGCAGTCGTCTTGCGCAATGCGAACCAACGGCGGACACATGTAACGGAGCACGCGGGGCCGCGAGCGGCAGGAGGAAGCAAGCAGGAAACAACAAAGGAGGAAGAAAAGAAGGAGGATTAGGGATCGGAGGGCAGAATCCTTCTTTCTTCACTTGGTGAGTCAGTTCCTTCCTTCCGTTGGATCTCGATGTTGTTCTTGATGAAGAAGTGGAGAGATCAGGAGGATGTAAGCTTGCAAACCAGGCATGAAAACAGACACCGCCGCTGCTGGAGAAGATTGTTTTCTACAGACATTTGAACTCAGAGATTGTGTCATCTTCAAGGAGAAAATGTGAGAGCAAAATCAGCAGCAGCGGCAGCAGCTGTGATGGTTTTTGTATTTGTGACAGACTTCTTGTTGTGGAGGAGGGGGATTTTGCAAAGGGATTTCTTCTTATTATTGTTGTTTCCTGCAATGTCCACATATCAATCTTTGATTGTAACAAAGCAAAGAAGAACCTGTGAGATGATGATGATGACGATGGTGAGCTTCTTCTGGGGAATGGCTTCCTGAGATGTAGTTTTTTTTTTTCCAGGGCTGTGTCAATGCAGCAGTAGGGTGATGCAGGGATTTGGTTCTCTGCATAAGGGACAAGGTGCAGCATGTTGGCTGGATTTGGGGTGTTCTTTTGCAAGGGGGGGAATTCAGAGTATGAATTGCAGGTTTGTTGCCTGATGTCTGGACCACAGCTCTGTATCCTGGATCTCTTTCCTTTTGTTGGTTACAAGGAAGCTCAAGAAATTTTAAGGTTGCTAATCCAGATCTTTGCAGGTTTGTTGCATGATGACTGGACAACATCTCTGTATCCTGGATCTCTTTCATTTGGTTGCTTATGAGGAAGCTTGAGAAATATTATGGTTGTGAATCCAGATCTTTTGTTAGCAATAGCATTCAGTTGGAAGTGAATTTAGTCTTGCTATGATCAGAACACGGGTTTCTTGGTTTATAAAGATGCATTTTGCTTAGTGATCAGTGTCTGAAATTGTCATTTGAGAATGCAACTTCCGTCTATTTCATCAAACATGTTGTGATGTCAATTTCATGTCATATGATTCAATCCAGAATCAAACTTCCAAACTGGTAAAAGTGTTGTGGTAAGGTCGCGGCTAATATGAGGCATTCTCTCTGCAGCAGGTGAGTGCAAATGGTGGATGAGGAGACATGGGGACTTGGCAGAAAGAAACTACTGGAACAATTTTGATGATGCAGGAACTGGTTTACCCACCCTAGTCTAGATTGATTCTTCAAGAGTTCAGTCTGAGCATGCTGAGAGGAGCAGTGGCATACTGGCAAAAAATTAGGTGCATTCACTGCCAACTTGCTGCAACTTGTCCCTCATGCAGAGAACCAATTCTACTGAAGAGTTTGATAGGAAACAGTGAAATTTGTGAAAGTGGGTGATGCAAAGTGACCAACTCTACTTACCAATTCTCTCACAGATGGAAATGTGTTTCAAAATCATCCTCTGCATTGCAAAGTGAAGTGGGCAATGTGATGTGGGTTGAGCAGTGTAATTGGTGTTCTGCAAAGTGCCAAGACCCCCTATGGCTGGTCATCAAACGTGATGATAGATGGTTTCCTGTCTCAGTCCACCACAGGCAGGGCAACAATCTGCACCTCTCCCCTCTCCACTGCAAACATGCAATTCCTATGGAACAAGTTAGATTTCCACACACCCCCCCCCCCCCTCTTTGTGAACCATGAGCAAATTCTGCACTTCTGCTTTTGTAGCATAGTTAACTGGCATGCATAAATATGTACTGTATTTATTTCTTAGTCCATTCTTTGAGATTTGATTATGTTTGACAAACCATGCCTTGAAGGACTCCTTTATTTGAGAACCCATTTCAAGGTATAAAATCCATTTTTCCTGATGATGTCAAAAACTTAGTCTGAAAATTCAGATTATGGGTCAAGATCTAACACAAATCCAAGGGAGAGAACTTTGAAGGAGAGGATTCTAATCCAACAAAGAGCACAATGCCACCAATTCAACTTTATGTATTTGTTCTCATGTGGTTTGCTTCACACCATTTTGTTCAGAGTAGGAACATTTATGTGTTTTCCATCATTTCCATTGGTTGTCATGACATAATTTGTTTTCCCTCAGGTGACAACCAAACTTGTGAGTTCACAAATACCCAATTTTGAACGTGTCAAAAACATTAAATACATACAATGTAGAAATGAAATCCATGTGATGAGTAATGTGGAATCAAAGCCTCATTGTTTTCAATACAACATTATTGTTATCGTGTTAAAAAGTTGTAAGAGACTTTAGGTGCTCCGACTAATTTGTTTACTTGATAGTCAAACATTGGAAGCTCAAAATCGGAGTATCCTTGTTTCATATCTAACTCCTATTCACCATTGCTAATCAATTGGCCATTGACCATAACTATTATCAATGTTTTATTTTGGCAAAGTGTAGGGATTTTGCATCTATGTACGATTTGTGATAGAATTTGGATGAAACTTTGGACCAATTGGTCGGTGAGAGTTGGGAACCTATCTATACTTTCTAGGTTGTTTGTGAAATTCCTTTGTGTACTTGTCAAACTACATTATAATTTCTCTTGATTTTGTTTGAAATTGGTATATAGGGCAAAACCCAATATGTGATGAACCACATGTTTCATATGCGATTAGTAGGTTGAAGCAAATCATTGGCATACTAACAACCATAAAAACCATGCACATGATGAAATATAACCACTAGATCGTTGTTTGTCTTTTGAATGGAATGAAAAGCATTTTCAAGATTTTCAAAACATTGAAATGAGTTTTAAACCTTGTGTTCTCCGATTCCACTAATGTATGTAAGGTGAAAACATGGTTTTAATGCCAATTAATAAGTGGGCAACTTGTTTACCTATTTCATATTATACCTTGGATTAGTACACAAAACAATCCACAAAAGGTTTGGCGAGCAAAAAAGGAGAAAAAACTAACTTGTACTTGCCAAAAATCTTTGAAAATTGAACTCCTAATCTAAGGGAAGCTAGGTATTCCATGTCCCCACTCTTTGAGTTATTGATACAAAATCAAAATATAAAGCATATTATGTATATATTTATTCTTAAATTGTTCAAAATTTTCAAATATTAAAATTGGGGTAAGTGCAATATTGTGCAAACAATTTCTTATACACCTTTGTGTGTGTTATTTAATTGAGCAATTTTTTAATGTGATTAACTATTTTTTGAAAACTCCTTTGAATAAATTTTGATTCTAGTCCATGTGTATCAAAATCATTCTTATCTCAAATGTATTTCATCATTTTTGAATTTTTTCTTTCCTTGAAAATTCACATTGTTTTACTTTTGTTAAAAGTTATTTTTATTATGTGAAATTGATGCAAGCATTGTATTGCATCCTTCCAAACATGGCAATTTCCTAATCACGATAATTGAAATTTTGTAAAATTTGTCAAATCCTCTATGTATTAAAATATGGTTTGATGACTTCTACAATAACTAGGTTGGATATGATGGATCATAACATTTAGCAAAATGATGAATTAAACCCATAATCAAAGGTGACCATAAGTCCTAACCAATGTTGGTTTGGCATATAAGGCCATTGATTAATATCAAATACCAAACTACTCTTTTTATGAATTGAAGCAATATTAAGAATTCTATTATTCTATTACAAGGTTTTTTATTTAGGAAAATGTGATTTTTAATTGGGGCTACAAGATGTTGTATAATTGCAATAAAATATAAATGATAATATTTTAAGAGGGGTTAAAATTTTAGGTTTTTGGAAAAAAAAATTTAAGAATTTACAACACAAATTAGTTCTCTTTTTTATGATTCATTATCATCATCATGGTATGTGAAACAACATGGTTTTTATTTCTTGGATGTCTGCTATCCATATTTATGTACTTTTAAAGAGTAATAAGACATATTACTTATTCAAATGAACATGATATGTATTTATTCCTGTAATGTAATAGGATAAAACAATTTTTTAAGGGATCTTAATAGATGTCACAATGACCATAAAATAACCTATTTGTAAAAGAAAATGAATGCTTGTACAAATAAAATAAAATAAATAAAACAACATTATACTTGGGGTGACAATAAAAGGTTCAAATAAAAGTTTCTTGTTCAAGATCCAAAATTAAATGATGCTACATAAAACTTGAAAAGAAATGGTTTAAAGTGTGATGTTTAAAATTGACAAATGGTTTAGAAAAAAAGTTTAGAATGTTTGGGGTCTTAAGATTTTAAGCATTTCATTATTAAAACTTACAATTCTTAAATTCAAAACAATAATACTTGAAAATTCAACACTTTAAGATTTAGTATTTAGGTTAAGGTGAAAGATACTAATTTTATGCATGATGATATGATTTCAAATGTGATGATATGAGTTCAAATTAAAAAAATTTCATTCATTTGATTTGGTGAAACCATAAGATTTTGTGAAATCCAAATGAAACTCATGAAAAAAAGGAAGTGGCAAAAGATGAAAAGAAAAATAAACCTATTGAGGGCATGAAATTACAATTGTTGTTACCTAGGCTAGTTTGATAGCCGATTGACAAATATTTAATTAATTTTCAAAAAATCAATTTGATATATTTTTTAAAAATATTTTGATATTCAACAAAGGTTGAAGTAATAATTAGCAAATTGCTAGAGTTTGAGTATTAATTAACTAATGTCCACTGCATTTTCATGAAGTTAAGAGAGGTTGAAAAGTCATTTCAAAAAAATTAAAATGATTTAATTAATGTTGAATTGACTTAATTAGTATGGTGTTGTTCTTAGAAAAATGGTAATAATCATGGTTTTTTTTTTTATTATATTATTTGTAAGTATTTGACAATTCACTATAAAATTTAAATTATAAAAGTGTGTAGACTTAATAGAATTATCCATAAAGTCACAAAAGTGGGCACCAAAACCCCCATTTTGGTCAAAACTAAAATTGAGATTAAAAGATTGAAATTGAAAAACCATATGTTTAAAATGGGGCTTAAAATTAATTTTATCACCAATTTTGGTGCAAAAAAAGAGTTTCATGGTTTATTTTTCATTGGATGCTTATCCTACTCTACATTGCACCTTCAATAATGTTTAATGATTGTGTCATTTTAAAAAATAAATAAAGTCCCAATGTTCAAATCCTATGAATTTCACCTTCAATATTGATTTTTTTTCTTTCAAATTTCACTTACTTTACAAATACCCTTCATTTGGGGATGAACTGGGGATGAAGGGTGAAATGAAAGTTCAAAAAATAGGTAATTTTATAAATAACTATAACATTTAAACATTATTTTATTATCTTCTACTCACCAAGTAATACCCACCAAGTAACACCCAATTATTGTTACAAATTTCATTTTATTATGCTAAAAATTTAATGAAAGAAATATGAAAATTTATCAAAACATCTTTACCTATAATCAATATTTCATGGAAATTTTGTTTATTTTTACAAGTACCATGGCTTTAATCTATGACATCATTGAAACTTTAATGATATTGATCAATATGTTAGGATTTTGGGTACCATATTCCCTATGTAAGTTTTACAAAGATTTATTGAATAATTATTTAACTTTCAAATTTTAAGTTCAATAGGCAAAATACAATTCTCAAAATATTCAAAAAAATGTACATGAATTTAAAATATTTTGATTTGGATGAATGTATTATACATCAATTGATGCCATTATTCATTGATGTCATTAGAACTATTTAAGCACTAGGTTAAAACAAGATAAAAACATAATAAACAGTAAATATTTTCACTTAAACCTTATGTCATTCATATAACTATAACAAAGCAACATCAAATTAGGTGAAAATATATGTCAAGTGTTATTCATTTTCTCTATTAAATTTATAAACAATAAGTTCCCAATAACTTGGACTAAATGAACATTAAAATACATTTAAAATACATTCAAAACTAATTGGTAAATATGTGCTCAACCTTATCATTAAAAAACTTAATGAAATAGATACGTAATAAGTTAAGATATGAAGAACATCATATATTTTAACAATCCATAAAAAAAACTTTGTCAAAACTTGCATGACACCTATTTGAAATAAAATACCTACACTTTAAAATATACATCAAAAGCTATTTGTATTTTTTAAAACCTGCTTGAAACCTACTTTTACCATTTGAAAATGTAAATTAACTCACACTAATAAAAAAACATTTTTTCTTTTATTCAACTAAAAACATTCAATATGTTCCATTCAATGATGGGTTAAATATTGATTTTTAAAATTAGCTTCCTCCAAGTCAATTATTCATTTTATATTATTTACACCCCATTCACATTTATCTTGACGTAATTGATTTAGTTACTTACTAATTACTTAGTATTATCTTGACTTAAATAATTACTATTTTATTGATTTAAATGCCTATTAATTTAAGTTTCAATTTTCTTGAAACATTTCTATTATAATAATTTGGAACATTTTTTTGGTAATCTTTTGAAGTAGGTGACTAACCAAGTATCAAAAATTATTATGGAATTAACAACCATGGTATTGATAGTACATAATTGAAATTGTTGACATGATTGTTTCATCCATTTCAAAACATGAACGAAAGATTTGTAACAAAAATTTAATTTGATAAAATGAATAGATAGATAACACACCAAAAAAAAAAAAAAAAAAAGAAAACAAAAAAAAATATAATGAAATGGACCAAAATTTTTATAACAACATTACAATTAAATGGAAACATTATAAAAAAAAGATATGATGGGGATTTCAAGGGATTAAAGGCAAGCAAGCAAAAAAAAAAAACATCAACAAGATTTAGCCAAATTCATATCCACTAACCATGATGACAATAAAAATACCATGGTAACAAATATGAAGTTATATATTTTTTCCAAACTACTTCCAAAAGTCAAAATGTTTACAAAACACTAGGAGATTTAATTTTTATGAGTGGTTTACAAATATTGAAAAACTAAAATCAATTTACATTTATTTGAAATGGGCTGCATTTGAATAAAGAAACAATACATGCCTATTCTTGAAAACTACCTTAAATTAAAAGGATGAGGTTGTAACAAATGAAGGTAGTTGGATAATCACTTATGAACTATGTTGTACAATAATTATATTTCAAAAAATGATTGAATCCTTAATTCCACACTTGATCCATTACATGCTTGGAAGATTTGATGTCATGAAGGAATGGATGCATTAATTTTCTAAAAAATTACATGAATTGCAACTTTAACATTAGCATTACATTTGCAAGTGAATTGCTAATGGATTGGATAAAATAGCCAAACAAATTGATGTTGTCTGTATAACTTATCTTGCCAAGACTTACAACATGAACCACCATGTTTTCTTTTGAATATAAACTTTAAAATAAAAATACATTTGATGTTCACTACTAAAAAAAACATGGGTGAATAAAAAAGCTAAATAAATTGAAATATTTGGTATAAACGATAAGAGATAGGTGACAATAATGCTTACATTAACATCAAATAGTAGTTTTTTTCCTCTTTAAATAATAAATTTGCAATAACTACAAAATAATCAATATCACTTAACAATGTAAGAAAAACTACATGCATTGCAAATAAATGGGATTTGACATTCAATGATAACTAGTTGTTTTTAACCTAGAAATTACAAAGCAATGCATAAACACCATCATGTTATCATATCTTGAAAATCAAATTGAAGAACAAAGGTAATAGAATAGTTTCTAAACGAAATTATTATTATATTACTTAATTAATTCATAAAAGTAAGGAATTTTCTAAATTATATGAAGCATAAATATTTAAACAACTTTATGGCTTTCATAACAACTAATCATACAAATGCTCTACAATCGATAGATGTGATTTTACAATGCCTTTCAAAACACCCATTCAAAATGACATTCAATTGTTGAACCACAAACATCATCAAATGCCCAATTGACATGAACAATACACATCTAGTGCCATAAGGTTTTGACAACTGAATTAAGATATTTCATATTTTTGACATGTGTGTAACAAGGTTTAAAAACTTCATACAACCCAACATAATTAGCAAAATCAAGTTCCAATTTATGATTCATCATGTGTTAAAAATGTGATTTGGCTTGGGTGGTGCCACACTAACTATAAATAACTAAACTTCACAAAAATCAAGGTGATTAGCTTTGTGAATGTCAATGACATCCTCAATACCTAAAACCTTAAAGGTTTCACATTTAACATCTTCATGTGCCACATCATGTTGATGTTTTATAACATTATGTGACACATAATTTATCAATAGGAGTATCACAAAATGATAGTGTTATTATGCAAATAGTTTGAGGAGTGGGTGAAAATTGACATGCACTTCAATTTGTATTAAAAACAATAACATTCACAAACTTACATAATTGAAAAAAGGGAACGAGAATTTCACAATACTAGGATGAGATGACATAATTCATAAACAGCTTTAATCATTTCAATTACACTAAATGAAAAAAATGATATAAAGTGCAAATGTTAAAATCACATCAAGGTGCAAAGAAAATGGTGAATGTAAAGTCCATATTATGAAAATTTCATAGTTTAAAATAAATAACCATATTTCAAAACAACATTCATTTTCTTATTATTTTTTAAATTAAAAAAGATCCTATGTATAACTAATGTTTTAAAAAATTAATTCAAAATTCATCAATATGTGATTTTCAAGGATATTTTTAACTATTTAACTCACATATCTCCAAAATCATTTCAAATATTTATTTCCCACTAAACTAGTTTGTTCCAAAAAACATTTGTTACATTCATTTTAAATGAGCTTTCAAGGCTATTCTATATTCATAGATTCATTTCAAACTTATCCAAATGTTTTCATAATATATTTAAAAAATTGTTGTATAAATGCATTAGAGATTTTTAACACTAATTGGATTTCCAATTCGAAAACATGTAAAATTAAACAACACAATTAGAAATTATCTGCCTCATTTTAACATGGACCCACCCCTACTTCATTTGGCCACATGGTAAATTTGTGTAGGTGTCATTAGTCATTTGTTTTTGAATTAAACCGGTATTCTTTACTTTAGTTTGAAATGTTATATGTCCATATTGCATTAACTGTAACTTAACTAGTTGCATGTTAACTTATATATGGTGTGTTGAAAGTTAAAACTTTCTCCCATAACTATTTAAAGATGACATGATTATTTGATGTTTACATATATCATTGTGAGAAGGTCATTCCTTTTCATCAAATTTGTTTTACAACATATGTTTTTTAAAGTGTTATTTACACACATTATTGACTTTGGTCATTATAAAACAATTTGATACTTTGAATAAATTAACCCATTTAAATTGTACATGTTGTTTTTATTAAAAGAATATTTGGTCAATTCAATTCAAAAATTAATGTTTATTGTCATTAACATAGGTGAATGCATGAAAATTTTAAATTTATTGAGTACACAAAGAAGTTCGTCCATATGTGAATCATTTTGTAGACCTTGAAAGAAACGAATTAGAAGTTACATACTTGATTGTTTTTTTTTTTTTATGTTCCCATATTTAAATTCTTTCCTCATTGTGTTTTAAATCTATTTGATAGTTGTGGCATGTAGGTCTACAAAGTTACAAAGATGTAAAAGCAGTGTAGTTTATCATAACAAACATTGTGATCCACCACTACACTTGATTTATACATTGGAGTAAGTTTGCAGTATGGAGAAAAAAAATAAAGATCATAATTCTTGCATTTATTTTCATTGCATGTTAATTATTTCCTTGAGCTTGTGAGAAAATTCAATAGGTTATGGGCCCATAGACACTTGTGAAATAAAGATAGACAAAAGACAAAGACTAAAATGGACAAGCACAACAACATATATCTCAAAATCTTTTATGGATCTAATTTTTCACTTTTGGCAATTCCAAATGGAGATCATTTTCAATGCAAAAAAAAATCATGCGAATAGTTGATGGATGAAAATTACATCCAACTTGCAAGCAAATGTAGAAACATGGGATGATCACAACAATTATGCTTGGATATTGATCAGCACATGAGTATTTAACAAATACTTGATGTAACTCATTAATTGTGCCATAATTATAATGATGTGGGACAAACTTATCAATATGCATCAATAAAAGACCATTGAAAATTTGCATTTTTTACATCAGAAATTCTTTGATTATCATCATGTTGTAAAGGTTGAAAATATGATGCACGTCCTTAAGATCTAGGACAATCTACCTTCAATTGGTCAAACAATAAGACATCTCACAACACGACTACTCAAATAAGAACATCTCACAAAGATTCAACAAGGTGATGATAGTGGTGAAGACCAAACATTCTTTACACATTTTGCACATACTCCTCTAAAGATAGGTGTCAATTCTAAGTTTGAACAACGCAAATGAAACAATGAATACATCAAAGAATTGAAAACAAGGATGAAGTGTTTGAATTACGGGGAATTCGGACATTAGTCAATAGAGTGCCAACAACCTTTACAGAGGAAATTGAAGGACTCCAAAAGGAGTGATGCAAATGTTGCCAACACAACAGTTCAAACTTTTCTTCTGATGAAAAGGTATGTGCATTTTTTGCATAAAGCCATTTTGATCTCAATTGTGCATTACACCTTGAACATCCAAATGCCATTGGATCTTCTGGTGCATCTAAAATTGAAAAAAATTGGTTTAATGCAGCACATGCAACACACACAATGAATTTTATTATAATTTCTCATGATGAAATATCATAATCAGATGCTGCAACATGGTATGCAAATTTTGGTCCACATAACACATGATTGATAAATTATATTGGTTTACATGTTTAAAACCAATTCCAAAAGGTTTATGCTAGCAAATGATCGCAAACTATGGTTGTGGGGTCAAGGAGAAATTGAGGTTTTTATAACTATATTTGGTCAATAGAAACATGGTCTTGTTTAGAAAGTTTTGTATGTTCTTGAATTATGTAGGAATTTATTCTCCATTGGTCAAACATTACACAATGACCTATCCTTCTTTAATGCGAAAGATAGATGTGAGCTCCATTCAAATGAAGGGAAAGGTTTAATTGTGCTAGGAGTGCAAAAAAAAGGTGGCTCTACAAACTAAACATAGTAGTGGTGAAACCAAAATCTCAAATTAATCTTGTTAGTAACATGAAAGAGGTAGGGAAAGAGATTTTTTAGCTTTGGCACAAGTGCATGGGACTTGTGAATCTAAACACATTAAGACACATGTATGAATGTCGCAACCCCACTTTGGCCAAGTGTGGGGTGAAGCCCAACACTTGGAAAAGTTGGAGATTTGGAGTCCTCCGGGACTCCCGAATGTTTAGAGCTCGACAGCAAGGCCCAAAACACCTCGCATTGGAGTGTCCTTAGTGTCATTGGAAAGGTCTTGAAACGTAGATATCGAAAATGGCCTCGCATTGGCCATTCGGACATCTGCAGCCCAAGTTATGGGCAAAAGAAGGGCCGGG
>Ga0116227_10008424_pt1 | contig 19444 bp, 15 predicted proteins | sample S1TSphgellanicum_FD_89693 | JGI IMG/M metagenome (GOLD analysis project Ga0116227, IMG submission 89693) | Host-associated microbial communities from peat moss isolated from Minnesota, USA - S1T2_Fb - Sphagnum magellanicum MG | ecosystem: Host-associated > Plants > Peat moss > Unclassified... | reverse complement strand
TGTTGGTGAGTAGCTTTTCCAACGGTGGGCAAATTGGAATGATATTTGAGCTCTACAGGAACTGCGCAGGTTACTATGCAGAGATGGAGCAGGATATCCAAAGCACGATGAGGATACCGGTTTGCCAGAGAGAGGACGGAGAGTTATACCACCAAAAGATTGCACTCCAATTGGGTCGGCGTGACCAAATGCCATTGTTTTCATCGGAGGAAAAGACTGCTGGCAAACTTTTCTGAAATGGACCATATCTTATGTGAAGAAAATTTGTCCATAATCGGACACCAGTTTTGTAGCAGCAACCAACAAATTAGCCCATTTTGGAGATCCATAAGATGGCTTTCCATAGAGTAAAAACAATGTTGTGAAACAAAGAAAGAAATTACAGAAATGCAACAGAGGTCACAGATATCGGAGTGAATAATGGATGCCAGAGATCTCCTCCTACTAGGCAAAGTTTAAGCAAATTTTGAAGTCTTAGAATAGGCTTGAGATTTCACCAGTGAGGATTTCACTGTGTAGTATTTACAATGCCCCCAATTTTTTTTGAAGTCACCATGTGTTCTGCTTGATCTCCCTCCAAATTTCACACTTTCACAGGATAAAATTCCTTTGGGATGAGGTATGAGGATTTTTCATTAATTGGCAAAGTTATCACATCATTGTGGGTGAATTTCAGAGTGATGTAGCATCTTCTCATTTTTTGCCAAGCTAGAAAAACTTTGCTATCAGGAGGCATTTTGTAAGAATCTTTCAGACTCCAGATTTACAATACTCTGAGCTGTTTGTCAAACAATTCTAAATTTCTCTTCAAACTCAAGGGTTTAGAGTATATGGGTCCCATTTTCTCAATTTCCATCACTTGTTTTGAAATCCCATTCTCTGACATTGCTTACATGACGAAATAGCATTTTGCTGGTCAAATGGCTTTTGCTGCAAATCTGAGAACTATTTCTTCTGAGGATCATTTTTGGCTAAAGATGTTATCCCCATGTTCTTAATTTGATTTATATATGTACAAATAACTGATTGAAATGACAAAAATATAATTAGTAGGCATTTTTAGATTATATTAGACCCTTAATTTGCTGTTCATAAGGGATTGTAAGGAGTGTCTAGCTAACATGGTAGCACACCATTGAACAAGAGTTCCTCATTTGTATAAGCTGCATTCTGACATTTTCATATCTCCTTAATACCTTTTTGCATGTTCTTGGTTACTGGTTGGCTGAAGCTCATAACTCAGCCTCTTTTATGTCGCATAACCTGTAAGTTTGGTGCTCCCGTGCAATTGGTTATGCATGCTCTCATTGTTTACCAAGTCCTTTCCCAAAGATTCTGTTACAACATATTAAGTTGCATAATTAGAGTCAATTAACATATCAAGATAGCTTTAAGAATGCTACTGTGGGCTTGAACCTTCTTCATGATAGTTGCTGCTTTCCATTTTCCTATAGGCAGACAAATCTATCAACACCATATCTTCTATTCCTTTCCTTTGAATTCAAGGCTTCTTCACAACCATAAGTCATCATTGGACAGAAGAACAATGCTCATATCAAATTAACAACCATTCATGAGCTCAAATTGTTTGTCTGTGCCGAACTTTCTGAATCTTCATCATTGTGTTGTCCATAAATTATTGTTAAACCTGCAAAACCTTTTTGCCTTCCATCCATGTTGGTGTTGCTTTGTTGCCTAGTTTATTTCCTTTTCATTCAACCAACAAATGATGCCCTTCATTGGATCTAACTAAGGATTCAATCCTTGGAGCTAAAATAGATGGTTTTGATGGATTGTCCTTATAACTTAGTTGGAAGTCTGAAAACTAAATGAACAATTCCCAAAGAGCTTTTAACACCTCTTTCATTGAACCATCCCTGGGCAAACCTGATTTGCTTTGCATTCAAAATCTTCATGTCTAGTTCAAATTTTTTAACTCCTTCCACCCTGCATTTAAATTTTTCTTATTTAAATCCATAATTAGTTGAAAGATAACCATCCTCATTGCACCTTAAGCTTATAAGAAACCATAAGACACTCTTCATTATTTTGGTAATAATGTACAAGCAGGATCTCAAATGGCATAACCTACCATGTGCAAGGTGAGGCCCAGATGGATGTGGCTAATATGTGTAATAAGGTACCTTACACATTTCAAAGGTGCCTCACACCTACAAAGGCACCAATTTACATAAGGCAAACTAAGGTACCTCCATATTCTACTTTGTGCTTTACATAGTGGAAAGTCCTGATCCAGACAGCATTAACCCCTAAATATCATACAGGCCCAAAACAATTAGTGCAGCAGACCTTTACACATGGGAATGCCCTTGGGGAGGGCATTTCTAGAACTGGGTCATGCTCATGGAGGCCCTTTATTCTGGTCACACCCTCACCCATGGGCTTTAACCTCATAACCAATTTTTGGGTCCTGTTCAAGCACCTTTCTATCCTATCATTATAGGATGTCATTTGCCCACATCTTGAGCACATTGTGCATAAGTCTCTTTCTTGGCTTCAATATTTTCTTTCCGTGTTTTGCACCGTCCCTTGTTAACTCTTCCCTTCCATTCCACTTCCAAAGCAAATCCAAGTCCTTTAGTGCATCATAAAACAACCTGAACTCCATGCCTCTTGACCTTAATCTGGAACATAAACTTACTCTCCTTAGGGTCCTAAAAACTCCTTGCAGCTGTTCATGGGTTGAAGAAGTTGTGATTGAGCACCTACCACATATGCCTATATTTCAATGGGGAGTACCACAGTTCTCTGTTGAGCTGTAGCCACCATTGGCAAAAAGCTACTAGTTGTGCAAAATATCACAGTTGGGTCTTTAGTTGGGTTCTCATAGATGCAGATCCACTCTCCAATCCTTAACTCCTTGGTAGGATCCATAAGCTCTTACATCCAAAACTAGGAATAGTTTCAATAACCCACTCCCAAATGCATTTCTCATTCTCAAGAAACTTGAATCTATCTCCGACCTTTCCCCACTCCAGGAAGCTCTGATCTTGTGGGTGCACAGATCCCCAACTGTGCATAGTCCTTCCCAGTGCAATGTGGAATCTCTCAAGATTGAGAGTCCAAACTTGCTACCTCTAAAAGTGCAGCCCCACCAAACATTGATCTTCTTGATGGAAATGTTACAAGACACAAAATTTCAACAACTGTAAGAGAGGGTTGGAACAGGATTTTATCCACCATAAATTTCAATGCTCGCACTATTTGTCCCCGGACTTTGGACCTTGGTGTTAAAATGTGCCTTTTGATAAAGGCCCAACTTAGGTTAGGGCAACACAATTTGTGTTGAGATGGCATACAATGGGTGATCTTGATTCTTAGTAAAGCTTTCAAGTTTGGATCTCCTGGCTCCAACGGCACTAAAACCCATTGACAGAGCAAGGTTGTGAACGCCTCTTCAAGGCCAATCAGAGCTAGGCTTCTAATACTTTTTTTAGCACAACAATCATGTTAGTTAATTCTTGCCCTAGTATGGTGTTCGCCTCCAACCCATTGGAAATTGTGCAACATTGACATGCACCTTTTAACTGACTTTTTTTAAGCCCCCCACCCCCCCCCCTAAAACAGTAGTATAAAACCAAAGTGTAGCACCAATATTGCATTAACAATCAGTACTCCTCTATCCAAATGCAAATGTTGTGAACTCCAATATTTCAATTTCTTTTGAATTTTCTTAACTAGAAACTCACTGACTTCTTTGACATCCAAGTTTAGGCTAAATATGATGCCTAGCAACTTAGATAGGTTTCCTTCCCTTGCCCATTTCCACCTAAAGTTTCTCATCCAGCTAGGTTTTTCCTTCCTCTCTTTGCAACTCTAATAAGCCACAAACTTTTCCCAGTTGATTTCAAGATCAAGAGAAAAAGATCTAGCAAATTGACCACATTCCGAAAGTTTCTTTCATCCCCTTTGACTGATATTGTTGTGTCATAAGCATATTATTGTGATAAGGCTTGATGTTTTGTTCCTCTTCAAAGAAAAGTGCTTCTAATGCCACCTAACCTTTCTACTTCCTTAACCATGAAATTGAGAACTTCTCCCACAAAAATGAAAAGATAGGGAGTCAATGGGCATCCTTATCCTTCTTCCAATTCTCAAGTCTTAGCTATGCCACTGTTAAGGCATATTATTGCTATAATTGCATTCTTGAATAACAAATCCACTATCCCAATGAATTCTTTGGCCATGCCCATCTTCTTTAAAGTTATGAAGAAAAATGCCCAACTCACCTATCATAGGCTTTGCCAAAATCCAATTGTAAGAAGACCAACAATTGATTGTAACACTTAACCCAATCTTTGGTCTCTTGCACTAGTGCAATATTATCAAGTATGTATCAAATTAATAGAAAAGTTGTTTGATTTGCATACATTGTTTCCAAGAAAATTGGCTATAGCTTCAAGGCGCAAACACGCTAAAGGGTACCAAGGTCATCAAGGTCAAAATTCTTTCCAAAGATTGCATTTGACATTTGAGATTCTTATATTTTTCTTAATTTTTAAATTTTTCATACTTAGTTTAGGCTTGTGTGCTAAATATAATTTTTTTTTATATAGTATCTTGATCTATATTCTTTATATTATGCACCCATGTTTTGAATAACATAGAAATGAAATTTTTGTTAAAAATACATTTTCAAAATTCATAATTTGCAAGGTCAAAATCATGTTTGAAACAAATGTGTTCAAATATGTTTTTAAATGAATATCATCAATTTCAACTGTTCTTTTTTTCTAATTATCAATATTAAGATTCTCTCTAATTGTGAAAAAGAATGGTGCACATTTGATAACAAAAAAAGATGTTTGAAAAAAAACATTATTCATAATTATTTTGAACATAGGAAAAGCCTCATGACACATTATCAATTGGAATGAATTTTTGCAAGTAATGGAACCTATATAAATATAATCTAATTTATTATGTTCCCCTTATGATTTTATTTTTTAATTATAATTTTAAGCATTGTCCACACACCCTATGGCTCCTTTTATTATGTTTACACCCTTAACTACAATGCATTTACAAAAATCTTGTGTGAAACAATAAGAAAGTGATGAATCTCAAATTCCCAAAGCATTTTCTTTCACTTATTTTGAATAATAACATAATCAAACCTTTGTTAACCCTGTTAGGAAGGTGGCCTTCCTTGATTGCTGTTATTCTCATCTTGAAAAAACCTTCACTTAATATGTCATAGAAAAAGATATAAAATTTTTAAACCACACCATCTAGCCTAAGGGATTTGCCTTTGGCTATGGAATTTACTATTGCTTATAGTTCCTCCATGAGGTTGAGATTTTGGGTTCTCAATTCAATTCAACATATATATATATATATATATATAGGACTTGAAATGAGAACCCAAGATCTCAACTTTAATTGGTTAAGGGAATCCTCTTGAGCATTGTATAGTCTATTAGAAAAGTTACAATAGACTTTTTAAAACTATTCTTTAATTTCCTAATGCTTTAATGGCGCCTTCTTCATCTTTTAGAGTAGAAACCAACCTTTTGCAAGGTTTCATTATATTCAAAACAAAAAAAATTTAATGTTAAAGTTATTTTTGTTTTTCCAACAAATCTTGGCACAAATTCATTGCCTAGTCACCTTCACCTCCTCTATTTTTTGGACTTTGTGTTTTAGATAGCCAACTTTCTACTCTAAATATTTTTCTAGATTTAACTTTTGAAGGTCATTTTGTGCAAGCTCAAACTAGAACCTCAAGTCCTTTTCCTCCTTACAAAATTTTATTATTTTATGCTTGTAGATTTATGTATAGAACTTGACAACCTTCTTCATTTTAAAAAAGAAAACTATGTCTTTTGGTTACACATACCATATATATTGGATTTGTTACTTCATTTTTTCAAAAGTATCATACATTCAATTTCCAAAAAGAAAACCTTGGAAATTCATCCACAAGCTTTAGTACACATGAAATTGGGTGGTGGTCAAACCTCGCCCCATCCCTTTCACTGCACAATATGAAAACCTACTTTCCTACTTTTCAATGAGGCTACCAATGTAAGCTCTACCAAGCCTAACCATAATTCTTTCCTACCCACTTCTTTGATTATCCCATGAATATCTAAGATTGTGTGTAGCCTTGGAGAACCCTCCGCTTCTAAAGTTAATTTAAGTGCCTCCATGACAACCTTTCTTTCTTTGAAATGAATTTTTCACAAAATGATCATTTGTCTTTTTGGCTTCCACCATATGTTTTATTCACCACAAAATTACTTACTACAATCTTTTGAAATCTTTTCTTTCATAAACTTTCATAAATTACTTAATATGTTTGTCAAACTATTAGGAGCATAAACATTAATACATCATAAACTCAGCATTTCACGACTTAATAAATTTGGAAATCATGCAAAATCCGTTCATTCATAATTCATTCATTTCACACACTAATCTCATGCATTGAAAACACATTTGACACATGGATTTATAAAAAGACACAAAATTCGTGTGACATTTGTTCATTTATAAATGTAACTTCGTCCATCAACACATTTATTCATGTGCCAAACATGTTTTCAACCCATATTATTCATGAGTGCAAATGGGATAACATGAGCTACACCTACCTGCTTTTGGAATTGTTTTTGGAAGAATTTTTTTTAAATAAATATTTTTAAATCTTCAAAAAATTCTTCAAATTTTTTTTTAATTTTTATATTATTATGTCAAGTTTTATGTAAAAGATTTCAAAATATATGTAATTTTCAAAAGTTTTAAAGTCTATTTATGAGTCTTTTTAATGCTAAAAAGCATGCATTACAATGCTTAATTAATGAGTGATTTTAAAAGTTTTTTATTCATCGGATATTTTTCAAATTAATTCACATGTTCCAATGATATATTATGAACCTTATTATATATAAAAATTGCATACTTTCAACATCAAATTAAATTATCATCTAAATGTGAAAAACTAAGTATGTGTTCCACTTGTTATGGCTCTTGTTAGTGTGACTATAAAATGTACAAACCTATGAATGAATGAATTTCACACAATTTTCATTATTAATTCATCACATGCTAAATTTGTGATGTAATGCCTAGGTCACCATAAGGTAATCCTTTCATTTTAAGCAACTACACTTTGTTACTTCCTAAGGTCTAATAATCTTTAATAAACTTTGCCCACTTGGGATCCATAAGATTGCGAGTCCTTACTTTACCCACCTTATTTTATCTTTGCTCAATTATATATCTTTCTTTGCCTTTGAAATCCACTATTGTGTGTTTGCCCTAAATCTAATTTCTTACATTTGCCACATTTTCATTGGGAAGTTTGTGTTCTTGGAGGCAAATGATGTCCATTTAAGGAACTATTCCTTCTGAAAAATGCCCTAACAAGTATAAAACTTTCCATCCATGTTCAATCAATAAACATTGTAAGACTTGACAAATATATCTTCGTTAGGCATTGTTAAAATAGTAAGTTGGATGTCAAAATTTTGAAAGGTTGTCATGTAAAATTTTTAAAATTTAAAATTTTAAATTTTGAATTACTATTGGATATTAATGGATTCCTAGAATTTTGGGTTTGCAAATGCTTATACTAATGAGTAATGAATCTTTCCCCAATTTTTGGGTTGACTTTCATTATTTTTTCCCATTAATTTAAGATCTAACTAGTTTAATCTTTATTATTTAATAGATTGTTTGAGTATTTATCTTTGCATTATTTTTTCATTCTATGTGTTTAATAACCAACAAATGTATTTTCATGCATGCCAGATGAAACAAATATTTTGCACTCTAGACGTGTTTGCATGAATTGATTCATAAAATATCAAGATATTGTTGGAATCTAGGGGGGGAATGTATTAAACTACTATTGTAGTCCTTCAATGACACATGGTCTACACACCTTTCATGTGTTAGTTCTTTCATTTGTCAATAAACTAGAGTTAGCCAATCATGATGTAATTACATTTTGTTGTCCTACAATTATAAGATTGTTAACTTTGAAAATTTGGGAAATTTTACTTGAGTTCCTTTCCTTTTGCCCAAATTTTGCTTATTTCCCAAACCCCCAAAGATGATAGGACTTGCTATGGAATCATTTCACACTAGATGGAAACTTTATTATTCCTAACAACCATGTTTAAGGTTTTGATTAAATTTTCCTTGTATGTTGTTGTCTCCCATACCAATATCTGGAATAGGAATTAATCATTGAAGGTTTTGGCTAGTGGCATTCAACCTCCCATTCAAATCCTTTAAAACACCATGTTTGCCTATGTTATTAGTGACAAGCTATAACACGGTCTTTCCTCTCTCTTATTGCATCAAAGATGGTTGCGAGACTTCTACGCAATGTCAAAGTTTCATGCTTCCTCATTGTTCACACCAATTTCTTACAAAATGGATAGTGTGGTGTTTGCAATCAAAGGTGGAACTTTCCTAAGGGTACCTAAATTTGAAATCTCCTTCACCTTCAAGACCTACAACATTTGAGTTGGTGGAGTGACTTCTACATATTGCAAAGAAAACAATTCCTTGGACCTTAGTTGCTATGAAATATGTGTGGGCAATGCAACCTAATCATTTCCTATGGTACACCTTAAGTTGTTTCCACTAAGTTAAAAAACTAATTGTAGCCCTCCACCTAGCACTTCCAATGAAACAAAAATTGTACATGATTTGGTTAAAAAATGAACAAGATATGCCTTGTCAAAGTAAGGAGGGTCAATGTTTTCAAAAAAACGTTGCCCATACAATTTGTGATCTTTGAGCCAACAATCTACGTTCTAAAAGTAAATATTTCTCCTCCTACAAACAAAATTTTCAAAACTTTTTAACGCACATTACCTACCATGCGACCTTCAAGTGGAATTAAAATCTTCTCGTTTTCTTAACATTATCGTTCATCAACAAATTTATGGCTTAGATTTTAGTAAGAAAATGGGGTTTTAAATCTATGGTGATGGGTGTGTACTAGCTTGAAAACCCTTTAAATTTCTAACATAAAAAGAAGTTGGGAGGCATCACCATCTCTTTCATGTTGGTGCAAGCTTACATGTGCAAACAATTAGCTCTTTGTGGTCATCACCACTCTTGTTTGTGTTGTTGAGCTTTAGCAATTACTTTTGCTTATCCAAACAATTGGTTTGAACAATCTTCATTGAGCTTCAACACCCATCTTCAAGTGCAAGCTTTAACAAAATTTCTAGCTAGTAGGGGCTAGGTGCTTGATGTTGGTGCTCACCATGTTTTTCTTTTCCTAGTTTGACAAAGTTCCTTGTTGAACAATTCTTGCCCTTTGATCCTCCTCCTACTCATATTGTAGGTGTTGGTGCTCGTACACCCAAGCTCAAGCTAGGAGTTTGCAAGGTTACTTGCATTGTTTGTAAAGGGTTTCTTCTAAGGTTTAAAGATGTCGTTATCAAGCTGATTTTTTTCCTAATGTTCACCTTATTCTTCCCCTTCTTAGTCAAATTTGAAGTTCACCTTGTTCTTTTCCTTCCTTGTCCTTCCTAATCTTCAAGTCATGTTTTTTTCTTTTTAGTTTGAGTTGATGTTCACCACAATCTTTTTCTTTTCTTGGTTGGCAATTGTTGCATTTTTCTTCCTTGTTGGAAGCTACTACATAATGTTGTGTACTTCTTTTCTTGGTCTTTTGTTGTTGTTCATTGTGTTTTTCTCTTTTTAATTTGAAGTTGTTTCTCACCAAGTTTTTTTTTTCCTCTTTTCTATTCTTTGTCCTTTGTTGTTATTCACTATGTTCTTATCTTCCTTTTCTCTATTTCTAGTCCTCACCGTGTTCTTTTCTTCTTAGTTTCATTAGAACAAATTATTATATTTATGACTACATATATGACTAATTTTGTGATCATACTAGACATTATATGACTAAAGAGCTTTTAGTTGTGATAAACAAGTTGTTTAGGACAAGAAGCCATTGAATGTTCAACATGGCACTTTTCATCCAACAATCATAAAAAATAAATAATATATATTGCTAAAGTGTCATGTAATAATTGACTACATTATGATTGGCAGATAAGTGAATTAATTGAATTTCTACCTAAATTTAAATGATTTTTTTGGATTGTTATTATTTTTAAAAATTAATAGGTAGGTAGGTAATAGGTTTATGTAGGTCGAAAAGGTAGGTAGGTAAGTGGGTGGTAACTTAACCTACCTAACTTGACCTATGTAACCTACATAAAATACCTACCTACCTTATTACCTTAGTTTAGCCTACTTACCTTAAGCCTTTAGGAATGCACATAGGTTGCAAGTATTAAAATTGAACCTTTCACCTTCACAATGATAAACCAAGTTTTTACCATTGGATTACACCATCAAAAGGAAGCCAATTTTTTTCAAGTTTTTTATTTCATATGTTTATTTCATATCATTACAAGACTATGAAATAGTAATGGGCAAGTTGGAGGATGGTAGGTAGGAGATAGGTCGGTTATCAGAAATAGGAAGATTAAAGAGATATGTAAGTAAATAGATAGGTTGTAGGGGGTAGGTAGGTGGGTGAGTGTAGATAAGTAAATGGGTGGGTGGGAAGGTATGTAAGTAGGTAGGCGGGTCATGTGTGGGTGGGTTGACATTTAAGTAGTAGATAAGTAGGGGGTAGGTAGGTGCGTGGGTGAATAAGCAAGTTAATAGGTAGGTAGGTAGATAGGTAGGTAGGTGCATGGGTGGGTGGGTAGGTAGTAGGTAAGTAGATGTGTGGGTGGGTAAATAGGTAGTAAGTAAATGGGTGGGCAGGTAAGTAGGTATTAAATAGGTGCACAGGTGGGTGGGTAGGTAAATAGGTAAGTATGTAGGTTGATAAATGGGTGGGTGGGTAGGTAAATAAGTATGTATGTAAGTAGGTGTGGGGGTAGGTTTGTTTATGTTCATATCAAATGACTTGTAGTCATTTTTTAATCATTGTAATGACAATTGGATGTCCATGTCACTTTGTTATTAGTCATGGATGCCACATAAATGAAATAAAACAATGAAAACTAACACCTTCCATCTTGTTACCACTTCATTATCTACTAGTCACATGCCACATTAATATATGAGACCTTTTACACATAGCATTCAAAATAATAGTGTATCACTAAAGTCATACATATAATCATTTAGGACTTGTAGTCATAAATTTCTTGGTTGCAAAGGACAAAAATTCTTCTAATGTTTGAAGTTATTATTCACTGCATGTTTTTCTTTTTTTGGTTTGAAGTTGTTGCTCACCACGTTCTACTCTTCCTCTTTCTTCCTACTCCTTTACTTTACTCACCTCATCCTTTTCTTCATGGTCCTTTAATGTTGTTCATCACATTTTTCCTTTCCAACTAATTCAATCTTGACATTTACTATGTTCTTTTCCTAATAAGGTTTTTCTAGGTTGAATTCATGTCTTGTTGAAAAACCTTTGTGCAACTTGGTGACTCCTCCCCCCACCCTTCCACGTCACTTAACAATTTTAGGTTGGTCAATATAGCCTAGTAGGTACATGCCCTACTCTTGTCATTCTTGTTCTTACTATTTGCTTAACCATTTTTGACATGTTGATAATATGCGCCAATTAATTTTATAATATCCATGTGGCTATGGTTCAACATGTAATTAACATTGTTTTAATGTTTCTATGCAATTATTCCCCATATTCCTTCATTGTTGTAGAAAACCATGCTACTACAAAATCCAGTCTTGTTTGCCTCCCAACTTGATTCTTGGCGTTGAGCAAGCCCATCCTTGGGTGGTACCACTAGAAAAGTCACACCTTGATTTTTTTGGACCCATCAAACTTTGACAATATCATAGGAAACATTTAAATGAACATTTTCAAAAAAATAATTAATGAATACATTTATTAAGTTCCATAGATTTTGAAACCCCAATAATATCAAGAATATTATGTATTTTGATGTTTCTAATCATTGCATATAGAAAAAGTTTCATGAACGTAACGTTGGTTTTTTTCCTTGAATATTTTGGTCAAGAACACAAATTTCAAACATGATTTGAGAATTTGTCTATGAATTTTTTTTTAAAAGATAATTTGGAAGTCATTCTATTTTTAGGTTTTTATTTGGCAATTAATTGATTAAATTTGATTTAATTATGAATTTTCAAAGTTGAAGCTATTAATTATTTTAGGGGCTATTTTAATTAGGGATGCAAAATTTAAAATTTTAAAATTTTTTTAAATTCCCAAATAAACTTCAAGACATATATTAGAACATGCAATTGATAAACTTTAAAAAATAATAATTTGTAGTTGTTAAAAACGTTTAATGAAAAGAGCCCAGAAAAATGATTTGGGTGTTTTTGGTTCCTTAACCATTCTTTGAGGTGGTTCCTAGTGGTACCACCCAAGGACGGGTTCGCCTTGCTTCTTGGGGTTGGACACTCATCCACCACTTGGGAACCTGCCACTTTTTTAGCTCATTTTTTTTCCTTTTCCTTTTTTTTTATTTTGTCTAATTTCTTCCACTACTTCCTTTTCCATTGCCTTTTGTCTCATGACTCTTAAATATTCATCAAAAGTCACCCCATGAAATCGCAAATAATCCATTAATGGTTCCTTACACCAAGTTTTTCTTGCAAGCAAATGTGGGAATGATAACAAGTTGGAAAATGTCAAACTTGGGTAAAGTTTGCTATGTTTTGACTTTTTAAAGGTGCATGTTCAGTATCCTAGTCCAAATCCACCATTAGTTCTTGGGCTTCCTAGTCAATTTTTTTTTAAACAACTAGACTATTCAACATTTCCACATAATATCTTTGTTGTAATGACACAAGGTAGTCAAGATAAATTTCTTGAGTTGGTGCAACACTCAATGTTCTTGTAATGTTCATGAAAGGCAAGGTAGCAAATCTTTTTCCCCAACTCGAACTACCATTACCTTTAACATCAAACTGTAATCTTCATCTTCATTTTCAATATTATTGGCTACTATGCATATTTCACTTAGCAATATCTTGTCCACCATTGCCCTAGGGTTTCTAGGCCATATTCTTATAACTTTGAAAAGATTTGATATTTTTTTTGGACAATGCTTAGTCTAATGTTTTGTCTACTCACCTAGCTAACACAAGCTTATTCGGCTCCTTGTAATTACTCTTAAATACATTACATTATCTCTTTCCTTTCTAAATGTTGTATTGAAAGGTTTGAAATTCACACATCCAAGGGTTGTAATGCATGTTATGTATGGCTAGGAAGTGTAACCATATCTAATCCAAATTGATGGACTTGTTTTATTGCCTCTAAAAAAACATGTGATCCATGCCCATCAAGGAAATTTAAAAGATCTTGGTTTGTTTGAAAAATCCCACATGGTACAAATTTCTTGAAGAAACTAAAAAACTCTTTGAACAAGAATGTTATTATCCACACTTTTTTTTGCATTACCATGCATGTTCCTACCTTGCATAGTCTAATGTAGTCATCCTAAAAAATTTCATCCTTGAAAATGTAAAATCATGGTAGAAATCTAGTTGTTGCATTAACTGCACAATATGCAATTTCATCCATTCCTTGTATCTAAGAATGGTATTATACACTTGGTGTGAACCTCGTTTAGCTACAACATATGCCCCTAATTGTTTACTTATTTGGATCCCAATTTCATTTGAGTTCCATAAGTGATTTGGGTTATAACTATTCTAATTATACAACACTTGCAATTTTTCATAAAACAAATTACAAGATTGGCTTGTTAAACTTTGTGTTTTATAGATCTCCAAACCCTTTACAAGATGAATGGTCAACTTTGGATGTCTTTTCTTAAACCAATGACATAAGGAATTTCCAAATACATGATTTCGAAGGCCAAGTTTGAGTAAATTCTACCACCTTTAATTTTAGCTAGAACAATGTTATGGAAAATCCACAACTTTGCATATCTAGAACCCAAGCTACTACAGTTGCATCCTCCTCTTTTAGGATCCTTGTTGTTTTCATTTTCCTCTTCTGAGTCCTCTGATTTAAATGGTTTGAAAGTGATGTTAATGGAATGTTCTAGTGCTTGTTGGCTTTCCTCATGGATGTTAACCCTTTTTTAATAGCATCCATGGCCTTTTCCAATTGTTGATTTGTCCATTTATCTCTTAGATATGCATCAAGTCCCTTCCTCACTCTTGGTGGTTTCTATGTTGTATTTACAAATGTAACTTGAGGTGGGATATTTTCTTTGTCCAATGTTGGTTGGTGCAACACACAACTCCTTCTTTTGCAAGGCATGTTGAATATTATATTGGGCTTGCTCCTCCTAGCCCTAGTCTCCAAGGTGTGTGGGGGGGTGGGGGGTGTCCTTGCCCCACCAAAAGTATGTTTTTATCTTTTTTGAATTCAGCCCATGAATGTAAAAAATGAGTTAGGTCTAGAAATGTTTAAATTGCATGTCATTATGTGTGTCCATTGTTACGAAACAACTCAAAGAAATTTGAAAAGTTGACCCAATCTAAATTTTCATCTGTTGTTTATGTATAGGCTATAGGTGTGAATTTCAAAGTATGATGTATTAGAGCTTGTTGAAACCTATGACAACCCACTTACTTTGTATTTTTTCCTACACTAACAACATTGGATTTAGCTACCCATTCATATTATAAGAACTTGTTAAACTTCTCATTATAAACTTTATCTATGTGTGAGATTTTGCACTCAATAATCTCATCTTCTTTCTTTCCTTTTGGTTGATCTTACTATATTTTTGTTTGTTGTTTTACTTCAAATTGTTGTTGTTCTACTTGTAATTATTCTCTACTTTTGAACTTAGCACTGCTCCCCAACCTAATAATAGAATCTTTATAATTTTTTGGAGCTCAACTTTTACATTTGCTTGTAAAGTAGACATGTTTTTCCTTCAAATGAAAGTTCTAAAGGACTTACAAAAATGTATTAATGCATTCTGAATCTAAGATTATCATGTTGAAGTTTTGGAAGAACTAGAGGAATTAGGTATAGGTATATCCTTACTCATCCTTAAGGTTCTCATCAATGTTGCATTGCAATATCTTGAGCTCACAATGTGTACTTTGATATTGTAGTTAGATTGTTACAAGTAACAATAATGAATAACAACCTTTGTAAATTTGTCCTAGATCACACATTAAACTAGACACTTCAAAACACCCATTCAAACAAATTTATGCTAATTTGTGTCATATGATATGCATGCATCATATTGTGGTAGCTTGTAGCCATCACCAAACACTTCCTTCACATATTGGACCCAAAAATTTGGAATCCCCCACCCCCAAGCCACCCCTTTACTAAACACTTGTAAGCCCCACCAAACACTTATGTCAAATATTGAACCCACAAATTTGGAACCCCCCTCCCCAAAAACTACCCCTTTTACCAAACACTTGTAATCCCCTTCTAAATTATTTTTTGTGAATCTATGTGCACACTTTGTGAGTGAGAGCTCCAATCGTATCACCAAACACTTTTATTATATTTCTGAACCATCTTTTTAAAATCATAATGAATTGCATCTATGGTTGAAAATACTTACAATATTAGGCCATACAATTTTTTTTCTCACTGAATGTTTAGTCATAGTCATTGATGACCAATGTCAAATGATTAACTGTTTGGCCATAAGGGTGGAAAGGTAAGTGTTCCCTCATTCAATGATAGGAGGGTGTTCAATGATAGGCATAGTTACCTTATATGATCCTTTTTAATATCTTCCTCACTTTTTGAACTCTCCATCTCCTCTGCAGTCCTCTTCCTTCCTCCCACTTTCCTCAGCTACCAAACCATAGTTACATTTTCTTCTACTCTGACTTATTTTTTCCTTAGATCATCCCTTGGCATGATGGGAACACATTATAGAAAACAAAACACCACACCCCTCCCCCACCCCCCAAAACCCAAAAGAAAAACAATAAGGTCCCTATGCATCTCATTGCTTGCATGAAATTTCTATTTGCATAAACAACCATTTTTTTGTTTCTCTATGTACTTTGAAGGATCTTTTGCAGAAGAAGAACCCTAGGTGTGATGCAAGGGGGGAAATCCTTTTATTCTTATAGGTTCCCAAGCTCCCATAAAAAAAGAGTGGTCTATGTGTGTCGAGTTTCCTATACTTGTGGGTTCTCCTAAGGTTCAAGAACAACCTTGTGCTCATGCCCTTAGTGGCCCTCCTTCAAGAAAACCCTGGAGTATGGGTGTAACCAAAAAAAGAGGGGCTAGATAAACTCCCAAAGAACACATTAACATACATCAATTCCAGCATTAGTTATATAAACAAGATTCATGAAATCCATAATTTACCTAGCTTTTCCATTGTTACATGTTTAGGAAGACTAGTTATCCCATGTTGTCAAATACATTGAAAATATGTCTACAAGGGTCAAATCACTCTAATTTCATTCTCTTGAGCTTCAACTGACCAAACTAGCATATGTGGAGCTTCCTCAACATCAATACAATGAATCAACAAAACAACTATGATAGCTTACCCCAATGTCACTCAAGCCATTCCCATACCCCACAACTACCAATAATTTCTTTATAAACAACACGTTAAAACTTCTGAAAGCATATAAAACCCAACTTGGAATGTTGATGTCCCCATTCACTCTACAGTACGAACTCAAAAAGTTTGACAAATGTTGTTTGACACCAACCAAATTTTTTTTACAGATTCCAATTAAGTGGTGTAAGCACACACTTGGAGGTCCCAGGCTATTGGGTACTCTCTTCCATAATCCAAAACACTCAACATCCCCACAATAGTAACTACTCAAACATGCTCCTTTGCCAATTGGTCATTCACGAAATCCCTAAATCTATCATCATTCCCTTGATCATACACTTATTTTCGTGAATCCACACATATTATTTCTAAGAGGTCAATTGCATAGCAAAAAAGTAAGATAACCCTCCAAAAAGATAATCACAACCTACTAATTTCGGGCATTCTTCCTTTAAGCACAAGTTTAAATTCTGCATCAATCTTTACATACAAAATCACACAACACTAGCCAGAATCCTTACCTTCCAAAACACCGCCCCTTATTAGTCACACTACTCCTTTGGTCCATAGCTCGAACCATTCTCCTCCATATAAAAATAAAACAACAATCATTATGCTAATCCCTAAACTTTCGCATGAACTTAAAAACAAGCTTATTAGCACGTCAAAGCTTCCTCCAAGAAACCTCTTTGTGAAGAACAAAACGACAAAACAATGGACAATTTCTGGCGCCATGAGTCTAATGGAGATTTGCCTATCCAAACAGTAACCCTAAAGACCTTCCATCCATAATTTTCTGTTACATGGAAACCTCCTTATAACAAAATGGTGTCACCAAAAAAAAGGGGGAAATACTTTCTTCATTGTATAAATCCCAACACTGAGCATACAAAAATTGATGTGTATCACTGAAGTTTTACTAAGACAGAAAGATCTACTTCAAGTATTACTTCTTCATCAAAACCCTTGTAGACATCTAAATTCTGTTGTCTTATTTCTATGGACCACAAAGGATCAATTTCACTCTTGATTTCCTCTCTAGGAGTCAACAAGTTGTTTCATAGGAGTGGCAACTCATACCCAACAACAGAAACCCCACAAAGACTAATTCAACAACTTCACATGATTCCTCTCAGAGACTAGACAAAAATTCAAGGCAGAATTAATCAATGTTATATATTTTATTCTCAAATATCCCCTTCCCAACAACCGCGGAGCTCCCACAAATGCAACATGTACTCTCTCCTTAGGATGGAACAAATTGCGCACTCATCATCTCAAGATCCCTAAAGCCATCACATATGAATTGCCACACAACCACTCCAGAAATCCTTGACAAACTCATCATCTCCCTTGTGTTGGTCCCTACAGAAAACATACAAGACCTCTAAACCTTTTCCTGACATTCTTGGCGTAACGAAAATTCAATTGTCATGGTTTTTCCGATCTAGAAGTCCTAATAAAGTTTTATTCTTAACTAATTACCACTCCCAAGATCCAAATCCTACAAACATTTCTAATCTTCAGAGCATCTAGCCACTTAGCTTTTCTTCATCATAAAAAAAAAAAGTTTTCTCTTCATCAGCTAACATCAAATATACTCCTCATAACCTCATCCCTTCGCTCTCCAGAAATCTTCCTGCCAATCTCCTCGTAGAACCGTGATTCACAAAACTCATGAAAAGTTTTCATTGAGCAGCTGGGATTGCGCTCCATCATAGAAACCAACTCACCAAGCCCCCTTCGTCATAACCTGCAAAACAACAAAACACACCAAATACAGAAACACATTAGAAACAAATTTGTCATTGAATCACTACGGCACCAATAGTTCAGCCACCAAGCTGAATTAAGGTTTCCAGCCTTCATCCACAGAAAAATCTAACATTGTTTTTAGGTTACAATGGTTTCTCACAATTTTCAACCTGGACTATAAATACCCCCATCATTAGCTGGTGGTATTTAAGACAAGGGTTATATACAGAGTGTGTTGAATAGGCTTATGTGAAGGTTTGCAGGAGAAAACTATATGGGCAATAAAATTGCTGGATTTAGAGATCTGAATTTTTTTAATAGTTATCTTCAGTGAACTAAGATTAAATGTGTAATAAGGTTTGTGAGAATTTTAGAGGACCAATGGAAATTGTAGAAAGGGACCATTATTTTCAATGTTTGGCAGAATAAGTTGTGTATAGACCTGAAATTGTCTTTTTAAACCAATGAGATTGCTTAATTTGGTGGTCTGAATTTGTATCTTTAGTTAAAGTGAGTGAATTAACAGTTCTATGTGTAATATCTATTTCCAGACAGGCTTGTAGCACATTACATTGTGCCTTTCTTGGCCTTGCCTTGGTAGGCAAGGATATTATGTTTAGATTCATTATAGAGTATAGTAGCTTAAGGGATTTTGGCCCCTAAGTAATAATAGGTCTATTTTTATTTGAGGATTTTTAAAAGAGGATATTTTGGCTTGCATTGAAACTTGAGATTAGTTATAGTGTTATAATATCTTGAAGTATTTTGGATTCTTTTAGAGAATTTTTTGAAGACTATATTTTTGCATGGTGAAATATTTGAATTTCTGTAATTCTTCTGTTTCTTTAAGATACCTTTTAATGTAAATGGCAAGGCCACAGGGTGAAACACCCCTTGTTGTAGTGTAAGTTCTACTAATTTTGCTATTTATGAAAAATTGGCCAATTTTCGACATCACAAAATTGAGAAAAGAAACCTGGCACGTAACCATTCCGCCACGACAATCGATCCCTGGCGCAGTTCCTGTCCCTGAGGCTAACTCTGCGGTTTCTTTCTTTCTTTCTCTCCCCAAATAGCCAAGTTCGAGCCGGCTGGAGTGAATTAGCACCCACCAATGCACCAGTTGCGGATGAGCCTGTTGAGGCCGTTTTCTGGATGGACGAAAATCCCATCCTCCCTGCCCGATTTTTTTTTTT
>Ga0116227_10008422_pt1 | contig 19445 bp, 12 predicted proteins | sample S1TSphgellanicum_FD_89693 | JGI IMG/M metagenome (GOLD analysis project Ga0116227, IMG submission 89693) | Host-associated microbial communities from peat moss isolated from Minnesota, USA - S1T2_Fb - Sphagnum magellanicum MG | ecosystem: Host-associated > Plants > Peat moss > Unclassified... | reverse complement strand
GAAAAAATTGGAGATAAGGCACATTAGCAAGGGAGGGTTTGGGTTTGTAAGGTCTCTTATAAGGTTTATAGGGTCCCTCAACCTTGGGATGAATGGATGAATGAGTGGATGGATGGATGGATGCCTCCTTCCTCCATATTTTAGATGGTGTTCCAAGTTTGAAGTAACCTTACGACCATTTGAAATGTGCCACACTTGAAACCGTCTGTGCCTTGCAGGCCCGGGTTACCACTAGTTATATTTATTACATTTTTTTTCTGTAGGTGCACAATGTTGTTGCACCCTTTACCAGCCATGGCAACCAAAACCATTTTCCTAAACCAAACTGGCATAATTTGGATTTTTTTCATTTAATTTTACTATGTAGGATCACATACAGAGCACCTTTGGAGAGGCTCTATGCAGGCATCACACCAAGGGTTTTTTTTTCAATTTTGTGATGTAGCTGAAGTGGTGATCGTCCATAAGATGATTTAACCAAATTTGGCTACATACTAGATATGAAAGTAGAAAAAAACTAGAATCCTTCTATATTCTTAGCTACCTGGTCGAACTTATCATAAAATTCTAGTGTTTTGGGCCAAATTTTCCTTGAAAAACCCCTTGCATAGGTCGAAATCATATTTTTCAAGTCGAAATCTAACAAAATTTTGTCAAAAGCAGAAATATTACATCACACCAAATGATAGGCCAATTTAAGTAGAATTGTCTAACTCTAGGAAAGCCAAAATCATGACCATGATATGTTATGTCAAAAAAGTTATTTGAAGATGTCAATTTACACCTGGCATTACATACAACAACTTTTACAATGTATTTTTGTTAGCATCATCATGAATTCATACTTCCAATGGATGGTAAAAATGTTTTAAAGGTTTTTTTTTCCCTTTGTGTTTTTTTTGTCTACCTTTTCTTCCGATAATGTGCACCCTTTCTCCACCATATCTACCAATCTTTTTGCTTCCATTGTTGCACGCTTTCTCATATTTTCTAAGCCCAACTTTCTATAATCTTCAAAATAAATTTTCTTGCATTTTTCAAATTGAGTTCTCTTGTTGAGTTTTCTTGCTATTGATATTGCATCCCATGTTTCTTTTCACCATTGCACGAATTGCTTAATATTTTCAACATTCTTCTCCACTATGAAGCTATAGATGATGGTTTTTTATCTTTTGTTGTACTTTTTATATAATTTTTGTTATTTTGCAATTGTTTTTGCTTATTGGTCTTTGTTTTGTTTGAATTTTATGTTGTATTATTTTCTAAGTTCTTGTTTTTTTTGCAAAAATTTGCATGTCTATTTATTTGTTCAAGTATATTTTTCCATGACAAAGTTGAAAACAATCACTTTTTGTATTGCTAAAGCAATAACTTGTTATTGGTTTTTTCATTAATGCATTTTTATGAAAACTAAACTTTAATTTTCCTCCAAAACAAAACTACACATAGTAGAAGCTTGTCATTGATTCTTGCATTGTTGTGTTCTTTTGGATTTTAAACCTTAGTTTCTTTTCACAACAAAACTACACATTGTCATAACTTATCGTCAATTCTTATATTATGTTTTTATGAAATTTCAAACATTGATTTCTTTTCAGTTTGAACTATCTTCTTATTTTTGTTTTTCATTTGCATCTTTCATTAACACAATCATCAACCATGGACAATAAAATAGATTATTTCATTTAAGTTTGTTACATTGCATTATTGGTTTTGTGACCTTATGCAAGAATTTGTTTTTACAACAATGCTTACAACAATGTCAACACCTTTTTTTAATAAAACATTATTAATGTTAATTGAATCTTTGGAATCCAATTTAATGTTTACATTTGTTGCCTTACATGAATCCAAAATTTCAAGTTCTTTGAGTTTTTTGTCATCAAATTTGGGTCATTGGGTCAAGCCCAATAGCACAACCTAACTTTCCAAGTTCATGTTGACATAATTTGATGAAACCAAGTGGGTGGAATTTTTTTGCATGAACCAAGACTTTTTTTTTAACATTGGAAATCAAATATGACCTAACATTCAAAACCAATATACAAAATAACACAAGACAATTCCTATAAAGATTTGTGTATGTTACTCAATTTACAAACTAACCCCTATCAATGTTAATTTTCTTACATGTAATGATTTTTTGCAATAGGGAAATCAACAATGTCCTTTGATTTCCATGAAATTTGATTTCAAATTCAATGATGCATAAAAGGATTTAATTTTTTAGTCTCAAGGAAAGGCTATGTCACTTATGATGGAAGGATTTAAGAATTGGTGTGGCCTTCCTAATGTGCAAGGTGCCGTGATGGCATTCACATCTCAATTATTCAATAAATATTTTGTACACTAAAACCTATTATTATTACAAAACAGATGGGTACAGCATAGTGGCACAAGCGATTATAGATTGTAATAAAAATTTACATGTGTGTTTGTGCACCTTCCAAAAAATGTAAATCATTCAAATGTGTTGCACAAATATGCCATTTATAAAAAAGTTCAATACCTTGGTTTATTTTGAAAATGATACAAGTTGTCATGGGTTTTTTCCCTAAGTTTTGGGTGATAAATGGTATCCACTTATATCTTATATTACAACCTCGTTTAAACAAAAAAGACAACATATTATTTTAAAATTGTTGTATAACACAAACATGAAACAAAAAAGTAGAAGTTGGTCTCTTGTGGAGAATGCATTTGGCATACTCAAAACATTTTTTAGTTGGGAGCTGCTAACCAAGATCAATTTGAATGTGTCATTGGTGCTTGAGGTTTTCATTACATGTTATATGTTGCATAATTTATCGTCATTTCAAACAAAATCCAACATCCAAAAATTAATGTAGGTTATTAATTTAGAGGTGCAAATTAATCCAAAATCGAATGTGCATGGCACATAGAAACATTGATGTTATGGATGAACAAACATTCCAATCAATTGAAAGGCAAAAGACATCTAGAAATGCAATGTGTAGAGAATTATCCATTTATCTTGGACGTCAAAGGTCTTTCACATGATCAACACAAGTATTTTTTAAAAACCTTCTTGCATCTTTTAGAAAATATGATTCAAAGTTGAATTAACATTGTTGTTTTATTATGTCATAAAATGTATCTAATCCAAATTACTACCATGAATCCTTATTTGGTTCAACTACCATGAGTCCTTTTTATTAAACTCAATTCTATTGCATATACCCGTTGTTTATTTTAACTATTATTATCCTCCTTGTTCAATTCAACTACTATGTATCCTTATTGTTCAATTTAGATCTACAATTTTTGTGAATCCACCAAGGTGTTCATGAATTCAAATTGCTAGTAGGAATCTTCCTGGTTTTGTTGTTCATTAGAATCCTATTATGGATAAAAAATCTTTTTACCGTTATCTTGTTTCAATACCATGTTCATCATTTTTATCAAGCTTGGAATTGCTCTAACCATATTCATTTGAATCTCATTTGATGCCTTGTCTTTACATTTGAAATAGTCTAGTTGATTTTTCAACATAGACTCTTGAGTTTATGTTTTCCTTTCCTCCAACCAAGCCAAGTTGGTCTCATGTATATGGTTAGTGGAATCCACTAACATCTAACTACCTCTATGTGTTACCTCAACCATGATTTGGTGTGCTAAAAAATACATACATTTTATACTTATGTTATTTGCATTTCTTAATCCTCAACCTCTTGCATTTCAAATTATTTTGTTCCTAGATGTTGGTAAATGAAATGCCTTGTTGAATACCTTATTGATCAGGGTATGAATTAGAATCTACATTAAGGTATGCACAAGAATTTGCCCTATGGTTTACACTAGGGTATGCCTTAGGGTGTCACAAGCTGTAGCTTCTTTAAAAGCTTCCTTCATGGCTTTTGTGGATGATAGTGAATGAGGAAAGATATTGTCCTTTGAAGATTGGAAGCATTGTTGACAAATACTCAACTCTCTTTAATTTGTGACAAATCTTCATGGTATGCATAATCAACATGCTCCTTCCCCAAGCCATTAAAATCATTGGGTTTTTAACATTGAATCCATTGGGATTGTGGATGTTGATTGTATCTTGCATGAGATTTGATGTGAGGGGGATTGAAAACAAGCCTTTGTCCCATGAATTCCAAAATCATCTCTTTGTTGAAAAACTAAAACAAATAGAAAGCATTATTGTCTTGTGGGCTCAATGCCCAATAATTTTCATTATGCTCATACTTAACATGTGTAAGCAATTCTTTTTTTGAACTTTTTAAAGATTGAACCCCATTTGTCTTTACACATAGGGCCATTTCTAATGTGGTGAGAGGAACCTACACTCATGACATTGGAGGAAACTTTTTCCCAAGTTTGGTTATTTTTATTTCAAATTGATCATATATTGGATCCACCTTGTTCAAAACTATAATATGCTCCTCCTTCCTTGCCTTGATTAGGGCCAATAACTTTCCACATTCCAAATTTGGCTACCTTGGTTTACTTGAATGAACTTCAATTGACCCATTAGAATTGTGTTTATGGCTTTCTTCTTTCTTTTCTTATTTTTTTGTTGGACCTTCCTAATCAAGATTACTTTAATAAGTATTGTATTTGCATTCAATTGAACATATGCAAACATTGTTGATTATATCTTGATTCAATCTTGGACCTAATAAATAGCATTTGGTTTTACATCCTAAAATTTAATATTTCCAAAGATTTCATGAAATAAAACATTTCCTTTAACATTGAAGTAACATCACATGACACATAGGATTTCACCTTAACATTTGTGTTAATTTACATTTCATTGGGTTATTCTTGTTTTTTCTAGGTTATTATTGGTTATTTTAAACTATTATATTGTAGGTTATTAATTTTTTGTTATTCTTGGCTATTCTTAATTATTCAACTTTAGGTTATTATTTGTTATTCTAGCATATATTATCACAAGTTATTCTAGGCTATGTTATCATAATATTTTTTTTGTATCGTAAGTTATTTTTAATAATTTTAGGCTATTATTGGTTATTCTACCATAGGCCATTTTTGGTTATTTTAGTAGAAGTTATTATTGGCTATATTATCATAGGTTATTCTTGACTATTTTATGATTATTCTAAAATATTCCACCATAGGATATTTTAAGTTATTTTAGATTATTCCACTGTAAACAATTCACACTACAAGAAATCTTGTCCATTCCAACCCATGCATTTGTGACTTGTGTCCAAATCGACCATTTTTGTGATTATAGATGTGATTGTCTTTTGTGGCACTTGGTAAAAATGACATGTAGTTACATAAACCATTACAAAATGGTTTGTAATTACATATGCAATTTATACTTGTGACTAATGTCAATTTAGATGAAAATGTAGTTGTTTTTGTGATTTAGAAAGTGGTTCATAAACATTGGACACCACGTAACATCTTTTCAATTTTATTTACAACTATAAATCTTAGTTGCAAATGCACATGTAATTAAATGTGAAAAAATAAAATTAGCCAATGATATTGTTGGATTTAATGATTTAATTATTTTCTTTTAGTTATTTTCAATGAACTTATATATAACCATTAAATGTGTAGTTAGGTTTGGTGTGTTTGTGAAATTTTTAGAAAACCCATGGCAATTAATGATAGAAATCAATTATCAAGATTAATCTTTATATCAAAAAGAATATGGATAACATAAAAGTTTTTTTTTTATAATTTAACTATGATCCATTTATAAATATTATATGTGAATAAATTATATATCAGGCATTTAAATTGAATTATATTGGTAAAATTATGATAAATAAATAAAATATATAATATAATTTTAAAAATCAAATGAAGGTTTAAGATATGATATATATATATATAATCTATTTATAAATCATGTGATTGAAATAATTTTTTTTCCATGGAATGGTCATTGAAATTGTAGTCAATAATTAAATTCAAATATTTTTTCTTTTAAAATCAATTTATATTTTTAAGAGGAAAAACATCTATTGGGTACATTATTCAAAAAAATTAAATTAAAACTTTAATCTTGTCATTTGGGCAAAATCTTAATAAGATATCAAAGATAAAAAATGATGTGTGTGTAATGTTTTCAATGAAATAAGATAAACAAAAGGCACATTATTTTTTTGCCATAACAAGTGGGGTGGCTTAGTGGTAAAAAGGTTGATTTCCATCCTTGGGGTCCAAGGATTAATTCCCACCCATGACATGGGTTGTGGTGAACAAGACGTTGTTGTCACAGATGCCAATGCCATGGAATTCATTCATTTGAATGTTCATCCATGTACCTAGCTTTTAATTTAGTTTCAATTCATTCTTTTTAAATTTCCAGTTAAATTTTAATTCATTTCCACTGAACTCATAGTTCATTTCCAGTTGATTCTCAGTTCCCTCTAATTAAAATTTAGTTAAGTTTTAGTTAAATCCGAATTAACTCCAACTTAACTCTAAATCAACTTCAAATAATCATGGCATTTGTTTTTAGACAATGATGTTTGATGATTATGTTCAGGCTTTCAAACAGTCTACATTGTATAAATAATATTTGTGAGGGGGTTTAGTTGGTCATGAACTTGATAGGAATGAATTGTTGTTGAAGAGGGCCCAACAGTCTAATGACCCTACTAGATTAGCGGTTGTTGTGGCAAATTACACATCCAGGTTTCCTTCTTTAATCATGTTTTGCACCTTGAGGGGGGAGAGGTTTTTAGGTTTGCCAAGTGACCCATTAATTGTCCTCCTAGTGTAGACAATGATTTTCATTGTCCTCACCATGTGAATTTATTTCGTCCATGAGTAGCAATTCCTACTGCTCAACCCAATATTGTTAGGGATGTATGCATGCAACAACCACCCTTTAGTTCTAGTGTTTTTTTACCTTTGGTATCTCGAAGTGGCTTGAAATTGAAGGAAACTATTTGTGTTGATGGCTAATGGTGGATTGAACATTGCCCACCCAATTCTGTGTTTTAGAAAACCACGAGGTTCAAATGCAAAGCAAATATCAACCTTTACAAATTTGTAAGTGGAACTCTTGCTCCATGTTACTTAGGGTTTTGGGTGCAATTTCATAGCGGATCACTAGAGCACCATATGCGTTGGTTTTGTTTCGATGATTTGAACCATTATGTAGGTGGGACAACATGAAAATATGTAGTTTTTAGGCCTTTAGTTCCAATTTTATGGCCCATCCAAAAAGGTATTAACTTAATTCAAAAGGAGGTAACAACTTTAGAAGAAATGGGGTTTTCTTTTGATTGCAACTGGGCTCAAAATTTATTTGGTTCCCAATCATCTAGTTCAAGCATTTCACATGTGCTTGTTATGAGTGTTCACAACATTGTGCGATTGAGCAATGCAAGTTGTTGGCCTGTAACTTGTGATGGCAAGGAGGCGAGACAACCTTCTATCTTCAAAATAACATAGCATCACACCAACAATTGGGAGGTTAGCATCTTACTTACCCAATGCACTATTTTCCACAATATTGATGTCCTTTGACCTGGGTATGAACAATTTTACAATATTCTTTCAAATGAGAAAGGATATGATGGGACTATTATAAATTTCCTTGATGTTCATGTGTTTACTTTGTCACAATGTTGGTAGGTTCTTTGGGCGGCCGTGGGGTGTATGTGTAATGTAAACATGTGTATCACGTCTTATAGACTCATGTGGGGTCAATGAAAAGTTCATTCATCAATGCACATGGAGTTGAGATGAAGTTTATTGAAGCGCTTTAAAGCCTTTGAACGCTTGTGATAATACATCACAATTTCATTCATAAACCTCTTTATAATTAGTTGGACTATGTAGGAAGTTTAAATTTTAGTAAAGCCCAATGTTTTTTTTCTTCACTTTGTACCTTTTCAATCATTATAAAATGATGTATATTTATGTATAATACCTTGGCCATTTCAACACATGTTTGTCATATACTTTGAAAATTTAATTTTCATCAAATATTTTTCAAGTATGCAATTCCCACCCATTTCAACATTTTTGAAAATATTGTAATTATTGTTTAAGAGCATTAGACATTTGGAGCATTGGTTGCACGAAGGATGATAAAATGTATCCTTCAAATTTTTTTTGTTTTCAAACGTTCACATGACGTTGCTCTCAATGGGTTTTTTGGCCAAATCCATGTTTAGAATCAATAGGCCATTGCTGATATCAAAACAAACGATGGATGTGACATGACAAAATATTCTATGGCTTGTCAGAAAATATTTTGTCACATCACTTAATAATTCCATGTCACACAAATATATTAAGAATATTTCATAACATGACATGTAATATGCTTTAAGATTCCTTCTTGCTCACCTAAACAAGCTCGCTTGCTCATGCTTGCCCATTTGCTCGTTAGTGTTGTTGATTTTGATTCAATAAACTTGGTTTAATTAAGACAACTTTAGATTTAATAACTTGTAAGTTGTCATTTGGACAATTCAAAACTATAATTTGTTTAATTCATTCCAAAATAAAAAGACACAAAAAAAAACTTTCCAAATTTATGTCTTTTCAAAAAAAATTCTTTTAACATCATATTGATGTGTAGATTTTCAATATTTCTTCTACCAATATGCATTCCATTTTTTCAATTGAATTTGAATCCTATTGAATTAAATCTTAATTCAATTGTTGAATTGGAATGTGAATTAAATTTAAAAATTTGAGTTCAATTCAATTAAATTTAAATTGAATTCCAATTCAATTGAAGTTGCATGCAATATGAATTAATATTTTCATTCAAATCGAAATTAATTTTCATAAAATCAATTCATTTAAACCAAACAAAAAAGAATTCCCAATACTTCGAAGTTGAAGGCAAATAGGTAGTACTACCTAGTTGTCATTCCGCCGGGTGGGCTCAACCTCACCCGGGGATTCAGAGGGGCGGAATGGTCGTCTTCTAGGTCGCGATGCAAACAAAGCGTCGCAGTGCGCGCGTGTTTGTGGCAGTGCTTTCAGGAACGTTCTTCTTCGCAGCGAGGAGAGAAGATTTTTTTGCAAGGAAAATTTTCCAACGATGGTAAGAATCGTGTCTCTCTCGATCCTCATATGTGCTGTTGCAGAATCTCCGTCTCCCTTATTTTTTTCGGTTTTTCCTGTTTTTTCTTTTCCTCGGAATAGTGCATATTCCCTGGTGTTTTTTTTCCCGTCCCTTTAAAATATCGGTACTGGAGAAGAAGAGAAATGATTGATGGACGAGGCAATTTTCTTGTGATTGTGCTCAAAATCTTGAAGTTGCGGCCTCTTCAAGTATGGTATGGATGTTCATGTGGAAGTTTGTGAAACCCTTAGGGTTTGAGACACTGCTGGTTATGCTCGTTAGCATGTCAAACGATGTGCAAACATTCTAGGTTTTTCTTTCCCTCTAGTTTTCAATTTTTTTTTTTCCTAGGAGGTTTAGTGGAAAGAAGACTTGGTCATAGGAATGGCAGACACAGCTTCTCTGTTTGTTCATTTGTTGCTGGGAGGATCTGATGAGCCTGATGATGATCTTTGAACATGGAGAATATGTCTGTCTTTTGGGTTTTGGAATTTTCTTGCTTGAGGATTTTGAAGTCTGAGGTGGCTCTCTAATCATGTGAAGCAGACCTCTCCTATGTTGCTTGACTTCATTCATTGGGAAGCATAATTGTGGAAGTTTTTTCGGTAAGAAGTGGACCGTGCTAATAGCAATGAGATTGATGATGATCAAGAAGGTTGGACACCTCTATTGTCCAAGATTAAGGCTGCTTCCACTGAATTCTAGTATTCCTATGTTTCTCTATCTCAGGTTTTGCTTCTATGTGGTTGTTCTTAAGCATGGTTGATGTTGGCAATATTTGTGGTTCTGAAGAGCCAAGCTACCAAAGATATCACAACAAGATACTTGTCCATCATTCTAGGGTTCATAAGGCTCAGAGTATAAATTCTTTTCTGGGCAAGGGATTGATGGGGTTAAAGACCTGATCATGGTGGTGGATTCTTATGTTTTGATTCCCTGGGTGCAAAAGCAGCCCAATCATTTCCTAATGATGAGAATTCCATGTGTGCTGTGGAACTGGTCTGAGAAAACAGGATGTTTGTACCATCTCTTTTATCTTGGATTGAGAAATGGTGATTTTGGTTTGTGGCAGTGTAGGGACAAAGAAGATGCAGAAGAGTATCCAAGTTTTTATACCTTCATTGATTGCTTGATTTGCAGTTTTATGGAGGATATGGGATGCCGTATCCCTCAGCACCATTTGAGCAGAATTACAGATGCTATTCAGCTTCATTCATAGACAAGGTGATGATTCATGGACCCTAAACTGTTGTGAATTTTTCATCCTTTGTGTGATCTGTTTATCTTTTGGAAACTTATGGAAAGATCTTCTCTCTTATGTTCTTCACTTATTTATTGGAGAATCATAACACCTGTCACTGAAATGTGGGTGACAGCCGCATCTGGAAAATGGTGATAAAGGTATGAGATGAACAGCCATACGAGACCTTTGCAATGCATTGAAGTCCATGTCTTTTGGATTTGTCTGGAGTTGGGTCTCCACTTTGTGATGGAGAGAGCTAATGGATGTGTATTCAATGCTGTTTGGTGATCGTGGCTATGGGTGTACTTCAGTGGTCATGCCTCCTTCAGCTCTTGATCGCTTGGGTATGTATCGCAATCTGTACTCCAATTGTTGATCCCATATGATTGCCAAGAATTTATTTGCACTTTAATATATTTATATGAAAGTGTGGTATTAGGGTTTCTCTAATTGGATCCCTATCTGCAAGTTGAGCATTTCCTCAAAATATTGGTCTGTGTTCCATTTTGCACAATGTGATAATGCTATGAGTTTTTGGTCCGAAATTACCAGTTCCTCCATCATAATCTAAGCCCTGGTGGTTGACAAGAAATAACTGCTTTGTGAGGGGTATAGCCACACCAAGCTTTTGCAAAGCCTTTCGCAAAGTGTGCCAGTATAGACAGAATTTCAACCTGGATTCATTGTTGCATTCAATGCAGCATCATTACGGATTGACTACCCCATGCTGTTTGAGGTGCACAATCCTTCAACCTCCCGCACCAGTCACTGTGGTGTCCTGGAGTTTGTTGCTGAAGAAGGCATGATCTACATGCCATACTGGGTGTGTTTTCCTTGCACATAAAGTCTTCCATTCTACTTCATGTGTGTCCCCTGTAGTCCTTTTTCTACTAGAGTCTGATGAGTGAAATGTGATAGATGGAAGGAGGGGTTTTATGAGCTTTGGCAAGACTATCACCATCTCCTGTTGTTTGTCAGTTGTCTTCAACAGATGGGAGATAAAGGATAAGAAGAGACAGAGAGGAATGAGTGTGTTTTGACAAGATGACCTAGAAGGTGACATCTCTATGGAAACTGGGGTGAGTGTTGTTTTGCAGATGATGCAAAACATGTTGTTGCAGGAAGGGGACATTGTACGGGTGAAGAGTGCCACACTCCCCAAGGGCACCTTTGTGAAACTGCAACCACACACCAAGGACTTCCTGGATATATCAAATCCAAAGGCTGTGTAGGTGTGCAATAACCTGTACTATTCATTTCAGTGCCATCTGTCCAAATGTATGTTGATGTTACATTTCCAACACTCATTTCAGCTGGTTTTTGTGTGAAATAACTGCATGCATTTTGGCCCTTTCTCTTTGGACTCAGTATTAGTGGCTGTTCAGTATTTGAAACCGCCAAAAAACTTCTGGACTCATCACTGAAATGTGATTGACCTTTCTGTTAAGGGTTCAAATACCAGTTCTTGATCCATCAAGTTATGGATTTGATTTTCATCTCTGATCTGAGTTTTGTTTTATCAAGTCCACAACCTGGTGTGGGGACTCTGAGGAATCTGCACAGAAAAGTGTTGCTGGTTGCTCAACAATGTGGATCCATACCTGTTTGAATAAGCTAACACAGGATGTAGTCCTGAGCCGTCTGTTTTCCTGCTTACATCTCAACCATGAAGGGAACCTCATAGAAACTTTCTGACCTTTGCACTGTATGAATGACAGCCTGGAGACAACTTTGCGAAACTTTTCATGCCTGACAGTGGGTGACAATATCATGGTGGCCTATAACAACAAGAAGTATTACATTGACATAATTGAGTCAAAGCCTGCTCCAGCTATTTCTATCATTGAGACTGACTGTGAAGTGGACTTTGCACCCCCACTTGACTATAAGGAACCTGAGCGTTTACCACCACCACCTGCCCCTGTTGCTGCACCCTCATCACAGGGTGTGTTTCCCCTTGGATACTTTATGCCTCTTGAATGCTAGCTGACATCCTGACCTGAGTCTTCTGTTGCTTCTGGAATCGTTATAGAAATTCAGGATGCAGATGTTTATATAAGTATTTGCTCTAAAATATTGAGCTGATGAAGTCAGTGGTGAATATTGACATTTATGAATGAAGGTGATGGTCTGATACTTTGTGGGTCACAATCACAGGAGCATGACTCTCTCTCAACATCATTGCTTTTTACAAGGACAAGTATTTTATATTTCCATTCTCATGTGTGTTTGGTTTATGAATTCCAGCTGGTGCTCCTCCGGTCGAAGAGCCAAAGGTCAATTTTTTCACTGGGACAGGGAGACGGTTGGATGGGAAACCTGCCAGGCACTCCAATTCATCTGGTTCCAATGTAACTAGCTCAACATCCACACCAGCAGCATCAAGTAGTACAGCACCAAGGGGCTCTGCAAGCACACCTGTGCCACCCACTACCTCACAACGGCCTGCTGGCAAGCTTGTGTTTGGCTCTTCCAGTGGGAGCGGGGCCAGTTCAACTCCCAAGGTGGGTTCTGCAGAAGGGATCACAAGATCCCAAAGAGCAAACTATTACAAGTAAATCTTGGTTGCTGTAACTGGACAGTGTGTAATTGCATGCTGTTGTTTCCAGAGAAGGATAGGAATCTGCACCCTCTTCTATTTGTTGTCACTCTCCCCCAGCTTGGATGTGAGTGCTTCTGGGTTCCGTTGTGTTTCTGGTCTTGTTGGCTTGGGTAATGTTTCTCCTAGTTCAATTCCTTCTGTATATTGTATTTGAGATTGTATTTTTTGTCTTTGATATCTGTTTGATGTTCACTGTCCAGTCTCTTCCTGTTCAATCTTTCTCAGTTGACTGCACCACTTTTGAATTCAACTTGGAATCCCTTGATCAGTGTACACTGCATTTTGTTATCATTGCTTCATTTCAGAAACTAGTTTGTGTCTGGATTGTGTAGGGGAAGGTGCATTACAATAACATCTTGACTTCCTGTTTCCAATGACTGATTTCTTTCACTGGATGGTTTAGGGACAGGCTCCAGCACCCAAGAAAGAAGAGGTGAAAGAGGAAGAAAAGAAAGAGGACGGCCCAAAGTTTCAAGCTTTTACTGGCAAAAGCTATTCGTTGAGGGGTTAAGACTGGAATAAGAGACATAAATTATCTACTCTCACTATCTCTGTCCCATCTCCTCCTCTTTAATAAAGACTCCAAGATCATTTTTCCAATGACAAGCCAATCCCTTTTCTCAAAGCTGAAATCTTTTTCTTGTTCAAATGACAGACAGTGCATGGTAGACCCTTGAAAGTGGGTTTTAAGCAATTGGCTTCTGAAATTGGTACTTTCTTCTATGACCCTCTGATGAGCAAGTACATAATAGGCTGAACTGTTTCTGGATTACATTTTATTCACATTTGTATGTAAGTAATGAATGCATGTTAGATTTGTAGAAGGGTTGCTTTCTGTGCTATACGCTTCTGCATGTGTATAGCAGAGAAAGCAGAAGTCTTTGGACTTCAATGTCTATCATCCTGACCAGGCCCAATAGAAGCTGGATAGACTTGGTGCATCCATTAGCAGTGCAGATAGCAAGAGTGTGCCAAGCAACACTGCTGAACAGATCACAGCATGCCATGGCTGCAGCTGTGTTCTGCTTCACACATGAAATTTGATTGCTACCTCTGGTATGAATAGTTACTTTTGATCAAGTCCAGGTTCCAATATGTTCATGAGCTTGTGTCTGTCAGATCTGTATATGTTTTAGGTGATGATGTCTGGGCAGTCGTGGCTGAGCAGCCAGAGATGTGATTGGTATCAGACTGAATGAACTTGATGTGATCCTGGAGAACTTTGTCTGAGATACTCTCTTTGCAATTGTGAGCCTTTTGTGATGGGGGATCTGAAGTGATGTAATCTGCTTTGGGGTGTGGACCATCTGTGACAAAGGTATTTAGTACAATTAGTGGTGAACTGTGTTGCCTCTTTGGTTGACAAGGCCTTTTCTTTGGGTGAACAAGGAATCTGCACTGGGAAGCAGATTGCGGAGTGCCTTTGAGGTGTTGGGAAAGACATTAATGCAGCTAGTGACTGCAGAAGTATGCGTTTTTGGATGTATGGAATTTGTGCATTTGTGCCATTTGTATGATCACAGGGTAGGTCCGCTTGTGGCATCAGACAAAGTTTCCTTCACCAAGGGGCTTCACAAGGTGCACAAACAAGGGGGTTTTGTTTTTCTTCTTTCCATGAGGTTGGTTGCCAGAAGCACTTTTCCATTGGGTTTCAATTTCCTAGTGAACAACCATGGGGATGAGCTGAGTTTCTGTTTTTACTACCTACTTATGAACAACTTGCTAACTCTCACTTATTTGGGCTATGCAGTGCTGCACACTACCAGTCATGATCAACTACTTTATTTTTGTTCTTATGTTTTCATTTGGTTTTCAATAATTCCTCATTATTTATGTCAATGAATTTAATTTCAATTATTATAAATATCATGGACATGAAAAGACACATGTTAATTGTTTTTTTCATATTCATGTAGGCAAAAGGAATGAGGAAGTTATTAGAAAAGTTAATAAGAAAAAAGATAATTATTAGGGGAAAAAAAAGTGAAAAGGTAGTTAAGCTTGGAACATAAAGACATGTATCTCATTTCCAACCTTAACTTACAAGCATATTCATGTCTTTGGAATTGTCTATGAAAATGTAAAGGGACGATCATATGACAGGAATTGTCTCTGAAATTGTCTAAGGATGATCGTATGATAAATTCCAAAAAAATCACCCGTCACTGAAACATTCTAATTATTTACATGAATCTACATACTTACCAAGTAGTGGCCTATTATCCACCATACTACATTTATATAGAACACCTAATGACTTAAAATTAGATTAGAAAGAGACTAAGTACTTTGGACATAAAAGCTTTAGAAGTAGGCAAATGATTTGATATTCTACTTGTTACAAAGATCTATTCCATTGTTATGCATTTCATGTTATTTGCCATTGTGCAATTTTGATTTCATTCCTGCTTTTACTCTTACAATAAGCCTAATACAAATTATTATGCATAATATCAATGAGGTAATGTGAAGTGAAATTATGTTTTAAATTAAATAAAATTGATGTATAGATCATGTGACATAGACCTCATGTATTTTACCCCTTTATCCTCCTAAGCTAAGAATCTTTTTTGGATGGAAATTGAGTCAAGATGCGTCGAAACGGGTGTTGTGCAGGTACAGTGTTTTTGATATATCGAAGGACAAGGGTATATTAGGACTCAATTTTTTCGATCAGATTATGTTCAGGGTATAAAACATTATATATTTTTTGGTAGATGGGGAGGGTGCAGATAATCCCCATTATATACCCAAGGTTGGTTGGGGGTAAGAAAATGGGTATTGTAGTTTAAATTTATTTAGAAAGAATAAAAAATGTTCACACTGAGAATTTATTAGGTCAGTTTCAAATACAATGGAATTTACTCTTTAATTTTTTAACCCTAATTTTTTGGGGTTTATCTTACACATACCCAATGGTATCAATAAGATTTTATTTTTCTTTCAGATGTACATATTCCAAGTATACACTTCATTAGGGTATATTAATTTTAAGAAAATAAGTAAGTTAGTCTACGGGATATATACCCAACCCATACTTGACATGTATATCTGAGTAAAATATATACACGCACAAGACTGGTCAAGGCATTATATGGCTATTTAAATCTTCAACTAACTACAAAAAGGGGTGTGTCACACTGTGGCCTTGCCATTTACATTAAAAAAGTATCTTAAGGCAAAAGAAGAATTATGGAAATTCAAATACTTCACCATGCAAAAATAAAATCTTCAAAAAAAAAGATCCTCTAAAAGAAACCAAAATCTTCAAGACATCATAACTCTAAAACTGATCTCAAGTTTCAACACAAGCCAAAAATATCATCTTTCAAAAATCCTCATATAAAAATAGACCTATTATTATCACCTAGGGGCCAAAATCCCTTAAGCTTCTATACTCTATAACGAATCTAAACACGACATCCTTGCCTTGTAAGTTGGTAGGCAAGGCCAAACAAACCACTTTCTTGTTGTGAAGAATGCCCTCTCTCTATTTCCTTTTACCACATGTTTGGTATTCACTGATTGCTGACATACATAATATGATAAGAAAGTCATTGTTCTGTTTGAAAATAAGAGAGGGAAGTTGCAATATGGGACCCTTGTTCTAGAGGTATAGAGACAATCATTCATTTTATTCTATAGTTTCAGCTTTTTTTTGCAATGGGCCATTCAAATTGACTCATTGCAATAATATTAATTAATTAATTAATTAATTAATAATAAATAAATTGAACTTGTGAGGCACCTTGAACTAATTAATATGAAATAGAATAAGGAGCCTATAACATTTTCTTTTTTAAAAGAAAAAAGTCGTCCAAAACATCCCTTGAACCTTACCATTTGTGCCAAAAGGCAAACCACCTATCTCCCTTCATTGCCTCTCTAATCTAATTGCTTGGAAGCTTTGTTGTCTACAAGCTTTGTTGCCAACAATGCCTTTGGGGCTTTAGGGTTTCGTAATGTTGTTAATTTGTGACCACCCATCAAGGTAGATTGCCCAATCTCAACCAGTCAATTTGGTAGGTTGTTTAAAGACTTTCCCTTCTCTCAAACTAGTAAGTCAACACTTATTTAATTTTCAAGCCCATATGCTTGTGTTTTGAAAGCTTGAAGATGGTGGCACAAAATGATTGTTGCACTTTGAATGTTTTAGGGGGCTTTGTGCCTTGACACATTTGTGATTTTTGCAAGAAGGAGAAATTGCACCTACATCATAACTAGAAATTGTAGGTGCAAAGGCACACCTCTATGATGTAGGTGCAATTTCTCCTTCTTGCCCTCTCCTTTCTCCTCCCTTGAACAAAGCAGCTTGTTGACTTTCATTTCAAATAAGTTGCAACTTCTAGATTATATTATATATGCAACTATTGCCTAGCTTGGATTATACTCACGAGCATACTATCTATCTTTTGGAGTTTGAGGGTTAAACCTTATTACAACACCAAATAGACTCAACAACTTGTAAAAGCAACTCCACCAATATTGAGTATGTGACACTAAAAATTAAAATTGGATGAAAAATGTCAAAACATGCTGGTTTGGTTCGGCAAAATGGTTTTAGCCTAGGAGTTTTGCAGAGGTTGATAAAAAGGCATTACAAAACTTAACATTTTGCCAAAGAGGAGTGTAATAAATATGATCTAATTGATACTCTATGTTTTTGATTGATCAATCATAATAATTGGTCCAAGTGATTTGCTATCAGTAATCTCCCACCTATTTGTGCAGTCCAATTTTAATTTTATGGTTGGGGTTGGGAAAAAATAAATAATTAAACTTGGATGTGAGAAATATTTTTGCAGGGTCACATATTCAGCATTAGAGATGAGCCTCCACAAAATTTGTTGGAACATTTGTTACACAATTGGAAACTTTTTTTTATGGAAGTCTAAGTAGTTTTGGCGGTGATCAAAACACTCATAAAACATAGCAACAATAAGTTCCAGGGGCAATTTTATGTCATCAAAAATTTTATTTTGAGTTTACCTATGGGTGTGGTTGATGGAATCTATCAATGTCCATTGAAAAAGCTCAATTTCTAGTATGTCAAGTCATATTTGATTGTCATGGTGACAAGTTGTAAATAATTAAAGTTGTCGATAGTTGATTCCTTCAAAGCCAAAAGGTTGGGTGGGTTTCCTTTCTTGATCTATTGATGTTGTCCATATTGAAAAGTAAGACAAATTATACGACATGATAGTAACGATTTTTTGTGTTGAATATCTAACCGAGTCTAATTTGGAATCAAAACATTTAATAAGAAATTTTGTTAATTCCCAATGAGAGGGAAAAGGTAATGGGCATTTGCTTGTTGAGTAAGATCCCTCCTCTTTTCTAAGAAGGATATTCTTTGATATACAGTGCCCTCTGAATGTGCTAGGAAATTTTTCAAAATATTTTATAAGTGTTACACAATCTAATTTGTGGCAAATGGGTGGGGGAACATGAAATGTATTATATATAGATGCAGATGGAGTTTGGTGATCACCATTATCATAGTTGGGTGGCTGGAATACATAACATTTCTTGTTGCCTAATGGTGACTTGAACCCACAATACTTTGCAAGGAAGCCATGAATCCCAATGAGTTCTAACCACTTGAATTATTGGTTTCATGATAAGAAAGCAAACTAAAAATTTTGAATACTTAATTTATAGAATGGGGCCTATGTAAGGATTATGATGATCATTCTCAATATTGTTACATGTAGTTCCTTCAACTAGGAATATGAATTTCAGATTTTCCACAAAAGTATCACCATCTTTATTGGGCCGTGCTTTAAATGAAGGCTATGCATTCACTTGGCTCTTATAACTAGAAGTAGGTTGGACATAAATAGATCATCTTCAAGCACACTTACATAAAATACATAATTAATTTATAACTAGCTTAAAAGACCAAATAGTTTGGAGCTAAATATCTAGAAGTAGGTTATGACAAGCAAATGATTTGGTATTCCATTTATTTCAATGGACTACTCCATTGTTATGTAGATAAAATCTTTTTCACTTTTGTGCAATCTTGGTGTAATTATGGCATGGCCTTTGTGTACTTGTAACATTTTGTCTTTGGGCCCTCCATATGGTAAATAACACTCCTACCTTACTACCTGAAAGACAAGGGGAAGAACATTTTGAAACTTTTCATGAAAAATGTTTTGACAAAATGCAAAAAGGGCTTGATAACTATGGCTCATTTGTTACATTCAATTTCCTTAATATGAGTGAAAACCAATGTTTTCGAAAAATACCTTCCAAAGTTTTGCCTCTTGAAATTTATGGGTTTGATCACTTCCTTCTTTCATGTGAGTTGCATGATTTACCCAAAATTTGTTGTTGGGATATGCATTCCATTTACAATTAACAAAAAAATTGTTGGAAACCACAAGTTTAGTATTAAAGTCATTTGTCACACAATGAAGAAATTCAATCCCAAGAAAACATAAAATTGGATTCATGAAAGGGTCACCTTATGTGGAAGACCCACAAAAGACAATGAAGGGGCCAATGATGGTGGAAACACATGTTGATATATAGGCTTTACT
>Ga0116227_10008421_pt1 | contig 19446 bp, 17 predicted proteins | sample S1TSphgellanicum_FD_89693 | JGI IMG/M metagenome (GOLD analysis project Ga0116227, IMG submission 89693) | Host-associated microbial communities from peat moss isolated from Minnesota, USA - S1T2_Fb - Sphagnum magellanicum MG | ecosystem: Host-associated > Plants > Peat moss > Unclassified... | reverse complement strand
GATTGCGACGTGTTGTGGGATAACCGATCCTTCCAAGCGAGATGCAGCTTTGGGGTCGCCTTACCCAGACCTTGACGCCCATCGCGGGACGAATGCGACCGTGGGTGGTAAGGCGGTACGATGGCAACGAAGATCGAGGACGTCGACCTCATCGTGATCGGGAGCGGGCAGGGCGGGGTGCCGCTCGCCGTGGACCACGCAAAGGCCGGCAAGCACGTGGTTCTCTTTGAGCGCGGCCGTCTCGGCGGAACCTGCGTGAATTTCGGTTGCACGCCCTCGAAGGCGTATTTGGCTGCCGCGCATAACGCGGGCCGCGCGCGAAATGCGGCACCCCTGGGCGTGCATGCCGACATCCGGATCGACGGCGATGCGGTGATGGATCGCGTGCGCCGCGTTCGCGACGAATGGCACGACGGAAGCGAGAAACGCGTTGCAGGCGCCGGTATCGATCTCATTCGCGCGAGCGCCGCGTTTACGGGAGAGCGGACCGTCTCGGCCGGCGACCGCAGCGTGCGGGCGCCGCGCGTCGTCATCGACACGGGTACGAGCCCCGCGGTCCCATCGATCGCCGGGATCGGCGACGTACCGTACCTCACGAACCTCACGTGGTTCGAACAGCCGGCGCCGCCGAAGCGGCTGATCGTCATCGGCGGCGGCTATATCGGCGTCGAACTCGGCCAAGGCGCGCGACGGCTTGGCAGCGACGTGACGATCGTTCACGGTGCGTCGCACTTGATGGAACGCGAGGAGGCCGATGCAAGCGACGTGCTGCGATCGAGTCTCGAAGCCGACGGCGTGCGACTGGCGCTCGGAACGACGGTCGAATCCGTCGCGATGCACGGCACGACGATCGTCGCGGAGTTGAGCGACGGCGCGACGATCGAAGCGGACGCGCTCTTACTCGCGGCCGGACGCACGCCGAATACGCCCGACCTCACGCTGGACGCATCTGGAATCGCCATCGATGCGCGCGGCTTCGTCCGCTGCGACGAGTACCTGCAGACATCGTGCTCCGGTGTGTACGCGCTCGGCGACGTCGCGGGGCAGCCGGCGTTCACGCACGTGGCGTGGGAAGACTATCGCCGGCTCACGTCGACCTTTGCGGGAACGCCGCGCCGGCGCGACGACCGCGTCCTCTCGTACACGACGTTCACGGAGCCGCAACTCGCGCGCACCGGCATGACCGAGGCAGAAGCGCGCGAGAAAGGCATCGGGGCGGAATCGCAGACCATACAACTCGCGGACGTGGCACGTGGCACCGAGTGGAATCTGGAGACCGGCTTCATGCGGCTCGTCGTCGACGGCGCCGACGGCCGGATCGTCGGTGCGACCTTCGTCGGCTACGAGATGGGCGAACTGATCCACACGATCGGTTTCGCGATCGAACTCGGTGCGACGTGGCACGATCTCGATCGCTTCGTCGCGATCCATCCGACGTTCGGCGAAGGGCTTCCGTCGCTCGCACGGATGTTCGTGTGACGCCGTATCCCTACGAGATCGTCGACGTCTTCACGACCGCGGCGCTCGCGGGAAACGCGCTCGCCGTCGTTCCGGACGCGCGCGGCCTCGATGCCGAGACGATGCAACGCGTCGCTCGCGAATTCAACCTCTCCGAGACGGCGTTCGTGTTTCCGCCGGCGCGGTCCGAGAACGCGGCGCGCGTGCGTATTTTCACGCCGACGATGGAAATGCGCTTCGCGGGGCACCCGACGATCGGTACGAGCTTCGTCCTACGACGCCGCGGGATCGTGCCCAATGCGGCAGTACGATTCGTTCTCGAAGAAGGCATCGGCGACGTGCCGATGCGCGTCGAGCCGGGCGAGCCCGAAACGATCTGGCTCACGACGCCGCCGATCTCGTTCGGCGCATCGTTTTCGCGCGCGGCCTGCGCGACCGCGCTCGGGCTCGACATGCACGACCTGCTCGACATCGAGCCGCAACTCGCCACGGCGGGGAATCCGACGATCTATATCGCGGTCCGCGACCCCGCGGCGGTCGACCGCGCGTGGATCGATCTGGCCGGCGTGCGCGCGCTACACGGCGGCACGCCGAGCGCCGACTGCATCTTCGTGTTCGCACCGACGCCGACGGGCGCGTATTCGCGCATGTTCGCACCCGAACACGGCGTCGTCGAAGACCCCGCAACCGGTAGCGCGACGGGACCGCTCGCCGCGTATATGATGCGGCACGGGCTGATCCACCGACGCGACGGCACGCGCTTCACGAGCGAGCAAGGCACGAAGATGCAGCGCCGCAGTTTGCTCCACGTCCACGTCCGCGGCGAGGACGGCGCGCTCGGCATCGACGTCGGCGGCAGCAGCGTCCACGTCGCGAGCGGCGAGCTGTTGCTGCCGATCGCAGGGTCGAGTTTGCGTCCGTGGCTCGCACCCGTCACTTTGAGCTCGCCATACGTCACGCTCGAGCCGTCTGATCCGCGAGACGTAAGCTAGGCCGCGGTCAGCACCGCTTCGACGATCGCGCCGTAGACGAGATGCGAAACGACCGCGTTCGCCCGCTCCGGTCGCGAGTAGCGCAGATATGGACGGCCGAGATGCGCACTGGGAATCAGCACGACATCACTGAGAAACCACAGGCTCGCGCCAAACAGGCACCCTCCTCCCGCGGCGAGTTCGACGCGCCGCTCTCTCGCGAAGGCATATGCGACCGAGAACGCGCCGCCGAATACGTAATGCAGCACGCGACCGACCACGCCGGGATGACGTTCCGCCAACCCACCCGGAACGTACGGCGCGATACGACGGACGACCGCGACGATCGCCTCCGTCTCCTCATCGCGATCGCTCACGGCACGGCCACGCTCGAAGAGGGCATCGAACCCATCCTGAGCGACATCCATGGCAAGAGATCCGGCGAAACCGGCGACGACGGCGGTCGCAATTGACGTGCGCATTGTCGATAGACGCCGCCTATCGCGTCCGAGTGCCGAACGCATGCCGATCGCGTTGTTCGCCGTCGCGAGCCTCTCGCTCTAACCGCCCTGCGCGACGACGCGGCGTTCCGCGGCGCGCCAGACGAACGTCGAAACGACGCCGAAAAGGGCGAGCCACCCGAGCTGCGCCGCGATCGCGGCCGGCCAGGCGGACGGCGGCAAGTCGCCGATGTAGATGCGTAGCGGCGTCGAGTAGATCGCCGCGAACGGCAGATTCTCGACGATCTTGCCGAGGATTCCGGGAAAGAATGCGAGTGGCAAAATTTGGCCGCCGAGCAGATCGGACGCCCAGCGGACCATCAACTGGATCGCAAAGGTTTCCAGCGTCCAGAAGGCGACGACGTTCATCAGGAAATTCAAGAAGAAATTAACGGCGTAGCCCGCGGCGAACGAGAGCGCGAAGGCGAGGAACGCGGCCGGCGACGGCACGTCGACGTGCACGAAGAGCAGCGCGAGCGCGAGGCCCGGCGCGATCAGCAGCGCGTGGAAGACCGTCTGCCCGATGCCGTCGCTGAAGAAGTAGAGCGGCAGGACGATCGGCTTCATCAGATCGGTCGCGATCGTGCCCTCGCGCACTTTCTCGCGGATCGCACGCGTGCCGTCGATCTCGAGGATCAACGACATCAAGAGCGCGACCGTCGCGTAGGTGATCATCGCGTGAAGCGGGATCCCGGCCGGGGCCGCGTTCTGCCGGTAGAGCGCGTTCCAGAGCTGCCGCAGCAAATAGACGCGCAGCACGAGCGACCCGAGGTTCGTGAAGATCTCGAAACGATACGTCGCCTCGCGCGCGAAGGCCTTACGGGCGAACTCGCGATACGGTTCGATCGTCTCGTCGAAGGTCACGACGGGAGCAGGGCTTGCGGTGCGACGGTGACGTTCGGGTCCGTATAGCCTTCGACGTAGATCTGCCGGATGATCGATTCGAGTTCGGGCTCTTCGATCGAGACGTCGTTCACGCAATACCGTTCGGTCACGCGCCGGATCAGTTGATCCGCCTTGACTTCCTTGCGGTCGAAGCGCAGCCGCGCGACGGTGCCCACGCGCGATTCGATTTCGGCGCCTTCGATCGCGAAGCCCGGCTCGTCGTCGCACAATTCGACGACGAGCGTGCGATGCGTGCCGTATTGCTCCTTGATCGCTTCGACGGTGCCGTCGTAGATGATCCGGCCGGTGTCGATCAGGACGATTCTGCGGCAGAGGCGCTCGACGTCGGCGAGATCGTGCGTCGTGAGGATGAACGTGGTTCCGCGTTCCGCGTTGATGCGGGCGACGAAGGTCCGGATCGCCTCTTTCGCGAGCACGTCGAGGCCGATCGTGGGTTCGTCGAGATACACGATGCGCGGGTCGTGCATCATCGCAGCCGCAAAATCGCCGCGCATGCGCTGGCCGAGCGAGAGCTGGCGCACGGGCGTGCTCATGAAGTCGCCCATCTCCAGGATTTCGGTGAACTCGGCGAGATTCGCGCGATAGCGTTCGCGCGGTACGTTGTAGATGGCCCGCAACAGTTCGAACGATTCGACCAGCGGCAGATCCCAATAGAGCTGGCTACGTTGTCCGAAGACGACGCCGATGTTGCGCGCGTTCCGCCGGCGGTCTTCGTGCGGGACGATGCCGGCGACGCGAATCTCCCCCGAGGTCGGCGTGAGGATGCCCGTCATCATCTTGATGGTCGTCGATTTGCCGGCGCCGTTCGGCCCGATGTAGCCGACGAGTTCGCCCGCGTCGAGCGACATCGTCACGCCCTCGACCGCCACCCGGTCGACGTGCTCGCGCGTGAAGAGCGTGCGTAGCGCGCCGAGCGCTCCGGGCGAACGCTTCACGGAACGGAACACCTTACGCAGGTCGCGCGTCTCGATGATCGGCATCTGCGGGGAGCTTCGCGAAGGGGCACGGGCAATCCATGTGGGGCACGGGTGCGGTGCGCCGACTTAGGGAATGCTCGTTCCTATGCTCCGTCCGTTGTGCTCGGTTCTCTTTTCGATGTCGCTGGCCGCTGCCGCGTTTCCGGCGCCCGCGTTCGCAGACGCGTTGCCGACACCGTCCGAACTCGAAGCCCACATCGAGGCTGCCCGCGGACCGGCGCTACCTGCCTCCCGCGAGATCGTCGACACGACGCAAGGCGGGGGCGTCGACCGCAGCGTGACGGTAACGCTCGGAAAGGACTATCGTGAGGACGACGACGACGGTCCGGTGCACGAAGCGTACGGCACGTCCGGGGGACAGAAGTGGCGCCAAAATGCAAACGGGCAGACGGTCCTCATGCAACCCGACCCCGGAAACGAAGCGCCCGACCCCAAAGTCGACACGGTTTCTCCGATCGCAACGCCCGTTGCCGGCTATCTGCTTTCGTCCCTCGACGCCCACGGCTTCGGGACCAAGCGTTACATCGAAGCAGCGACGTGGCACGTGGTTCGCGAGGACGAGGTTCGCCCGTCCTTCACCCGGATCACGACGTACGACGATTTTCACACGGTCGCCGGGTTTACCGAAGCGTTCCATTCGAAATCGAGCGACGGCCATCCGGAGAACGACACGGAGTCGCGTGTCGTCGACTTCGTGCCGGGGGGCGTCACGCCGGCGGACGTCGCAATTCCTCAATCGCGCCGCACCCTCGTCGAATTTCCGGCGGGAAAATCGGTCGTCGTCTTGCCGGCGCGCGAGGTCGACGGACAGTTCATCGTTCGGGTGCAGGTCGGCTCGCGCGGTCTCGACTTTCTGCTCGACTCCGGCGCGTCGGGAATCATCGTGCAGGAAGGCGTCGCCAAGCAACTCGGCCTCGGCGAATTCGGGTCGTATTCCAACGGCTCGAACGCGGGCCGTTTTCACGAAAGCTTCGCCGTCGTGCCGCAGATGAAGGTCGGTGATCTGAGCATGAAAGACGTCGCGATCTCGACGGTTCCATCGCTTCCCGGCGAGGACGAAATCGAAGACACGAAGGTCGTCGGGCTTCTCGGATTCGATTTTATCGGCAGCGTCGTGTTGAAACTCGACTATTTCGCGGGCGTCGCGACCGTCTACGATCCCGATCATTTCGTCCCTCCCTCGGAAGCGGACGGCAACGGCTTCGATGTCGACGTGCGGCTCGGCGACGGCACGCCGTACGCCACCGTCGCCGTCAACGGCGCCCCGGGCGATCGCTTCACGATCGACACGGGTGCCTATGGCGGCATCATGATGTTCGATTACTACACCCGGCGTAACCGCGCGGCGCTGGTCGACGAAGGCGGCGGCGGCGCTCTGCGGGAGGTCCGCTTCATCGGCGTGGGCGGCGACATCGATACCAAGGCCTATCAGCTCAAGAGCGTACGCCTCGGCAACGTCGATTTTCGTGATTGCGTCGCGTACGCCGTGAGCGAGCGCAAGCAGTATGATGACGACGATGACGGGCTGATCGGGCAACTGTTCCTGCGGGCGTTCGACGTGTATTTCGACTACGTGGATTCGAAGGTGTACTTCATCGCAAACGCGCTCGGACGAGCCGCGGAGGTCAAGGTGCGCGCGCCCAAACCGCCGGCGAAACCTTAGCCCGCCGTTGCCGCCGCCTCGCGCGCTTCGGTTACGCCGCCGTGTTGCGCTGCGACGCGGCTCGCCATCGCCATGATCGTGAGCATCGGGTTGACGCCGCTCGCCTGCGGAAACAGCGATGCGTCCGCGACGAGCAGATTATCGTATCCCCACACGCGGCCGCTCGGATCGACGACGGAATCGTAGACGTTCGCGCCCATGCATGCCGTGCCCATCTGGTGGGCCGAGAAGAAGGGCTGGCGGTTCGATGCGATGCCGCGCTCTCGCAACTGCTCGACGAAGCGCGCGCGCCGCTGCGGAGTCCATGCGTCGCGCGCGATGCGGACCGGTCGCGCGTGCAGCGTCGTGATCGCTCGCGCGCCGCCCGCGAATGCCAGATCGGCCATGCCGGCGATGCCTGCGAGGAGATGCTCGCCGTCGAACGGCGAGACCGAATAGCGAATCTGCGCTTCGTCGTCGAGCGCGATGGCGCCGGGGTCGCGGTCGCGCGTGACGGCGACGAGCGCGGCCGCGTGGTTCATGCGATCCATGACGGCCGCATGTTTTGCGCGGCTCTCCCACGGCAGGACGAGTGCGGCGAGACCCGGGTGCGCCGGCGCCGCCTCGACCTTCACCCCGTAGTTGCCGTCGAGATAATTGAACGCGTCGGAATACGCGCTCTGCATGGGACCTCGGTATGCGACGATCGGGTCTTCATAGTCGCAGAACACGCCGGAAACCGGATGCAGGAAGAGCCGCTTGCCGAGCAGCGGATGGCGAACGCCGCTGCGTGCCAGGATGCCGGGGGTGCGCAGCGTCCCGCCGGCGACGACCACGAGGTCCGCGGCAACGTCGAAACGACGCACGGCGCCGTCGCTGCCGGTCTGCTCGACGCGCACGCTTTTCGCGAGCGAACCCACGATTTCGATTGCGGCGGCGCGGGCGCGGGCAAAGATCGCGCCGCCGTTCGCGGGCACGTCCGGCAGAAAGGCGCGCGGCGTCGAACGTTTCTTGCCGTAGGCGCACCCGAAGCCGCAATAACCGCACCCGTCGCCGCAGTCGGCCGGTGCGTTGCGCGGCATCGCTGCGTGATGCAGCCCGAGCGCCGCAGCGCCGTCGACGATGCAGTGGTTGTTCCGGTTATGTCGTAGGAGCGGTTCGAGCCGGAGCGTCGTTTCGAGCTCCGCGTATTGGAGGCGCAACTCGTCGCCGAGCGTCGCGATGCCGCTTTCGGTTTGCCATTCGGCGGCGATCCGGTCGGGTAAGCGAAACGACGTGCACCAATTGACGGTCGTGCCGCCGCCGAGCGTGGCGCCCGCGAGAATCATCAGGCCCGCATCCCGGCTCGCCGTCAGTCCCGCGTCGAGGTAGAGATCGGACATCGCGAGTTCGCGTTGCGTCATCTTGGCGGCGTCGAAGGCGCCGCCCGCTTCGAGAACGACGACTTTCTTGCCGGCGCGCGCGAACGCGCTCGCCGCGACGCCGCCGCCGGCACCGCTTCCAATCACGACCACGTCGGCGCGCACGCATTCGCCGTCGCGCGCTTCGGTCAACGGCAGAACCGGATCGTCCGCGCCGCGGTCGGCGCGAGGACCCGGATAGCCGATTCGCGCCCAGGTCGGATTGGGCGGCAATGCGGCATCGCTCTCGGCGTAGCTGAGATACGCTGCGAGCCGTTTGAGCGCGGCGAAGCCGGTTCGTAAGAGCGGAAGGGGCGAGTGGGCGAAGAGCAGCAGAACCCCGGCGCGCGTTTCGTACGACGGCGCGCGCATCGGCAACGAAAGCAGATCGAGGAGCTGGTAAAATTCCGCGCGTCTGCCCGGCGAGAGCGAATCGACGGCCCCGGCGGCGAGCGCCGCTACCCGGTCGATCCGGGCATCCGGTGGAGCGAACGTTTCCACGACGCTGCGGAGCGTCGTGAGACGGCGTTCGTCCACGCGCGCGTCTTAGACGGCCATCGCCGGCGCCGGGATGTCGGCCGCGCGCACGTAATCGGCGCCGAGTTGCGTGAAGAGTTCTCGCTCGGGTATGGGCGTTGGGATCGTCAGCGGCACGCCCGCGAGCATCCGCTTCGCGAGGTCCATCCACGGCGCACCGAGCGCCCCCGTTGCGTCCATCTCGAAGACCGTCTGGGCGGTGAGGCGCGATTTGCGCACGCCGTCGTTTTCCGGGATGCACGTGAGGCACACGGAACCGATTCGCTCGGCGAAGGGGCCGACGAGTTCGGCGTTCGAGGCCCGGTTCGCCACGAGGCCCGCGAGCATACCGCCGCCCGTCTTCTGTTTGATCCCGATCGCCGTGGCGATGCGGTTGGCGGCGAAGATCGAGTCGAAGTCGTTCGTGGCGACGATGATCACTTGCTCGGAATGCTGCAACGGCGCGGAGAAGCCGCCGCACACGACGTCGCCCAGCACGTCGAACATCATGACGTCGTAGTCCTTGTAGACGCCGAATTTTTCGAGCAGCTTCACGGTCTCGCCGACGACGTAGCCGCCGCAGCCGGCGCCCGCGGGCGGGCCGCCCGCCTCGACGCAGTCCACGCCGAACTTCCCTTTGAAGATGATCTCCTCGCGTTCGATCTCTTCGGTCTTGAATTTATACGACGAGAGCACTTCGACGACGGTCGGGATCAGATTCCCCGTCAACGTGAACGTCGAGTCGTGCTTGGGGTCGCAGCCGACTTGGATCGTGCGATTCCCGAGGCGACCGAACGCCGCGGAGAGGTTGGACGAGAACGTGCTCTTGCCGATTCCGCCCTTGCCGTAGACCGCAATTTTCAACATGAAGAAATCCTTGCTATGACTGCTGGTGAAACCGTACGCCCCCGAGCGGCCCCGCACCGTGACGCGCCTCACCGGGGGCGCCGGCCGGCCGGCCCGCGAAAACCGTTCGCAACGTGATCCTGACCATTTCGCGCGAGTACGGAGCGGCGGGGCTGGCCGTTGCCGACGGGGCCGCGCATGCGCTTGGCTACGCCCTGCTCTCGGACGACTTACCGAGGACGGTAGCGGACCGGCTCGGCACGTCGGCCGACACCGTCGCGGCCATCGCGAGTTCGGATGCTTCCTTGCCCGAGCGCCTCCTGGCCGGGTTCGACATGAGCACGGCGACGGCGGTCACGAGCGTGGTTCCGCCGTCCACGCTCGAGTTCGACGAATCCGTCCGGCGGGAGATCGAAAAGGCGATCCGGGAGCGGGCCGTGGCCGGCAACCTCGTGATCCTCGGGCGCAACGCGGCGGCCGTTCTCGGCCGCCGGCCGGACCTCGTGCGCGTCTATCTGACGGCGGACCGCGAGTGGCGGGCGGACCGGCTCGTGGCGTCGTTCGGGATCTCGCGCGCTCAGGCGTACGCCGATATGGACCGGATCGACGGCGCGCGCCGGAAGATCACGAAGGAGCGGTATCGCTTCACGATGGGCGACGCGCGGCATTACGATCTCGCGCTGGACGTTTCGCGCTTCGGCATCGAAGGGGCGACGGCGCTCGTGGTCGCGGCGGTGCGGAGCGCGGCGGACGCCGCGGGACCGGCGGCCGAATCGTGAACGTCACGAAGCGCCCCGTCCCGCTCGAAGCGCCCGTCCCGCGACGGCGGTCGAGTTTTCTCGCCCCGTTCCGGTATCGCGACTTCCGGCTGCTCTGGAGCGGTCTGCTCGTCTCGAATCTCGGCACGTGGATGCAGTTGACGACGCTCGGCTACATCGTCGTCAAACTCGCCGGCACGCCGCGCATGGCGGCGCTCGACGTCGGCATCCTCGGCGCGTCGTCGGCGATACCCGTGCTCTTGCTTTCGCCGCTCGCGGGCGTGGTGGCCGACCGGTTTCCGCGCCGCCGCGTGCTGCTCGTCACGAATTCGCTCGAGGTGACGGCAGCGCTGACGCTCGCCGTGCTCGCAAGTACCGGTCATCTCGCCCTTTGGGAGATCTTCATCATCGCGGGCACGCGGTCGACCGGCCAATCGTTCGACGCGCCGGCGCGCCAGAGCTGGGTGCCGCTGCTGGTGCCGCGCGAGTATCTCGGCAACGCGATCGGTCTGAACTCGGTGGCGTTCAACGCGCCGAGCGTGGTCGGTCCGCCGATCGCCGGTATTTTGATATTATTCGTGGGCGTGGCGACGTCGTTCTACCTCAACGCGCTGCTGACGCTTGCGACCGTCATCGCCGTGCTGCTCATGAAGGCGCCGCCGCCGAGTTCGACCGTGCGCGAGAACGTGTTCGCATCGATCTACGCGGGCGTGCGGTTTCTCGCGACGCATCACGTGCTGCGGTCCGTGCTGCTCCTCTTGCTCGCGACGTGTCTGCTCGTCCGACCCTACCAGCAACTGATGCCCGCCTACGCGGCGCACGTCGTGCACGTCGACGCGCGCGGCCTCGGTTTTCTGCTCGCGGCGATCGGTGCCGGGGCAATCTGCGGGTCGCTGCTCACCGCCTTGATCGGCGCCCGCCGCCGCGGCACGATCTGGTTTGCAAGCGCGTGCGTGATGTCGTGCGGCACGATCGCGCTCGGATTCGTGCACGCGTTTCCGATCGCGCTCGTGGTGCTCGCGTTCATGGGTCTCGCGGTGCTCTCGTTCGCGGGGAGTTCGAACGTGCTGCTCCAGACGCTCTCGCCCGAGGACATGCGCGGCCGGGCTATCTCGGTGTTTTCGATGATCATGCTCGGGCTCGTGCCGGCCGGCTCGCTACTGCTCGGTTCGCTCGCGACGTTCGTCGGCTTGCAAGCGAGTCTGATTTGCGGCGGCGTGGCGGCGCTCGCAATCGCCATCGCGATCTGGACGACGAACGCGGAGCTGCGGGCGATATGAGCGCGCGCACGCTCGAGACGGCGTCGGGAAACGATCACCTCGCGCCGCTCGACGGGTTGCGCGGGCTCGCGATCGCCCTGGTGATCTGGTTTCACGCGTGGCAGATCACGTGGCTGCGGGCCGACCTTTCGTTCTTCGGCCGGACGTTGAACTTCAATTGGATTTGCGAGGACGGGTTCGTCGGCGTGGACCTGTTCTTTTTCATCAGCGGGTTTTGTCTCTTCTATCCCTACGTTCGAACCAAGTTCGACGGCCGGCCGGAACAGCGTTTACGTTCCTACGCGTATCGGCGCGCGATCAAGATCCTGCCGTCGTACGTCTTCGTCATCGCCTGTTCGATCGCGCTCGGCTGGGCCACGTTCGACTCGCCGGCGGACGAGCTCAAACAGATCGTCTTGCATCTGCTCTTCATCCATACGTTCTGGGACGGTTCCTATGGTTCGATCAACGGCGTCCTCTGGTCGCTAGCGACCGAGGTGCAGTTTTACGTCGTATTTCCGCTCCTGTGTTGGGCGGCGCTGCGGCGGCCGTGGCTCACGTTCGCGGCACTCGCGCTCGTCGCGAACCTCTATCGGCTGCACGTGGCGCACGATTACGACGTCGTACACGAGATGGACCAGCTTCCGGGCGTCCTCGATCTCTTCGGCGCCGGGATGCTCTGCGCGTATCTGTTCCGGCTCTGCGCCGTTCGCGCGCCGCGTCTCGCCGCCCGACGCTCGCTTTGGACCGCGCTTGCGCTTGCGGGAGGCGCGGCGTTCGTCGCGATCCTCCAGAACGACTTCCAGGCGCGAACGCTCGACGGATGGCCGATGAACTGGCACGTCTACGGCCGGCCGGCGATGTGCGCCGCGTTTCTCGCGCTCGCCCTCGGTTCGATGTTCGCGTTCCCGCTCTGGCAACGCGTGCTCGCGAACCCCGCGCTCGTCTTTCTCTCGGTGATCTCCTACAATCTCTACCTGTGGCACCAGCCGGTCGCGCGCGCCCTTTTGGCCGCGCACATTCCGCGTTGGACCGGCGCGAGCGAACACGACGATCCGGTCTGGGGACTCGCGTATTCCATCATCGCTCTAACGGCGGGGATCGTCGTCGCGACGGTCGTCACGTTTACCGTCGAGCGTCCGCTATTACGCTGGAAACCGCTCGAACCGCGCGTCGAGCAAGCGGTTCCCGCCCTCGCCGATGCGTTTTAGAACGCGGCTTTCGCGGAACTTGTTGAAGGGCTCGGCGTCTCCAATAGATGGCGACGCTATGTTTCTAACGGATGAGGGCTTTTTCTTGACGACTTCAAACCAGCACACCACCACGTGGCCGGAACTCGCCGAAGGGTTGTACTCGTTCTTGACGGGTCGCGGCGCGACGATCGAGTACACGTTCGATAACCTGTCGATTCACGTGCCGAGTTCGACGCATCCCGAGTCGCCGTCGGCGCTCTGGAAGCTCAACGGTGGCATTAGAATCCGCACGACCGAAGGCCAGGGAGCCCGGACGCCCTAAGATGGGGCGCGGTCTCGAGGTCGTGGCCGCGTTGCAAATGACCGTCGATGACCGGACGATCGATCTGACGGCCGACGGGTCCCACGTGCGCGTGGAGATCGGGGATCTCGCAATCGGCCGACGATCGCTACGACTCGCGACGTCGAGTTACGTGCTCGCACGGCGTCTTTCGCGGGTGCTCGTCGCGTCGCAGATGACGCTGCGCGTGACACGTCACGGGCGGCGGATCGTCGAACTCGGGGCCGGCGTCCGCGGCGGCCCGCTCGCGCGCCTGCTCGGCATCTCCCGCGTGCGGATCGGAGAGCCACCGGCGTGAACGTGCTCGTGACCGGGGCGACGGGCTACATCGGCGGCCGGCTCATCCCGCGACTCGTGACGGCGGGACATCGCGTTCGCGCGCTGGCGCGCGATTCCGCGCGTTTGACGGGGCGCTTCGAGAACGTGGAGGTTTTCGAAGGCGATCTCTTCGATCGCGCGCGGATTCGCGCGGCGCTCGACGATATCGAGATCGCGTACTACCTCGTGCACTCGATGAGCGAAAGCGGCGATTTCGCGCAGCGCGATCTCGACGCCGCCCGGATCTTCTCCGAAGCGGCGCGGGACGCGGGCGTGCGCCGCATCGTCTATCTCGGCGGTCTCGGCGACGAGGCCGGCAAGCTCTCACACCATCTGCGCAGCCGGCAAGAGACCGGAGAAATGCTGCGCGTGGGTGGCGTTCCCGTGACGGAGTTCCGCGCCGCGATCATCGTGGGTTCGGGCAGCGCGTCCTTCGAGATGTTACGGTACTTGACCGAACGGCTGCCCGTCATGATCGCGCCGCGCTGGGTCGCGACGCCGTGCCAACCGATCGCGGTGCGCGACGTGCTCGCCTATCTCGTCGCCGAAGCGGAACGTCCGCCGCACGGCAGCGAGATCATCGAGATCGGCGGCGCCGACGTCCTGTCGTATCGCGACATGATGATCCGCTATGCCGCGATCCGCGGACTGAAGCGCACGTTGCTGGTCGTACCGCTGTTCACGCCGCGCCTCTCGTCGGGTTGGGTGCACCTCGTGACGCCGATTCCGAGCAACATCGCGCGTCCGCTCATCGACGGGCTTCGCAACGACGTCGTCGTTCGCGACGACGCGGCACGCCGCACCTTTCCGCACATCGTACCGGTCGGCTACGACGAGGCGGTGCGACGTGCGCTCGACCGCTACACGACGGTCGGCCCGGAAACGACCTGGTTCGACGCCTACGACGTGACGAAGCTGCCCGGAAATTTCACCGGCACGGAACAGGGGATGCTCATCGACCGCCGTCAGGCGATTGCGCGCGCGAGTGCGCGTTCGCTCTTCGAGGTGTTCACGCGGCTCGGCGGAAAGCGCGGCTGGCTCTATGCGGACGCGCTTTGGGAACTGCGCGGCGTGCTCGATCGCCTCGTCGGCGGCATCGGCACGCGTCGCGGACGGCGTTCCCCGGACGCGCTGCGCGTGGGCGACGCCGTCGACTTCTGGCGCGTCGAAGCGTACGAACAGGATCGGTTGCTGCGCCTACGCGCGGAGATGCGGCTGCCCGGTTACGCATGGCTGCAGTTCGAAACGATGCCGGGCGAGCGTCCCGGCGAGACCTGCCTGCGTCAAACCGCATTCTTCGAACCGCGCGGCATCTTCGGCTACGCGTATTGGTTCGGCGTCCTTCCTTTCCACGCGCTCATCTTCGGCAACATGGCAAAACGCATCGCCGGCCAAGCCGAGGAACGCGAACGAGACGCGCCGTCCCCGGTCGAACCCGCGACGGCCTAATCCGCGCCGCTCCGGCCGTCGCGCAAGCGCCCTTAGCTTCGTGATATGGAATATGTCACCCTGAGCCTGTCGAAGGGCGACTAATAGAGTCTGCGCATGACGCCGAGATCGGGGACGCTGTGGCCGCATGAGGATGGACACGAAGCGTTCTCGAAGGGGAGCGGGCAATCGCTTGAGGGAGAGGCAGCTTGCAGGATCACAGGCTCCGCGGTGCTGTTAGGATTCTTATCGCAGTACTGTCTTGTACCTTGAGCGGATGCGGCCCCGGAGCGGGTAGCGTAAGCCCGAGTGTTCCGTTGCAAGCGAACCAGGCCGACGATCGCAGGATACCGGGCGCCGAGACCGTTCTTTATAGTTTTTCGGGTGGCTCGGACGGGACGTTTCCCGATACGGATTTGGTGAACGTCGGCGACGCGTTCTATGGAGCGACGTCGGAAGGCGGCGCGTCGGGCTGTAGCGGGGGCTGCGGCACGATTTTCAAGGTCGCGATGTCCGGCGCGGAGACCGTGATCTATAACTTGCAAGGTGGCCCGGACGGCGCGAATCCTGAAGCAGGGCTAATCAACCTCGGGGGCGCGCTGTATGGCACGACGTTCAACGGTGGGGGAACAGAGTGTCTCGGATTTGGTTGCGGGACGGTCTTCAAAATCGAGACGTCCGGCCGGAACACGGACACCGTCCTCCATCGCTTCGGTGTGGGCGCAACGGCGAGTACGGACGGAACGAACCCTGATGGAAAACTGCTCGACGTCGGCGGTACGCTTTACGGCACGACGTACGGCACGACAACGGACGACAACGCTCCGTCTCGCTGCATGAACACGTTCGCGCTCGGATGTGGGACGATCTTCAAAGTCACGACATCCGGCGTGGAAACCGTCCTCTATCGCTTCGGCGGCGGCGCGGACGGCGATCAGCCGAATGCCGGGCTGCTGGACGTCGGCGGTACGCTGTACGGCACGACGTTCCGCGGCGGAGGAACGGGCTGTCGAGGTGTTGGCTGCGGGACGGTCTTCGAAGTTACACCGTCCGGCGCCGAGAAGGTCATCTATCGCTTCATGGGTGGCTCGGATGGCGCAGGCCCTGAGGGATCGCTCGTAAATGTCGGCGGCACGCTATACGGCACGACGTCGTTTGGCGGAGGAAGCGGCTGTGGGGGTTCTGGTTGCGGGACGGTCTTTGCCGTCACGCCGTCCGGTACGGAAACCGTCCTCCATCGCTTCGGCGGCCGATCCGACGGCAAGAGCCCGGTCGCCGGGCTGATCAACGTCGGCTCCACCCTGTACGGCACCACGTCTTCCGGTGGAATCAACGCCGGAACGGTCTTCAAAATCACCACGTCCGGCGCGGAGAGCGTCCTCTATACGTTCAAGGGCCCGCCGGATGGCTCGCAGCCTCAATCAGGGCTGCTGAACGTCGGCAATATGCTGTACGGCACAACGGTCTACGGCGGTGACAAGGCATCGAGCTGTGACGGGTACGGTTGCGGCACCGTATTTTCGATACAACTATAAGAAAATGCGTCGTGAAGCGATAAGAAATGAGCTCTCGAATATGAGAGGTATCCTGTATTGCATTACTCTCAATCGGTATCTTCGCCTCGTCGATGATCAAATGATGCCGTCCCGCTGAGTTCCATCTCGGCCGAGCCTCAGTGCGGTTTGTTGACCGACTACGCAAGCACCGCTCGGGCAGGGACCGGTCGGGCTGGGCAAACGCTTCTTGCTGCAATCGAGCGACGACCTCGCGGCGATCGACGAGACGTTGCGCGCGTCGACCGGAAACGTAACGGCCGCGCGCGTTTCATAACGAAAAGTGGCGAAGCTCGTCCGGCGCGCGGAACCCAACCGGCGCGGTGCGCATCCGGTAACGTTCAGTGAGCGATTTCACCCAAAGGCTCATCGGTCGGCGACGCTAATTCAGCGCTCAAGGCCGCCCTAATCCGATGCAAGACTTGAAGCCGATCGAGGCCTTTATCCTCCTGATAGGAGTTCGCAATGCCAGCGCACCAATGGCCTCATCTGCTGAGATTTCCCACCATTTATCCGCGCGTCCAGGCATAAGCATTCCGATACGTTTCCGAAGATTGGCGTAGATGCTCCGCGCCTTCTCCAATTGAACTTAAACGTCAGCATAGAATTCAGTCCGCTGCGTTGCAGATCTTGAAGCATTTGGCTCCGGTCGCTCTGCGCGATCACAGGGTTTGGCCCGCATGTGTCCGATGGCCCCTCAACATTTAAGAGCGGAAACGCCCGTGAATTGGACTTTTCCGCTGATTGTGTTTGAGCGCGTTTGAGGGCTATTGATAACTTACTCAGTTGATTTGAAGACTGAGCGGACCACCAGATCGTACTCTCCCATGATTGTTAGCGAGATCGATTACGCCAAGACGCGAGCTTCGCATCGAGTGTGGGCTTCAGGCGGGTGAACGCATCCCAATCGTCTGGGACGTGGTAGAGCGTTGGATAATTCGCGCCGAGTACGGATTCGTAGTCTTCGTAGTAAGCGTTCGATGCGTAATAGTCTTTAGCAAACGCGTTGCCTTCTCCATTCAGATCCACTTCCCAAAGCTTGCCGTCGCAGACTTCGAAGAAAAACGTACCGGGTGAAATGGCCCGCCGCTCGAGGTTTTCGATCGCTTCCGTCATCTCGCGAAGTTCCGCACTCGCGAGGCCGCTCGATACGGCCCAAGCGAGGAACATTCCGATATGCGTGCCCCCGGCTTCCGAAGGCAGTTCTTGTGGGAAGTCGCCACCGGAATGCCACGACGCATTATCGTACGTTTCCACAAGACCTCAATAAGAAGCGAGCGCTGAATAGATCGTTTCTTTCGCGCAACTTCAATTTAGAACGTACGACAGCGACCGGGGCAAAAAGCTTCGGCCCGGTGGAGGTGTCGCGAGCGTGCCGTCATCGTGTCCGCAACGGAGACTACTTCTCGTTAAATGGGAAGCCGTTCACCGACATCGTGTCGATGATGCCTCGCGCCTTGTCGCGTAAGGCCGCCGGAGCCTGAGGATCGTCTCTGATGCTTTTCATTTTCCGGAGCACGGTGTATGCGTACCGCGTGCGCGCCGGCTCTTCGCTATACGTTGCCGCGACGCCGTAAGAAACGGCCTCTTGGAAAGCGTACACGTAGTGCACGTAGCCGCTACTATCGGATTCGCATTCACGATCGGTCTTTGCCAGCGCCAGACACGCATCGACGACGCCGCTCATGTCAGGATTCTCTCCGCAAGCCGGTTGCAACGCCAGCAGGTGATCCCGATCGCAGGCGAGGGTAGGAGCGCTCATGAATGTGAGACACGCGGCTATGATTATAAGCCGGACCATGATTCGGTCGCGCGTTTTCATGCGGCTCGCTTTGGGCGAGACGAGCGCGTCTTCCTCGCGAGACGAACGCTAATTCGCGCTTCGCTGAACCTGATTGCTGCCGTGCGCACCCTTCGACAGGCTCAAGGTGACAAGGGGGAACTGCTCGCGAGGAACGACGGAAGCTAGTCCCCCGCCGCCCCCGTCAATTGTTTCTTGTAGGTTGCGAGTTCGACGTCGCTGTCGAGGTCGTTGAGTTTGGCTTTGAGTTGGTTCTCGAGGTCGGCGTCTTCCCACATGCCGCGGCGGCGGGTGTCGAGGAGGGTTTCGCCGAGTTCGCGCGTTTTGTGGGGGTTGGCGTCGGCGATGCGTTGCCAATCTTCGAGGGTCACCTCGACCGTGCGCTTCCAGAGTTCGGGCGTGATCGTGTTGCCGAGGGCGGCTTCGGTCGAGCGCATCGCTTTGAAGATGTCCCCGAATTCCATGACGCCCGAATAGCCGTGCTCGAGCATGCGGTCGCGCCACGCTTTGGAGTGGAACCGCGTGAGGACGCCGTTGACGACGACGTTGCGGAAGTTGCGCACCTTCGGTTCGCGCTTGGTGAGATCGCTGACCACGATCATCGTATCCTCGTGGCCCATCGCGCGTTTCGCGGCGCCGAAAGCGGAGGTGAACGACGCGAACATATCTTCCTTGACGGGTCCGCCGCTCGCCATCTGGATCAGCGGTTGCTGGATGATCTCCACGCGCTCGACGATGTATTTGTGAACGGCCTTCGCGGGCACGATCCGGACCTGCGTGAATTCCGGCAAGTACGCGTTCGAGTTATCGCTCATCCAGGCCGCGCCGATGTCGTTGTAGTCGGTGAAGCGCCCCGTGTCGAGCATCATGCCGACCTGGCCCATGAACGCGTCCTCGCCCATGCCGAAGCAGCGCGCGCGCGCGAGTTGCGGATCGATGCCCTGCGCGATCAGTTCGTCCGCGTGCTTCTTGACGTAATTCCATTCGGGCGGTTCGTCGGCGGTCGCCGCGAGTTGGGCGGCCTCGTGGATCAGACGGATCGCGCCCGGAAACGTGTTCTTGAAGACGGTCGAGGTGTTCGCGAGGATGTCGATGCGCGGCCGGCCGAGTTCGTCGAGCGAGATCAGCTCGGCTCGTTCGGCCCGATTGAAGCGGTCCTTCGCGACGCGCGCGCCCATCAGGTCGAGCGCCTGCGCGATGCCGACGCCTTCGCTCTCCAACACCTCGGAGCCCCAGAGCACCACACCGACCGCCTGCGGATACGCGCCGCGTTCGGCGAGCGACGCTTCGAGGATCTGCTGGACCGTGCGTTTGCCCTTGCGCTGCGCGGCTTCGCGCGGGAGCATGCGGACGTCGGTCGATGCCATGTTGCGGCCGGTGGGCAAGACGTTCCAGTCGCCGACCACTTCGCCGCCGAGCGACGGCTCGAGATAGCGGCCGGAGAGGACGGCCAGCAAACCCTCGCGCTCCGCGTCGCCGACGCGACCGAGTTGGAGGAATAGGTCGCGCGCTCGATCGACGAATCCGGCGAGCGTCTCGAGTTCGTAGGGACTCTTGCCGAGCGCGTGGCCCGCGATCGG
>Ga0116227_10008420_pt1 | contig 19446 bp, 12 predicted proteins | sample S1TSphgellanicum_FD_89693 | JGI IMG/M metagenome (GOLD analysis project Ga0116227, IMG submission 89693) | Host-associated microbial communities from peat moss isolated from Minnesota, USA - S1T2_Fb - Sphagnum magellanicum MG | ecosystem: Host-associated > Plants > Peat moss > Unclassified... | reverse complement strand
CCGCGCCGGGATATCTCAAAGACCTTGAAATGCCTGACCGCCCCAACCCCGACGCCCTGATCGCCCAGATCCGCGGCGAAGAAGCCCAGGCGCGCCGCGGCCGCCTGCGCGTCTACCTGGGCGCCAACGCCGGCGTGGGCAAGACCTACGCCATGCTGGGCGCGGCCCAGCGCGCGCGCCAGTCCGGCCGCGACGTGCTGGTGGGCCTGGTCGAGACCCATGGCCGCGCCGAGACCGAGGCGCTGCTGGCCGGCCTGGCGGTGCTGCCGCGCCGCCAGCTGGAGTGGCGCGGCCGCACGCTGGCCGAATTCGACCTGGACGCCGCCCTGGCGCAGAAGCCCGAGCTGCTGCTGCTCGACGAGCTGGCCCACGCCAACGTGCCCGGCGCACGCCACACCAAGCGCTGGCAGGACGTGGAGGAGCTGCAGGCCGCCGGCATCGAGGTCTGGACCGCGCTCAACGTGCAGCACCTGGAGAGCCTCAACGGCACGGTCGGCGCCATCACCGGCGTGCGCGTGCAGGAGACCGTGCCCGACACCGTGCTGGACGGCGCCGACGAGGTGGTGCTGGTCGATGTCACGCCCGACGAGCTGCTGTCGCGCCTGGCTGCCGGCAAGGTCTACCTGCCGCAGCAGGCCGAGCGCGCGGCGCACAACTTCTTCCGCAAGGGCAACCTGATCGCGCTGCGCGAGCTGGCGCTGCGCCGCACCGCCGAGCACGTGGAAGACGACGTGCGCAGCTACCGCGTCGAATCCGGCGCCGGCCCGGGGCGCCCCGGCGTGGCGCAGACGCAGGATGCCTGGAACACCTCGGGCAGCCTGCTGGCCTGCGTGGGCCACCGCGAAGGCGCCGAGCAGACCGTGCGCGCCGCCGCGCGGCTGGCCGGCCAGCTCAACGTGCAGTGGTATGCCGCCTATGTCGAGACACCGCGCCTGGCGCGCCTGCCCAAGGCCGAGCGCGACCGCGTGCTGGCCGTGCTGCAGCTGGCGCAGGAGCTGGGCGCCGAGACCGCGGTGCTGGCCGCCACCGACGCCGCCGAGGCGCTGGTGGCGCAGGCGCGCACGCGCAACTGCGCCATGCTGGTGCTGGGCCGGCCCGACACGCGGCTGGATCACTGGAAGGCTTGGGTGCGCCACTGGCTGCCGCCGGCCCTGGCCGACGGCACGCTGGGCCGCGCCGGCAGCATGCGCCAGCGCATCGCGCGCCTGGCGCCCACGCTGGACCTGCTGGAGGCCGCGCCCGCTGCCAGCAGCCGCAGCCTGCGCGCGCCGCGCCTGGGCGCCACGGCCGCGAGCCTGGCCTCGGACGACAGCGCTCCCGGGCATGCCGCCCAGCTGGAGGAAGGCTGGCAGGGCTACGCCTGGGCCGCGGCCGGCGGCGCGGCGATCACGCTGGTGGCGCTGCCGCTGTCGGGCGCGCTGGAGCTGACCAACATCGTCATGCTGTTCCTGCTGGGCGTGCTGGGCATCTCCATGCGCTGGGGGCGCGGGGCGGCGGCGTTCGCGGCGCTGCTCAACGTGCTGCTGTTCGACTTCTTCTTCGTCACGCCGCGCATGTCCTTCTCGGTCAGCGACGTGCAGTACGTGGTGACCTTCGGGGTGATGCTGGTGGTGGGGCTGACCGCCGGCCAGCTCACCGCGGGCCTGCGCTTCCAGGCGCGCGTGGCCTCGGGCCGCGAGCAGCGCGCGCAGGCGCTGTTCGCGCTCACGCGCGACCTGTCTGCGGCGATGCAGACCGAGCAGGTGGCCGCGCTGGGCGTGGCCGCGGTGCGCCAGACCTTCGGCGGCCAGGCCTGCGTGCTGCTGCCCGACCAGGACGACCGCCTGGCCTTTCCCGCCGATGCACCGCCCGGGCTGGACGCGAGCGTGGCCGACTGGACGCTGCGCAACGGCCAGAGCGCCGGCCTGGCCACCGCCACGCTGGCGGCCCACCCCTGGCACTACGTGCCGCTGCAGGCGCCGATGCGGGTGCGCGGCGTGCTCGCGCTGCAGCCGGCGCAGCCGCGCTGGCTGCTGATCCCCGAGCAGCGCCAGCAGCTGCAGACGCTGGCGCGGCAGATCGCCATTGCGCTGGAGCGGGTGCACTACGTCGAGGTCGCGCAGCAGGCCGTGGTCGAGATGGAGTCCGAGCGCCTGCGCAACGCGCTGCTGGCCGCGCTGTCGCACGACGTGCGCACGCCGCTCACGGCGCTGATCGGCCTGGCCGAATCGCTGCGCGGCTCGCAGCCGCCGCTGGCGCCCGGGCAGGCCGCCATGGCCGGCGCCGTGGCCGAGCAGGCGCGCGCCCTGCACGTGCTGGTGCACAACCTGCTGGACATGGCGCGCCTGCAGAGCGGTGGCGTGCACCTGCGCAGCGACTGGCAGTCGCTGGAGGAGGTGGCGGGCGCTGCCATCCGCGCGGCTGGCCCGGCGCTGGGCGGGTGCGCGGTGGAGACCCGCTTCCCGCCCGACCTGCCGCTGGTGGAGTTCGACGCGGTGCTGATCGAGCGCGTGCTGGTCAACCTGCTGGAGAACGCCGCGCGCTACGGCGCCCCGCCCATCGTGCTGGCCGCGCACGCCACGCCCGACACCCTGGTGCTGTCGGTGCGCGACCACGGCCCGGGCCTGCCGGCGGCGGTGCTGGGGCGCGAGCACACGCTGTTCGACAAGTTCACCCGCGGCGCCAGCGAATCGGCCACGCCGGGCATCGGCCTGGGCCTGGCCATTGCGCGCGCCATTGTCGAGGCGCACCGCGGCAGCATCGCGGCGGCCACCGTGCCCGAGGGCGGCGCAGAATTCACGGTCGTCCTGCCGCGCCGGCCACCGCCGGAGCTGGACGACATTCCCGACGCGCCCGAAACACCCGAACCCGCCGCCTGACCCATGCCCGTGCCCACCGCCATCGTGATCGAGGACGAACCGCAGATCCGCCGCTTCGTGCGCGCGGCGCTGGAGGGCGAGGGCTGGCAGGTGTTCGAGGCTGCGACGGCGCGCCAGGGCCTGGCCGACGCCGGCACGCGCAAGCCCGACCTGCTGGTGCTGGACCTGGGCCTGCCCGACGGCGACGGCCTGGACCTGATCCGCGACGTGCGCGGCTGGTCGGCCGTGCCCATCATCGTGCTGTCGGCCCGCGTCGACGAGGCCGACAAGATCGCCGCGCTGGACGCCGGCGCCGACGACTACCTGACCAAGCCCTTCGGCACCGGCGAGCTGCTGGCCCGCGTGCGCGCCAACCTGCGCCGCCCGCGCGCCGCCGGCACGGCTGCGGAGGAGGCTGGCCTGTTCCGCTTCGGCGAGGTCGAGGTCGATGCCCACGCGCGCATCGTGCGCCGTGCCGGCAGCGAGGTGCACCTCACCCCGATCGAGTACCGCCTGCTGGCCCAGCTGGTGGCCCAGCCCGGCCGGGTGCTGACCCACCGGCAGCTGCTGCGCGAGGTGTGGGGCCCGTCGCACGCGGAGCAGAGCCACTACCTGCGCATCTACATGGGCCACCTGCGGCAGAAGCTGGAGGCCGACCCGGCGCAGCCGCGGCACCTGCTGACCGAGACGGGCGTGGGGTACCGGCTGGTGGGCTAAGGTTTTTTGAAGGAAAAGTGGCGATAGCCAAGGTGCTGCCTTGGCTGCCAGCTATAGATTTGATAGTTTTCTCCGGCTGGCGGGGCCGCTGGAGATGCTGGGATCAGGGCGCCCTCACCGCCGCCGCATCCAGCCGAACCAGCACATCACCAGCACCGGAACGCCCAGCGTGATCCACGACAGCACATCGCCCAGGCCGTCGTACAGCAGCGCGGCCAGCAGGCCGAAGATCGACAGCACGCCCATGGCGATGGGCCAGGCCCACAGGGCCCGGAACTGGGCGCGGCGCTGGCGGGCATGAAGATTGGAATGGGAATGGCTCATCGCTTCTTGATCCACAGGTAGAGGCCGCTGCCCAGCACGATGATGGTGGCGATGTCCAGCAGTGCCCAGAGGATCTGCAGCGGCGTGCCGCCGTAGTCGCCGAAGTGCAGCGGCTGCGACACCAGCAGGGCGGTGCCGTACCAGGGCAGCGGGCGGCTGTCGGTGATCTTGGCCGTCTCTGCGTCCACCAGCACCGGCTGCAGCAGGCGCGAGGTCAGCGGCGTATTGCCTTTCATGAACACGGCGTAGTGGTGCGGGCTGGAGAAGTCGGTGCCGGGGAAGGCGACGAAGCGCATGTCCATGTGCGGCAGCAGGCGCTTGGAGGCGTCCACCGACTCCTGCAGCGAGCCGCGCGCCGTGGTCGGCGGCAGGCCCTTGTAGGGCGCGACCATCTCGGCCATCTGGTCGTTCTGCCAGAGCTTGAACACCAGGTCGGCCCAGGTATTGATCATGCCGGTGGCACCGACCACGAAGGCCCAGACCAGCGTCACCACGCCCAGCAGGTTGTGCAGGTCCAGCCACTTGGTGCGCGTGCTGCGCTCGCGCCGCACGGTGCCGAATTCAAGCTTGCGCATGAAGGGCGCATACAGCACCACGCCCGAGACGATGGCCACCAGCAGCAACAGCCCCATGAAGCCCAGGAACAGCTTGCCCGGCAGCCCCGCGAACAGGTCCACGTGCAGCCGGAACATGATGTAGATGAAGCCCTCGTCGAACTTGGGCGTGGGCAGCGCCTCGCCGGTGCGTGCATCCACCGCCAGCGAAACGCGCTTGTCGTCGGTGGGCGTATCGCCCAGGGTGACGTAGTAGAAGCGGTCGTCGTCCTCGTCGGGCGAGACGAACTGCACCACCTTGCCCGGGTAGCGGTCCTGCCCGGTCTTGAGCACCTTGTCGAGCGACACGCGCGGCGCGTCGGCGGCCATGGCCGGCGGCTCGATCTCGGTGCCCAGCAGGTGGCCGATCTCGTGGTGGAAGATCAGCGGCAGGCCGGTCAGGCACAGCAGCAGCATGAAGGCCGTGCTGACCAGGCTGGACCACTTGTGGACCCAGGTCCAGCTGCGAATGGCGCTGCTGCTGAGGAAACGGTGCGCTGCGTGCGGCTTCGCCGGCGCGGCGGTGTCGGGCAAGGTCGTGCTGGGGGGCATGGCGGCGGCTGTGCGGGTTAGAAGCGGTAGGTGGCGCTGGCGACCACGGTGCGGCGTGCGCCGAACCAGCAGTCGCCGCGGGACAGGCAGGTGCTGAAGTAGCGCTTGTCCGCCAGGTTGCTGATGTTCAGCGCGTAGCGCCACTGCGGCGTGTCGTAGGCCAGCAGCGCGTCGATCAGGGCGGCGGACGGCACCTCTGGCCCGGTGCCGGAGGAGCGGTCGCGGAAGCTGCCGAACCAGCGCACCCCGGCACCCGCCGAGAAGCCGCTGTGGCCGGCGATGCTGAAGCGGTAGCGCGCCCAGGCGGAGGCCTGGTTGCGGGGCAGGCCTTCGAGCGCCGGATCGAGGTCGGTGTAGTTGTAATGCGCCGTCAGGTCGAGCCGGGCCGTGACCGCGCCGCGCGCCTCCAGCTCCAGCCCGCGCGTGGTGGTCTTGTCGAGCTGCGCCACGGAGGTGGGCGTCGGGTTGCTGGTGCGGTTCTTCTCCTTCAGGTCGTAGACGGCGGCGTTGAACGCCAGCGCCTGGCCGGCCGGCTCGTACTTCACGCCGGCCTCCCACTGCTCGCCGCGCAGCGGCTTGAGCCGCTGGCCGAACTGGTCGGCCAGCGGGGTGAAGGATTCGCTGTAGCTCACATAGGGCGACCAGCCACCGCGCGCCGCGTACATCAGGCCCAGGCGCTTGCTGTTGGCGCTGTCGTTCTGGTCGCTGCTGCCGGCCGTGGCGTTGTTCACCTGGTCATGGCGAAGGCCGAGCACCGCGATCCACGGGCCCCATTTCATCTGGTCCTGCACATACAGGCCGGTCTGGCGCAGCCGGTTGACCGGGCTGTCGGTGAGCGTGGGCAGCACCGTGGGGGTGTAGACCGGCTGGTAGGCGTCGATCAGCGGCACCGTGCCGCCGGCATACACCGGGAATTCCGTGCCCGAGGCCTGGCGCGTGGTGAAGCGCGAGAAGTCCAGGCCGGCGAGCACCTGGTGCGCCACCGCGCCGGTGGTGAAGGCGCCTTGCAGGTGCTGGTCCGCGTTCAAGGTTTCCACGCGCGTCTTCGAGGCGTAGTAGTAGCGGCCCAGCAGCCGCTGGTGGACCGGGTCGCCCGCCCAGCCGCCCGGCAGCGTGAACGAGTCGCCATAGGCGTTGAGGTAGTCCACGTCGTTGCGCACGTAGCGCAGGTTCTGCCGCACCGTCCAGGTGTCGTCGAGTCGGTGCTCCAGCAGGTAGCCCAGCGAGCGGCGCTCGACATTGAAATGGTCGCCGGGCTGGCCGATGAAGGTGCTGCTCGACAGCAGGCCGTTGGGGTTGGGCAGGATCGTGCCCTGCCACGGCAGGAACTGGGCGGTGGAGCCGGTCTTGTCCTTCTGGTAGAGCGCCTGCAGCGTGAGCGAGGTCGCGCCGTTGGGGCGCCAGGTGAGCGAGGGGGCGAGCAGCCGGCGGTCGTCCGGCACCTGCTCGGTCTGGGTGCCGGAGTCGCGGCCCACGGCGATCAGGCGGTAGAGCCACTGGCCGTCGGCGGTCAGCGGCCCGGTCAGGTCGGCCTGGATCTGCCTGCGGCCGAAGTTGCCGATCTGCACGCCCACCTCGCCCTGGCGCTCGGCCTGCGGGCGCTTGCTCACCATGTTGACGACGCCGGCCGTGCTGCCCTGACCGAACAGCATGGCCGCGGGGCCGCGCAGCACCTCGATGCGTTCCAGCGTGTAGGGGTCGGTGCGGCCATTGGCGGTGTAGTAGCCGTTGGTCTTGCGCAGGCCGTCCAGGTACTCGTCGGGATAGGCGCCGCGCACGCGCACGTTGTCGGTGCGGGAGTCGACGCCATAGGCCTCGGAGCGCACGCCCGCGGCGTAGTTGAGGGCGTCCTGCAGATTGGTGGCGCCCTGGTCCACCATCTGGTCGCGCGTCACCACCGTGACCGACTGCGGCGTCTCCGCCAGTGGCGTGTCCGTCTTGGTGGCCGACGACGCCCGCTTGGCGCGGTAGCCATTCACCGGGCCGGTGGCCGTCTCGGCCGTGGCTTCGGAGCGCACCTGCACCTCCTTCAGCGTGGCCTCGCCAGTGGCCTGGGCCTGGGCGACCAGCGTGGTGCAAAGGCCGCCCGCCAGCAGCAGGACGGCGTGGCGGACGGGGCTACAGGCGGGAGTGGGCAGCATGGCGCGACATGATTTTGTTAATGCAACGGATTCGCATTATCTTTCATGATTCGGCGCTGGGCGAGCCTGTGTGTTGCGTGTGGCGGACGCCGGGCGGGCCGGCGAGCTACGCCTGGGCGGGCAGGTCGACGCGGCGCGCCACCTGCCCTGGCGCGCCGGGTGCGGGCGGCACTGCGCCCAGGGCGTGGCGCTGGCCGTTGCACCACTCATGGCTGATGGCCAGGTTGTCCTGGTGGCTGCTGCCGCCCTCGACCAGCGGCAGGATGTGCTCCAGCGTGGCCGCCTCCGGCAGCACGTGGGCACCGCAGACCCAGCACGGCACCTGGCCATGCAGCTGGCGCGCCACGGTGCGGTAGATCTTCAGGCGGGTGAGGGACAGTCGGCTCATGCCTGACGCGACCTTAGTCCTGCGGCACTGGTCTGGGCTGGCCGTTTTCGTCGATCGCGACGTAGGTCAGCGTGGCTTCCGTCACCTTCACGTAGCGGCCCTGGGCGATGAAGCGTTCGGCATAGACCTCGATCTGTACCGTGATCGAGGTGCGGCCGATGCGCACCAGCGAGCCAAAGAAGGACAGGATGTCACCCACGCGCACCGGCTGCTTGAAGATGAACTCCTTCACCGCCACGGTGGCCATGCGGCCCTTGGCATGGCGCGCGGGGATGACCGAGCCGGCCAGGTCGACCTGGGCCATCACCCAGCCGCCGAAGATGTCGCCGTTGGCGTTGCAGTCCGACGGCTGCGGGATCACCTTCAGTACCAGTTCCTTGTCGGTGGGCAATGCGAGGTCGTGGGGGCTGCGGGAGTCGGTCATGGGCACAATCCGGGGCGAAAACATATAACCACGATTGTCCCCGATGCGACGTTACGGCGAAGCCGCCACCATTTCTGCGCCCGGCGCGCCTGCCACGGCGGCACCTGTGCCGGCCCGCTCCGACTGGGCCACCCTGTCCCGGCTCTTTCCCTACCTGTGGCAGTACAAGTGGCGGGTGCTGGCGGCCCTGAGCTTCATGGTCGGCGCCAAGGTCGCCAACGTGGGCGTGCCGCTGCTGCTCAAGCAACTGGTGGACCGCATGACGCCCCACGGCACGCCGGGCGTGCAGGCGGTGCTGCTGGTGCCGGTGGCGCTGCTGCTGGGCTACGGGCTGCTGCGCCTGTCGACCTCGGTCTTCACCGAGCTGCGCGAGCTGGTGTTCGCCAAGGCCACCGAGGGCGCCTCGCGCAGCATCTCGCTGCAGGTGTTCCGGCACCTGCATGCGCTCAGCCTGCGCTTTCACCTGGAGCGCCAGACCGGCGGCATGACGCGCGACATCGAGCGCGGCACGCGCGGCGTGCAGTCGCTGATCTCGTACTCGCTCTACAGCATCATTCCGACGCTGATCGAGGTCGGACTGGTGCTGTCCATCCTGGCGGTGAAGTTCGACGCCTGGTTTGCCGTCATCACCGGCGTGGCTCTGGTGGTCTACATCGTCTTCACGGTCACCGTGACCGAATGGCGCACCCAGTTCCGGCGCAAGATGAACGAGCTCGATTCGTCGGCCCACAGCCGCGCCATCGACTCGCTGCTCAATTACGAGACCGTCAAGTACTTCAACAACGAGGACTTCGAGGCGCAGCGCTACGACGAGCGGCTGGAGCGCTACCGCCGCGCCGCGGTCAAGAGCCAGACCACGCTCAGCTTCCTCAACGGCGGGCAGCAGTGCATCATCGCCGTGGGCCTGGTGGCCATGCTATGGCGCGCCACGCAGGGCGTGGTCGATGGCCGCATGACGCTGGGCGACCTGGTGATGGTCAACGCCTTCATGATCCAGCTCTACATCCCGCTGGGCTTCCTGGGGGTGATCTACCGCGAGATCAAGCAGAGCCTGACTGACCTGGACAAGATGTTCACGCTGATGGAGCAGGAGCGCGAGATCGCCGATGCGCCCGGCGCCCGGCCGCTGGTGGCGCCGCCCGAAGGCGTGGCCGTGCGCTTCGAGTCGGTGCGGTTTGCCTACCACCCCTCGCGGCCGATCCTGCACGACATCAGCTTCGAGATCCCGGCGGGACGCACGGTGGCGGTGGTCGGGCCCTCGGGCTCGGGCAAGTCCACGCTGGCGCGGCTGCTGTTCCGCTTCTACGACGTGGACGCGGGCAGCATCAGCCTGGCCGGGCAGGACATACGCACCGTGACCCAGTCCAGCCTGCGCCAGGCGATCGGCATCGTGCCGCAGGACACGGTGCTGTTCAACGACAGCATTGGCTACAACATCGGCTACGGCCGGCCCGGCGCCACGCAGGCCGAGATCGAGGCGGCCGCGCGCGCCGCGCGCATCCACGGCTTCATCAGCGCGCTGCCGCAGGGCTACGACACGCCGGTGGGCGAGCGCGGGTTGAAGCTCTCGGGCGGCGAGAAGCAGCGCGTGGCCATCGCCCGCACCCTGCTGAAGAACCCGCCGGTGCTGATCTTCGACGAGGCGACATCGGCCCTTGATTCAGCCAACGAGCGCGCCATCCAGGCCGAGCTGCACGACGCGGCCGCCGGCAAGACCGCGCTGGTGATCGCCCACCGCCTGTCCACCATCGCAGACGCGCACGAGATCCTGGTGATGGAGGCCGGCCGCATCGTCGAGCGCGGCACCCATGCCGCGCTGATCGCCGCGCAAGGCCGCTACGCCCAGATGTGGGCGCTGCAGCAGAGCGGCGAATGACCCCCCGTTTTCCTACCCGCCATTGACGCCCATGACCAAGCCCCTTGTCCTCCTGATCAGCCACCTGGCCGAGCCCTACCGCGTCCAGATCGCCGAGCGCTACGACCTGCTCTATGCCCCCACGCCCGCCGAGCGTGCGGCCCAGGTCGCCGCGCGCGGCGCGGAGGTACGCGTGGTGCTGACCATCGGCACCGTCGGCCTGACCGCAGCCGAGATCGACGCCATGCCGCAGCTGGAGCTGGTCTGCACCCTGGGCGTGGGCTACGAGCGGGTCGATGTGGAACACGCCCGTGCGCGCGGCATCGCGCTGGCCAACGGCGCGGGCACCAATGACGACTCCGTGGCAGACCAGGCGCTGGGCCTGCTGATTGCCGCGGTGCGCCGCATTCCGCAGAACGACCAGGCCTGCCGCGACGGCGTCTGGCGCGATGCGCTGCCCATGTCGCCGCAGGTCTCCGGCAAGCGCATGGGCATCCTCGGCCTGGGCACCATCGGCCGCAAGATCGCGCAGCGCGCACGCGGCTTCGACATCGAGGTGGGCTACCACAACCGCAAGCCGCGCGAGGACGTGCCCTACACCTACTTCGGCACGCTCGCCGCGCTGGCCGAGTGGTGCGACTTCCTGGTCATCGCCACGCCGGGCGGCGCCGCGACCCAGCACATGGTCAATGCCGAGGTGCTGGCGGCGCTCGGGCCGCGCGGCTACCTGGTGAACATTGCGCGCGGCAGCGTGGTCGACGCCGCGGCCCTGGCCGACGCGCTGGCGCACCAACGCATCGCCGGAGCCGCGCTGGACGTGTACGAGAGCGAGCCCGAGCGGCCGGAGACCCTGCTGGGTTTTGCCGAACTGGTGCTGTCCCCGCACGTCAGCGGCCGCTCGCCCGAGGCGATCCAGAACACGGTGAGCCGGTTCATCGCCAATGCCGATGGGCACTTTGCGGGGCACGGCGTCGTATCGCCGATCTGAAGTAGCACCCCAGGCCAAGCGCTTCGCGTCCTCGGCCTGGAAAAGTGCATGGCGGGAAGCGGTGTCTTATTGCCTCTCAAGCGCGTCCAGGAAGCTGCGGCGCCACCAGTGCACGTCCTGCTCGCGGATGCCCTTGAGCAGCTTCTGGTGGCGCTCGCGCCGTTCCTCCTGCGGCATGCGCAGCGCGCGCTGGATCACCTCGGCCGTGCCGTGGGCGTCGTAGGGGTTGACCAGCAGCGCTTCCTTCATCTGCTCGGCGGCGCCGGCAAAGCGTGACAGCACCAGCACGCCGGGATCGGCCGGGTCCTGCGCGGCGACGTATTCCTTGGCCACCAGGTTCATGCCGTCGCGCAGCGGCGTGACCAGGCCCACGGCAGCGGCGCGGCAGATGCCTGGGATGCGCTTGCGCGCTACGACGCGGTGGATGTAGCGGATCGGCATCCAGTCCAGCTCGCCGTAGTCACCGTTGATGGCGCCGCACAGGCCTTCGAGCTCCTGCCGGATGTCGTTGTAGGCCTCCACGCTCTCGCGCGTGGGCGAGGCGATCTGGATCAGCGTGGCGCTGTCGCGGTTCTCCGGGTAGTTGGCCAGCAATTCGCGGAAGGCGCGGATGCGGTGCGGGATGCCCTTGGAGTAGTCGAGCCGGTCCACGCCGATCAGCAGGCGCCGGCGCGCGTATTCCTCGCGCATGCGCTCGTAGGTGTCGCGGCCCTCCTTGGCGTGGGTGAGCGCGGCAAATTCGTCCACGTCGATGCCGATCGGGAAGGCCTGTGCGCGGATGGTGTTGCCGAAGGCGCGGAACATGTGGTCGCCCAGTGCCTCGGCGCCCAGCTCGCCCTCGACGTAGCGCGAGAAGTGCATGGCGTCGGTCTCGCTCTGCAGGCCGACCACGTCGTAGGAGAACAGCGAGCGCATCAGCCACTCGTGCTGCGGGATGGCCGCCAGGATCTGCTGCGGCGGCAGCGGGATGTGCAGGAAGAAGCCGATCTTCTGCTTGCAGCCCATGGCGCGCAGCTCGGCCGCCAGCGGGATCAGGTGGTAGTCGTGCACCCAGATGGTGTCGTCGTCCTTCAGCAGCGGCAGCAGCTTGCGGGCGAACAGCTGGTTCACGCGCCGGTAGCCGGCCACGTGGCCGGCGTCGAAGTGCGCCAGATCGAGCCGGTAGTGGAACACCGGCCACAGCACGCCGTTGCTGTAGCCCAGGTAGAAGCTGTCGTGGTCTTCCTTGCAGAGATCGACGGTGGCCAGCGTCACCGTGCCGGCCTGGTGCTTGTGCAGTTCGCCTTCACCCGGCGTGCCACCCTCGACCACGGCGCCGCTCCAGCCGAACCACAGGCCGCCGGTCCGGTTGAGGGTTTCGCCCAGGGCCACGGCCAGGCCGCCGGCCGCGGCCTTGCGCGGATCGGCCAGGCGGTTGGAAACGACTACCAGTCTGCTCATGCCGGCGCACCCCCAGGCTGCGCGCACTGCGTGTCGCTACGCCAAGCCCCTTGCAGGGGGCACATCCAGCGGCCTGGCAAAGCCAGTTCCGCGGATGTCTGCGCATGGCCTGCTGCGTGGCCCTTCGCACCGTTGGATTGCGTGGGCTGCCGGCGGTACCGGGCGCCTCGGGAAATCGGAGTATTCATATGGCGGAGTCCCAGGGGGCAGACAGGCGCACGGCCGCGTTGATGATCCCGACCATCGAATAGGTCTGCGGGAAGTTGCCCCACATCTCGCCGGTGTCGGGGTGGGTGTCCTCGGACATCATGCCCAGGTGGTTGCGCGCGGCGAGCATGGTCTCGAAGATGCTGCGCGCCTCGTCCTTGCGGCCGATGCGCGCCAGCGCGTCGATCAGCCAGAAGGTGCAGATGTTGAAGGCCGTCTCGGGCTTGCCGAAGTCGTCCGGGGCCTCGTAGCGGCGCATATAGGGGCCGTCGCACAGGTACTTCTGCATGGCCTCGACGGTGGAGACGAAGCGCGGGTCGCAGGGGTCTATCAGGCCGACCTCGGCCATCAGCAGTACGCTCGCGTCCAGGTCGCGGCCGCCAAAGCTTTCGGCAAAGGCCTGGCGCTGTTCGTTCCAGGACTTCTCCAGGATCTCGTCGCGCATGCGCCGGGCGTGGCCGTGCCAGTAGGCGGCGCGCTCGGGCAGCTCCAGCGCGTCGGCGATCTTGGCGATGCGGTCGCAGGCGGCCCAGCTCATGAGCGCGGAGGACGTGTGCACGCGGGCGCGGGTGCGCAGCTCCCACATGCCGGCGTCGGGGGTGCCGTAGACGCGGATCGCCTGCTCGCCGACGACTTCGAGCTGCGTGAACTCGGCCTTGCCCGCCGGATGCAGCAGGCGCTTGTCGTGGAAGGCCTGCGCCGCACCCAGCACGATGTTGCCGTAGACGTCGTGCTGGAAATGCTCCTGCGCCTGGTTGCCCACGCGCACCGGGCCCATGCCGCGGTAGCCCGCCAGGTGCTCGACGAAGGACTCGGGCAGCTGCTGCTCCATGCCGATGCCGTAGAGCGGCTGCACGTGCTGGCCCTTGGCGGCGATCACCACGTTGCCGAGGTAGCGCAGGTAGTCCTCCATGGTGCCCACCTCGGACAGGCTGTTGAGCGCGCGCACCACGAAGAAGGCGTCGCGCAGCCAGCAGTAGCGGTAGTCCCAGTTGCGCTGGCTGCCCGGCGCCTCGGGCACGCTGGTGGTCATGGCCGCGACGATGGCGCCGGTCTCCTCGTAGAGCGAGAGCTTGAGCGTGATGGCCGCGCGGATCACCGCGTCCTGCCATTCCAGCGGCACCGCCAGGCGCTGGCTCCACTTGCGCCAGTAGGTGATGGTTTCGCGCTCGAAGTGGCGCGCCGTGTCGGCGATGCCGTCGTGCAGCGTCTCGTCCGCGCCCAGCATGAAATGCAGGTCGTGCGTGAGCACGAAAGGCGTCTTCGACAGCACGTAGGTGATGGGCGCGTCGGTATTGAGCCGCAGGGTCATGGCGCTGCCGACGAAGCGCACGTGGTTGCTGCCCCGGGTGATCTCGGGCGTTTCGCGGCCCCAGTCGTAGCGCAGGTCCAGGTTCACGCGGATGCGCGGGGCGCCGTTCAGCACGGTAACGCGGCGCACCAGCGTCTGCGGCCGGAAGAAGCGTGAGCGCGCATAGAAGCGCGGCGCCAGGTCGATGATCTCCAGGCCGTGGCCGTCCGTGTCGAACAGCTGCGTGCGCAGTACCGCGGTATTGGGCTCGTACCACTGGCGGCTGTGCGAGAAGTTCTCGATCTCGATGCCGAAGGCGCTGGCCTCATCGCCCGGCTGCAGCAGCGCGTTGAAGACCGGGTCGCCATCGAAGCGCGGCATGCAGCACCAGACGATGCGTCCGCGGCGGTCCACCAGCGCACTGAAGCCGCAGTTGCCCACCAGGCCCAGGGCGAGCGAGGCGGGGGCCGGCGGCGCGAAGCCCTCGGCATGCTCCACCGGCGTGGCGGCGGCCGTATCGCCCTGGGGCGGGGTGTGCGGGACCTGGTCGAGGGCGGGCGGTGCAGGGGCGTCTGTCATGGCGGTGGCGGGGGGGACGCAGTGGAGGAAGAGTGGGGCGCTGCGGGCAGGCCGGTGCGGGCACTGGCGAGCCAGCCGCGCAGCGTGGCGGGATTGAGGCAGCGGTGCTCGGCCACGGTCGGCCCTTCGCCGACCTTCACCCCGCGGCCGCCCAGCCGCGTCACCGCGGCAAAGCCGGCCTCGTCGGTCACGTCGTCGCCGGCGAAGATCGGCACCCGCCCGGCAAAGGGCGTGGCGGCCATGAAGATCTCGATGGCCAGGCCCTTGTCCACGCTGGCGGACTTGACCTCCAGCACATATTTGCCGTGCAGCAGTTCCACACCCTGCATGCGGGCTACGGCTTCCTGCAGGGCCGCCTCGCACAGGCGCCCGAGATCGGGGGCGTGGCGGTAGTGCAGAGCCACCGAGCGCGACTTGTGCTCGACCATGAGGCCGTGGTGCTGCGATGCCAGCCATTCCATGGCGGCGGCGGCGGGCGACAGGTCCAGTGCCGGCACGCCGGGGGACTGTCCGTCGGGCAGGCGGTACTGCGCGCCATGCTCGCCCGCGGTGGGCAGCGCCAGCGGCGCGAGGAAGTGGTCCACGTCGGCGATGGGACGGCCCGTGACGATGGCCAGGGCGCCTCCCAGCTGCTCGTAGAGAGCCGCCAGCGTCGGCACCAGTCCCCGCGGGATACGGACGGCATCGGGGGAGGGGGCAAGTTCGGCGAGCGTGCCGTCAAAGTCCAAAAAAAGCGCCGTCTGGGCGGAAACTGTCGGAAGCAATTGCATCGCAGCAGACCTTACCAGACCCCGCCGGCGCCCCGTGTGGGCGAAATGCCCTGTTACGGCGCAGGCGTCCTCCGACAGCGCGGGCCGCCGGCACCGGTAAATGGGCGGTAAAACCGAAGGTCACTGCCCAACGACTGGTAACAGGCCCGCTACCATCTGCGCGACCCAGCTCCGCCCTTGTTGCTTCCCATGCGTCCATACCGCCTCTCCCGGTCCCGTCTGCAGCGTCCCGGCTTCCAGGCCGGGAGATCCCGTGTCTGGCTGCTGGGGCTGCTGCTCCTGCTCGTACTGGGCGCCGGCGCCTGGTGGTGGAAGACCCACCGCAGCGACACCGCCCCGGCGGCCGGCGCGGCCCGGCCGGGCGGCCCTGGTGGCCCGGGCGCGCGGCGCTTCGGCGGCAGCCAGGTGCAGCCGATCTCGGCTGACGTGGTCAAGCGGCAGGACGTGCGGGTGCTGATCGCCGCTATCGGCACCATCACTGCGCGCAACACCGCCGTGGTGCGCACCAAGGTGGACGGCGAGCTGAAGTCGATACGCTTCAAGGACGGCGACGTGGTGAAGGCGGGCCAATTGCTGGCCGAGATCGACCCTGCCACCTACCAGACCGCCTTGACCCAGGCCCAGGGCGCGCTGGCGCGCGACCAGGCGCTGCTGCGCAACGCCAGGCTGGACCTGCAGCGCTACCAGGACCTGCTGGCCAAGGATTCCATCGCCAAGCAGCAGGTTGACACGCAGGCGGCCCTGGTGGCGCAGTACGAGGGCACGGTGCTGGCCGACCAGGGCCAGGTCGACAGCGCCAAGCTGCAGCTGTCCTACACCCGCGTGACCGCGCCCATCGCCGGCCGGCTGGGGCTGCGCCAGGCCGACCTGGGCAACGTGGTGCATGCGGCCGACACCAACGGCATCGTCACCATCACTCAGGTGCAGCCGATCTACGCGCTGTTCTCGGTGCCCGAGGCCAACCTGCCCCGGATCGTGGGGCGGCTGCGGGGCGGCGCGCAGATGCCGGTGGAGGTCTGGGACCGCGACCAGAAGGTGCGCCTGGCCACGGGCCGGCTGGAGACGCTCGACAACGCCATCGACACCACCACCGGCACGGTCAAGGCCAAGGCCACCTTCGCCAACGAGGACGGCTCGCTGTTCCCCAACCAGTTCGTCAACGTGCGCCTGCACGTCGACACGCTGCCGGACGTGCTGACCGTGCCGACCACGGCGGTGCAGCGCGGCACACAGGGCACCTATGTCTATGCCGTGAAAGATGACAGCACGGTGACACTGCGCCGCGTGCGCCTGGGTACCACCGACGGCGACCGGGTCAGCGTGCAGGGCGAACTGGCCGAGGGCGAACGCGTGGTGACCGACGGTGCCGATCGCCTGCGCGAAGGCGCGCAGGTGGCCGTGATCGCCGCCGACGCCGCGGCCAAGGCCGACCAGGCAGTGCAGGACGCGGCCAGCCGGCCGCGCGGCGGCATGCGCAACCTGCCGCCGGAACTGGCGGCCAAGGTGCAGAACATGTCGCCGGAAGAGCGCCGGGCCTTCTTCCGGCAACTGCGCGAGAAGCAGCAGCAGGGCGCGGCCCCGGGCGGTCCGGGCGCGCCGGGGACCCCGGCACACACGCCGGGGGCAGCCGCTCCCGCGGCACGGGCCACCACAGCACCTGCCACGCCCACCGCACCTGCTGCACCGGCTTCGCGCTGAGCCGGCCCGGCCATGAATATCTCGCGCATCTTCATCCTGCGCCCGATCGCCACGGCGCTGCTGATGGTGGCGGTGCTGATCGCCGGCGTGCTGGCCTACCGGCTGCTGCCGCTGTCGGCCCTGCCCGAAGTCGACTACCCGACGATCCAGGTGGTCACGCTCTACCCCGGCGCCAGCCCGGACGTGATGACCTCGTCCGTTACCGCGCCGCTGGAGCGACAGTTCGGGCAGATGCCGGGGCTGGCGCAGATGTCCTCCGCCAGTTCCGGCGGCGCGTCGGTGATCACGCTGCGCTTCTCGCTGGACATCGGGCTGGACGTGGCCGAGCAGGAGGTGCAGGCCGCCATCAACGCCGGCAGCAACCTGCTGCCCTCGGACCTGCCCATGCCGCCGGTCTACAACAAGGTCAATCCGGCCGACGCGCCGGTGCTCACGCTGGCCATCACCTCGCCCTCGCTGCCGGTGATCCGGGTGCACGACCTGGTCGAGAACCGCCTGGCGCCCAAGCTGTCGCAGGTGCCGGGCGTGGGCCTGGTGGCGATCGCGGGCGGGCGCCGGCCGGCGGTGCGCATCCAGGCCAACCCGGTGGCGCTGGCGTCGGCCGGCATGACGCTGGACGACGTGCGCACGGCTATCGCCGCGGCCAACGTCAAGCAGGCCAAGGGCAGCTTCGATGGGCCGGCGCGCGCCTCCACCATCGACGCCAATGACCAGCTGCAGTCGGCCGACGAATACAAGAATCTGATCATTGCCTACAAGAGCGGCAACCCGATCCGGCTGAAGGACATCGCCGATACGGTGGACGACGCCGAGAACACCCGCCTGGCTGCCTGGGCCGGCCTGCCGGGGCAAGGCTCGACGGCGGGCGTGATCCTCAACATCCAGCGCCAGCCCGGCGCCAACGTGATCGAGACGGTGGACCGCGTCAAGGCGCTGCTGCCGCAGCTGCAGGCCACGCTGCCGGCCTCGCTCGACGTGCAGGTGCTGACCGACCGCACCGTGACCATCCGCGCCTCGGTGAAGGACGTGCAGTTCGAGCTGCTGCTGGCCGTGGCCCTGGTGGTGATGGTGATCTTCGTGTTCCTGCGCAGCCTCTCGGCCACGCTGATCCCGAGCGTGGCGGTGCCGCTGTCGCTGATCGGCACCTTCGGCGTGATGTACCTGTGCGGTTTCTCGATCAACAACCTGACGCTGATGGCGCTCACCATCTCCACCGGCTTCGTGGTGGACGACGCCATCGTCATGATCGAGAACATCGCGCGCTACGTCGAGGCCGGCGAGCCGCCGCTGCAGGCTGCGCTCAAGGGCAGCAAGCAGATCGGCTTCACCATCATCTCGCTGACCATCTCGCTGATCGCGGTGCTGATCCCGCTGCTGTTCATGGGCGACGTGGTGGGGCGGCTGTTCCACGAGTTCGCCATCACCATGGCGGTGGCAATCCTGGTGTCGATGGTGGTCTCGCTCACGCTCACGCCCATGCTGTGCGCGCGCCTGCTCAAGCACACGCCCGAGGAAAGCCATGGCCGGCTGTACCAGGCCACCGGCCGCTTCTTCGACCGCACCATCGCCGGCTACGGCCGCATGCTGAACTGGGTGCTGGACCGCAGCGGCCTCACGCTGCTGGTGTTCCTGGCGACGCTGGCGCTCACCGTGCTGCTGTACTTCGTCGTGCCCAAGGGCTTCTTCCCCGAGCAGGACACCGGCACGATCCAGGCCACGACCGAGGCCGAGCAGTCCATCTCGTTTGCCGCGATGTCCGAGCGCCAGCAGGCGCTGGTGGCGCGCCTCCTGCAGGACCCGGCGGTCAAGAGCGTGTCCTCCTTCATCGGCGTGGACGGCACCAACACCACGCTCAACACCGGCCGGCTGCTGATCGACCTGCAGCCCAAGGCGCAGCGCGGCCCGATCGCCGAGGTGCTGCGCCGGCTGTCCGACAGCGTGCACGACGTGCCCGGCATCGCGCTCTATGCCCAGCCGGTGCAGGACCTGACCATCGAGGACCGCGTGGCGCGCACGCAGTACCAGTTCCTGATGTCCTCGCCCGACATGCAGCAGCTGCAGGCCACCAACGCGCAGCTGCTGGAGCGCCTGCGCCAGCGGCCGGAGCTGGCCGACGTCGCCAGCGACCTGCAGAACCAGGGCCTGCAGGCCTTCGTGCAGATCGACCGGGCCCAGGCCGGGCGCCTGGGCGTGACCGTCTCGGGCATCGACACGGCGCTCTACAACGCCTTCGGGCAGCGGCTGATCTCGACCATCTTCACCCAGTCCAACCAGTACCGCGTGGTGCTGGAGGTGGCGCCGCGCTTCAAGCTCGGCCCGGAGGCGCTCGGCGCGATCTACGTGCCGTCCTCGCTCGGTGCGCCGGTGCCTCTGTCCTCGGTGGCCACGGTGGTGGAGCGGCCGACCGCACTCGCCGTGAACCACGTCGGCCAGCTGCCGGCGGCCACCATCTCGTTCAACACCGCGCCCGGCGTGTCGCTGGGCCAGGCGGTCGAGGCGATCAAGAGCGAGCAGGCGGCGATGGACATGCCGATCAGCGTGGAGACCAGCTTCCAGGGCGCCGCGCTGGCCTTCCAGGCGTCGCTGTCGAACACCCTGCTGCTGATCCTGGCGGCCGTGGTCACCATGTACATCGTGCTGGG
>Ga0116227_10008419_pt1 | contig 19449 bp, 18 predicted proteins | sample S1TSphgellanicum_FD_89693 | JGI IMG/M metagenome (GOLD analysis project Ga0116227, IMG submission 89693) | Host-associated microbial communities from peat moss isolated from Minnesota, USA - S1T2_Fb - Sphagnum magellanicum MG | ecosystem: Host-associated > Plants > Peat moss > Unclassified... | reverse complement strand
GGGTGGGGTGGGGGGGGTGGGGGGGGGGGGGGGGGGGGGGGGGGGGGGGGGGGGGGGGGTTGCATCCACCTTGTTTAGGGTAGTCAACATCCCATAGTGAAGTGCTCACATCACCGAACCCAACCTTTAGCCCAAAACTGCCAAACTATTGAAACTTTGGAACATCAAACTTGTTTCATAAACTCTACCTGCCCTATCGTCTTGCAAATGACTGGAAGAAAAAGTGCAGTGGGAACTACTACCTGCCCTATCTTCTGTAGTGGGAACTTTAGGCATAGAATAGAGTAAAGTGTGAATTATTTAATGATGATTTGAAGGATGGGCACCCTGCAAAGTAAACTCTGTATATTAAGATAGGTGTTTGCTTGGATGTGACCATGTCATAATCCTCTCAAATTGTCTCCCTCCCCTCCCCCCCCCTTGGGGATTTCAATGAGATGGTGTGCTCCTTTGTTGTTTCACAATTTTTTGAACCAATGGAGCAAAAAAATATTGAATTTAGAATTACTTTTTCCATGAAAATTATTCGAAATTTACATTTTATTTTTTCATAATTAATTTAGCAAGGTTCCAGTAGTAGGGTTTTTGTTTTGTTGTTTAAATTTATTTATTTTCTTTTTTTTTTCCTCCCCCCAATTTTGTGATGTAGCCACACTTGTCATCATCCACAGGAGGAATGAGCCAAGTTTTGCTACAATCTACAGAGAAAAGTAGAAAACATCAAGAAACCTCCTATAGTTTGGTAACCTGTAGAAATCCGTTATCTAATTATGGGGAATTCAGTAATTTTCCTCAAAATATGGCGACATAGGGGCAGTTTTTTTTATAAAAATCCTTCATAGCTTGTTCCTCTGGGTTTATTTTTGTCATCAAGATGTGAAAATTTATCGCAGAAGGAACACTCTTCACAAGAAGTCTGAAGGTGTAATTTATATTTCAACTGAAAAGGTATTGGGATAAGTAACGTTAAAGCAGGTTTAATGTACTTATCCCAACAAACAAAAGGGCCCAATGGCGAATAGGTATATTAAAAACACTAACTTGTGAAAATTGGCAGTTGTGCCACAAACCATAGTGAAAACAAAAGTGAGTATATATTGAGAGCACTAGGTATACAAAATGGAGCTGAATGAGTAGAATAAAACCAAAATGAGTACATATTATCTGATTTTATTTTTCAATTTTTTATTTCAATGAAGTGGTAAAATTTTCTCAACGGTAAAGACATATAAATACTTTAAAAGGAGCTGAATTGTTTTCCAACTTTTTCTCAAAACATTTTGCAAAAGAGAGAAAACTCGCCATAAAAAGAATTCACTTACAGCACGCTGGTTTTACGAAGGGAATGGAAGCTTTTAATAAAAAGCATGTTAGCCTAAAAGGGAAGAAAAAACAAATTTTCCCTGCAACCGAGACCCGGCTGAGTTGCACGGGAACGCTCGCTCCCCTACCCGGCCCTTTAAATGGCAGCCTCCCGCACCTCTTCCCTGCGTCTAGTTGTCTCTCGCTCGCTCTCGCTCTCGAGCGCTCTCTCGCTCTCGCTTGCTCTCGCTCTCGAGCGCTCTCTCGCTCTCGCTTGCTTTCACTCTCCAGCTCCCTCTCGTGTCCACGCCGCGATTTTTGTAGCAAATTAGTGTCGATTCAACAACACAAGATGATCGGGAGTTCTTCGCGAGGAATTCTTACTATGGATGTTCTTTCCGTGTTGGCGTTGTTACTGGGAGTTGTTGCTGTGTTAATTCGGCCCGGATGTGTTGTGTCTCAGCATGTTGCAGCAGCGAATCTGCCGCCGGAACAGGAATTTGATCGAGTGTTGGCGTTACCGGGGCAGCCACCTGTGCAGTTCGAGCAGTATGCTGGGTACATCACAGTCGACAAGGTTCAAGAGAACAACCTCTTCTACTTCTTCGCCGAGTCTTCGAGCGACCAGTCGGGGACCCAGCCTTTGGTGTTGTGGTTGAATGGAGGTAGGTGAATATGTTGTTCGTGGTTTCTCGTGATGAGTAGTATATCGTATAAAACTGTGCTGTTCATGGTGCTAGATCACATCACCTTGCAGTATGATTCCTTTGAACTCCAGTGCACCTGCCACCAACTTACGTTGAGCAATGCAGACTTTTCAAGTTTATTCTGACAAGCTGTAGATCATGCTGCCGTTCATATGGAGATCATACTTCATGCTGCTTTCCTCTCCAGTTAATTTGTGATGCCGATATATAATATCATTGGCATTGACAAGCCAAGGATGCGTTCACAAGTACGTTAACAACTACGGATCCATACTTGGGACGTTGCTGCTGCTGCTGCTGTTGCTGCGCAGGTCCTGGATGTTCGTCGCTTGCCTACGGTTTTGGTCAGGAGATCGGACCATACTTCATAGATCCCAATGGCACTGGCGGCCTTTCCCTGAACCCTTACGCATGGAATACGGGTACAAGTACCTTAATAATGCCATAATGCAGCTACTCTTAGAGCGCATATGTAGCTTGATAAAGGACATCATGTTGTGCAAGTCTTGGACCGGTCTGATCCTTCCCATCTCCTTACATGTTGGAATTCTGTTTGTGAGCAGAGGTGAATATGCTGTGGCTGGAATCTCCAACAGGAGTCGGCTTCTCCTTCTCCAGGAACAACGCGACTGCCAATCACGCCGGCGGTGACACCTGCACTGGTACTAATGGACCTAATTAGCACTAGATCTCAGACTACAGTTGATCCTAAAGGTCATTACGAGGCCGCTGTTGTATTGCATCCTGCATGTCTGATCCCTCTATAAGCTGTATCCGAATCACTTTTCCAACTTGACTTGTATTATGTGCATCCTCCGCTCGGTTGTTGATCGAAACTCATATATTTGTCGCCTCCTTGTCGATTGTGTGTTTTCATGTGATCAACTCGCAGCGGAAGATGCCTACAACTTCCTTATAGGCTGGTTGACTCGCTTCCCACAATACCAGGCACGCGATTTCTACATCACGGGTGAAAGCTACGCTGGTACCTAGTCCCACCGAACCTATTCCAATTCATAAAGTAGTACTTGTGTGATCTTCTAGATGTGATCTCTGAGATATGATGATCAGCTCCACGAATATGCATGGATTGTTGCAACCACGCTGATCATGGCATGACTAATTATACTGGGAAGTTGATCTATCTATGGGTGGATGCAGGACACTACATTCCTCAGCTAGCCAAAGTGATCGTCGACAACAACAAAGTTGCATCCCTGAAGATTAACTTGAAGGGTTACATGGTAATGACGATCACCCTGCTGTGCTGATCATCTATACTCGTGCATCACATGTGATTAAAATTCCTCTTCATGTGCAAACTGCATGAATTGCAGCTGATCTGAATTCATGAATAATTTGTGATTTGCAGGTAGGTAACCCAGACATCGATAACTACTGGGATAGTGTGGGAGACGTCGACTATTACTACTCGCACGCTATGATATCTGTGGAAACTTACAAGGCTATTCAGCAGAGTTGCAACTTTAGCGACGTCAACTGTTGTTCTCAGCAGTGCTATGACGCCTTCGACCAAACATATACTGAAATTGGGAACATCGATTCCTACAGCATTTATACACCTGCTTGTCTTTCTAGTGCAGCTACTGCTGGCACAGCGGGTTCATCAACTCGCACAGCTGATTTCTCCCGGCTTCACAGAAAAAATCCGGTACGTATATTGTACATTGTAGCTCCGAGCACCACTAACTTTCTATGTTTTCACAGCTGCACAAGCACACATTTGCCCAGGTGTTGTTGTGATGTGTTGTCAATGCTTGATTGCGCACTATCTAAAACAGGTGTTGTCGAAGAGAGAAGGGTTCGATCCATGTAGTGAAAACTATGCTGAAGTCTACTTCAACCGACCTGAGGTCCAGCAAGCGATACATGCGAACATCAGCGGTGAAATTCCGTACCGTTGGACAGCGTGTAGGCAAGTCTTAATCCGATAATTATGTTTTATGCCTGAAATCTGTCATGAAGTGTATAGATCTCCACTGCTAGCTACCATGTTGTAGCACAATCTGATTGACCATAGTTGCAGGCTGTGCAGCTCCTGGACGTTTAGGGGCTTACTAGATGTTGATGCAGCTTCAGATCATGTATATAATTTTCCCCAGCTGGTCTCATCCTCACCACCCTGTTGTCCGCTTCTTCAGTTTTATCTGAGCTTTACAGACCTTTTCCTACAAGTCGAGTACTGGCACTAGCCTACTAGTCCACAGACTGCTAGACTGCAGGCACACTTTTGCGGGATGGTGAATTTCCGACACTTGAAGAGATCGATTGACCAACTAATATTCTGCCCTTTTGCGTGAATACAGTGATGACCTAATCTCAAATTGGACGGACCGGGCCTGGTCGATGATCCCCACATATCATGACCTCATCGAGGCTGGTCTGAGGATCTGGGTCTTCAGGTACTCAATCTACCAGGCCCCCTAAACCTCTGAGGGCTTCTTTCTAGCTACACTGGTCTAATTCTATAAACCAGCTACTTCAGAGCATGGAATCAACCGATCCTTGCAGCTCTAGTATGCGTGCTGCATAATCGCTGTGTACAAGATCAGTACAGATACTTGACTACAATGTAGTGGTTCCAGTGTTACGTAGAAACTAGAATCCAGAATAATTTGATCTCTTAGCTTAGAATGATATATAGATTTTGGACTAATTGCTAAATTCATACAAGGATCTACTTGCAGTGGTGATGCAGATAGTGTCGTACCAGTAACTTCGACACGATATTCCATAGAGGCGATGCTGTTGCCCATCGAAACTCCGTGGTATCCTTGGTATGATCAGCAGCAGCAGGTATGAAGGTCCTACACAAGATATGGAGATCTTAGTATCTAGGTGTCAATTCTAGTGTATGCGAGATTACTACACTAATGCGGCGATGATTACAAGAAACTAGAATGAACCCAATTATCCAGAACACAATTAGTGCCATCATCTTTCAATTCTAGTGTGGCACTACTCACACTGAATCAATTAACCTTTAAAACGTGAGCTACGGGAAGCCTGATCATGCTGCAGTTATTACGTGACGACAGTCGACATGAGCAAACTGATTCATAACTCGTGCATGGCTTGGGGACCGTTATGGTAGGTGGGAGGGCAAACGGTGAAGTATGGAGGACTGACCTTCGTGACTGTAAGAGGAGCAGGCCACCAAGTTCCGCTCTTGCAGCCGAGTAGATTCCTTCAAATGCTCACAACCTTCATCGAGGGAAATCCGCTTCCTGGGGCTCCCTTCAACACCACGTCCAGTTGAAGTTGTCATAGGGCTAGCTTTCAGGAGTTTGTTCATTTCAGGCTTTCAGGCCTTCAAATTAGTGCACATTAAATTATTCACACTTGGACGCTGCATCACATATTCATGATATAGCTGTCTTAAATCTATCTTATGCATATTTTGCACACAATTAGTTGCTCTGATTATTCTTGATACCAACTCAACTGTCTGATCACAATCCAATCTAAATATAAGCAAGGAATTTGCATTTCTATTGTGCCAGAGTCCAACAACAGCTCTATGGGTTTGTTCCACCAGTGATGCAATTAAGTACATAGTCCACCAACTCAAACCACTACTCAACTAGGAAGAAACAGCTCACTGTTCAAATGTCTTTCTGTGGTGCATCAGCTCCACCCAAAGACGTTTTGTTTATGTACAGTGCTAATTACATTGCTGAGACCATGAGACTCTCTTAGAGTGCTGACTGAGCTTAAATTGTGTTGGCCTACTTTCCAACAAGTTTTGGAGACTTCAGGTCTGGTTGGTTGATGTCTACAAGATGAACATGTATAAATTAGCCCATTCATGTTAGTTGCATGCATTTTTTGTGACTGCAAATTTTGCTTGTTGGACATCAAATTTTTTTTCTATATAAACCAAACTACCATGCATTGATCACATGGATACCTGTACATTAATTTATTGATATTTTAGTTTGAATATATCTTCCATATATGACAAATATTTGTATTGAAAAATATTTCAAAACAAAATTTCCAAACAAACTAATGTCAATAGATCAACACAGGTGCATTTTTGAGAGAATATATTAAATGTTTGAAGAGATACAATAATTAAATCCACTAGATCTATAGTTCAAGACAAGGATTTCAGGTTGATTTTGTAAAATATCTTGTTGAATGGGGTAAATTAGGTCATAGTGAAACAATTAACAAAATTTCATGATCCAACGATTGATGACCTTTGCTGAAAATTGTGGTCATGTTGTGGTTGTTGTGTGCAAATTAAGCATTACAACCTAGTGGAATTCAATACAGAGAATAAAAAGCCTTGTTGTTTTTTGGTACAAGCTAGGCTTTAGACTCAAATCAACCACATTCAACATATCAAACAAGGTTGCTAATCATATATTGTGAGAATAAGATGTCCACCTACTTGTTTACCAAAATGAAAACCAAAAGAAAGTTGGATTCTTAATGTCATATCAATAGGGTTAATTGGCTGGTGATTGAACATTTAAGCGCTTAGGGCAGGATGAATCCAAGAGGAGGGCTTTGCTCGTTTTTGGTGTCCAAATAAAACTTGACCTCCTCTTGGTGCATCTGACACGTTAAGAATTGTTGAAAACGAATTAGAAATGAGAAAGTTATGGCCTTTCAAAGTATAGGGGATCAAAAGCTCAAAAAAACAAACCACTGAACACTACATAGGCCATTTCCTAAACACCAATTCTTTATATGTTGCCCTATTGTTATTAGAGTTCAAATATGATTCATAAAACCTTAGGTGGCATTCCTATAACATTTTAAATTGTTTAAAATGAATAAGAAATAAAAAAATACACCAGAAAAATCCAATAAAAGATCAATGGTTGGAACCATCATAGGGGAAACAAATAAGGAAGGCCAAAACATGAATAGCCTGGATGAACCAAAGAAAAAAATGTATTTTCTTTTTTGTGTTTTTGCTTGATTTTGCTTAAGTATTTTTTTATTGAAAGAGAGAGAATTAGTCCCTTTTGTAGTAGGAAGTTACTTCACCCATGGCCCTTTTAATGTCGTGTGCATGTAAATCTTGAAATTTAATAGTAATGGGAGCTCTAAAACAAGCATCATTTACCAACACAATTTTCCTCTCCATGGTAGAGGGTAAAACATGTTGAAGAGTAATATTAACACGTTGCTTGAAAAATTGAATGTAAAAAGACAAGGATAAATGACCTTTTGATCGTCTATCATGGAAAAGACGAGCACATTCCTTGATGAAACAATCCATATCACGCCTAGGTGCACCTCCATGGTCATTGGAATAAAATGGTGCTCTTCATGAAGCCCTCTATACTTGGGGATGTTAGCAATGGCGCAAAGTTTCGTAATTGCACTTACTAGTTAACTAATGACACTCGAAACCACTATTTCCCGTGTTAGGTCAATAACCACCACATCAGTGACAAAGACTTGGTCCTTTTGGGTCATGTAAATATCAGCTTATAATGAAACTCTTGACATAAGGGCATACCATTGTTTTTCGATACATTGTGCCCACTCTTTTGAGTGAAGGCATACATGACGTTTTAAATGGTGTCATGTGTGGTTATCTGTTGACCTCCAAATAGGCAATGAGATGAATGCGTGTTAAATGCATCCAACCTATGTCCATTTTCACGTGTGAGAAAACTAGATGTTGATGGCTGAATCAAACCAAAACAAAAACACAACGTTGAAATGAAAGTAAATTTGTAATGTGAAACAAATTGATGGATGGTTTAACAACTAACCATAACCTTACCCCTTTGTTTGAACAAAAATGAATGCAGGCTCTAAATGCTGAGGAAATGGAATCATCCTCCAAAATAGACCTAAGGGATGTGTTATGGTGGAAGTCCATAAAAAATGCTTGTAGACTTAAGGCACCAACATCTTAATAAGAAAGTTATGAGGCTTGAAAGTAGGAGGGGTCAAAATGAAAAAAAATGAAAAAAAAACACATTTTGTAATTCGAAAAATAAAATAAAATAAAATAAAATATATATAGGCCAATCCTTTGGCTTTGCATTTCAAAGATAATTTATAGAGCTTGAGAAGGCATTCTTATAACATTTTTAATCATTCAAAATGGAGAAAAATTAAAAAAGATTTACCAAAATATTGGGTCATAAACAAGTGATCAGTGATGGGCCGGTTCACCTTATGTAATTTTAGGAATTGATAGATGTCAATAACATGTTATGAATGATAGGGGCTTGTTAAAAAATTGCCTTGACCTTAAGATAGGAATGTCTGGGGACTCAGATGTTTAAAATGTTAGAGTTTGTACTTTGTAAATACTTTGTGAAAAGTGCTAGGAATGCACAAAGAAGGAAGATCATGTCTACAATAAGACCAACTTTTGTAAAGACTTTGCCAAGAATGTTATGAATACCAAGAAAATTTCTTAAAGCATTTCATCAACTTTTATCCAAAAAAAAAAGTGTTAGGTCATCATTAACTTCATGATTTAACCATGTTTACCAGGGTTGTCATAACATTTGAATATTCGGCACAACACGATGTGTCAGTCTAAATGTAAATGTAACCCAACATCACATCAAAATAGGGTCAACTTAAGTTAAAATGAGGTTAAGTAATTCAAAAAATAGTTAAAGGCAACTGAACATTGTGTCATTCGGTCACTTTAAACCCTATGGTGACTAAAATAACTTTTGGTTGTCATAATCTTGTGCCAATCAAAAAAATTCTATTTGGCAATTAAAAAAATAATTGGGCAATGAATGATTTTTATTTGAATAATGATCGATTTTTTTAGGTAGGACTTGAAAGTTTTCAATTATTAAATCAATGGTGAAAATTAAACCATGGTCCATTGAATGATTGGAATTTTTCAAGCAGTGACCAAAAACTTTTTGAACATAATTCAAAAAATTTCAATTGCTAAATTTTTGATCATTTGATTTGGTGACTAATTTTTTTCAAACACACAAGTTAACGACCAAAAATTGATGATTGAAATTTTTTTGGTAGCGACAAAAAAAAATTCAATTGCTAAATCAATGGTGGGATGAAATTATTATCAATCAAATGATTAAATGTTTTTGAATAATGCCCAAAACATTTTTGGGAAACAACCGAAAAATTTCAATCACTTAATTTGGTGAAAAATTTCAATCATCAATTGTGATGACCAAAAGTTGGTGATCAAAAAAATTTGGTCACCCAGTTTAGTGATAGGAAAACTGGGCAACCAAAAAAAATTTATTGTTAAAACTAGTCGAAAGCACATTATGCCCACCAAAAATTATAGCCACAAAAACAAAAATTTTGCATATGGTTTTTTTGGGTGCATGTCATGAACATCACATCTTGGATTATTTTTGCTCATTTCAAGTATATTGAATTAACTTTAAACATAAACTAGTTTATTTTTTAAAAAATCCAATAAACATTTACTAATTTGAACATATGAAATATATTTGTGTTGAAAAAATATACATTACAAAATATGAAAAATTGCAAATATATTTCAAAATTAAAGTTATGGACAAAATTTTGTAATGAATTTTTTAATTGTGAGAGATATTGATGTACATCAACTAAATTTAAGACCATTTAGAAGTTTATAAATTTTGATTGAAAATTCCTTCAATTTTATTATTTTTTTGCACTTCTTGAAGAATAAATGCATAATATTTTTGGGAAAAATTATTAACTTAAGAAAAAGGAGAAGAGATGTACACTATATATTTTATGCACATTGATTTTATCCAATTTTCTTCATGTAACCATTGGATCAAGTTTAACTTTGACTCAAAATGAAGTTTGGGTTCCAAAATGTTGTCATGCACATTTTTAAGTTATTTTTCTTATGTTTAGGGTTGCAAAAAAATGTCATCAAGATTTTAGTTTACTACACACCTATTATATTTGTTATACATCACTTTTTTCGATGAAAAGTGATGAAAAGTGGTTCACCCATAGCATGCTTTCACCCAATTGGCTTGATTGAAAGTTTTTGATTACTAAAAGAAAATGGTAAACTTTCCATCCTAATGGACAAAATTGATACATTCAGATGGACATTGACATCAAAATGGATGCAATTTGGGTGAGTCATGTCGATTTTCATAACCTTGATGTCCACACATTTCAATGTGTTTTTACAATTCATGAAATGAAAGGTACATCATTTGTGCATCATGGGATTTAACATATATGTGAGGATTGCTTTTGGTTTTAATAATTACCTTCAAAAAGATTGTCAACCATGTAGGGCTTTGTTTTTTCAATTTTGTAATGAAGTTAAGATGGTGATATATCATACATGTAAGGTGATTATGACAAATTTGGCTATAAACAAAAAGTGAGAGTGAAAAGAAATGAAGCATCCTTCTATATTGTTTGTTATCCTATTTGATTTTAATACAATATTTGGTAATTTAAGTGTGTTGTCCATAAAACCGTAATCCCTGAAATTTTTGGTGGGTGAAAACTAAATGTGTAATTGTTTGTGTTGTGACAAAAAGTTAATTGATGTAAAGATTTTGTTTTGATCAATAGTTATTTTGTCAAATACTTGCCAAATGCATTTTCAAGTACGCACATGGAAATTTTGGGGTGCATATAATTTACAATAACTAAACTAGTGAATGAACTTTGAGCCATTATCCAAGGTCAACTAATGTGCACATTGTTTGACAATTTATATGTTGAAGAGGTGGCTATAATATTATGTTTATTATTACAAATTGTATAAACATGTACATGTTTTTGTAACTATTTTTGCAATGGTAGTTGAAGTTATTCTTTTCTTTTATTTTTTACTTACAACTTGCCTTGAATTAAAACAATCTTAAAGGAAAGTAGAACCTTTAATGGATACAAGGTGTTATAATGAGGATTATGTGTCTAATTTAAGGAATCAAGGTTGGCAATGTGGGGAGATTAAAGGTGTGGTATCATCAAATATATTAGTTTTTGCCATGTCTCCATTTTCTTCTTTGCAATATGTCCTTGGGTATATCAATTAAAATTAGTAAATAGTGAACTATCCTTAGGGTAAATGCACAATTGAATGGTTCACTTTTGTAATGAAACAATGTTTTTTCTTAAGTACCCTTTATTCAAATGCATATGATGATTAATATATCTTTAAATCTATTAATTGGGACTTGGATTTAAATTAAAAACTTCATTATAAAGAAGTTGTGTGGTTATTTATTGATAAAAAACTCATTTGTTAGTAGTCATGGACTTTTTAAATCAAAAAATATGGATTGGTCATATCATTGGAACATCACAAAATTTAATATTGAATCACATTCCAAATTTGTTATTGGGATTCAATATATGATGTAATATGAGATAATAAACTTATATGAAGAATCTTTTCTTTGAAAACCTTAATTGTTAGTAATTAGGGACTTTTGAATGTTTAAAATTTGACCATATTTTCTTAAGTTCTTATGAGTTGCAATTTTTGTTTGTTTTTTAATTTCTTTGTACCAAAAACATATGTTTTGAAAGCTTTACATGGGTCATTATTCATATTGACTTTGTGGATTTTCATTTTAGGATTTTCAAATTAAAATGACATAAGCTACATTAAATATAAGTTTTCACATAGATTTGGGAAGGTTTATAAGTGATTGAACATGTATTATTCAAAGATTAAAATAATAACATTTTTTAAAGTAACAACCATGTCCATTTGAATCATTTAAAAAAAATTGTATGGACTTGTGAAAAGTGTAATTTATACTAATAGTGGGCCATTTGATCATGCATTCACCCCTTAAACATTTGATTGAAAAAAAATCCATGGAAAACATTAAAATTTTTAATGTGAAATGGATTCTCAAAGATAAAAATTTACAACATTCACATCATTTAAAAAAAATAAAAACTTATATATTATGAAAGTTTCAATGCACTTCATTAATAAATTTTTTATTTAACAATGCATTATTTATTTGTATTTTTTTCCACATTACTTTGATATATTTTTTGAATTCACATTTTTCATTTATTTTTTGTGACAAATGTAGTGTTGTAATTTCAAAAGTCCATTACGAATCCATAATCTTTTTAAAATTCATTAAATTTTTTAATGATGATTCCCATTAAAGTCTATGACAACATGAATAATTGAAAAAATGACAATGTTAATTTTGAATATATGGTTTTAAATTTAATTTTTGTATGTAATACAGAAAAATTACAAGTGTGACAATCCAAATAGTCCCCCTATTCATGTTTTCACCCTAATACCACTATTGACCCAAATCTTGTGTACCTTCCTATCTTTTCAAATTTCACAACATTGAGGTATAATAAGAGGACGGTGTATGAAAATCATTTTCAAGCTAACAATAAAATAATATTTTTCTAGTTAGGTGAAAACACATTATGGTGGTACATTTTGGGCAAAAAAATATTTTTTTTTTGGGTACATGTATTATTTTGGGGTAGTTTTTCTTTCATTTCATCTAGCATTTTGAAAACACATCAAATGGATTTTTACACAAATTCTCCGAAACAATTCTTGTTACCTGTCAAAATCATAGTGTTTTTTCAATAAACTTATATGTTTTCACACATTTATGTTTATTTGAATGAAAAATCTCATTCACATGCTTTTGTGAAATCACATTGATGGAACTTTTCATATAGAATTGAAATGGGACAATGAATATGATTGAGTACTTCATCAAGTTTGGTAATTGTTTGGATGATTTTTGAAGTATATTTGCATTTTGCAGTATATCATGATGATTACAAAATTTTCATTAATATAATTTTCAATCATTTAATATCAATTTCAAAATGGGTGCATTCACAGTTGGGGTACCAGAATAAGAACCATGACACCCATTTGTCCTATGTCCTGAATTTTAAAACAAGGATTTAGTAAAATGAATATTTTGAGATGTTAAATAATGAAAAAGAGATATGTAGGTTTAGTTTTCAACTAATAAATGTTGTAATGAATGATTCAAATCAATTCAACAAATTTTGAATGTCTTGTTCAAGTATAAATAAAAAAGGAATACAAGATTACTTAGACATTCCAAAATGACATACTTTCATTTGAAGTGCCAAAACCCTATTAAAAACATCAAATAATGTCTTTTTTTTGCACCCACAGCTCTTATATTTCTTTCCAATCCTTTGGAATGTAAATTTGTAATTAAAAAAATTAATTTGATTATCTTTATTAACACATTTGTTTTATCAAAAAATCCAAGATTCTAACATCAATTCCATAAACTTTGGTGATTTGTCATATTAAACATTTGTGCCATGATATATAACATACTTTATTCTATTTATGGTCAAAATATGGAACAATTTGAACAAATATTGACCCTGTTTTGTTGAACTTTTTTCGATAAAATTACATAGTGCAACACAGTTCTTGAACCATTTTTTTAGGACTTTTAAAGATATGTTATAATCGGGTCAAAACACAATTGGGGCACCCCCTTAGGAACACTAAGGACTCACGCTTAAAAATTCAAATTCATTTTTTTTTTCATTTTTCTTAAGACTTATCTTAGATTTCTTTTTTTTCCATGTCAAATGAAATAATTTTGTTCCAAATTTTATATAGGCAAGTGAAAGCCCATGGTAAAGTATACCAATCTTTGATCCTTACCAACAAATAAAAATAGATTTAAATTCTTTTGCATTTTAAGCATTTTAGTCGTGCCATAAAATTTGGGGTGTATTTATCATATTAAATAAACCATATATGAACATTTTTAACATATATTATTACTTTCAATAATGTATTTATCTACTTATTGAAAGTTTATTACTCTAGGTGATATTGCACATTTTCCAAATCAAATAATTCAAATGATGTGTTACTAATGTTTGAACCATTATGTAACTTGATACAAATATTTTGGAATTTGAATTTTTGGATTATGACAATGTGAAGTCCCTTAAAAATGAATTTTCCATAAACTCAGATTTGGCATCTAAAACACGTTTTTTAACATGATCTTAAAATGCATTACATGTTTTTGATTGATGAAATCATGCCCCAAACCTTTTCAAAATGCAACATATGAGTGAAATTTCCAAATTAATTTTTAAACCCTACTTTCAATCTACTTTCTCATGACATGACAAACTAGCAAATTTTGCAAAATAGATTGAAAGTGGGTTTTTAAAAAGGTTGATACAACTTTTGAAACTTTCAAAAATTTCAACATATCACATTTGATGTTTTCATGTAGTTCAAAAGGACAATCTTCTAAAGCATCACATACTTTCTAATTTACTTGTCACAAATTTGTGTTTTTTTATTTCGGAGGATTACTTTATTGGTATACTTTAGCATGTTTTCACCTAGGAATCTAGAATACCTATTTTTTTCACTTATGATAATAAAAATAGTAATTTTTTCCAATGTGGGCCATGTTTTATCAATGGCCCAAAATTCCTAAAAAAATTACTTTTTGAAAAAAATTACATTATAATAGGGCACTTGGTTTGTCACACTCATACATTTTATGTACATTAGTACCTAAGGTGTTTGTGGTGAAAATCTTGGGCCAAAAAATTTTGTTCAGACATTCTTTATGAATCTTGGAATTATTTTTTCTTAAGAGATAAAGTCCTAGATTTTTTTCCAAGACTTGGTAAAAATCTTAAAGCTTGTTCAAATTTGACATGTTATGCATAGAATAATATTTTACTATTGTATCTATCCATGAAAAAAATCAAACTTCCAACATGAATGTGCCCTTTAAATTACAACAACATGTTTTAAATAAAGGGGTCCACTAGATACAAAAAGGGACGATCCTTTTTGGTACCCCAACCATATTTTGACCCAATCATTCAAATCACAAAAAATCACCACCACTTTAATAAAAAAATTGTGAATATTTAATGAAAAAAGAAAATCTACCATTTAATAAATAATTTTGCAAATGTCATGGTCATTCAAAGTAGTGTTTTGAGAGTGATTTTGAAGCAAGACATTCCTTTTGTGTACCCCAACTATGAATGTACCCAAATGGGATTTTTTTTGACAATCTTATCATTTGGGTTTTGAACTATTTTATTCGAAGTACCATTTGCAAAAAACCCTTTTAATATTAGCTTTGTAAAAGTTTTAAAACATGTAATTTCAAAAAGTAATACTTGTGACAACAATTTTTGACCATTGTAGTGTGCTTTCACTTGGTTACATATGATTATGGTGTTGCATTTATTTTTCAATAATCCCAAAAGGAGTGAAGTTGAAATGTTTGGAGCAATCTAGTATTTTGCAAACTTAAAAAATATATTGTTACTAGACTATGGTCCAATATATTTTCCCATTGTTTTATTTTAATGTCAATCAGTGGAGAATGGAATTATCAATATAAGGAACCCATTTATAAATGGGATGACATTGGGTTTTTTCTTGCCAATTTTTGGCACTTGTTGTCACATGCATGAAAAATTACAAGAATAGGAACTAAGCCAAGGACATAGTAAGGGAAAAAAATCACAAGAAATGCAAGCTTAAGTTTAACCCAAGACTAGAAACATAAAGATGCAAAGCAAAAACATGGTATATGCTAAAATATGATTCAAATAGAATTTTATTTCGATAACATATGAAAATAAAGGTTATGATAGGAAAATGTACCCAAAACTGGTGTTGAACAAATTAAAGGTAATGGGAGGTCCTACCCTATTTATACCCCATTGGGGACTTAATTCAAAGAAGCTTCCATAGAGGCTTCCATGTGTGCACCGACCGAGGAAGCTTTTTGGCTTCCTAACTAATAATGAATTAAAAATGAATTAAAACTTAACTAATGGTTAATTCAAATTATACTCCATTAAGGACCTAGCTTAAGAAGGCCTCCATAAAGGTTTACATGTGTGCATCAACCAAGGAAGCTTCTTGATTAATAATGAACTAGGAGTTAATTAAGAATTAACGATGATGTAAATGATGATGCAAGTGACTATGTTAGTGCAAACGATGATGCAAATGATGATGCAGGCGACTATGTTAGTGTAAACAATGATGTAAACGATGGGTGATGGTGTTGTTTGTGACACTTGTTGCATGAATTCTATGAACCTTTTGTTTTTCTATCATAAATTCAACAAATGTTTTTTGGATGTCCCTAAAACATCATGGTGGAAAGTTGTTCTTCATAATCATGAGCCCATAAATTAATGGGTCATGGCAAACATGTATGATGGTTATATTGAAGCACACGGAAGGGCATTTGGTTTTAAAGGGCCTTTTACAATTTGTGGATGTATATAATAATAGGACATTGGTAGGTGAAATTGAATTATTTAGAAAAGATATGATCTTGGTTGGTCAAAACATTAAGGGTTAACTTAAGAATAGATGATGCTTAATGGTATCATTGGATTTCATTTCCTATGTAATTTTATAATGAATTTGGGTGAAACCATTACGATGACCCCCTTTGGGGCACTTTTGGGTTTAGTATTAAGATACATGGAATATAATTGTTCCAAAAGCATATTTAATTTTGGGTACCAATTTTGGTTTTTGGGCCTTACAATAATTATTTTTACAAAACTAATGTTATGTAATATTATTTAAATAATAATAATAAATTTCATTATCTATATTGAAAAATCCATGAGTATATTTATAATATACATTGGTATAATAAGGCTAGAGTCTCATTTTGACTGTACGAACTTTAAGGTTTCATTAGTCATTGAAACAATCAATTCTAATAGAATTTAAAAAATGGCCCATCTTCTATGTGAAAGTGATTACTTGTCAAAATTTCAATTTACCACGCATTTATTGCACCTCTATTGAAAAACTCATTTTTTGAGATGAAAATTTCTAAATTAATCACATGGTATCCAAACTTAATTCACATTATGTGAAATGACAAGGTTCAATATACTTTCAACTTTTATAAAAATTAAAAATCATTTAAATTTTTTTTGGAATATATTTGTGTTTTTGAGTACACATGTACATTACATTTGTGGAAACAAATATATTTTAGTTGCCCACTTTATAAAATGAAATGAAATAGTTTCTTTTCTAATCTTTTGCCAAGGTTATATTTTAACATAATATGCAAAAATATTGTGAAAATCTTTCAAAAGTTTGAAGTGGGATACACTCAAACATGCATGCCCTTGGAAAGTAGTACAGCATGACATCCCAAAGGGGGTCACCGTAGTGTGCTTCACCCATTTTGGTTACTACTACTATTTTGTTGAGGTGGACATACACTTTTAATTTTTTGTGTACCAAATATTACAATGAAACATTCATCGGTATCCAAATTTCCATTTTTTATCCATGATGACTTTCCCTTTGTTAAAAAATTGATAGAAATTAAAGGACAATTTGCTACATGAGTTTTGACATAGGATTGAAGTAGAATTTTGGGGTGCAACTTGTTGTGAATTAAAGACTCAAAGGCAAGAAGATAGGAGATACTTGCAAAGTTTTATTTGAAAATCTTCCAAGTACAACTTGTGTCCAATGGTTTTAGACATGTGTGGAAGAAAGTTCTTAGTAATAAATGAACTAAATAAGAGCATATAAAAGGAGTTGTAATGGTGGAATTTTAAGTTCCAACAAAACTTATAATTTAAGGGCTTATGGTTAATTGCAAAATATAAACTATGATGGTTTAGTTAATAGCAAAGATGTTGGACAACAATGGGATTAAATTATTGGAGATTTATTTGAAGCAAGCTTGAAGAGTACATGGCTTGTGCATGCAAATCATGTTGCAACAAATGTTTTGAATAAGATGTATCCATTTTTTTTCATTCAAAAACAATTTTGCATCTAATTACAAAATATGAAAAACTTTATAATGTTAGAATTTTTTTTAAATGGTCCAATTCTACCATAATTGCCATGGGTCTTCTAAAATTTTCACAAACCTACCAAATTATACTACACATTTAATAGTTAATTCATTCAAAAAAGTTAAGGAAAACAAATTAGACCATTAAATTCACCATTTTCATTGATCAACTTTTTTTTTCACATTTCATTACACGATTGCAAAGGACTATTTTGGATTTTTATTACATCAATTAATTTAAGATTATAGTGGATTGGTGTATGATTAATAAAAAAATCTAGGAATAGATATCTTTTTAAGTCTTTTTAACTGTAATTTTCATCTTAAAGTAATCAAAAGGAATGTATTAAAAAATTATTGACTTCAATTATTTTTTTGGATAAATAATGCATACATCTATGTTTGGCAATGTATATATATAATGCATTTGACTAAATAATATATGATATAAAAAATTTGAAGGTTACAAAATCCATTTTGAAAGGGTAATAAGGAAAATTATTATTGTTATTATTATTTTGGTCATTTGGTTGATTTTTTGTATTCACTAGGCTTAGAATTTGTGGCCTCAATTGTAGACAAAATGTGCAAGAAATTTTCGCGCAAGAAAACATGTTAAGTTGTATTTTAAAAGTTATGTATTCATTTTTTTCATTTCTGGTTTTTTATCAAAATATTTATGCATAATTACATACACATGTGAAAAATCACCACTACCATGAAAATTATCATAATTTGAATTATCCAATATCTCTCACTAAATTTGTTCCATTTTAAATTTTATATCTGGAAGATAACAAAAACAAACTCCTTGAACCCTATGGTCAAAAAGTAATACCTTGATTGTGAATATGCCCAAGAACAATTATATTTTCATCTATTATAGGATGCCACTAAAAATGAATGATATAATTGCACTTTTAATTTTTATTTTCATTCAAATCGATATTAGTTGCAAGTCAAAGTTGCATATACATTTGCAAATCATTTTGTAATCATTTATGTGATTACAAATTGTTTTTACCATGGTGCCATGAAAAAATAATCATATCAATAGTTGCAAAAATGGTTGATTAAACACAAGTCGCAAATGCATGGGTTGGAATGGACACAATTTCATGCAATGAAAATAAAATAAGATTATACCTTCAATATCTGTGTTCATGATTCTTCGCTTTTAAATTAACCTAACCTTGAATTTAATGAATATCAAAAAGACATTGGTTTGCAAAAGTCATGAGTGTTTGGCACATCTACTTAACCTTAAATCCTCCTTTGATCCATTTTAGCTTAGAAAATAAAATCTTGTTTTTCTCTCAACTGAAGGCATTAAATTATTTAGTAAAGTTATGTGCAATAAATGGTGCAAAGTGCAATACCTACATTAGCAAAAATTCCATCAACAACAACAAATGTCGCAAAAGTGAAGGTAGGTACTGTGTGTGAGCTAGTAGGTAGATAAGCAATCATGTAGGGGGCAAGTGCATAGTTGGGTGGTAGGCATATAGTTGGGGGGGTTGAATCTAGTAGGTGGGTTGGCGAGCATAGGGGGTGAGGGTCTAGTAGGTATGTAAGAAGGGGGGCCCGGGTCTTAGTTGACAGGTAGGGTCAAGAAGGCG
>Ga0116227_10008418_pt1 | contig 19454 bp, 10 predicted proteins | sample S1TSphgellanicum_FD_89693 | JGI IMG/M metagenome (GOLD analysis project Ga0116227, IMG submission 89693) | Host-associated microbial communities from peat moss isolated from Minnesota, USA - S1T2_Fb - Sphagnum magellanicum MG | ecosystem: Host-associated > Plants > Peat moss > Unclassified... | reverse complement strand
GCCCGATCTTGCCTGCCCTGCCCTGCCCTGCCCTGCCCTGCCCTCCTTACCACGCCCCGCTGCGCTGCCTACCATCGTCATCGTGATGATCATCGTCCCCACCTTTTTACTTCCCCTTTGGATCCGCATTCCACAACAAAGAAGCCTCCGAAATTCCAGCTTCCATCGCTCCCTCGCGCCGCGTCGATCCATCGATCGATCGTGCGCTCCATTACTGCACTTCTCCATCTCGGACCCCCAATCTCAAACAGGTTCTTCTCCTCCGTTCTCCTCAGTTTTGTACAGACTTGCAGAATCAAACATCATACAAATCTCACAGAGAAGGCAGAGTTTCCAGAGAGAGCTTCTTCGTCTGTTTCTGACCTCTGCATCGACATTTGTTCCTTCTTCTTCCCGTGTTTTTCGACTCCTCTCCTTTTGCTTCTCCTTTTGCTTTGCCGAGGTCCCAATGAGAGCAAGCAATTTAGTGTTGTTTTTGTTGTCGCCGTTTTTGTTTCCGTACTAGTGCGAGAACAGGGTTTCATGAATCTCTCCGAGTTTTTCACTCCGCCATCGTTGGAGCGAGGAGGAATCGAACACAGGAGTAGCCCTTTGAAGAAAATGCCACCAAGAGCAAAGGAGGGTGGTGGTGGTGGTGGTGGTGGTGGTGTTGTAGTGTACGACAGTGAGCCCATGATGCAGCAGTTTGTGCGCAACAATCATGCTCCTCAGCTCCTCGCAGCAGTACAGGAATTCAAGCTGCTGGAGAGTAATAGAGAAAGAGGAGGAGGAGGGACTAGGAGGAGAGCTGCTGAGGAGAATGTGAGCTCAAGAACATCATCGGCTTCTTCTCCTCCTGCTACTGCTGATGTTACTCTCTTTGTGGGGAGGAACAGAGCTTCATACACTGTATGTGCGGAGAGCTTGAGACAATCGACTTACTTCTCCTGTCTCCTTGAGAAACGGTCCACCACCCAAGAGCCCATCATCGTCGACTGCGAGGAGTCCGTGTTCCAGAACTTGTTGCTCATTCTCAGGTACCGCAGCTTCGAAGCTCTTCCCAGGATGTCAGACTCCGAGCTTTTCAGACTGAGAAGAGAGCTAGAAATCCACGGAATTGAGCTTCCGGAAAACATGCCAAGAAAAGAATCATCCTCTTCTTCTTCTTCTGCTTCTTCTTCTTCTTCTTCTGCTGGTGGGTCTGGAAATCTATCTCCTTCAAGTCTCTCTGCCGCGTCTAGATGCCACCCAATGCACCACCAGCAGCAACAACAACAACTCGCTCGAGTTCTTCATCAGCAACAACACTCGTCAGTCTCGGAGCTTCCAGATTTTCCTGAGGAGCTCAAAGACTCGTCGAAGATTGTGTTGGTGGCGAGGATAGATGACGACGAAAGAGGAAGATGCGCATGTGCACCCAAAACTCAGCAGCAGCAACATTCCGGCTACTGGGCTTTGAGCTTTCACTACAGGCATGCATTCTGCACTGGGTGTGGCAAATCTGCATCTGCAATGCTGTCTCCCAGGTTTGTTGCAGAGATTTACATGGCTGCTGCCATGTACTACTCTGGGGAGAATGTCACCAACAAGCAGAAATGGTCTGTTGGGTGTGATTCCACTTGCTCTCTCAAGCTCTTGAATCCCAGACCTTGCTGCTTGTGTCCCTGCAGTTCTCTCAACACCAACTCCAAGACAAGTAGCAGCAGCAACAGCAGTAGCAGTGTATGGGCAGTGAGTACTTATCACTCTCATGCCTTCTGCACTCGGTGCGGCGAATCTGCAAATGACCAAACTTTGGTTTGCATTCTGCTCACCTTGCGGTATGGAGGTATTTCCAAGTCTACCACTAGGCTCAGAAGATTGGAGCATTCGAATGGGAATTCTGGCTCTGAGAATGTGATCACTGCCAGTAGTGATGTTGTTACACCACTGCCAAAGCTTTCCTCAGCAAGCAACAGCAGGACGTTGCCAACAACAACAACAACCGAAATTCCCCGCCATACAAGAAGCAACAAATCTCTTTGATTGACACAACACTAGACATGTAAGAAAGAAGCTGATGATCAGCAAATCACTTTGACAAGACAAGAAAAGGAGAAGCTGATCATCTCAATTGTAATTGTTTTTCAATAAAATTCTTCAACCAAGCTGATGATCATGTCAACATGCCATGTGCATTGTCAGTTCATCATTGTGCAGTACATAGTTACTGACATTGACGTGGAGCTTATGCCACCAGATTCCACTGCATACAAACACATTGGTACCTAACAGCAGGAGGAAGTCAGAGGAATTTGTTGAGAAGCTCAAGTGAGGCTGTAAGGTTTTTTCCCTGTGGACAGAGCACTAATTCAACCCCACAACTCTCTCATTTTGCTATTGTCTCTCCTGTTGCACAGACATACATTTGTGGAAGTAATGATTTGACTGCTGCTGCTGTTACACAGATTTTTCTACTAACAGGTTCTGGTGAAGGTTGTCAGTATCTCCAAATATGAAATCCGTGCCGCTGCAACGGATGCTTGACATGTAAATGCATGATTGTTACATAAATGTGTTGGAATATGGGAATGATGTCATCTGCTTATCTTTCTTCATGCTAGCTAGTATTGAGTTGTACTACAGGGACAAGATAAAAATGACATGAAAGCTCACCCTCTCTCACAACCTCTTTGCTCTGCTTGTTGAAGCTTGAATGAGGATACAACTACTATTGAGTTGTTTTTTGGTTTTAGCTATGTCTCTTGAGTGCTAGCAAACAAACTTCATTACTGAGTCAGGCTTCCTGTTGCCTCTGGACAATTGATGGATATTGAGGTTGTAGATTTGGTATGATGGGTTAGCCCTAAATGTTGGGTGGGTCTATCCTCAACTTATTTACACTGCACTATCAAGAGCTGATGAAGTTATTGGGTAGTCATGGCAGCAGCTCCTCCACCATCAGGAGTTGATGAAGTTAGTGGGTAGTCATGGCAGCTTGTCCTTCACTTATTTCCACCCACTTTCAGGAGGAGGAGCTGATGAAGTCAGTGGTTAGTGATAGCAACTTGTCACTACTATTCATGATGAAGGTGAAGGTCTAAAACACTTTGTGAAAAATGTTGTGTTACCTTCAAAGTTTTGTTGTGGATGTTTTGGCATGACAGTGCTAGTAGTCATGATGCACTAATTGTTATGTTACCTCCTCCAAAGTGTTGTCCTGGATTTTTTTCTGCAATTTCATAGATGTGTTGCTAGAATTGATGCTCAATACAGAAGTTTGCTGTAAAGCAAAATGGATTTGTCATCGCATTGCATGCTATCCTCACAGACATATCTTGTAAGCCAAAAATGATAGGGCCAGCTTCTATATGTTTGTCAATCTTTTTCTTTCATGTCTATTTGGTTGTCTTTTGCTGTTGGATCTTCTTCCCTACCTCATGTCAACCCTCAGCAATTTATGAAATTTAGAATTTCAAATGTCAATCTCTTAAAGATTGTCTCCTTTGTCTCACTTTAAATGTTACAAACAAGAAGAAGCATTTAATAAAGTTCTTGATTATTATTGTGAAAGCTTTTTTAGTTTGGAGTGCTTTTAGCAACAAATTGCAAGTTTAATTCTTCTTGAAACATTTTTCATGTTAGTAGTGTTTTTAAGAAGGAGATCAATTCTTGCAATTATGTATGATCTTTTTCAAGTGCATTGTGATTGTAGTAGCAACAAAGTAATATTGGTCACCATTGCTCCTACTAATGGCCTTACATATCCTTGTTCATTGTGTTCATTTTGTTTTAATTCTACTGCACATTGTTGTTTCATTCCAAGTATGTATTCTTCACCAATTTTGGCACTTGAATATGGTGATCAAAGTCTCCCTTGATTTTTATTGCATTTTGATATTTGATCATTTGATTAATTGCCACTAATCGATCATGACTTTTTACATGTGATCTTCTAAAGCTATAGTGAGCTTTTGATCAACCTTTTTGTTTTTTTATGTTTGCTTAATCTCAATTTTCTATGTGTGATCCTCTAAAGCTATAGTGAGCTTTTGATCAACCTTTTTGTTTTTTTATGTTGCTTAATCTCAATTTTCTATGTGTGATCCTCTAAAGTTATAGTGAACTTTTGATCAACCCTTTTGTTTTTTGGTGTTTGTTCAATTATGATTTTTTGTGTGCAATCCTTTGGAGTTACAATGAACTTTCCATCAAGGCTCTTATTTTGATTGATCAAGCTTTCAACTTTGTTGTTCTTTGTATCCTTTTCCTTTTTGTAATACATTTGTTACAAGCCATTCTTTTGGTGTAGTTTTGATAGCTTGTTTTGCAAGCTCAAAACTTATTATTAAACAATTATGAAACGATTGAAAACTTGTCCATTGTTTGATGCTTCAATATCTTCTCTAGAAGATGCATGGTTTGTTTTATAGTGTATGCAAATCATTTAAATTTTGCACCAATATTAGATATCATGTTTATATGGAATATTAAAAAGTATAAAACTCAAAGATTAAATCAAGGGTTGATCTACAAACCTACAAGCTCAGTTTTTTATGGCACAATATGATGAATAAGGTGGATTAAACATTTAAAAAAACCCTTGACGAGGTGGTGTGCCTATATATCTAGTACATGAATTCAAACTTATTTTTTCCTTCCAAATGTTTTTCATTTCCAACTTTGTGCCTCTTTTTTACTCCAACCCATAGACTTGGGTTTTGACGTTTCATTAGAATTTCATTTTTACAGTTTTGTTGGTGTTTTCTTGAAGCTTTTCCATTTGTTTTTTTAAGTTCTTATTATTACATATTGTACAAATTCAATGTTGAATTTTTTTCTTGAGTTGTTGAAGTTTGTTCCTTTTAGTTTTATATAAATTTTTAGATCTAGTTTTTCAACTCATGTTGAAGTTTCTTTTTAAGTTGACAAATGATTGAACATTGTTGTTGCCCCACAATTTTTGAAATGAGAAGTTTTGCTCCCTTGAATTTGGATGTAATTTTTAGGTTTGATTTTTCATCACTGACAAAAATTTGCAACCCAATATTATTGTTACCCCACATTTTTGAGGTCATAAGTTTTACTCCTTTGAGTTTTGCTATAATTTTTAAGTTTGATTTTTCACCACTTACAAAAGTATGCAACCCAACATTATTGTTGCCCCATATTTTTAATGTCGCATTTGTTCCCTAGAATTCTAATGTAATTTTTGGTTTGATTTTTAACCATGTACAAAACTATGTAACCCAACATTATTGATGCCCCACAATTTTGAGGTCACAAATTTTTCTTCTGATGTAATTTTTAGTTTTGGATTTGCATCACATACAAAGTTATGTTGCCCAACATTGTTCTTGCCCCACATCTGTTGAAGTGACAAATTTTGCTTCTTTAAATTATGATGTAATCACTACTAGAATTCACAATTTATCAAACTATACAACTTGACTAAATGATCTTTTTTGACCTTAAACATATCCATTTTGACTGGAAGCTCAAATGTTGAATGACATTTGTAATTTTTGATTAATCAATTTGACCAAGATGACCTATTCAACCAAGTGTCAAATCAAACATTTAGTCGTAATGTATTTAAAAATGAATATCCCAATCAAAATGACATTTGATTTGGTCAAAAGTGACAAAGGGTACCTATATTATGTAAGTACCGTAAAGGTTTCGTTGGTCAAAATGGCACCTGGCCTAGTTTTTTTTTAAAAATTGTTTATACTAACTAGGTGCCTTATGTCTTGTCAATGTTAATAATGTATGTTTCATAATTTTGGTTTAATACCAAATATGGTTTTGAACAAACATTTTTAATGTTTATTTTGGTATATACTAAAAAAATTTATCTTTAATATTTTTTTGATATTATTAAAATTAAAATTTCAATCTTGAACTTTTTATAATTAATTACTAGTTAATATTTTAAATCTATCACCTATAAAGTAATGTATCATAACCTTTAGTATGTCAATTAGTAAGAATATGACATATTACATTATTATGTAAACCAAAGTTTATTTAATCAATTTGTTGTTTATATTATTTATTTGGACAAATGTTATAAACATCATTTTCAAAATCTTCAATTGATGTGATGTTAAAGCTTTTAGAATTTGAATTGATGATTTGAATTAATTATAATTAGTATGGCTATTTACTAATGAATACTTTTGAAAGTATTAGTTACAATAGTTTTTTTCTATACTTAATTACATAAGTTTACAAAGTTTATTTCTGAAATTATTTAATAATAATTTGTATTAACATTTTGTAGTTATTAAATCACAAATTTTTGAAAATAATTTAATTATTATTTGATAAATTTTTTTCTGGATTTTCGAAAATTATTTAATCACACAAATTTACTGTAATTATATATTTTTAAAAATAATCTAACCACCATTATGTTTTGTAATTCAATTATCGTTAATTTATTTAATTATTTAGCTGTATTAGTCTTTTTGAAATTATGTCCTTATAATTATTTTTATGATTATTTAATTTCCCTAATATTCTAAATTAATTAACTATGATAAGTTTTTAATATAATTACATTAATTTCTAAGAATTATTTCATTACTTAAGTAAGGTAAAATTATGAAATTATTTAGTTACAATATTGTCTTGAAATTAATTAAACATGAGAAAATTTTGAAAATTTTAATTAAAATTTTCTTTAAAATATTTACTTATATTATTTTCTGAAATAAAAAAATATTTTTATTTTTATTTCCATTTTAACTATATATTTCAAATATATATTTAGGTTTAATCATTTTGAAATTATAATAAAATTTGAAATTATTAAATTACACAAATATTTGAACGTATTGAATGACAATAATTTTTTATAACTTTCTAAATATACTGAAATATTGAAACACAAAATTTCTCTATAATTGAATTTACATAATATTGAAATATTAAAAATCGATTGAAATAAATAATTAAAGCTAATTTTTGTAGCAATTATGAGTTTTATTATTATTAGTATTATGAAACTTATAATATACATACATCACAACATGTATTTTATATATATATATATATATATATATATATCATCAATACATATAATACATGTTGAGATGTAACATGGTATCAACTTTGTGATTATTAATGACATGTTATTGAAGAAATGTATACGTATTCTACAAAGAATTAATATAAAATGATTGAAATATGAAAAAATTAAGTCATAAATTTTATTAATCGTTTTTTAAATTAAAAATATTAGTCCAAATTTTATTATAAAAAATACATATATACGTATACATAGTTACATGTCCAAAATATGGGATGAAATTTTGTGTTTGAATTATTATTAAACAATAACATTCAAACATATTTTTATAAAACGATTTGAAATTTTGGGTTTCCATTTATTACAAATGTACAAATTTATGAAAAAAATTCAAAATTCAAATTTCATTTGTTTCACTTGAGCAAAATATGAAAAGGAAATCACATTTCAAAGTTGATGATTTTTAACACAAATTGATAGAATGTCAAATAAGTTTAATATTTGGCTTCATGTGTAACAACATGAAAGTGGTGGTTGGGTGGGAAAGTTGTCGATTTACCATTTAAAAAACCAAGGTTCTAACATTGTTCCCAACAATTCAAGTGTTGACTGCCTCTTGACTTCTTGTTGACTTTTAAATGGGAGTTGACTGGTCAAAATATTTATAAATACATAAATATGTATATATACGAAATAAAATAAAAATTATTACTTTTGATACTCAATTTAAATTAATGAAATTGTTCAATTTGATCGACAGTCAAATATTCATAGGTCAAAATGACTAGTCAGAAATGCCACCCTAGGATTGGTCAAAAAAACCATCTTGGTCATGTTGGACATGTACAAAACAACATGTCCAAAATGATTGGACAACCTTTTTGGTGATTGCTCAAAATGGGTTTTTTAAAATTAATGTTCCTAGTCAAATAAACCATGAATTCTAGTATGAATTGTTAAGTCTAATTTTTCACCACGTACAAAGGTATGTAGCCCCAGATTGTTGTTGCCCCACATATTTTGAAATGACAAATTTTGTTTCCTTGAATTTTGATGTAATTGTTAGGTCTGATTTCTCACCATATACAAAAATATGAAGCCCAACAATGTTGTTACCTCGCATTTTTTGAAATGAATTTTTTCCCCCCTTGAGTTTTAATGTAATTTTTAAATTTGAATTTCATCTTTACAAAAGTATGCAACCCAACATTGTTGTTGTTATCAAGGTGGGAGTTGAATGCAAGTGGCAACATAATACAATAGTTGAGGATTAAGGCATGTATGCTATAGACCATTGACAATAGATAAGATTCATATGTCTTTGGTGGAAATAGTTTGGTTGAAGTGTCTGTAAAGTGTGGCACCTAAAAAGTGTGATAGAATAATTAATTGTTCTTTTTAGTTCACAAAGTTCTAATGAAACAAACAAATACAACAATGGCCATTGTTGAACATATTCCATAGGTCCCTATGTGGAAACCATTTTAAACCACCCAATATATAAAAAATTGGCATTCAAAACCCACCTGTAACACCACCATCTTAAACCACCCAAAATGCTAAATCGTGATTCAAAACCCACCCAAAGTGAAAAGTCCACCAATAAATCGACCAATAAATCCATTCAAAAAACAAATTAAATCCCACCAATAAACCATTTAAGAAACCATCGAAAACTAACCCATAATATCATTAATAAAAGTACTTAGGAAACCATCTAAACCCCACCCATAACACCACCAATAAAACAACTAAAGAAACCGCTTTGAACCCACCCATAACCTACCCACAAAAAACGGCACCCATACCACATCCATAACACCACCCTTTAAACCACTAAACAAACAACCAAGAACACCACTAATAAACAATTACAATTCACCCACACATTAATCATTAATAAACCACCCATAAAACACTCACACCAACTCACAAAGAAACCACTCAAAATTTACCCCTTCTATAGTACCCACCAAAACAAAATTTAAAAAATCACACCACACCACACCACACCACTTGTTAAACCATTGGGTGACCACCAAAACCATCATGAGTGGTTTCCTTTGCCACACATGACTACCCACCAAGGAAACTAAAAACCCATTATAGTGGTTTTGTTTCAAACCACTAACAATTGGGTGATATGTTGAGTGGTTTAGCTACATGTTTTTCAACAATGACATGTTCAACTCAAAGGTCATTTGACCTATGTTTCTCGAATTTTAGTGGTTAGGAGTGGGTTCACATTTCAAGTTTTCCCAAGGTCAAAAGTGGGTTAGCATTTCACATATAGAGTGATGAAGTAGGTGTTATATGACTAAAAGAAAATCTATGAATCAAATTAACAACTCCCAAAATGAGAAAATCACTTGGGAATATGTTTGAATTATAGGCATTCCCCCAAGGCACCCCTCTCTTCTCTTGCCTTAACCTAGGTCATGAACCCAAAACTAGGATTGCAACATTATGTGCAAGAACAATCGAAGACTAGCAACAAAAAAATATATAGAACACAAACACAAGAAACCGAGGGGATGATGTTGGAAGATAGGAGAGAGACAAAAGAAAGAAAATGATGCTTGAAAAATGAGGCAAAAAAGGCGGACAATGTTTTTGTTTAGAACATAGAAAAAAGGGGATGATGTTTCAACTTGAACATTAAGAAATTAACACCTTATGATCACAATTGATAAACTATCATGCAATTGGTGCGAAAATGTAAGTAATTGGAAGATTTTATTAATGAATAAATAATTTAACATTTTGTACTATCCAATGTTGGTAACTTGTTAACAACATATAATATCACCGAGAAATGTCAATTACTTACTCGAAAATGTTTTCAAACATTTGTAAAATGTCAATTTTTCATTGTCATTGATTGCAAATGTGAAGTAACTTTAAATGTCTTAATTTTTCATTAAGATAAATGTCATTAATTCTTGTATTGACTTGAAATAATAAACCCTAATTTTCCAATGTTGCCACTTGTAACCAACTTTAAATTCCAAAATGGAAATGCAAAATAAAAAATCAATGTGCATTTTTACACAAAATTTGAAGATTGATATGATAACATGAGTGAAACTTAAACCCATTAATTTGCACAATGTGAAAATGGATATTATTTATTCTAATGTTGGATGGGTATCACCAACCCTATTGGGTAACTAGCCAATTTTCAATTTAATTATCACAATGAAAACCAATAAGTAAATCATCATACGTGAGTGTTGGCCTTGAAAAATTAAATGAATATCATTTTGTCCCAAACTTGATACTCAGAATAGTTATAGGGTTAAAACTTGGATATGGTTTTCCAATTTAATAAGGGAAAATTGTAGTTTGGTTAAAGATAGGAAATGGAATTTTGAACCCATAACCTCTTTGAGGTCAAAAAAAAAAACCACCAAACCACACCTTGACATGTGAAAACGTTGTATGACAGTTTTATATTTAAAGTTTGAGCGTGCCAAAGCTTGTGTGTGTTTTAAAGGCATTGGCTTATGTCTTTTTAAAAATAATTCAATCATTATATTCTTGACACATAAGGGGGTATAGCCATGTGGTAAAGGATTACATCCCTTTAATAAGGTCTTGGGTCCAAATATAATTAAGGTGAGAATTGGTTCACTCAAAAATTGACAATTTTTAAATTTATGATAATTGGCTAGTTTTTTTTTTTAATTAAAAAAAATCTTGATTCTTAAAACTTACTTTAATAATTAGAACCACCCCACATTGAATTTTCAACCTTGAATGGCTCAAATTATGGAGTGAAAAAAAATTGTTAACATATGCTAATTGCCCTTTAAGAAAATGCCATTTGCTACCATTTGAATAGCAAGCATAGATGCACCTAATGACAAATAGGTTATAATTTTTTTGAATTCCATCCAAAATTAAACCTAGAAAAATATACTCCCAAACAAATATTAACATCCATGTGATGTATATGTAATGATTCATCCAACACATCAAAAACAACATTTTTTTGGGGGCAAAAAAATTAAATACAATTTATACAAATGATTTTTGTGAAAAAAATGCACCAAAGTGTAACATGATTTTTATTTTACTTTATTTTATTTGGATAGGTAATGACATTTGGTGAATTTTTCTTGTAAATGATCACTAATGTGGAAACCTCACAAAATTGAAAAAAAACCTTAATCGTAGATGGTTGAATCCTTAAAATTATTGTACCAACTTCATATTCATGTTGAAACCATCCAACATTTTATGTGAACTTTAATGTTGTGTAATTATTTGAATTTAAGAAAAATTATTAGTTTCAGCTTTAAAAATATTTAAAAATAAAAGAATTGTTGGTGATAATTATTTCAAAAATCTTTAAAAACCTATGGTTTTCATGAAAGAATTGATAAATAACCAACATTGTATGGTTAACAACTACATTATTGTAGAACCTTTACCATTTTGAAATAGTTTAGGCAAATACTTATTTATTTTTCACTTTTTCCTTTTGACCTTCCAATCACAATTTTTAAAAATTAACAATTTAACATTTTATTGCAAATAGGTACCATGTAATTAGGTTGGTATTAATAAGTAGGTAGTTAAAATGTTGTTAAATTAATGAGTTAATGAATTGTGATGATATATTGTGATGATTTAAGGTAGTTTCTGATTTTGAATAAGTGCTTGTTATTGGAATTGGAATCAGGAGGTGCTCATGGACAAATGAACACATGGGTCATAAATTTTGAAATTTAAAAAATTAAATTTTTTGATACTTTCAACAAGGATGCAAAGTTTTTGAAATTTAGTATTATCTTAAGTATGGTTGAAATGGTAAATGTACTATGGTATTCATCCATCATTACGGCAATATTCTTGTCATTTCGCATCACATTATCATTTTCAAACATTTTTGAATGTTTTCAAATGTAGATGTGTTTTGCTTTCATTGTTTTGTCACACCCTTCATTATGCAAATATTTTCTTACCATTTTGTGTGTGAATCATTGTGAGCTTTGCAATTGTTATTCGTTGGAGCTTTGTAAATCATTATCCTTGGAACTTTACATTTTTTGGTAACATTTTGTTATAGGAAATGTGTAGGTCTTTGTTGTTGTCAATTGAACTTATCATAGGTCATCTTTTTGTGTGTAAATGATGAAAAATGGTAAAACCATTGTTGCTACATGTTTCCCATTGTTCTTTGCCACTATGTTGTAGGTGACACACTCCATTCTTGATTTTTTGCTTCTTGGGAAGACAAATGTGAATCACAATTTTTTTTACCGCAATCAACATGCAATTTTTCTATGTTTTTCATTAGTGTAGGATTGCTTATAGCTTAAGATGTTTTGGAAAAAAAAATGTTACAAGGTAATAATGTGTTCTTCAATCATCGAAGCTTTAGCTACACCTTTAACCATCACGCCAAAATATTAAAAATTATACAACCTTCAATAAAATTAGAGAAGCATGTGTTTAAAGCTCCTTACAATTTGCAAAATACATGCAACATTTGAGACTAGTTCAACTTTAAAAAAGGAATTCAAGGCACAATTAATCATAATTTTTTTCTCATATTTAAACACTAGCTTCATATGAGGATGATACAACATTTAAATGCTAGTTTACTCAAGGGAACTCATGATGCATCAACACCTAATGATATATATGCAATAAATGGGTTTTAAAACTACGTTAACTTATTAGAAGGCTTGCACACTCGGTGTTAAAACATCCACGATGTACAATGTGGAATTTGACATGTCATCAAAGTATTACCTAAAGTGATAACACAACACAAAATATGAACTTGAAAATCCCAAATTTGGGTAAATAAATCAATGGCAACTTCGAAATCATGTAGATTGGCAACACCTGGCAAGTTGCACCATCACATGGGGGCAACTATAACACCATGCATCATCATGCCTCATGCCGTGTTGTCAACTACATAATGGAATGGCAGCTCTCACCCTATTGGGGTCACCATGCATATTCTTAACACCCATTCCATAGTATGTAATAAGGATTGTTTTTTTCCATTTTCTTGTGCGATTTCTTCTTTTAAAATCATGATCTTGGTGTATGAAAAAGGTGGCAACAAATTGTGAGCCCAAGTGTGCATGTAGGGTATGATATCTTTCTCTCCACAAATGGGAAAAACATCTTCCTAAGTTGATACATACAAAAAAAGCCCCAATGGGAACATAGTAGGTTATTTGGAAGTGGGACCCGTGGGGATTCGATCCCGCAACAGGTGGCATCTTAAATAGGCCTCCTGGTGGCAGGAAGGGAACGGACCATCGGACCGAACGAAACTTCCCCACCCACCTGCTGGACCATCGGACCATCGGACAAGCACCTGATTCCTGACGCGTTGCAAGATTGACTGTTTTTAGGGTTTGAAGATTTCGGGTCCCGTTCTGTCCGTCGTCGTCTTCGTCCTCGTCGGTTTGCAGAGCATTTTCCTTTAGGGTTTCTAGATTTCGAGCTTCTCTGGCGCTCGCGGTTTGTTCACAGTTTTATGCGATTTCGAACTTCTCCGGCGCTCGCGGTTTGTTGACAGGTTTGTGGATTTCGAGCTTCTTGTGGTCGCCGTTTTTTGGACATTCCCTGCTCCCGCCATTTGGCTCTGGTTCTTTCTCGAAAGGAACTCAACTCAACTCACAACAGCTTCTGCTTTGAATCTCTTCTTCTTCTTCATCGGTGTCCGGCGTGGTGTGTTCGTGTTGTCTTGGCGGGAGCGCTGATTAGTTGGTGAATTTTTTTGCGCACGATAAAAAGGATCCAGCAACGTAGCGATCAGGTTTTTTGAAGTAAATCTCAGGAAGTGAGGAGTATGGGGAAGACTTTGGAGATGCGAGGCAATATCTATTTTCTTGAGCCTCAGGTCCGGTTTCCTCTCTCTCTGTCTCTCTGTCTCTCTCTGTGTGCTTTGTCAGTTTTGCCTTTTGATGCGTGCACATCTCTCAGATGAACAGGGTGCATGCACAAGGGTTGCAGGAATTGGCCTGTGATTTCGTTTTGTCTTTGCAGCCGACCTGTTCTTTTCTTTTTACCGCGATTCAAAGATTCAATATGATCTTTGATTCAATATGATCTTGTGCTTGGGAAACTTATAAGACAGCTTGGAAGTAGAGCTTGAGAAGAACACTGCGTCTGGTCTTCTTGCCTGCTGGCAAGATGAAAGGCATGTCTGAGATAGATGTATCTGTCCTTGGTTACTCTGCATTGTAGATTGTGCATGTGAAAACGTGTTGCAGGTAGTAAGTATGTCACAGGTTTCTTGTTATTGTTCCCTGCTATGTGAAGTGCAATGTGCCTCTGAATAGCCTGAAGGCTGCTGACCAGCCAAGATGAGGATAAACATGTTGTGGTGTTGAGCCAGCTTCTTCTTCAATTGTGCCATTTTCCCATTGTAAACAGATATGGTACTCAACTAGACACTAGAGTCAACTAGAATAGTAAAGTACTCCTGGCACCTTAAGCATCTGCATGGGAATGCTTTACTATTTGTATCTCTCTCTTTTGCTTTGGGCCCAATGCTTCTGCAAAGACTGATCTACAATGGCTTCTGATCCTGGTTGTTACAGGCAGTATTTTCTTTTCTCTTTGGTGATGATCAATTCATGCGCCTCTATCACAAGGAAGCAAATGAGGATCCAGATGCAGAGGTAACATGTTGGACAGCTGCTGGGGAACGAACGGTTTGCTTCTCAGCTCCTTTGAATGCCCCAGCTTTGGTGAGGAAATTTGTAGGTAATTCACCACTCTAAACATGCTTATCTTTTAGTGTTTACTTCTTTATTGCTTTTCAAGGTCATTCCCAATTCTGATCTGGAGACTCTACACGAGCAGCAAACGCTAAGAGTTGGTCAGCATTAACTGCATTTCTGTCATGGTTCTAGGTCTGTGGAGATAGGGTTTTGGAGTACAAATTTTAGCATCAGTTTTCTTCATGAAAAGAGGCCTTATGTTCATTCTTTCCAGGAATGTCAAACTTTGCAAGGTATTTCTATGCTATGTAAGTCAAGTTTACTTGATGCAGTATGTGAATGACTGTTAAGAGGACTGGAAAGGATTTAAAAAATTTCTATGACTTGGCGTAAACTAATCAAGTCAATTGCATGTTGTGATTCCAGGCAGTGATGTTCTTAGAGTAACTGAGATTCAGCAGTATGAAAGAGTGGGGAACTGTTTCACTGTTAAATCCAACCCAACCTCAGATGCAGCTGCTGCAGATGTTTTTTCTACAAAGGGCCGCATTGTATTGTCGCCTACAGAAGATGGAAAAGGTTGTGCAATTCTAATTAATGTTGTGCTTGAGTTCAAAACTGCAGTCTGGGGGTTGCAAGGTATATGCTTCCTTGGTGCTTCAATCTCTTTGTTTTATTTCTTGTTTTCTTTACTTTTGTATGTGTCCAAACTCCTCTGCTGCTGCTTAATCAATGAATTTTTTTTGCCAGGAACAATTGAGAGTTTCATGGAGACTAAAGCCAAGAAATCATTCGAGAGATGGATAGAAATCGCACAAAAGTACTGTGAAGAACAAAGGGGGCTTGCACGGAAGGCTCTTTCCTCTTTCAACTCAAATGAAGTTGACAGCACCCTTGACAATGATGAGGACATATTTTTTGAAGTTGAAAATGGACAAGAGCAAGAGGATGAACATGCTGTGGAAAGCACCAGCTTTGATCAAGAGCTAAATAACACTGGCCCTGTTGCTCTTGAGTCTGAAGGACATTTTGGTACTGCAGCTGACAACAGATCTGAATTAGATATGTGGTTTGTGAAATCGGTGATGAGGGAACTAAATGCCCTACGGGTTTCTAGTGATGCAACAAGAAGCCATCTGGAGAAACTAAATGCAAAGCTACAAAGAATGGAGGAAGATGTGGGATCTTTAACATCCCAAATGCAGTTGCAAAAGCGATCAGAGATTATTTCACCTCAAGTTGCCTGGACAGTTGCTGGCCTTGGTGTTGGCACCTGTCTCCTGTTTGTTGTAGGACGTGCATATTTAAAAGCAGGGAGTTCACAACACTAGTCTGACAGGTGTTCACTGAACAGAGTCACACAGGTAATCAAGAGCTGTTAGCTGCCAGCTTCTCACTGGGCTAATCCTTGGATGCCTGAAATAGAGGATTAACAAGGAATTATCTGATGGTGTCATGAATGACTTGGTTGAAATTTTGACTATGAGACAGTTTTAGTGATTATTTTAGAGAGTGCTTGTCCATACTTACGCCCACCTTGCAAATGGTTGCATGTCAACCCTAACCCATACCACTTTGAAGTTCAGTATTCTCCATGGAGTTTCCACCACCTGAAAACATAACATGGTCATTTCTGTCAGTGCAACAGCTGCTGCCATTGCATGGGCTGGTTTCAATGATTTTGTCTTTAGGGTGAATTGAAAGTAATGTATTAAGCTCTACCATGCTCTGTGCAAAATGTTCTAGTTCCCTGTGTTGAAGTCAAAGAGAAGGTAGAACTGTGATGTATTTTACAAAGAATTGGGAAGTTCTAATTCTAATCTACATATTTCACTTCTAAATGTTCAACACTCATTCTTAGCTTCCAACTGTTAACTTTTAACTGGTTTTCTGGGTTTGTTGAACACACCAAAAGTTTTTAAGACTAATGGATGTGGTCTATAGATAGGGTTGACACAATGGATTTCATATGAACCCTCTACCTCTAGTTAATCTACTTTTGGCTGAAATTGATAAAATTAAGATAAGTTTTTGTTTTGGATGTCACAATGCCAGAACTCTCCGAAACCATGGAGACTCTCCCTTCACTTGTCGAATGGTTGGAGAGCCCTTGATGAGCTGGTGTGCATGTCTGTCATTTTGCAACTTCCAGACCAATCGAGCAAAAGCTATGGAATTTAGAGTGGTTTTTATTTCTGGAAAAATGAAGTTCAAATTTGAAAAATGATTTTTTCACAATAAGTCTGAAATTAAGTTCACTTTTATGAGAATAGTATTCAGATGGGTGACATTACAGGAGGTTTGACATAACTTGGGCCTATGGCACAGAGCCCATTAGTACTCCTGATAACACTACTAGAAAAAAGCTTACAAGGCCAGAATTCCCTATTGAAGAACTTGCAATGTGGGGCAGAAGTTTAAAGTTCCTGTTACGAAGTCCCAAATAACTCTTGTGAGAAGAGCAACCAAACTGAGCTCTAGACTCAGCCAGTTAGGTGTGAAAAAGTCTTGGGGATCATACAACAAGGGGTATACCATACTGTGGAGTATCTTAAGGCAAAAGAAGAATTATGAAAACTTAAATATTTCACCATGCAAAAATATAATCTTCAAAAAATCCTCTGAAAGAAATCAAAATCCTTCAAGATATTATAACTAATCTCAAGCCAAAATATCATCTTTCAAAAATCCTCATGTAAAAATAGACCTGTTACCTAGGGGCCAAAATCCATTGGACTACTGTACTCTATATTGAATCTAAACACAGTATCCTTGCCTTGGTAGGCAAGGCCAATGAATACAATAGTATGTTCAGTCCAATGGTAAGGGCAGATTTCAGCAGATACAAAAGCAGATTACAGACCATGGAGTAAGGCCTGTTCCACCAAAGAATGTTGTGAACCTCTTAGGGGCAAGACATATTGCAGAAGGGCCGGTTCCAGAGCGTCACCAGTGTCTCAACTTTCCACCTTCGACTTAGGCAAAATGGTTTTGGCTCAGCATAATTGAACAGTTTGTAAAAGGCACAGCAACGTTGTGTACCTGCAGAAAGAGTATAATAAAAAATGTGATATGACTTCTGATAAGTGTTTCTTATTTGTCCACCATAATGATTGGTCCAGGTGGTTTGCTATTAGTAGTCCCCCACGCATTTGCTGCCCCAGTATTATAGGCGGGGTTGCAAAAAGTAAATAACTGAACTCGAATCTTAGAAATATTTTTGCAGACTCACATACTGAGCACCATTGGAGATGCTCTAGTCCCCCCCTAATTATCCCCCAAAAATTGACTTATGAGCACCAAAACATCTAAGTGTTTTGCATACAACAGATGAGATTTTGTACTTGAACTTTCATTGCTGGTACAACTAACAGGACCCAAGCTGGAGCTGATGTGTCAGAGGGTGTGCAAAACGAAGTTGACATTGTGTGGCTTGGCTTGGTAACATAGATGGTCCAGATCCAAGGATGGTGGGTGATAGAATCCCAAACCCAGCAAGATACTGGTCTGGGATCTTTGCTTCTTGGAGGCTTTGGGTATGTAATAATTCATTCATATGTAGTAGAGAGTCTCTGTATGTAATAATCCAACAGATTCTTGTCTACAAGAATGAATTTCCTAGAGTGCATTTTCCAGGAGTGAGAAGAGAGTAGGTGGGTCAAGTACCAAACTAGTTTCTTGAAACCCTACTCCTATCCATGATGATAAACATTCAACATACTAAAATAGAAACACATTGTGATTAGCATGGTGAAGCCCATGTGGATGGATACTTAGTTTTTGCTGGAAACGTTTCTGTGATGAGAGAGAACCCTGTATGTTTATGAACAAAGATGGAAATCCATTCACAATAAGTACAAGGCATGTGGAAGCAAATGTAAACATGCAAGATGAAAACCAACATTATCAAAACAGTACAAGTAGAAGACCTAATGCTGAAAGAGCATCCTCTGCCACAAATCAGCTAGTATATGTGAAAGAGATGAAGAACTGTGACTAAACGTGGCAGCTCGCTGAAGCATTGTGATGACTTTCTGTAGTGGACTTCACATAACCCTAGAATGTAGGGATACTAAACTTTCTTCGGCCTGTTTGTGGGTGCATCCCAATGTCTCTCTAGTCTCTACCATGAAGGGCAGAGCCAACAAAAAAGATGTATGAGTAGCCTAGTGATTATGTAATGTAAGAATAATGCAAAAGAACCTTCAATGAAATTTGCATGTCTAGTGGGTATTATAATTTATATCGGAGAATAGTGTAGTGATGACTTTGATGAAGCTTAGACAACCTGTACCACAATCTTTAGCATTTTAAAAAAAAAAGTTGAAAGTCTCTTTGTGATGGGTAAGAAGCCCATGCACGGAGGTGGCTTCAAAGATTATTGCCTTAGCCACTTGGGCAATAATGGACTCCTGACCTGACCGCTCTGCTTCCAATCTATAAAGCCCGTCTCTGCAAGTCTCTTTTATACCCATTGTTTTGTTTTTGGGGGGGATGCATGAAGACACAAGTCACTTGCCCATCCTCTCCATGCTCACCTATAATGAAGAGGACCATGGAGAACAAAGTATACCGAATTAACCCAAGGTGGAAAAGTTCATGAAATAAGGGGCCTAGGCAAGGAGTAGGCAAAGCTTAGCCCCCCCCCCCCCCCCCAATTTTTTAATTTAGCTAAAACCAAAAGCAAAAAAACACAACTAAAAAACCTTACAACACCATTTAAGGAAGGCCCCCTTTGGGGTTAACCCAACAAAAAGGAT
>Ga0116227_10008417_pt1 | contig 19454 bp, 14 predicted proteins | sample S1TSphgellanicum_FD_89693 | JGI IMG/M metagenome (GOLD analysis project Ga0116227, IMG submission 89693) | Host-associated microbial communities from peat moss isolated from Minnesota, USA - S1T2_Fb - Sphagnum magellanicum MG | ecosystem: Host-associated > Plants > Peat moss > Unclassified... | reverse complement strand
AACATCAACCTTCAATTTCGACCTGACTCTCACCAGATTCAGGAGCTAGCCATCCTCTAGTTACTAACGCAGCGGAAGAAATCAGCAACTAGCAATCTTCTAAGCTCCTCGTTCTTCTCTGTCTATCTGTCTATCTTAGTTATCTCCAGTGCTGATCTACACATCTCTCACCAAAATCAGCCACACTACTCTAGACTTGAAGCTCTCCTTCTGCAGACCTCCTGCCTCTTCTCCTCTTATCTTCCTGCCTGAAAAACTTGTTGTTGCTTCTCCATTAAGCTTCTCTACTAAGCTTCTATCACAAGCTGCCTCCTTTCCATTCCGTTCTTCCCCCACTTCCATGCAACAGTAATGGGGCGCCGTAATAAGATGACGGCTAATAAAACAACAGAAACCTCAAAATCAGCCAGCGTTCATACTTGGGTGGGGACCTAATTTTGTGTTACAAAACCATTTGGGTAACCTGTTTGTCAAAGAATTGGTTCAACTTAACATTATAGGTTTGACATCAAACAACCTGATTGAAAGAAGAACAAATAGTGATTTGTCTAATCTAGAACTAGGTGAAACAGATATCAATGACTTGTTGAAAAGATAATCGGTTGGAAACCTACCAATTAGCCCTAATTCCATGCAAAGTAATGATGTATCAGTAAACTTAATTACAAGTGTCAACTTCTTAAGGAAAGTATGCCTAAAAGTTGCATCATTTTCCAAGCACCACCATTTTTCACTCTACAGCTGTAATACAAAGAACTAGCATGCCCCTTAGAATGTCTTTTCATTTTTTTCATTTTGGACTCTTTTATATCTTTTGCTGCACCAAATATGAGGCAATGAATGCCTTGAATCAGTTGATAGAGAAAGCAAGCAAGAGGAAGGCAAAGTTGAAAAGACAAAGAGAAGAAAAAGAAGGAGAGGAAAGAGAACTATAGAGAGTTAAAGAGGAAGCTTTTAAAACAATTGGTGCAATTTACATTGAACCACTTACATCAAGGTCACCTCCTATATTTCAAAAAAATAATGAAAATTCTAAGGATAAAAAAACATAGGATAAGAAATTTTTGAAGCATTAAAACGTGTTGCTACCGTGGGAGAAGGATTTGAAGAAACATTGCCCTTTGAAGACTATTTTTACCTCTTGCACCTGCATTTGTCATAATCAGTGATTTTGAGGAAGAAGAATAGGTGGAGAAGAAAACTACAAAGGTAGAAGAAGCTAAGTAACCTATTGAAATTAAGCAATTGATAGATTTTCATTAGTACCGGTTGAAGGAGGATTCTTTGATGTAGAAGCTGATTTTCCCGACATACTTGTTGATGTACCGACCAAGGTTCAATCTAAATACATGATGAGGCGCAAAGGAATGGAACAAGTGGAGGAGGGCAATTCAGTTGCCAAAGTGACCTGAAAGTGAACAACTACTGAAATGAAAGAAACTCAAAAAATGTTACAATGGATCTAGATGGGATCCAAAGAATGATAATGGCAAAGTGAGCCGAGTTGGGTGGCTTGTTTGTTGTTCATTGGACAATTCCACAACTAGACCTATTGGAAGAGTTTTTGCACACCTAGGAGTCCACAAAGGATGGAGACATTAGGGCAATTGCTTGTGGTGAAGAGATCACCATTGACTAAGCATTAATTGCTCAACAATTTGGCATCAATGCTAAGGGAACAATTGATGTAATGTCGTATTAGTCAAGGAGGCCCAAGTTGTTATCAAGAACATAGCTGGACTGGATGCATTTGTCAACAAATAATAGTGGAATGTCATCTACATGAAAGAAGAATACCACGCCAGGTTTGCAGCAATTTTGCAAATCATTTACCAATGAGAAAGGTTAATTTATTTCAGTAATCACATTGCCATTACTCTAAATTTGGCAAACAAGGGGAAAAAGATCAACTAGTGTTCCATTATGTTGACACAAATGTCAATAAAATTAACCTGATGGACTGAGCACCAAAAGCATATTGCAATGGGGTTAGAAACATTTGACAAGAAGGCAACAACCTATTAATTTGGACTAGTTATAAAAGTATGTTTACGACATTGGTTTCCCTTGTCAAAGGAATATATGCCCATTGACTTTCCAAAACCATAACCGATTCAAGAGAGAGAAGAAGAACATGTTGTGGAGTAATATAAATAACCCTCTCCTAAGGTTGTGACTAAGGAATAGTTCATTAGTGAGCATCGATTGATGCACTCAACTAACATATTGCCATGACTAGTTCAACAGTCACAATGGGTGAAAATACAAACTAAGCCATCAACACCCAGGGACCAATTGAATCCATAACCAACTAGTTCACCATCAAAGAAGAAACCTTGCACTCATTAATGAATCATGATTATGGAGGGAGGTGATGAAGACATGGAAGTTGATGTTATTATGCAACAAGATGATGAATCAATAAGGACAAAAAATGACCAGTTCATGGAGGATCGAAGTGAACCTAACTTTGAACAAGTACCAAATTAAGAGCCTTTACCTATTTAAGGAAATTCTACTCCTACATAACAAGCTAGCAACTTGTTATTAATAGGTACAAAACTAGTTCAACCTATACCTGTTTATATTTTTCTTTAGACGTTGGTAGCCTATGCTCAACACAAAAGTCTAAAACAAGTTACATTTTTTTTTGAGCAAGTAGCCCTAATTGCCCAAACTTGGCCTTAAATAATAGACAATTTAGCTTATTTGAAAACCAAATACAATATTATTGAAAACCTGTTAGAGGACATCAACAATCAATTATAGGCCCATTGTGTAGAATTGGTTAGCCATAAAAAACCTTATAGAACATAGATAAGGACATGGCTACTATGAAACCCAACTCAAATTACAAACAAAGAACAAACATCTAGTTGTTAAAAATGTTGAAGTTGAAAGGGCAATCAAGAAGGCTGAAGCTTTGTAGTTTGAATATAATGAGTTAAACCATGTTCATTTCAAAACTCATAATGACTTAAAGGCCCTACAAACTAATTTTGACCAATTAACAAAAGACCATGGCAAGATGGAGGCCATTAGTGTATAATTGGATAAGAATTTGTTGGGGTTAGAAAACATTTTTTTGTAGTAGAAGGAATAGTTGATGAAAATCAACATTGACATGGAGAATCGTACCCACGAATTTTGAGTACAAATCCAAGAATTGAAAGGCGAATTGGAGACACTTTGTCAAGCGCATGGTAAAGTTTTTCAAACCACATACATGGATAATTGGTTGAAGGAGTTTGAGGAATTACTTTTGGACAATGCCTTGCTTAAGGTATAGAACCAAACATTGGCAGATAAAAATCCAAAATGGAAGGAATGGTGGCAAACTATATAGAAGATTACAGAGGAATAGATCTAAGATAGTTTGGAGATAGCTCATGCAGATGAAAAAGCCTACATGAATGAACTAGTTGCATATTGGTTATAGTTTTAAGGCTATACATATGATTGACTTACTGGCAAATTGGTTGAAGTACCTATTATTGCTTTCCAAAAAAATTCACTTGTGCAAGTATCAACTATAGTTACAAGTTCTTGGAATGAACCTATTGCCACTACCACTAAGGAGTTAGAGCTAATTCGAGGAGGAGCAAAACTAGCCATTTTTTTTTGCACTTTGTCTTCGCCCATAGAACTTGTGGAAGTACCTGTTGTAGTTGTTAATATTCAGGTATAAGGATTGAAGAACCTATTACTCCAAAATCCATACCATTAGTTATACCAAAGATTGGGGTAGGTGTAGAGGTTATTTTGATTAACATTGTTACACATGCCTCTAAAGTTTTCAAGACTCCAAATACAGTACTAAAGGACACACTTCTTGCTAAGAAACCAACATTTCAACCGGTCATTTTAACTGAACCTGTTAATACCACATGTGAACAACTTGTTGGTGATTTGATTACAAGAGTTAAACAAGTAGTTTTAGGTTACTAATTTCAAGGATGAAATCTGGTTTTCAAGGGGGGTAATGTTAACCCAATTTTAAAAGTTTGTATATACTAATTGATTATTACTAATTAGGTGAAGCAATATAATGTTGAAACATAATATAATTATTACTAAGTAACATGACTATATATGAAACTAATCTATTGAAATAACTAGTAACATGTAATAGATGTTAGGGTAATTAGTGGGTTAAGTTAATTGGTGATTAGCCTGTATAGTAATTAGTTGTTAACAATAACATGTTAATTTAAACATGTGACCAATAATTGTTGTAGTTTAAATTTAAGTTTTATCGACTAATGTTTGTCTAATTTAAAACAACGCTACGTTTGGTATAAATAGAAGGATGTGAGAATTGACACGAAGATCTTTTTGGAACTTCTTGGAAAACTTTTGAATTTATTAGAACTTCTTTTTTATTTTAAATTGTAAGATCATTTATTGCTTGTATTCTTGGTCTATGAAGAGGTTCATTTAGAACTTGGATATCTTTATTTCTTTTAATTTGTTATGTTAGATAAAATTTAGTTTTGCTTTTGCATTTGGGAGAAAATAATTATATATGAATTTTTGATATGAGGTAACCTGTTGATAAAATCTAAACTAGAATTAAGAAGTTTGAAGAAAAGAAATATTAAATTTAAGAATAATAGAAAAAACCCTTAACAACCTTTCTGGCAAGACTTCTTTTAACATGTATTCAAAAACACTCTGTAACCACTCAAGTTATAATGTGAATAGGTGAGCATCACAAGTTTGATCATTCCAACATATTCAAATTGGTTGGGTAACCTACTTAATGCATTTACCACTAGATGAGAACTACTATGTTTATATAGAATCTTAAAATTATATTCCAAAAATAGTAAAAGCCATTTAGCTAACCTGCCAAAAAATTGTGGCTTGTTAACTAAATATACTAAAGCCATATGGTCTACATAGAACGTGAACTTGTTGCCTAACAAGTAATGCCTAAACTTGTGTAAGGCATAGACCATAGCTAAAGCCTCTCTTTTTGTAATACTATAATCCTTTTTAATAAAATCTAATAGTCTTGAAGAATACATAACATGTTGATCAATTTTACATGTTGGGTTTTGGGCCAATATTGCCCCTACTGCTAACTGAGATGCATAAGTATGAACATGAAATTCTAGTTCCCAATTAAGATTGATAAGTATAGGAGCTTGAAAGTATTGGTTTTTTATGTCTTCCCAAACGGTTTAACAAATTCAGGAGTTCATCCGAATACTTCAATTTTCCTAAGTAACTTGGTAATTAGTGCCATAATAGAAGCAAAATTTCTGATGAAACATTTGTAGAACTATGCCATTCCGTTGAACACTTGGATCTACTGAGGTGTTTTGGGTATTGGCATCTTGATTAGGGCCTTTATTTTTTTAGGATCATGTGTGTTCCCTCTTTGGAGACTATAAATCCTAGGATAGTTCCAAAATAGACCATGAATGCACATTTTTTTAGATTCAAACTAATGCCATACTCTTTGCATTTTAGAAATCACTTTTTAACTTTTTATAAATGGTTGGACATGTTATTGAAAACAATAAAATCATCTAAAAAGATCTTCACTAATACATCAATGTATTCATGGAAAGCTTTGATAACCGCCCTTTGATAGGTTGGTGGTCCATTTTTCACCCCAAAAGATATTACAACCCATACAAAAGCCCCCTAATCAGTAACAAAAGTGATCTTGTGTTGGTCTTTTTATGCTATGGAAATCTAATTATATCTAGAAAAACCATCTAAAATTGTATAAACCTCATGTCCAAGTACACTATTAATAACCTCATTAGTAAAAGGTAAAGGGTATAATTTTTTTTTGGTGGCAACGTTCAACTTTCTCTTCAGAACCTAGGTTGATCTTGGTAAATTGCTCTTCTTTGGTGACAGTCTAGCCAACAATGCGAAGGTTTTGAACTTGTATTTGAGTAGTTGTCTCATTAATTTCCATTTTTCCTACTTTAGGTTGGAAAAAAGTCTTTTGCAAATGTTATTTGAAAGTATTAAGGGGTATAGTTATCTAAATAGGTAATACAGATATTGGTTTGACAGGTTTATCATATAGAATAGGTAGTATAAATACTGGTTCAATAGGAACATATATTTGTCCCACTAAGTTCAAACTTGTTTATGAAATCAAATTAATAAGTTCATCTATCTTGACTAATGTAAGGACAACTATGGTTTTTATTAAAAATAGTCCTGGTTCAGAAGCAAACATTAAGTCCTTTTCTTGATCGAATATTCTAGAATGGAAGTCATAACAAATTAACATTTTTGGATGCTTAGTTGGTGTTTTAAGTTTCTTTGTAACAAATATAGTTCTGATTGTACCCATTCCTTGTATGGTGATAGTGTTATTGCCCCAATCATGAAACATTTTGGCATCTCTAAGCCAAGGACGACCTAACAAAATAAAGTAGCTAAAGTTTGGAACACTATTTTGTATCACAGTAAAAGTTATTACATAAAGAATTCCATGGACAAGAATCTTAATATCTTTGATTAAACCTAAAGGTTTTAAAATGGTTTGATCAGCCATGTGTAAGTTGTAAGGTGCTGATTTTGGTTTTGATAGACCTAACTGCACTTTCAATTTTTTGGTAATGATATTAAGTCTAGAACCACCATTTAAAAGTACATCTTTTATGAAGTTCTTTCCTACTTGAACCTATATCACTACCATTTAATGATGAATGGCAATTGAAGTAATCACTAGAATAAATTTGGAAATAAACGATTACAATTTTAGTTACAAAAGACAAAATTTTTGTCATAATGGACACATGTGACTACAAACCCTATAGTCACCTTGGACAAGTGGCAAAAAACAACTAGTTGCAAAAAACTTCACGTGGCATGTATAATCATCCCTATAGTCGCATATTGTTTGTGATTACAAGGATTTTCCATCCATTGACTAGTTGCAGGACTATACAATTATAGATATGACTACATAAAATATCAGACATCATTTTAAAAATAATTAAATTTAAATGATTTAATATTTTTTAAAATCACATATATTAAATATTATATTATTTATATTTATAAAACTAATGTAATATAATAATTCATATTATTGCTAATTTCATAAATTTTCAAATTATGAATTGTTGACACATGTCACTACTTAAGCTAGGCTAAAAACCTAATTTAGGTAACTAGGTAGGCACCTAGGTTAAGTAACCTAACTATGTAGGGTGCATATGGTCAACACACCATCATTGACCACAATTATGTAACTTGTGAGGTTTGTTCCTTAGACCCCAAGGATGGATATCATTTCCTTTGCCATCAAACCACCCCACTTGATGTGCAAATATAGTGGAATGCATTATATTTAACCCATATTTGACTTTAAACATTGCACAAACATCAATTTCAATATTTCATGTTTTATTAATATTTTTCCAAATGGAAAATTTTTAAGTTGATTCTTAAAGTACTTTCAATGAAAGAAAAAATTAAATATATATATTTTCCAAAAATGTACATAGATTTGAATTTTTTATTTCTTATATTTTTGTTAAATTGAATTACATTTTGATGATGATTTGTTGGAATTTTTTTTCAAACACATGATTTATATGAAAAATATATTATGAAAAATATTTAATAAGAATTAATTAATTAATTAATCTCCCACATACTAATCCTTCATTTCATTAAAAAAAAAATCCAATGTGATTATAATATGTCATAATTTTAATTAATTCACACATAATTTTTATAAATGGATAATATATCTATCACATTTTTTTTTAAATCACATTTAGTAATGTTAGATAATTATTGAATTTTGATGGAATTTTAATTTTCATATTTTTACAAATATAATATATAAAATTTATCTAAAATTATGGTAAAAGTCTTATGATCAAATAAATAATATATTTCTTAGACATTTTAAACCTTTATTTGATTAAAAAAAAATCATATTTGATTATGATTATAATAAGTTATAGTTTTGCCAATACAATTTAATTTACATGTATAATATATAATTAAATGATCATCATATATAATATTTATAAATAAATCATAATTCAAATATATTTAATAAAAATATAATAATTTGTATTGTCAATGTCAATAAACAATACAAAATACCAATAAATAGTTAGACACAAGTTGATTATCAAACAAATATTGTAATTCCAAAGATGCCACATATGTTTTAATCATTAAAATATTGTAAATGGAAAAAAATTATTGGCCTTAGTTGCCAAAACAATTATGACTAGTTGCAAAAACAATTAAGTTTTCATCCATCCAAGGATCCATTCACAATATTGGATGAAAAATGTGCATTTTCATTTTACTTTTCCATCCAAACATGTAATAATCACAAATTATAGTCGCATTTGTGACTTTATTTGATTATGTCAACATTATAGTCACATATATGACTACACACATTTACGACTAAAATGACATGTAACACTAACCCGACTATAGTTGTAGAAATAGTTGATTTGGACATTAGTCACATCTATAGTTGTAACCATATGGTTGGAATGGACAAGATTTCTTCTAGTGAATTGTCGGTTTTGGTATAGCAGGTTTTGATGGTATTAGGTTAAGTATGCAACGTTTGATATGAGGTATTATCCACAACAATTGTCCCAAGTTCAAAGTATATTTGGTCTCCGAGTCTTGTGTGATGATATCCTTTAGAATTTCTTCTAAAGTCTTCTCTATTGTAACTTGTTTTAAGGTCACAAGTTGCTGATTTACATTATGGGTTTGATTATTTTCAACTCGTTGAACTATAGTTGTATTATTAAGTAATCTAACCCAATTACTCACAGTGGTTCCTCATTGGTTGTAATAGGTTTAGTTTTGAACATGTTTTGTACTTCAATCTTTTTAGGACATTCTCCAAATTTATGTTTTACACTAGAACAAATTATACAGGGATATCGAAGATGTATTCTAACCAATTTAATAGGTTGTGTTTTAATTTTTGTTATAGGTTCTATAGACTTGACTATGGCGGTTGGTACTATTGGTACCTCTCTTTTCCTATTATGATAGGTCTCAAGTGTATGATTTTTTTTACCACAATTGGTTCAAGTTGATGATGATTTAACTATAGTAATAGGTATTATTGGTTTTAGTTATTATATTAGCCTTTGGTGTGGTTAGTAGAACATTATAATTCAAACTGATAGGTACTTTTTTTCACATACAACGACTTCCTTATGCTCAATTAAGGTATCTCTCTTCATACTTGCTATTATTAATATCAGATTACATAGTAAACATATTCTAAAAATAGTGGTGAAAAAAACATTTGTTGTTCTAACCTATAGACAATGAATTAATTTCAATAGGTGTTCATAGTAAACCTCAACACATTTAGTGGTCTATTGTTGTATGTTTTGCAATTGCATGTAAACCTCCTCATGGTTCTTCATAGTTTTGAATCGCTTGCAAAATCCTTATTCCAACTCTTCAAAAGTGCAATTTGGATGGTCTTATACAAAATTTTCACCCCATTCAGAGATACTATCTCTGAAAGAAAAACCAAACATGTTGATGATGTCAGCTTTCATTATTTCACCATTAGCTTTAATGGCTTTTTTGAACACTTTGATGTGAGCATTAAGATTAATGTTTCTAACATAGGTTGGATATTATAACTTCCTATAAGGTAGTTTGTTTACTGGTTCTTGTACAAGTTATACAATAGGTTGTTGATACCATGGTGGTATAAACATGCATGGGTTAGGTGTTGGTCATCTGAATGATCCAATAGGTGAATTGAATGGTCGTCCTCTAGATGGATCTCCTTTGGGTGAACTTCCTCTAGGTGAATCTCCATGTTGTCCTCCATCCGATGGTTGGTTAATAGAACCTCTGGGTACATAAGTTAGTAAATTGGTGTTAACATGTATAGTGGTTGGTACTGGTGCAGTAATAGGTTGATGAATAAGTCTTTTGTTTATATTAGTTACCAGTTGAACCATTATAGGAAACTGATTTCCAACAATATGTGGTGTAAATGGGGGTGGTATAATAGGTTGTTCAGGTATTAGGTACACATACCTAGGTACATAACATGTATATTCCTAAAGATCAAAGTATCAAGTCCTTTTGTTCCAATTGGATACGATGGATACAAACTAGAGTTTAGAGGCACAAAAGGGGGTGTGACATTATACCACATTGGCTATGTAGAAATAGGTAAAACATTGGTTTTTCCTATTGTAATTGGTGTAACAAGTTGTGACTAGGTTGTCTAATAATTAACAAGTACTGTTGTATGACATGTATTAAGATTCATGGCTTGATTTCCTAATACAAACTCATTGGGTATTTTGGTTGTAATGGTTGGAAATACATGTTGATGAACATTCATCACCTCCTCCTTTAATAACTGCCTTAATATATCATCAACAAAAGGGCAACAATTGAACATGTGTCCCACATGTTGATAATAAAAGTAGGTTAAAGTTCTAGCATGTGGATTTCTTCTTGAAATTGGTCTATGGTGTGGAACTTGTGATTTTTCACCTTGATCGGGTACTAATATGACTGGCCAAGTACCTTGTTACTATATAAGTTCATGTTAAACAATTCTATGGGTGTTGCTTGGGGTTTAACAAGTTTTTAATGTGGTACAAAAACTGATTGATTAGAGGGTCTTTAGTCAATGTGATGTAGCTATTCCAACTTGTTGAGTAGTTGGGAGTTGTTTTGGACCTTCAAATTAGTAGGTACCAAATTGACATTGGTAGTTGATGGTTGGTTTTGAAAACTAGCACATATTATAATTTGTGTAGGTGCACCACTTATGGGTAAATAGTAATTTGGGGTTGTAGATTGCCATGGTTGTTGTATAGAAACAACTTCATCAAATGACTGAACAAGTTCATGATTGTCATCATGATGAACATTGACTGCTCATGTTTGGGTTATCGTTTGTGGTGTTACTTGATGAATGGTTGAGAGTGTAATTGGGTCTCTCTGCACAACTAGTTCGGTTACATTTTGATGTTGTTCATTAGCTTCTCCCCTTTGTGTTGCATATGTTTGGTGCACACACAAATTCATTTCCCATAGGTTACACTTGCTATTCAATTTGCTCTTGTGTAAGTTTTGGAACATGTTGATGTGTGACCTGTTATAGTTGCATTCTAAAACTTCTAGTGACTATTCTTGACATCTTTTGAAATCAATAGGTTCTTGGAAAGCCCTTGCATTATTTTTGAACATAAAACTTTCAGAAGCACCCCTCCCAATAGTTAAGAGTTTGTAACAAACTTCTCTTACAAATTGGGTGCTTAATTTACTTCAAAAACTTTAAACTAACTTCACCCTATTCTTTAAATTTTTCAAACAAAATCAATAAACAACAACTTGAATCCTCAAAATTACACAAAAATAAACAAAATATGATGTACAAATCAAAATTTCAAGCATGATTACTTTTCAACATGATCTATTAAAATCTTTGGGTTTAACCATAAATTCTAAGTGTGATGATGCTTCTAAATTTTGATCCACTATGTGGTCGTCAAATGTTAATGGGTTTTTCTATTCCCATTTAGGTTTTCAACTTTTAAATTTCTAACAATAGGTTCCTAAAATAGCAAACATGTACACTTAAACTAAAAAAATTCATTTTATCTATAATTTTTATATTAACATTTACTAAAATTACATATAGCTTCAAGAAAATATTTCTAAAAAAAAATGTTTTCATGTTTCAAGTGAAAATGAAACATAAAATCAAAAATAAAATAAAATAACTCCTCCTTGAACAAGTTTTTCCTCTTAGTTTTATATTAATTAATTCAAAATTTAAACAATCATAACAAACCATTTAATTAGCCATTAGCCAATGCTAAACTAATAGTCCCAAAATTTAAAAATTACACCTTATTTAACCATTTGTTCCACTACTTATTTTACCAATTTGTTTTGTAGACTATTGGTTGATTAACAACCTATCAACATATTTACGGTTAGGTTAAATAATAGGCTATCATGGATGCCAATGCCATGGAGTTCATTCATTTGAATGTTCATCCATGTATTTAACTTTTAGTTTAATTTCAGTTCATTCTTAGTTAACTTCCACTTAACTTATAGTTCACTTTTAATTGACTTTTAGTTCATTTTAATTAATTCCTAGTTAATTTTCAATTAAATTTTAGTTAACTCATAGTTGACTTTTAATTAAAAAGGTTCTCAATAATTTTTTTTACTTGATGCACACATAGAAACCTCTTTGGAAGCTTCCTTGAGTTAGGTCCCCAAAGGAGAATAAATAGAAGTAGGACCTTTCATTTCCTTCAATTTGTTCAACACTAATTTTAGGCATGATCTTACACTATAACCTTGTCATGTTCTTTTCATATTTATGTTTGCGTATGTTAACATAATAAAGATTTATTTTCGTGTTCTTAACACAAGTTAGGTTAAATAACACGTTAATTAAATCACTTGTTAAGTATAATAACCTGCCTAAATCTATAACTTGTTAGATCACTTGTTATTAAATTTGGGTAACAATATCACACATGCATTTTTTGTTATGGTTATAGTCATAGTAGTCATGTAATATGATTATAACCACTTACAAGATATTATAATCATATAATATGGTTATGGTCACTGATTTTGATGTATTAAAATTGTGTAATGATAAATATGATTAAAATTGATTGATTTGTGCAAAGACATGTCTTCCATAGGGTGAAAGCAAAGTTAAAGGGATTATTTGGATTATTTAATTATAGTTGTAATAGATTTTAATGGAATTCATATTTTAAAATGAATGATTAAAAAAAAAGATTCACAATGGAATTTTGAAATGATGACATTACATTTATCATACAAATAAAAGGAAAAATGTGAACTCAAAAAGTAAATAATAGTGTTGAATAAAAATAAAAATCAAACCACCATCAAATGAAAAATTTAATAAAAAAATGCATTGAAACTTTCCCAATACAAAAAAATTATTTTTATAAAAATGTCATGATTTATTTTTTATTTTTTATTGTTGAATATTTGACATTGAAATACTCAAATTTTCACATTAATTTTTGAATTAATCACATGTATAATGTCATGGATGCTAACACCATGGAGTTCATTCATATGAGTGTTCATCCATGATTTATAATTAATTATACTTAACTCCTAATTTAATTTCAATTCATTTTTAATTAACTTTTAATTTGCTTTAATTAATTAACTTTTAGTTAACTTCCAATTAACTTTTAATTCACTTATAGTGATCCTTTAGTTCACTTTTAATTAAGTTTCAATTAAGTTTTAGTTCATTTTTAATTAAATTTCAATTAAGTTTTAGTTCACTTTTAATTATTTTTAATTAATTCATAACAAAATTTTAATTCACTTTTAGTTAGCTCATAGTTCACTATTTGTTCCCACATGGATGGACATGGGCTGCACATGGTTGCACATGGGTCACACACTGGTGAACATAGGTCACATGTGAGTTGAAAGTTTTTTGAGAAGGTTCCTTGAGTTAAATGCCCAATGAATATAAATAAAGGTAGAATCCACATTGTTTTCAATTTGTTCAACACTAGTTTTGAGTACGTATCTTTGTCATGATCTTGTTCTATTTTTATCATGTTTTTGTGATAAAGTCCTTTTGCATTGACATCGTGCACACATTGTGTTTTTACTTTTGATTTTATTAATTCCATGACCCGGATTTAAAATTAGGTATGCATTTGTTCATGTGGTTTGGAAATCTTGTTGTTTAGTTATTTTCATGTTCGTGACATATAATGATATTCAAAAGGTGGTCTACCATCTTTTATTAATTTGCGACTATTGAAATCCATATTTTTTTTGGTAAAATGGACTTACATCAACCTTTTTGAGTATTTTATGGTTTTGTTGTTGATATTAGAATTTTGGTGAAGGTTAAAATCAAGGCAAGAGACATATTTTTTCAATAATATTGTGAAAAACCTAATAAAACCTTCTAAACATTCCAATAACTTTTATTCATCTTATCATTGATGGTCATGTGTCATTTTAATACATTTTCGTGGATGCATTTAAGTTAAAAGTTGGAACCAAGGGACATGCAACCATTGTTTAGGTTTACATGATGAAAACCATTTTAAATTTCAAGTTTCATGAATGTTTGATAAATTTATACAACAATATATTTAATATATCAATGTAAAATTTGAATAAACTTGGAAATAATCTAAATAGTATAAAATGCCCAAAAGTTTTTATAAGCATTGTATATTTTAGATGGACTAAGGTGAAAACACATTACGAGGGGGGGCTAAAATTGTTGTCACATTGTATTGTTTTTTAGGGGTCCTATGAATGAATTTCAACCATGTTATTATTATGTTCAAGATTTTCACAATGTTTTTGCATATTATGGTAGGTCAAAACCCAAAGAAATCAGATGCCAAAGAAACTACATGGGTGCAATCACAAACAAACAAGCTAAAAACCATGTTGAACGATAAAAAAACTATCAATTTTATCAAACATATTTATGTAATGCCATTTTAATGTCATGTTGATCAAGGAAATTTGTGCTAAATGATTTATATAAGTGTTGAAGAATTAAAAGAAAATCATTCAATTTAATAACTTGAATTTTGGTTTTAGTAAATGACTTTTGAACTTAACACCCAAAAGTCAATTTTATAAAACACTAGGCTAAGGACTTTTTTAATAAAGAAATTTTGATGGGAAAAAAACTAAAATGATGATAACCTACCATCCACATATGAAAAAAATTCATAATTAAAAATTCATGGTACTTGAAATTTTTAGAAATTCAAAATATAATTCTAGAATGTTCAAATTTTAAGAATCATTTGCTAGATGTAAATGGGTCATAATGTGTATGACATATGAACAAAATTGTGGCTTATGATATAAAAAATTAAAGCTTAAAGTAGTTATTATATTTTAGCATGATTTGAAATTATGATCATTTTTCAAAACAAAACTTAGAATTTGGTAGAATTTGTACACTTTAAAAATTCATATTTATTCATAAAGAGTTAACATAAATAATTTAATTTATTGTGGGAATATTAAATATTTAAAAAAACATGTTGCAAAAAAACTCTTTCCAAAAATCCTTTTTATGAAAAAGTCAAAATGTTCACAAAAGGCCCATTTGTGATTAAGTCCTTTATCATTGTTGGCTGATTTGATTGTGATTACACTCATATGTTTCATTTCATATGATGTGATGTTAGGGTATATTTGTGCCAAAAAAATGTACGTCATAATTTATTAAAAATGAAAATTTACTCAAGAAATGATTGAAATTATTTTTCATCTATATGAAATTTGTAACATTTATTAAACATTGTGATTCCATATCCATATGATTGGAATAAATTTGGGAACCATTTGAAAAGTTTGATAATTATCATATCACAATGGATATTTTTCAAGGTGATGACCATAAGTATGTGGTAAATTAAAAATTTGACAAACAATCACTTTTAAATGGAAGATGACAAGATATGTGAAGTGGGCCATATTTTGATTTTTCATTTCAAACATTTTTTAGTTGACCAATTCAAACCAAAACCTAGTGTAATAATAATAAAAAAAGGTTTTATTATAATACATATACCATAAATATATCCATTATTCCTTTTTTTTTCAAATAATATTACATAACATTAACTTTTGAAAATCAAAGTATAAAGCCCAAACACCAAAAATGAAATTTAAAATTAAATGCAACACATTTTGCATGTGTGCATTTTACGCACATATCACAAAATTGCCCAAGTTGGCCCCCTTATAGTGTGCCTTCACCCATTAGTAGATCTTTTGAATGATCAACCATTGCAAGTAGCTTTAAATTCCCCATTAAAAGTGCACATAATTGAATATGAATTCTAAATTAGAATTAGTCAAACTTAAAGCAAGGAAGATCTATTTCAATGGAGGGTCCCCTTTCCAAGATGTTAAATAAATGACAAAGTTGTGTTAAAAGACCATCAAGTGCCCCATTGAACCTATACACATAATTCAACATGAGCTCCAAAGAAAAATTGATCAAACCTAAAGGAGACCAAATGTGTGCATGTACATCTACTTCAATGAAGGGTCCCTTCTTCCAAAGTGTCAAATATATGACAAAATTATTTCATTAGATCATTTGTTGCAATTTGTTGCAATTTAAAATCAAATGAAACAAATAAGGAAAACTTGAAACCTCTACTTTTAAAATATCTTTCATATAGTTCAAAATTGCTAGATCTCAAGATGTTATCATTAAAAAAAACAAAAGGCCTATTTCTTGGATAAGTTCTAACTAATTTCCTTTTGTAGCCAATATAATATATATGTGAACAACGTAGTTATGTAAAACTATTATCAACAAAATCAGCCCACACATGTGTACATATCCAATGGAACGTATTGAAAATTACTACATAAAACTATGTAATGTGATGATTGAGCTTTTCAAGTTTTCCATAATTGAAGTTCACATACTAGATCCTTAGTGTAAGACCTTTCACACTTTAATTTAAAATTAATTTAACTTCCATGATCTTTTCCTTGTGATGGACATTACAACTTGTTGGGGAGGAGATGATTGACACTCACTACAAGAACAAAAAAAATGTCACACACCTCGATTAAGGAAAAAATATATTTCATTAAAATACAAATACATATAAAAAATAAAGAAATCAATAAAAAAAATAAAAATTACTTTGTGCAATTTTACTTGAAATTGGTTTGAATACTCAAATTTGTAACCTTAGTTTTTGTGGTTTTGAATCCCTTAATGCAATTGGATTTGTTTTAAAAAATAATTGCAAGAAGAGAATCCATGCCTTGGTCATCATGATTGTTGCAACCTTAACCTTGGGTTTGCAACCAAGGTAAGGGTTAACAAAGGTGTGGGCCAAGAGTGAAGCTCGGGAGTCACATTTCATACTCTTGGGAGTGTAGGAAAGTGTGAGGGAATGAAACCCCCCACACTCCCAAGTGAATTCCCACTTTGGGAGTTAGAGTCCTGATGGACTTTTGAATTTTCAGAAGGCGATTGTAGGGGTCAAAACTCATTGGATTGAAGAGTTCCTTATATTGTTGAATTTTTTTAAAAACGTAGATGTCTCTAAAATGGGCTCACATGACCCATTTGGGCACTTAAAAACATAAGTTATGGCCAAAAGAAAGGTTGGGAGTCAAATTGTCAATTTGACTCTTGACCACTAAATGTCGAGAATCGCCCCGATTTCTTTGCATGCAAGTGGCGTGTCACATATCGTTGGAAAGCTCTCGATGAAGGCTACAATTTTTTTTAGACTTCACCTCAATTAAAGGTCTTCACACAAAGTTATTGGCCTCCAAAGTTGCAAGAGTCCTAATTTTAAGAATTTCGGGACTCCAATTTGGGAGTCCTGAAACAAAATGACATTTGGGTGCTGGCCCCATGGCTAGGCACAAAGAATATTATAAGGGGGAAGGTGGTGGCTTCCCTAATTCTGGGTCGTGGTGAGTCTTGTGGGTTTGTGTTTGTTCGTGATTTGTCCGTGCACCAAAAGTGTTCCAACTACACACTAATCAACTTGTTATTTAATTTGTGCAGGTATGTGTGGATAATTGAATTGCTTGTCACTTTTCTTAGTTTCCATCTCGGAACGCCAACATGCCACTTTACCTCAAAAGTGTTGCGAGACAGAAAGCGTGCCCCAACTCCTTATCCTTTCGTTCTTTTCACCTTATATTCACATTTGAGTCTATTAAAGAGCTTGGGAGTGTGTCAATGATCTAGCCTCTTTGATTGTTTTTTGTTAGATGTTCCCTTCATCATAGTCTTTAACATCCCATTTTAAGTCCTCATGATCACCTTAAGACTTTGGTTGAATTATTTTTAACATGTTCAATATTTTTTTCACATGCCTTTTGTGACTTTTTTGCAAAGGAAAAGTTTCAAGCTTTGGTATTAGAACTAGATATGTGACATCTAATTTACCTTCAACGTTTCAAATTGTTACAAGCCTATTGGAAATGTCACATCTTTATAACTTGTTGATGTTTTCACATGCCTATGGGCTTAATATTACCCATTGAAGGACTAAAGGCCTATTCACACCTAGTGGTATGTCAATGGTACCTAAGTGGTATCTCATGTCCTAACATTATATTGTTCACATCTATCATGGTATGTAACACTCAATTCAACCTAACATCCAACATGGTAATGATGTTAGCTCGTTGGTAATTTTGATGTTATCTACATTAAGAAGTTATTAGCATGAATAATTTTTATGTAAGTTACAATGACATTCTATATGGTCCAACAAACTTGAGTAAACAACTCAATGGTACGTGACGTCCTATTGCACATCCATGTTTTTTGCACCTTGGTGTTCCTTCCTCTTTCTTGTTTTTTTTACCTTTGTTATATTTTCATTCTCACGTGTTCTTTTGATAATTGAACTTGCATGTGCTTTAAACAATCATTCTCAATTTTTGATACAAGGTTCAAATGTGATAAGGCAACATGAAAATGAATGATTTTGGAGATGTGGAAAAAGATGATCATCAAGAAAATCAAGATGTAGAAGCACAAAAGGATGTTGATCCAAGTAATCAAATTCTATTTATATTCAAGTCCTTATGCATTCATGTGGATATGTTTGTTCTTGAATTGACATGTTGATATGTCAATTAAAATTGTTAATATTTGAATTATAGATATCATAATCATGTCAAAAAAAATGCAAGTCATTAGGTGACAAAGGAGGACCAAGTGAGCTAGATGTAGCTTGCAAGGGGTCACTATATGTCAAAATGGAAAGGAGACTGCCATATTTTCAAATTTTGCATGATATGAGATTATCAAATCACGTGAGTCCATGAAAGAAATTGCACGAAAGAAGAATCAAATGAAAAATCTAAAATGATGTACTTGATTTGTATGAACACTTTATGTGTGGATTCATTGTTCCATAATGTGAGCAAAATAAAAAGAAAAATTCAATGTTTCTTTGGTGATCCATGGTATTCATAACACATAAAAACAAGGAATAGTCTAAAAGTGAAAAACGAATGCCAAGAGATTTAAAAAAACAATGAAAAAGTGAAGAACAAATCCAATAAAGATAAAAAACAACGAGATCAAGGCTACAACAACATGACACTCATGAAATTTAATCATCAAATGTGAATAGGACATGTGTTATGATAAAACTATTTGCCATAAATTCTAAACGCACCATTAGGTGTGGAAGGTTTGAAGAATGTTAACTTAATAAATAACTAGTGTATACCCGGTGCATAATGCACCCGTGGCCCCCCCCCGCCGTTACTTACTTCTCCTGCAACGGTTGTTGTGAATGCTCCCCAGAGCTGCTGGCCAGACGTCATCCAAAAAAAAAAAGATAAAAAAAGAAGCAAATACGTAGCCTTAGATTTTTCTGCTCATTTTTTATTTTTTATTTTTTATTTTGTTT
>Ga0116227_10008415_pt1 | contig 19455 bp, 14 predicted proteins | sample S1TSphgellanicum_FD_89693 | JGI IMG/M metagenome (GOLD analysis project Ga0116227, IMG submission 89693) | Host-associated microbial communities from peat moss isolated from Minnesota, USA - S1T2_Fb - Sphagnum magellanicum MG | ecosystem: Host-associated > Plants > Peat moss > Unclassified... | reverse complement strand
GTCTGGTGGCGCTGGCGGTGGAAACGTTCGGCGGCCTTGATGCCGTTATCAATAATGCCGGCATCATCAGGGAGGTTGCGTTTCAGGACACTTCGCCGGCGGACTTTGACCGCACGGTGAAGGTTCATCTGTACGGCAGTTTTTATGTCGCGCGCGCAACTGCCCCACACTTCATCGCGCAGAAATCGGGCGCGTATATTCATATGACGTCGAGCACGGGCTTGATCGGCCGGCGCAATCTTTCGGCCTATGTGGCGGCGAAAATGGGGATCGTAGGCCTGATGCGCTCAATCGCGCTGGACATGGCGGCCTATGGCGTGCGCTCCAACTGCATTTCGCCGGCCGCCGCCACGCGCATGTCGCCGGTTCGCGCCAGCGCCGAGAAGGACGAGGCATTCCGCGCCCGCGTCCGCGGCGACCAGGTCGCGCCGCTCGCGCTGTTCCTCGCCAGCGACGCGGCGGCCGCGATAAATGGCCAGATCATCGGCGTGCGCCGAAACGCGCTTTACCTCTACAACCAGCCGCGGCCGGTTCGCACATTACACCGGGCGGAAGGCTGGACAGTTGAGGCGCTGGCCGCGCAACTGGTCCCCGCCTGGGGGCCAAGCTTCGTGCCGCTGGAAGAAACGCAAAACGTCTTCGCCTGGGACGCGATTTAGGCTGGTAGCCAGCGGGCCAGCGCCTCAATGATTTGCCGCATCGCCGCCAGGCTTTGCGGGTGGTCCGGCGACCTGGTGACAAAACCATGCGCCATGCCCGGGTAGCAGGTGCTGGCCGCCTCCACGCCGGCCGCCCGCAGTTTTGCGCCGTATTCCATGCCCTCATCGCGCAGCGGGTCGCACCCGCCGGTCAAAATCAAAGCCGGCGGCAAGCCGCGCAGATCGGCGGCGTGCAAGGGAGCCACAAGCGGGTCGCGCGGGTTCACCCCGGCCGGCAGGTATTGCGGCAGGAACCAGGCCATCATCCGCGCCGTCAGCAGCGGCCCTTCAGCATTTTCGGCATAGGAGGCTTGGGACATACTCGTGTCACAGATCGGGTAGGCGAGGAGAAGACATTTGATTGTTGGGCCATTGCGGTCCCGCGCCAGCATTGTGGCTGCGGCGGCGAGGTTGCCGCCGGCGCTGGAACCGCTAATGCCGATGCCCTCCGGGTTGGCGCCGATTTCCCCGCCATGCGCATGCAACCAGAGCAGCACGGCATAGGCATCCTCCAGCCCAGCCGGAAATTTATGCTCCGGCGCCAGGCGGTAATCCACGGATACAACAACGATATTGGCCCGCCGGCTGGTCGCATGGCAGCGCGCGTCATCATTGCCGATCGAGCCGCCCACCCAGCCGCCGCCATGCAGGTGGAGCAAAACATTATAAACGCCGGCAGCCGCGGGTCGGTAGACGCGGACCGGAATAGTATGCCCGCCCGGCCCGGGAATGGTCCGGTCCTCAACCAAGGCCGCCTCGCCTTGTGGCGGCGCGTAAGGCGGTTTTTTGGGCCGCAGAATGGCCAGCGCCTCGGCCAGCGGCAGCTCGTCAAGTTTCGGCGCCTTCAGCGACCCTTCTGCACGAAACTGCGCTTCCTGCAGCGGGTCAAGCCGCATCGCCGCCCCGTCCAAACGCAAAACCCTGATACAAGCCGTCAGCCACGCCGCGGCAGATTTCGGCATACCGGTCCAGCCCGCCGACATAGGGCATGAAGACCCGCGAGCCGTCATCCTCGTTGACATGCACCATATAGTTTTTGACCCCAAGCCGCAGGAGTTTCGAGGCCGCCTCGGCAACCGTCCCGGTCCATGCCGCCTGCGCCGCCGGTTCTGGTTCGACGGTCGCGAACCCATGCGCCGCCATATGCGCAATCAGCCCGGCGGCAAAATTCACATGCTCCTCGTTCATCAGCACCATATTGGCCAGCACCGAAGGGCTGCCCGGGCCGGTCAGGAAAAAGAAATTCTTGAACCCGCACGTCATCAGCCCGAGATATGTCCGCGGTCCGCGGTCCCAATGCGCGGTCGGCGTTTCACCCTTCTCATTGCGTATCTCCACCTGGTCGAGCGCGCCACGAAACGCATGAAAGCCAATCGCGAACACGATCAGGTCGATCTCATAATGCGTGCTCGCGGTCTGAATGCCGGTCTCGGTGATGCGCTGGATCGGATCTTTGCTGATATCGACCAGCGTCACATTATCGCGGTTATAGGTCGCATAATAATCGGTATCCACGCAGAGCCGCCGCGAGCCGATCGGGTGGTCATAGGGGCAAAGCCGCTCGGCGGTTTCCGGGTTTTTGACGATCTGCCGGATTTTTGCCCGGACAAAATCGGCGACGGCGTCGTTGGAATGCCGGTCGATCCCCTGGTCGGCAAAAACCCGGTTCATGCCCTGGCCGCCCAGCGCCCATTGCCGTTCCAGCCGGTCCTCCCGCTCGGCCATGCTATACGCGGCAAATGGCAAGGCCGGCCCCAGATTGCTGGAAATCGCGGCGCGGGTTTGCAGCAAGGCCCGCCGCCGCCCCGGCACGTCCGCCGCCGCTTCACGGAATTTCGCCTCATCAAGGGCCAAGTTCCGCGCCGGCACCGAAAAATTGGGGGAGCGTTGAAACACGGTAAGGTGGCTCGCCTGTTCAGCCAAAGCCGGGATCGCCTGCACGCCGCTGGAGCCGGTGCCGATGACCGCGATCCGCCGCCCCGCCAGCGCCACCTTCCGGTCCGGCCAGTGCGAGGCCTGCACCCATTCCCCCCTGAACGAGGCCAGGCCCGGAAAATCCGGCGACCGCGCGGCTGAAAGATTTCCAGTCGCCATCACCAGAAACCGGCAGCTCAATTTTTGCCGGTCGCTGGTTTCCACCGCATACCGCGCCGCCTCCGGCAGCCATTGAGCGCGCGCGAGCGCCGTCTCAAACAGGATTCTGCGCCGCAGATCGAACCGGTCGGCAACATGGTTGAGATAGGCGAGCAGCTCGGGCTGGCTCGCATAGCGTTCGGTCCATCGCCAGTCCCGGTAAAGTTCCGGAGAAAAATAATAACAATAATCCAGGCTCTCGACGTCCACACGGGCGCCGGGATAGCGGTTATGGAACCACACGCCGCCCACCCCGGATGCCTGTTCCAGCCCCAGAACGGCAAGCCCAATCTGGCCAAACCTATGCAGCGCGTACAGCCCGCCGAGCCCCGCGCCGACGACGATCACGTCATAAGCGGTCCGGCTTGCTTGCGTTTCTTCTTGTGCTGACATGACTCTCCGGCCCAGGCGCAGGCTGGATAGCCAGCGCGCCGCGGCGATCCTAGCCTTGGGACGCCCCGGCGCAGGCGATTATTTGTTATCCGGCAATGAGAACTGGTCGTTTGACGCGCCGCATGGCGCGGTCTCGCTAGGCGGCACATAAGCAACGCGCAACGATCAGGAGAACCGGATTGGCAACATCAGTGGTAAAAATATTCGTCAAAGCGGGCCAGGAAGCGGCGTTCGAGACGATCATCCGCCAGCTGGTCGAAGCCAGCAACGCCAATGAGCCGGGGATACGCTTTTACCAGGCGTTCCGCGGCGCTGCACAGGGCGAATACTGGATGCTGGAATCCTTTACCGGCCCCGACGCGCTGGCAGCGCACACCGCCAGCAGCCATTTCAAGGCGATGCGCGCCGATCTCGGCGCCTGCTTCGACCGGCCCCCGGAAATTCAGCGCCTATCCGACCTTTAGCCGCACCTCCGGCGCGTAAATTAGGTTTGACTTCCAGCAAAACGGAATGCTATACGGAATGCATAACGTAATGCAGACCGGCAACGGTCTATATGGGTGGAATTAACCGTCGCGGCCGAATTGCCGCGCCAAACGAAGTGAGCTGACAAAAGCGAGGTTGCGTCCGATGTTCATAAAGCCCCTTCCCGAGACCAGAATTGTCGCGGGCCAGCAGGTCGAAATTCTCATCCGCGGCGAAGGCCAGCCGCTGCTCTTTCTCCATGCCGGCCATGGTTTTGAGCCGGATGACCCGCTGGTCGCCTCACTTTCGAAACATTACCGGGTCTACGCGCCGTCGCATCCTGGCTTTGGCGCCTCGGACCGGCCGGACCATTTGAACACCGTCGAAGACCTGGTGTTCTTCTATCTCGATCTCATCGAGCAGCTTGATTTACGTGACCTCATCATCGTCGGCGTTTCATTCGGCGGCTGGCTGGCCGCTGAACTGGCGACGCGCGGCACCGGGCGGATCGCGAAGCTGGTGCTGATCGACGCGGTCGGCGTGAAATTCTCCGGCCGCGAGACGCGCGATATCGTCGATATTTTCGCGACAACGATCGAGGAAATTCCCAGCCTGTTTTTTCATGATACCGGGATCGGCAAGCAGGCTTTCGGCGGCTTTGATTTCAAGAGCATGACCCTGGAATCCGCCACGCGATTCGCCCGCAACCGGGAATCCATCCTCCTCTTCGGCTGGTCGCCCACATTGTATAACCCGAAATTGCTGCGCCGGTTGCACCGGGTGCATGTGCCGGTGCTCGTGCTGTGGGGCGGGGACGACAAGGTGGTTTCAACCACCTACGGCAAACAATACGCCGCGGCTTTCGAGCACGGCGTGTTCCGCGAAGTGCCGTCCGCCGGACATTATGGATATCTCGAAAAGCCGGCTGAATTCGCGGCGGAAGTAATCGAATTTCTCGAAACAAAATCGCCGGCCGAACTCTAGCGCCGCGGGGAAGGAGCAAAAAATGGAATTCTGGCATTTCTGCGAACAATCCATGCATCCGGCATGGGACAAGATCGATGGCCCCACCAAGGTGCTGGTCGATAACCGGTTCTGCGAACCGGAAGTCGCCCACAAGCTCTATAACCGCTATCTTGATGAATGGATGATCGCCGATCAGCTCGGCTTCAACATCTTCGTCAATGAGCACCACGCCTCGGCGAACTGCATGTCGGCCTCCTGCTTGATCACGCTGGCGATTTTGGCGCGGCAGACCAAGAACGCCCGGCTGCTCTGCCTGGGCGTGCCCGTCACCAACCGGACCGACCCTTACCGGGTTGCCGAGGAGCTGGCGATGATCGACGTCATCTCCGGCGGCAGACTTGAAATCGGCCTCGTGAAGGCGTCTCCGTTCGAGCTTGCGATGTCCAACCAAAGCCCGGCGCGGATCATGGATCGCTACTGGGAGGCGCATGATTTCATCGTCAAGGCCCTGACCCATCAGGGCGCGCCGTTCAGCTGGGAAGGCGAGTTTTACAACTATCGCAACGTCAATGTCTGGCCGCTCCCCTATCAGCAGCCGATGCCGCCAATGTGGATCACCGCATCCGGCCCGACGACCGGGCGCAAGATCGCGCAGCTCGGCTATGTCATGGCCACGTTCTTCAACGGCGCCGGCACCAAGCCATTATACGACGCCTACAAGGATGAGTACCGCAAGACGCATGGCAAGGCGGCGCCCATCGACCGCTTCGCCTATCTCGCAATGGTCGTCTGCGGCCGGACCGAGGCTGAGGTGCAGGAGCGGGTGAAGAAAGTGAAGCCCTATCTGGAAGTGCAGCCGCGCACACCGAAAGCCTGGTCGAATCCGCCGGGCTACGAGAATGTCGAGATGAATGCCCGCGCGCTGAATTCCGGCGTGACCGGGCGGATCAATTTCGGCCTGCCGGCCAACCCGACGCTCGCGGAAATGGCCGAAGGCGGCATTCTGTTCGCCGGCACGCCGGACCAGCTTTACGAACAGATGGTGAAATTCAGCGACCGTTGCGGCGGCATTGGCCGGATGCTGATGCTCAGCCAGGCCGGCTATCTCTCGCATGACGAAACCGTCGACACCATGCAGTTATTCGCCGCCGAGGTGGCACCGCGTCTGCGCGAATATGCCCGGCTGAAGAACGAGGAAATCGTGCAAGCCGCCGAGTGAAACCACCAGAACCGAAGCTGATTGGCCAAAATTGCGTTTGGTGCCAAAGGGATAAAAACGATGCTGTTAAAAGTGGAAACGGGTCCTGAGGAGAGCGTCATGTCACAGATCAAGCTACGTCATGGTGTGTTTGTCGCACCTCTCCACCCGGTTGACGAAGATGCGAATTCGGTGATCCATCGCGACCTCGAACTTATGGAGTGGCTCGACAAGCTCGGCTATGACGAAGCCTGGATCGGCGAGCATCATTCCGGCGGATGGGAGACCATTTCGTCACCGGAACTTTTCATCGCCGCCGCGGCGGAGCGCACGCGCCGCATCAAATTCGGCACCGGCGTAATTTCGCTGCCCTATCATCAGCCTTTGATGGTGGCCAACCGCCTCACCCAGCTTGACCTCCAGACACGCGGCCGCGTGATGTTCGGATTCGGTCCTGGCCTGCTGGTATCGGATGCCGAAATGCTGGGGATCGAGCCGCATACCCAGCGCGACCGCATGGCGCAATCGCTGGATGTTATTCTCCGCCTGCTGGCCGGTGAAACGGTGACCGAAAAGACAGACTGGTATGAGCTGAGAAACGCGCAGGTGCATCTTCTGCCCTATTCGCGGCCGCGGCCCGAAATTGCGGTGGCGAGTGCGGCAACGCCTTCCGGCGGCAAGCTGGCCGGCAAATATGGCCTTTCCATGCTCTGCGTCGCCGCGACCGACCCGAGCGGCGGCTATAATGTTCTCGACATCAACTGGAATTTTGCCCTGGAGACGGCGAAGGAATTCGGCAACACGCTGAGCCGTTCGAATCTGCGGCTGATGGGGCCGATGCATATCGCGGAAACCCGCGAGCAGGCGCGCGAGAATGTGCGCTGGGGCCTTCTGAAATACATCGAATACGCCCGCACCATCACGCCCGGAAGATTCGGCGATTTTGGCGACCGCGACCCGGTGGATGTGATGCTCGATGCCGGACATGTCGTCATCGGCACGCCAGACGACGCGGTCGAGGTTTTGAAGAAACTTCAGGCGAAACAGGGCGAGTTTGGCGCATTCCTGCATCAGGCGCATGACTGGGCAAATTGGGAGAACACCAAGCGTTCCTATGAATTATACATTCGCTATGTCGCGCCGCACTTCAACGGCACCAACGCAAACCGTGAGAAATCCTACGACAATTGGAAGGAAAACTCCGGTGCCTACAGCGCCAAAATGGGTGCCGCTGCCAAAGCCACGCTGGAAAAGTACGGCGCCACCGCCGGGCTGGAAGCCGGGCGCAAAACCGGCATGATCGGCGCCAAGGCTGGGTGAAGCGGTCTTATCTGCCGGGGCTCCGATTGGTCATTGCGGCATAACAAAAAATACGGCGGCGCGGTCCGGCGAGTGATGCACGAAAACGATAAATACGTTAGGTTGGGACAAGACCGTTGACACGAACAGCTTCGTGAATTTCAGGGGTTTGCTGGCCTGCCGGAAGGGGCGTTCAATGACAAGAATGAAAGACCATGAAGCGAAAGGCTGACAGGCAGCGCCGAGAAAACTCGTCGCGCCAGCTTATGCAAGGCATGCTGCTGCCGCTCGCTTGCATCGTCTTGGCGGCGGTGACATGGCCCTCATACTGCGGGGCCGCGCCGCTTTTGGCCGCATCCTTCAACAGTGATCCGCTGCTCGCACCTGCCATCGCGGTTCTGCATCCGGACCAGGTTCTGCTGGAAACCGTCACCCTGGCGGGTTCGCGCCTGGTGGCCGGCGGCGAGCATGGCGTCATCATCGTCTCGGATGATGACGGCGCGCATTGGCGCCAGGTTGCCTCTCCCGTGGATGTCACAATTGACCAGATCAGATTTGCCGATGCGCGGACCGGCTGGGCAGTTGGCGATTTTGGCGTGGTGCTGAAAACGCAGGATGGCGGCATCACTTGGACCAGGCAGCTCGACGGCGTGCAGGCGGCAAACCTGATGCTGAGCAATGCAGAACAACTCGCCGCGGCCAATCCAACAGATCCGGTGGCTGCAAAGCGGGTCCGCCACGCCAAGCTGTTTGTCAGCGACGGTCCGGACAAACCGTTTTTTCTGGTGCAGATTTTCGACGCGCAGCATCTGCGAATCTACGGCGCCTATGGCATGGTGTTTGAAACCACGGATGGCGGCGCGCACTGGGCGGATTGGAGCAACAACATCACCGACCCCGGTCATCTGCATCCCTACGGCCTTGTCGAACAATCCGGAACGATCCTGCTCGCCGGCGAACAAGGGATGTTGCTGAGCGGACCGCAAGCCGGGCCGATCGTGCCGATGAACGCGTCGCCATCTCAAGGCAGTTTTTTCGGCCTCCTGCAAACGCCAGGCGCCGGCCTGGTTGCCTATGGCCTGACCGGCAGCGTCTATGAAAGCCAGGACCATGGCACAAGCTGGACCCAGGCGGCCAATTCGTCATCCTCAACCATCAACTGCGCCATCGTGACCTCGGATGGAAAAATCCTGATCGGCGACTGGGACGGCAATGTGTCTTTGGTGCAGTCCTCAAAGGTGGTGCCAACCGGCACGAATGCCGGATTTCCGATCGCCGATATGCTGGAGGCGCCCGATCACGCGCTCATCCTGGTCGGCATCAGCGGCGTGAAGCGCGTGCCGCCGGCTGCGTGGCAAGGCCCGCTTGCTGGATCAAAAAGCTGATGGACGTCCGGCTCGCGGCACGGCCGCAATCCGCCCGGCTTTCCGCAACGCGGCAGGAGGATTTTGATTACCAGTCGGGCTCGCTGGTCGAGCGGCTGCTGTTCAACTGGCGCCCGGTCATCCTGGCGATTTGCCTGGCAATGACCGCATTTCTCGGCTGGGAAGCCTCGCATGTCCGCATAAACGCGAATTTTTTCGACGGCATTCCGACCAAAAATCCGTACATGGTCAATTTGATCGCGCATTACGATGATCTCTCCCAGCAGGGCAACACGGTCAGAATCATCGTTCATGCCGATCACGGCACGGTCCTAAATTCCAGCTATTTGCAGACCTTGCAGAACATCAACACGGAGATTTCGCTCCTGCCGGGCGTTGATCGCGGCAACATGCTCTCGCTCTGGGCGCCGACTGTGCGATGGACGGCGGTAACGCAAGACGGGTTTGACGGCGGAACGGTGATACCGGACGATTACGACGGTTCAGCCGCTTCTATTCAGGCGGTGCAGAACAATCTGTTTCATTCCGGCCAGATCGGCAAGCTTGTCGCACCGGATTTTCGCTCGAGCGTGATCGTCGTGCCATTACGCGATGTGGTCGATGCGCGGGGTACGCCGATCAGCTATGGCGCGTTCTCGCGGCAGCTCGAAGAAATCCGCAAGAAATACGCCGCACAGGGTGTGACGATTCACATTACCGGGTTTGCGAAAGTCGTCGGCGATATCATCAACGCGACGCCGGAAATAGCGCTGTTCTTCCTTGTGTCGATCATTATCACCGCGGGGTTTCTGTTTTCCTACACGCATTGCATGCGCAGTACCTCGCTTGTCGTGTTCTGCTCGCTGATTGCCGTCGTCTGGCAGCTCGGCCTGGTGGTTCTTCTCGGCTTCGAGCTTGACCCTTATACCGAGCTTGTGCCGTTCCTGATCTTTGCGATCGGCATGAGCCATGGCGCGCAAAAAATGAACGGAATCATGCAGGACATCGGCCGCGGGACACCACGGCTGATCGCCGCGCGCATGACATTCCGCCGGCTTTTCATGGCGGGGTTTTCGGCGCTGATCTGCGATGCCGTCGGCTTTGCTGTGTTGAGCATCATTCCAATCGTCTCGATCCAGCACCTTGCGATCATCGCGAGCCTCGGCGTGTCGATCTTGATTTTCACCAATCTGATTCTGCTGCCGATATTTCTCAGCTATGCCGGAGTGAAAGCCTCGGCGGCGCAGCGGGCATTGCAGGCGGAGGAGCGCGCCTCCATCGGCACGCATTTTCTCTGGGACATTCTCGGCAAGCTGACCTCAAGGCGCTGGGCCGTTGCGGCGATTGCCGTCGCCGTCGTGCTCGCCGGCATCGGCTATCAGGTCAGCAAAAGCCTGCAGGTCGGCGATCTTGGCCAGGGCGCCCCGGAACTTCGCGCGGGTTCGCCCTATAACCAGGACAATGCCTACGCCACCGCGCATTATGGCGCCAGCACCGATGTGTTTGTCGTGATGTTCACCTCACCCCCTGGCCAGTGCACCGCCTATGCCGTGCTGCACAGTATGGACCAGCTGGAATGGGCGGCATCGCAGGTTCCCGGCGTGGTTTCCACCGAATCGCTGGCGGCGGCGGCGCGCTATCTGATGATAGAAATCAACGAGCAGAATTTCAAATGGTTCGACCTGCCGGAGAACCAGTATTCGCTCGATTCCGTGACGGCGACCGGAACAATGGGGCTGTCGAATGACAGTTGCACCCTCAATCCGCTGCTGATCTATCTCAGCGACCACAAGGCCGGCACGTTGCTGCGTCTCACCTCTCAGCTGACGGCGACGATGGCAATGATCACCCCGCCGGCCGGAACCCAGATATTGCTCGCGGGCGGCAGTGCGGGTATCGCGGCGGCGACGAACGACACGGTCAAATCCGCGCTCAATCAAATGTTATTCTGGGTATATGGGGCGGTAACGCTGCTGTGCCTGATTGCGTTCAGGTCCTGGCGGGCGGTGCTTTGCGCAGTTTTGCCGCTTATCCTGACATCCATCCTTGCCGAGGCGCTGATGGTCGCGTTGGGGATCGGCGTGAAAGTGGCGACCTTGCCGGTGGTTGCCCTTGGTGTGGGCATCGGCGTCGATTACGCTCTTTATGTGCTCTCCATCGTTCTGGCGAGGCTGCGCGCGGGCGAATCGCTTTACAGCGCTTACCGGCAGTCATTGATGTTTACTGGTCGCGTTGTGCTACTCACGGGCTTCACGCTTGCCACCAGTGTCGCGATGTGGGTCTTCTCGCCGATCAAATTCCAGGCTGATATGGGGCTATTGCTGTCGTTCATGTTCATCTGGAACATGATAGGCGCGCTGGTTCTACTGCCGGCGCTCGCGCATTTTCTGCTGAAGCCAGCGGGAGCAAGACGTTACGGATGACTTCCAGTCATGGCGCCCGCTCCAAATTTGCGTTTGCCGAAACCACCAACAGGTCCGTAGGAATAGTCTGACAATTCACAAATAAGAATTCGGTTTAGGGGGACAATAAAAGCAATGAGACAATATCATCATTCTTTTGCGGCCAAGCTTTCGTATCGCGCCAGCCGCGCCCACTTTTTGAAGCGCTCTCTGCTCGCCAGCGTCGCCGGGCTTTCACTCGCGGCATTCGGCGCAGAGCGGGCTTCGGCATTTCCGATCTCCACGCCCGTCCCCGACCTTACCATCACCCTGGACAATACGGTGGAAGTCAATATCCTCGGCCGCACCGAGCAAGGCAGCCCGGATTCGTTTGAAAATCCCAACGGGGATGATGTCGCGCAGAATTTCCGGCATGGCCTGGCGGCGGAGCGGATTGATCTGGATAGCGGTCTTGACGTGAAATATGACAATTTCGGCTTCCGCATCTCCGGCGCGGCCTGGGAAGATTTTATCTACGATCAGGACAATGGCAATAGGTCGCCCGGCACCATCAACTATAACAGTTCCCAAGCCACTTCATTCTCGCGGGCGGCCGACGGTCTGGCAGGCCACCGGGTCGAACTTGATGACGCGTTCACCTTCGGGTCTTTTGCCGTTGGCGATTCCACCTTGTCCTACCGCGCCGGCCAGTTCGTGCAGATCTATGGCCAGAGCCTGCTGCTAGCCGCGGAGGGCATTGGTGGCGTGATGAACCCGATCGACGGCATCCGCGCGCAGATTTTGCTGAACCCGCAATCGCGCGATATTTTTATGCCGACTCCGCAGATTTCGGTTGTGGAACAGCTCTCCAATGGGCTCGCCTTCAGCGGCTACTACAAGCTCGGCTGGCGGGCGACCAGAATTCCGCCCTCCGGCTCGTATTTCAGTCCCTCCGACCTCTTCGGCCCGGGTGCTACAAAACTTTACCTCGGCGGTGGCGCGTATTTCGGCCGTCAGAACGATATCCGGCCCAATGGCGGCGATAAACAGTTTGGTTTCCAGATCCAGGACAGTTTTTTCAACGACGATTTCGCCCTGCACTTCGTTAATTTCGACGCCTACGCCCCGGAAGTCTATGTCCACCCCGGCGCTGGCTTCAATCCTTTGACCGGACAGGTCGGCACATATCAGTTCGTCTATCCGCGGGATGCGCAATTGTTCGGCGCGAGCTTCTCCGCGAGCCCGACCTTCGGATCCTACCCGGTAAACTTTGGCGTCGAAATCTCCGAGCGGCATCACGAAGGCCTCGTCACGGGCGGCAGTGTGGCGCCGTCGGCCGGCAGCAACCAGAGCCATGTGTTCTATCCGGTGGGTGATGTCGCTCACGCCCTTGTCTCTTTCATCTACGCCTCGCCGCCGCTGCCGATGATCCGCTCTGACCAGGCGTCAGTGACCGCCGAAATCGGCGCCAGCAAGCTGCTTTCAATATTCGAGAACAAAGCCAATCTCTACGCAAAGACCGAGGGCCTGGCGGTCGATGGCACGATTGACCTTGGACTCAGCTATTTCGACATCTATCCAGCCGTCGACATGGCGCCGGCACTCGGTATTTCCTACGCCCCGCTCGGTAACTCCCCGGAAGGCTACTACGTCCACGGCAACGGATCATTGTCGCTGGCCGACACGTTCACGTTGAACAAGGTCTATAATCTCACCATCCAGTACCGGCACTATTTTGGGAGCTTGAAGACCACGCTGGGCGGCGCTTCCGATCCAAGCCAGACCTTGTACGGCAAGGACTTCATCGGGCTTGAAGCCGATACGTCATTTTGACGTCGTGAATAGTGAAATCAGGTCATCCTCATATTCAAAAATATGGGAACCGGCTTTGAGCGAAATTGGATAGAAACGGCGTTAAGTCGCGAAAACGAAGATGGGAAAGCGTCAATGAAACTTAAACTCACTCTCTTGGCCGCCACTGCCAGCATCCTGGCATATCAGCCGTCACCGGCGCGCGCGCAGGTCACGGCGGCGCAGGCTGCACAGCTTGGTACCACGCTCACGCCGCTGGGCGCGGAAATGGCAGGTAGTGCCGATGGCAGCATTCCAGCCTGGACTGGCGGCGTCTGCACGATGAATCTGGCCAGCGGTGATAACGGCAACATCCCTCCCGTGTTCGCCAACGAACAGAAGCTGTTCACGATCGATGCATCCAATGTCAGCCAGTATGCCGATAAGCTGACGCCGGGCGAGATTAAAATGATCAGCACGTTTCAGGGCTTTCACATGGACGTGTACCCGACGCACCGCACCGGCTGCGCGCCGCAATGGGTTTATGACAATGTTAAAAAGAATGCCCTTACATCTTACATGAAGGGTGACTTTCCGTTTGGATTTGCCGGCGGCATTCCGTTTCCGATTCCGCAGAATGGCGAGGAGATCGTCTGGAACAGCAATACCGCCTGGGCCGGCCAGGATACGTCCGACGAGGTCAGCAACTATATCGTGCCGTTCAACCATTCACCCATTTTGACCTCCACCACCTATGTCACCTATTTCAAGGATCTTTATCAGCCGGGTGTTACGACCGCCAACTATGACGGTATTTATACCCGCGACGAAAGCCAGGTCTCGGCGCCGGCAAACCGCGTCGGCGAGGTGTACGATTCATACCAGCCGACCGAAACGCCGCCGCTGGATTACCGCGTCTGGGAGTATCTGGTCGGTCAGCGCCGGCTGCGTCTTGCGCCAAATATCGGCTATGACGGCGCCTATCCCGATTGCGGCGGTCTGATGGATGCGGACGAGATCTACGTCTTTAACAACAAGCCGGACCATTATGACTGGAAGCTTCTGGGCAAAAAAGAGATCTACGTTCCGTATAACGAAAACGGAGCCTCTTTGCTACCGGACACCAGCCAGTTGCTCGGCCCGCAATACCTGAACCCCGACCATATCCGCTGGGAGCTTCACCGGGTCTGGATCGTTGACGCCACGGTGCGTTCCGGGTTTCGTAATCTGATCGCGCATCGGACGGTCTATGCCGATGAGGACACGTGGAGCTTCATTCTCGCGGATGAGTATGACAGCGCGGGAAATCTGGTGAAATTCAACTCCATCCTGCCGATGGTTGACCCCGCGATCCCTGCCGTGCCCTTTATCACGACGGCGCTCTATGATCTTCACGGCGGCGGCTACTGCATGTTCCAGCTTCCAGTCGGCCCCAGCCAATGGATACTGAAGAATTCAGACAAACCCGTATCCGCATTCGATCCGCAGCAGATCGTCAACAGCGCCGCGGATTGATACGAACAGGCTTCGCTTAAGAACACGTCATCATCTGCCCCGGCTTGATCAGCTGCTTGACCGGGTGATCGACGCCTCTCGTCAAGCAAGCCTTGTCTGAAAACAATTAAACCTGGACGATACCACATGGTCCAAGCCTAGTTTTCTGGCGCAATCTGCAAGGGTTTCCGCGTCGTATTGAAGATCGTGATGAGTTATCACCCATCATGATCTTCATCTCTTTTGACAGCCATTTAATAGCTCAGGTGAATCGGCTAACGATTCACCTTCAAGCCATATTGCGCTATGCTGCGCGGCTTTGCACAGGCGCCGCATCGCTTACATCCAGCGCCCTGAATGTTTTGACCAGCCAGTTCTTGAACGAGCCCACCTGGGGCACATCCCGGCGTTCATGCGGAATCGTCAGGTAGTAACCGAGGTCGCGATGCAGCACGGTGTCGAATGGTTCGAACAACTGCCCCTCCGCAATTTCCCGGGCAAAGTAAGGCCGCTGGGCGATGACGATGCCGGCGCCGGAAATCGCAGCTTGATAGGCAACGCTCAGCTCTTCAAACATCATGTTATCTTTGGCAACGATGTTTTCGCCTTTCACGCAGGCGAGCCAATCCGGCCAGTCGTTGCGGCGGAATTCCTGGTGCAGAAGCACATGGTCCTTCAGGATTTTTGGTGAATAAGGGCGCTTGGCTGGGTCGAGAAGTTTCGGGCTGCAGACCGGCCGCAGCTGGTCATGAAACAAAAGTGTGCTTTCCACGCCGCGCCATTGGCCATGGCCGTATCGAATACGCACGTCTTCCTGGCTGCGGCTGAGTTCCACCGAATCGGTCCCGGACACCAGCCGGACTTTCACCTTTGGATGCTGCACCTGAAAATTTGCGAGGTTAGGAAGCAGAAAACCGATCATGAAACTGGTATAGGTCCTCACAGTCAGTATCGAAGAGCTTTTCTGCCCGCGGAACTCAGCGGTGGCAGCACCCAGCCGATCAAATATATCAGTCAGCCGGTGCGCAAGCATGTCGCTTTTTTCCGAAAGCAGCAGGCCGTTATGACAGCGCTCGAAAAGCGGCTCACCCATGTAGTCCTCGAGCGCCTTCACGGAGCGGCTGACCGCACCTTGCGTCACGCAAAGCTCGTCGGCCGCCTGCGTGAAACTAAGATGCCTTGCCGCGGCTTCGAAAGCGCGCAGGGGGTTCAGCGGCGCGATACGCCGCGCTGATCTCGCATGTGGATCTTTATCCATTTTTTCCTCCTTGGTTGGTAACGCCTTGTTTGCGTCCCCGATGTTTCCAGTCCCTATTTGCCGTTCGAAACCCGAATGCCTGAAAGCACGCGTCTTCCGCACGCCATTACTTTTCTTGATAGGTATGAGCGTACTGCATACACGAACCCATTGCAAATATTATGATGTAGGGGCGGTATGAGGAAAATTCATCGCATGGCCGGGCGCCCCGCACCCGGCGCGCCCGGCGGTCAAGGTGCTGCGAGAACGCCGCCATCCACGGCTAAGGTATGACCCGTAATATAGGAGGCGCGTGGCGAGCAGAGCCAAAGCACGGCCTCGGCCGCCTCCTCCGGCTGGCCCAGCCGGCGCATGACGCGCGTTTTGGCGACATTTCGCTTGCGCTCTTCATCTTCGCCCAGCCCCTGGGCCAGCATGGGCGTCTCGATTCCGGCCGGCGCGATGGCGTTGATCCGTATGCCGAATGGCCCGTTTTCCGCCGCGCCAATGCGCGTCAGCGCCACGATTCCGGCCTTGCTGCTGGAATAGGCCGCCGAATTCAACACGGTGCGGAATGCGGTGACTGAAGTCGTGTTCACAATCGCGCCGCCGCCGTCCTGCCGGAGCATTTGCTGTATCTCATGCTTCATGCAGAGAAATACGCCTTTGAGGTTGACGGAGAGCACGCGGTCCCAGGCTGCTTCCGCCATGTCCGCGATCGCCACTTCCTGCACCAGCGTACCGGCATTGTTATGCGCGCAATCCAGCCGGCCATACCAGGAGACGGTTTTTTCAACCATGTTTTCAACCGACGCATTGTCGGCAACATCCACCTGCACGAAACGCGCCTTTCCGCCCGCGGCCAATATATCCGAAACCGTCTTTTGCCCGTCGGCCTCGGCGATATCCGCCACCACAACCGCGGCACCCGCGCGGGCAAACCCAAAGGCCGTCGCGCGGCCGATTCCTGTCGCGGCCCCGGTGACAAGCGCAACCTTTCCTGAAAACTCCCCGTCGGCAGCGCCGCTCATGAGAGTTTCAGCGGCATCGACCGCAAGCCGCGTTCCTTCGGTCCGCCGACGATGTCAGGCCAGAAATCCGCATCCGCCAGGTGCAAACCTGGAAAACGCGTCACCACCTCCTGCACCACAATTTTTGCGGTCATCTTGGCCAGGAGCGAGCCGATGCAGTGATGGAACCCATGGCCAAAGGAAACCAAGTCCTGCGGCTTGCGCGTGATGTCAAAAACCGTCGGGTTCTCGAAGATCGTCGGGTCATAATTCGGCGCCGAGCTGATCAGGTGGATCGGCATGTTTTCAAAAAATTGCAGGCCGGCATATTCAAAATCCTGCGTTGCCCAGCGCAATGTCGTCCAGGCATTGGTATCCAGCCGCACCGATTCCGCAACCGCCGCCGGCACCAGCGAGAGATCATTTTGCAGTAGCTTGAGCTGGGCCGGATCCCGGCAGAGACGCCAGAGCGTGTAGGATGCGGTGTTCTGAATGCCGCCAAACCCTGCAGTGAACAGCACCAGCATCGTCGCGAACATCTCCTCGGTGGAAACCCGCCCTTCCTGCTCGCCGGCCGCGACGATCTTGCCGATCACGTCGTCTTTCGGCGCCCGCCGCCGCGCCTCGATCAACTGCCCGCAATATTTATAGCCCTCATCCCACGCGTCCAGATAGTCCTGTGGCGGCCCCTCGCCCGGCGCAAGATTGTTGAACGCCGCCATGCCCCGCGCAATGCGAACGAAAATCGGCCAGACATCCTCCTCCAGATCAAGGCAGAGGCCGAGCAGGATGTAGGCAGCAAGCGGATGCGTCAAATCCGTCACGACATCGAACTCAACACCTTTTTCGGCAGCGATGCCGAGCCGTGCCGAAACGAAATCCTGAATCTGGGTTTCCATGGTTGCCAGCTTGCGGGCGGAAAACGCCGGCGCCATCAGCCGCCGCAGGCGTATCTGCGTCGGCGGGTCGCTATCGGTGATAATCGGCAGACCGCGATAGTAATAAAATTTTTCCATGCCCGGCCATTTGCGCTTGCTGCTGGAAAAACGCTGGTAGTCTTCATAAGCCGGTTTCTGGTCCTCATAGCGCGTCATCACCGCCTGCGGCAGCCCCGCCACCATCACGTAGAACGGCGCCCGCCGCGACCACTCGACCAGATACGCTTCAGGGTGCCGTTTCACATCGCCGAACAAATCGGCATCCACCACTTTGGCCTCATCGAAGCTAAACCCGTCGGGCATGAATCGTGTTTCCTAATTTCATCCGCGTTGCACCACGAAAAAGCGTCGGGCAGAACCAGAATTTTGCGGATTCGAATAGCAGATTTTTGTCTCGTCGTGTTCACTGGCCGCCCTATTTTTTCTCAATATGTTATGCAATCGGCGCGTTTTTACCGCTACCCTTTAATAATCGTGTGTCACGCCGTCCCGTCCCCACATTGCTCCGCCTTTGCCCGCTGCACCTGAGCGGCTATTGAAAAACTGATGAGATACGGAGGAAATGGAAATGATGAAAGCGGTGCTGGTTCATGAATACGGCAATCCGGCCGCCATGCGCGTCGAACAAACTGGCATACCCAAGCTCCAGCCCGACGAAATTCTGGTCCGCGTGAACGCGGCCAGCGTCAACCCCGTGGATTGGAAGGTCTGTGACGGCATGTTGAAAGACAAACTGCCGATGGCGATGCCGTTCATCCCCGGCGGGGATTTTTCCGGAACGGTCGCCGCAACGGGCAGCGAGGCCGCCGGCGTCACTATCGGCATGGCGGTTTTCGGCATGACGAGCACACCGGGTTACCGCGCCGGCGCCTTCGCGCAATTCGTCGCCGTAAACGCGAACCATGTGGCCGCCAAACCCAAAACCCTAAGCCATGAGGAAGCCGCCGGCGTGCCACTCGCAGCTCTCACCGCCTGGCAGGCCGTGTTCGACCGCGCCGGCCTGCGCGCCGGGCAAAAAATTCTGATCCATGCCGGCGCAGGCGGCGTCGGCAGCTTTGCCATCCAGTTCGCGCGCGCGGCCGGGGCCATCATCACCACCACAACCTCGGCGGCGAATACGGGCTACGTCCGCGCCCTCGGGGCCGATGAAGTCATCGACTACCGGGCGCAAAATTTTGGAGATGTCGGACGGGATTTCGACGCCGTCATCGACCTCATCGGCGGCGAAACGCAGGAACGCTCCTACGCCGTGCTGCGGCCCAGCGGCGTTCTGGTAAATGCGTGGGGCGCGATCATGCAGGACAAGGCAGAAGCCGCCGGCGTGCGCGGCGTGAAGGTCGCGGTTGAACCCGATAGCGCGCAGCTGCGCCAGATCGCGGAACTGATCGACGCCGGAAAAGTCCGCGTCTCGCTTGCCAAAATATTCCCGCTTGCCGATTGCGCCGCGGCGTTAAATGAGAGCCGCACGGGTCATGTTCGCGGCAAAATCATCCTGAAGCTGGAAGATTAAGTTACGAACCCGGCACCAGCACAGCCCGCCCGCGCAGCCGCCCGCTATCCAGGCGCTGATACGCATCGAGAACATTTTCGAAGCCCACCTTTTCCACATCTGGCTTGATCAGACCGGATTGCGCCAGCTCCAAAACTTCATAAAGCTCGTCCAGCGTCCCGGCATAAGGAACCGTCACGGAAGAATCACGCGCCATTTCATGGAACCGCACCTGCAGCGTACCGCCGGCAACACCGATGATCTTCAGCTCCCCCCGCCGCGCCAGAATTTTCGCGCCCAGCGCAAGCGTCGCGTCATTACCCACCATGTCAAGCACCAGCGCAGCGCCCAGACCGCCGGTAATGGATTTGATTCGTTCGGCGGCCTCGGCCCCGGCCAGAACGGTGTCATGCGCGCCAAGCTCGCGCGCATGGGCCAGCTTATCCGCATTGTTATCCACGGCGATGATCCGGGCCGGCGTTAGCGCCCGGAGAATTTGAATCGCGATATGCCCCAGCCCGCCAATGCCGATAAGCACGGCGGAACTCCCCGGCGCCAGCCGCGCGTTAGAATCCTTGATGGCATGATAGGTCGTCAGC
>Ga0116227_10008414_pt1 | contig 19457 bp, 15 predicted proteins | sample S1TSphgellanicum_FD_89693 | JGI IMG/M metagenome (GOLD analysis project Ga0116227, IMG submission 89693) | Host-associated microbial communities from peat moss isolated from Minnesota, USA - S1T2_Fb - Sphagnum magellanicum MG | ecosystem: Host-associated > Plants > Peat moss > Unclassified... | reverse complement strand
GAGTCGACTGGCAAGCGCGAAAGGGCGAGGGGTTCGCGTGCCAAGAAGGTTCCACCAATGCAATACGTACGTGGAACATCTCTCGCGCTCGGTACCGTGCTCGCGCTGCTCGTGGCAGCGCCGGTTGCGGCGCAAACGACGCCGCCGCTCACGCTCGTTCACGTCGGCGGCGTGATCTCCGACGACCTCACGCCCGTCTTCTATGCCGAGAAAGCCGGGTATTTCAAGCGCGAGGGGCTCGATGTCGACATCGTCGGCGCATCGAGCGGCACCGCGATGGCGGCCGCAGTGGCCTCGGGCACCTACGAGTTCGGCAAGTCGAGCCTGCTCGCGGCGGTGAACGCGCACTTGCGCGGCCTGCCGCTCGAAGCGATCGCGGCCGGCGCCACCTACGACACGAAGACGCCCTACGCCGGCGTGTGCGTCGCGCCCGACTCGACGATGTCGACCGGCAAGGATTTCGAGAACAAGATCGCCGGATCGCCCGCGCTCAACGACCTCAATCAACTCGTGCTCAGCGCGTGGGTCGACGAACACGGCGGCGATTGGAAGACGCTCAAGTTCGTCGAATTACCGCAGTCGACGTCGATTGCCGCGCTCGCCACACATCGCGTCGACGCATCGGTGCTACTCGAACCGGTATTCGCCGATGCGGTCGCGACCAAACAAGCGAAGTGCCTCGGAAGTGCGTACGATGCAATCGCGCCGCACTTCGTGTTCGTCGCCTACTTCACGTCGACCGACTTCGCGCAGAAGCATCCCGATATCGTCGCGAAGTTCACGCGCGCGCTCTACGCGTCGGCGGCCTACACCAACAAACATCACGACGAGACGGCCGCGATGATGTCGGATGCGACCAAGATGCCGCTCGCGACGATCGAGCACATGCCGCGCGTCGACGGCGCCACGGCCCTCGACCCGAACGATTTTCAGCCGATCATCGACGCGGCGGCGAAGTACCACTTGATCGCGCACGGCTTCCCCGCGCGCGAGATGTTGCAGAACGCGCCGGGGCTCAAGTAGCGGCGCTGCCCTCGTACACGAGCAGGTCGTCGGTCTTCATCCAATCCTTGTGCGCTTCGACGTTGACGCGCTGCGCTTTGCCGCTGGCTTTGTCGTACGCGACCATCTGCAAGAGCTCGAGATCGTCGGGTCCGGTTTTCTCGAACCAGTAGCGCGCACCACCGGGAATCGTGATCCCCTCGTGCAGCCCGAGCTCGGCGATCACCACGTCACCCGGCCCATAGAACCGCACCCCGCCGCGCAACACGAACCACGTCGTATCCGACGCGAGATGGTAGTGCAGGTTGTTCTCGCCACCCTCATGCACGACTTGCACCGCGACCTTCATCAGGTCGGTCCGCGCCAGCGAGATGATGTCTTTTTCCCCGCCGGCCGGGCCGCGCTCGTAGGCGAACGTCTTCACGCGATCCTCGCTCGACCGGTGATAGGCTTCCTTTTCGTCGGGGCTCAGTTGGGCTAGCGTCGCAGCATTCATCAAACGATCCTCACGGTACGGGCGAGCGAGGTGGTGCGGCCGACTGGAATCGAACCAGCAACCTTGGCCTTAGGAGTGCCCTGCTCTATCCAAATTGAGCTACGGCCGCGCACGACGCCCGAAGGACGTTCGCGAACGGGAAGGGGCCTTCCCGGACCGAAGGCCTCCGCGAGATGAAGCAACTCACCCAGCACATTCCGCCGATGAGCAGCGCGCCCGCCGGGTTCTCGATCGCCCACGATCTCCCGGCGGGATTCGACGCGTTCTACAAGCCCTTGCACGACGCGTTCACCCCGCGTCAGCAGGCGCTCGCGGAGCAGCGCAAAGCGGTGCTGGCCGCCTCGCTCGAAGGCCGGCGGCCGGGCTATCTGCCGGCCTCGGCGGCGAACGGGGAGTGGACGATCGCGTTGCCGGCCTGGTGCGTCGATCAGCGCAATCAGATGACCGGCCCGGCCGACGACGGCGAACTCGTGGTGAAGATGCTCAACTCGGGCGCACCGGGCGTGATGATCGACCTCGAAGATTCGATGGCGAACCAGTTCGACCACACGCTGCGCGGGATCGATAACGCCGTTGCCGCCGCTTACGGCGAGTTGACGTACGTCGACAAGAAGCGCGGCGACGCGGTCGTGGGCATCAAGGAAAGCCCGGTCGTGCTCTGGACGCGCGTGCGCGGACTGCACCTCTCGCAAGCCGGCGTCTACCCCACGCCCACGTCGGCATCGCTCTTCGATCTCGCGCTGCTCGCCTACAAGCTCGATTTCGCGAAGCTCAAGCATCCGCTCGGGATCTACATTCCGAAGTCGGAAGCGGCCGAGGAGGCGTTTTGGTGGCGCGACGTGCTGCAAGCGGTCGCGGTCGCGAAAGGTCAGCCGAAGGACGCGATCAAGTGCATGGCGCTGGTCGAAGCGCACCCGTTCGCGTATCAGATCGAGGAATTCGCGTACAACCTGCGCGAGCACCTCATCGGATTGAATCTCGGCCGCTGGGATTACATGGCGAGCCTCATCCACTTCAACCTGAACGATCCGGCGTGGGTGCTGCCCGATCGCAACACGATCCCGACCGACGTGCCGTTCTTCCAAGCGTTACGCGAACGCATCCCCGAGGTCTGCCATCGTCATGGCATGCTCGCGATCGGCGGCATGACGGCGCTCTTCCCCGACCGCAGCAACGCCGAGCTCAACGAACGCGCGCTCACCGCGCTCGAACGCGACAAGAAGAACGAATCGACCTGTCTGTTCGACGGCGCGTGGACGGGCCACCCGGATCAGAACACGATCGCCGTCGCGCAATTCCCCGTGCCCAACCAGAACTTCGCGCGCAAGCCCGGCGCGAATGCGACACCCGATCTGCGCCCTTCGATCGACGGCGTCGGCGAAAAGACGCTCGCGGGAACGCGCGCCGCGATTCGCACCGTCATCCGCTATCGGCACGGCTACCTCAGTGGCCGCGGCGCCTCGCTGCTCGACGGCTACATGGAAGATCTCGCGACCGATCGCATCTACCGCCTCATGATCGCGCAGCGCACGATGCACGGCATGCACACCGCAGCCGAGATCACGCAGCTCTTCGACGAAGAACTCGCGCGCTTACTCGAAGATCCCGCCAACACCACCGATGCCGCGATCTTCCGCGAGGCTCGCCGGCAGAGCGAAGAGATGATCTGCGCGGGCTATCACGACCCGATCTGAGCGGCGTCCCGTTCGGCGAAGCCTTTGATGCGCAGCAGTTGCTGCTTCATCATCGCATAGTCGATCCACGGCATCACCGGGCCGACGAGCCGGCCGTAGATCGAGGTGGGATACGTGGCGTTCACCTTGACGAACAGCCGCGTGCCGCCGTCGTTCGGCGTGACCGTGTAGGTGCCGGCGAGTGCGCCGAACAGCGCACGGCCGACCGCGTTCGACGCGGCGAGCGTGAGCGAGCGATTCGGTTCGAACGCGACGATGCGCAGGATGTGCATCATGCGTTGGCCGACCGCGATCGTCTCGGCCCGCGGCGACAAGCGCGCGGGGCTCGGCAGCGCAAAGTTGTCCGCCCAGTCGTAGCTGTACGGCGCGACGCGCAACTGCTGCAGCCAGCGATAGACGAGCATCACCGGCGCCGCGACATCGACCGCGCGATAGAAAGCATGCTGCGGGTTCGTCATGAGCGCGTCGCAGGGGTAGGTTCGTGCGCGCTCGGCCTCGGTCGCGTTCCAGTTCCAGGGTGGCTGCTCGCGATCGGTCACGCGAGGCACCTTGGCCGGCGGGGGATGGAACCCTCGACCCTGCCCGACGAGCCGATCGGACGACGTCCGAACGGTGGCTTCCGGCGCGCACCCGGCCGGACTATCATCTCGGTATGCCTATGGTTTCGCGCGTCCGGCGCCATCTCTCAGCGGATCGCGTCGCATGACGTTTCAACGCAGCGACGTCGTCCGGTACGCGTTCTTCGCGCTGATCTTCGCGGCGTTCGCCGCAAACGCGTGTTGGGGAGCGAAGTGATGACGCAGCCTCGACCGATGCGGCGAGGTTAGCGCTTCACCGGTGCGGCCGAGCGATCGCGGTGTGCGTTCGCGGGGTGAGCGGTTTGAGGGGGCTCGACGGTGCGACCGGAGCGGGCGGCATCGTGGCGGCGGCAGGTGCTGCACCGCCGGGGGTTTGGGCCAAGGTCGGCAGTGCGACCGCAGCAACCAGAAACGCAAGGATGCCGACGATGGCGAAGCTCTTCATAGCCTCCCCATCGTTCCCACCCGTGCACGCGGCGACGCGCTACGGTCGCTCATCGAAATTAGCTGGCGGCGGGGATTGAACCCGCGGCCTTCGCCTTACCAAGGCGATGCTCTACCACTGAGCTACGCCAGCTCGTATTGCCGTGCCCACCGAATCCTGCGCGATTGACGATTTTTCGTCGGATCAACGCGCAAGTGACCAAAGGACTCGACCAGTTCTGACTCCGGCAGCAAGTATACCTTTTTCGTCTCGGGGCAGTACACTGCCAGAAAGTCGACCTGGCCGCGGTAGGATCGAATCGCGCGCTCGCCGGGCTTGCGGCGATGAGCGTGGCTACTATGGCACGCCACGCGAATTGCGCCGTTTCGGAGCCGTCCAGTCTTCACTTGGACCCGATACAGCTGTTCGCCGTCGTCGGCGATGAGATCATAGCGATGATTCTCGCCGAAGGGTAGCGCGATGCGGTAGCCGTTGCGAATGAGCGCGCCCATCACTTCCAGTTCGGAGCGGTCGCCGACCGTCTTCGTGTCGCGACGCTGCGGCGGCTCAGGGAATTCGCGTGGCTCGTGATCGGCGAAGAGATACGAAATCGTGCTCATCGCCATCATCATCGCCGAACGGTGTGCCAGCACCGTGGCATGGCAAGGCGGCGGCCGGTGAGCACGAAAGAAGGCCGCATGACCGCCGCGCACCGGCTGGCGCCGCTCGACGGGTTGCGAGGCATCGCGATCTTGCTCGTCGTGTGGTATCACGTCTGGCAGATCACGTGGCTACCCGCGCCGCATCCGGCGCTCGAGTTTCTCCCCGAGACCGGATTTGCCGGGGTCGACCTCTTCTTCTTTCTCAGCGGCTTCGTGATCAGCTATCCGTTTCTCGCCGCGCGCGACGCGGGAGAGCCGACGCCGAGCTGGGGGCACTTCGCCTACCGGCGCTTCATCAAAATCGTGCCGTCGTACGTGCTCTCGATGCTCGTGCTGATCGCCACGGGCTACGCCCACTTCGACTCGTTCGGCGACGCAGCGTCGAGCATCGCGGCGCACCTCGTCTTCGTCCACACCTGGTGGCAATCGACGTTCGGCTCGATCAACGGCGTGCTCTGGAGTCTCGCGATCGAGGTGCAGTTCTACGTGCTCTTCCCGCTCGTGTGGTGGTGCTTCCGGCGCAGCGCGTTCGCCACCGCCGGCGCGCTCGTCGCGATCGCGCTCGTGTGGCGCTACGCGGCGGGCCACTGTTGCCTGCACACCACGATGCCGTTGATGATCGAGAACCTGCCCGGCTACATCGACCTTTTCGCCGCAGGCATGCTCTCGGCGTTCACCTACGTGCGCTTCCACGAGCGCCGACGCGGCGCGCTCGCCGCAAGCATCTCGACCGCCATCGCATTCGCCGGCATCGCGCTCTTCTGGCTGCTCTCGCAGAACCTCTACGACGACCGGCTCGTCGACATGTGGCCGTACGTGTGGCAGATCGGGCATCGCAGCGCGTGGGCGTTCGCGTTCTTCCTCATCGCAACCGGCACGCTCTTCGGCGCGTGCTGGTGGCAGCGCATCGTGGGCAATCCGCTGCTGATCTTCTGCGGCGCGATCTCCTACAATTGGTACCTCTATCATCAAGCGATCGCGCGTGCTTTGCTCGCGGCGCATCTTCCGCCGTATGCGACCGCGAACGCCGTCAACGATCCGCGCTGGCAGGTCGCCTTCACCGCACTCGCCTTCACGCTGACGCTCGTGCAAGCGACGGCGTTGACGTTGCTCTTCGAGCGGCCGCTGCTCAACCTCCGCTGGCGCATGGGCCTCGGATCGCGCGCTCCGGCGACTCAGTAGTCGGCCGCGGCGAGCGCCGCAAGCGCGCCGTACGCGGGCAGCTTGACCCCGCTCGTGTTCACCAGGCACCCACCGAAGAACGCTCCGCTCGGATAAAGCGCGCATTCATCGACGTTCGCGTAGTTGACGCCGTCGATGTTCGGATCGGCCGCGAACATCTGCATCTCGGCGACCACGGCCGTTGCCTTCACCGCTTCGGTCGGGACGGTGCTCGGCACCATGTAGGCCGTCTCGCCGATCAGCACATGCAACGCGGACTGCCCCGCCGCCGTGCGAATCGCGGTGACGCACTGATAATCGTAGTTGCCGCCCGCCGCGGGAAAGCACGGCGTCGTATTCGAGGGAATCGGATACGGCAGGTACAGATGGATCGAGAGGCCGTCGTAACAGGTACCGGGCCCGCAGCCCAACGCGAGCATCTGCTGCACGAAGGCCGGCGCGTTGACGTCGTCCTCCATGTTCAGCTCGAAGCCGTAGATGAACGCGCCGGGTTGAGCCGCTTTGATCGCCGCATAACAGGCGCGTGAATACGATGCGATCTGCGCCGCTCCGCTGGGGAAGAGCGTTGGATTCGTGTTGACCTCGTTGCCCGGCATCGTATACCGCGAGGTGCCCGAGGTCGCGCGCTCGTGCGCCGCAATCACGCCGCAATATTGCCCGAAGTCGGCTGCAGTCTCGTACGTCGGCACTTCGGTCGGTGTCCAGCCGCCCGGCGTCGTGTTGTAGTCGACCGGACCCGCATCGAGCTCGACGATCGGCGAGATGCCGTTGCGCAGCAGCGCGCACTGCGAGGCGTCGAGCGTACCGAACGAATAGCGTCCTGCCCCGAAGAGATGCGACTGATCGACGAGCTCGGGCAAGAGCGTCGAGCGCGTCCACTTCACGCCGAGGCCGACCACGTTCGCGAGCTTGGTCGCGTCGACCGGAAGACCGCTCGCTATCGACACGCCGTTCGCAGCGACCGCATCGCAGTAGCCGGACGATCCGAAGAGCGTGGTACCGGGCGTCGGATACGGACTCGGTGCGACTTGCGGCAGCGTTGCGGAGAAGACGCCGTACGGCGGCGAGCCAACCGCGCGAAAGAACGCGCCGAGGAAACCGCGCCGCACCGTTCCTCCGGCGACGCGCGAGGGTGACGGCGATGGGGATGGGGACGGCGGCGGCGAGCCGGATCCGGTCGGTGCGCCCGGTGCGATGAGGATCATCTGCGCGACGCCGGCCGCGCTCGCGAACGGCGCGGTGCCGGCGAACGTCGCCGTCTCCGCGACGGCGGTGGTCGCGGCGAGCGTCGTCGTCGCACTGTCTTGCACGGCGTTGTCGGCGAGCGCGGTGACGGTCGTGCTCGCCGGCGTCGCGGATGCGGCCGTCCACCCCGCCGGCGCCGTGAACGCCGGAGCGACGGGCGCGCCGGTCGCGCTGTCCTCGATCGTCCACACGCCGATCGCGAGCGTGCTCGCCACGCTCGGGGCGAGCGACGCGGTCGCGGGCGTCAGCGACGACGTTCCGGCGGCCTGGGCCGTGATCGCGCCGGGATTGCGCACGTCGTACACGGTGACCGCCCAGCGGAACGGATGGCTGACCGGATCGGCGATCGAGACGGTCGCTTCATTGCCAACCGCGATCTTCGTGGCGAGCGTCGACTGTGCGACGGCGCCGGAATACTTCGGCGCGCCGAGCACGCTGAATCCGGCCGGCACATCGCTGGCCACCGATCCGGCGCTCGCCGGTAGGGTCGTGCCGACCGCGAACACCGCGGCGACGAGCGCATCACCAGCGCTCGGCGTGCACGCGAGACGGAACGAGAACGTCTTCGCCGGCGCGGCAACTCCCGACGTGGTTTGCGTGACGCAGGCAACAATGGCCGGCGCAAGCGACACGCCTTCCGCGTTGCGGCTCACGCGCGTCGTGTCGGCCGGTACGACGTGCGTCCCGAACGCGCCGCCGCCACCGCACCCTGCAAGCAACCATACGGATACGAGCGGCAACACGCGCCCACCACACACTCGCATGCTTTGCATACAACGCTTCAATCGGCACGCCGAAGAAACGAAACAAGCGTACGTGACGACATTGCAACGCGAAATGCGCCGAGCAAGCGACGGGCATGGCGCCCTCGACGCGCCGTCGAACGGCCGCGGCGATGAAACAGGTGCTGTGCGCGCTGTTGATCGCGACGCTCGCTAGCGCGTGTTCGTCTGCCGGCAACTCGTCGAGTAGCGCGGCCGCATCCGCCGCATCGTCGCCGCCGGTCGTGCGGCGTGGTTTTCTCGGCGCGTTTTTTCGTCCCGTCGGGCCGCCGCCGTTCGGTGTGTTCTCGGTGTACTCGAACAATCGCGCACCGGAGCCGTATCCGAGTCCGAGCACGCATCTCTTCGGACCGACGGGCTACTGCGATGCGGTCGCAGCGAACGGCGTTTCGCTTTCGAGCGGCTACATGGTCGATCCCAAGAAATTGGCCGACATCGTCGACCTCGGCGTGAAATGGACGCGCACGCCCGTGTCGGCCGACTTCGACGATCATTCACACATCTTTGGGCACGGCAGCTATGCATTTGCTGATTTCGATGCCGCACAATGCGCGCTGGCGCGACATCACATCGTCCCGATCGTCGGTCTCGAAGCCGGTACGGTGCAGTATAACGTCGATCCGTCGAACTATTCCCCGAAGGAACTTCCGACGTATCCGACGGCCGCGGGTTTCGGTGCGTGGTGCGGCGTCGTCGCACGAGAAGAACGCTCGACGTTCACCGAGGTAACGCGCTATTCGTTGCCTGGAAACGAAGTCAACAGCAACTCGCAGATGTTTCCGGGCGGGGAAGCGCAGATCGCCGCGTATTCGGAAGCGTGTTATCGTGCCATTAAGGCCGTGCAGCCGGCTGCGACGATCTACGGATTCGAACTCAACATGGAGAACGATCTCGACGCGGCCGCATTCGTGCAACGCATGTACGCTCGCGGCTGCAAAGCCGGCACGTGCTACGATGCGATCTCGATGCATCTCTTCATGCACTATCCGATCCCGGCCGCGAGCACGCCGTGCTATCCGCACCCGGGCGGTGAGTACGGCTTGCAGTGCGTCGCCGACGTGCGCGCGGCAACGCACGTGGCGAGCATGCACGTGCTCATCGGCGAGACCGCCTTCATGGTGCCCGGCACCGTTCCCGACGAAGCGACCAAAGCGATCGCGGTGGTCGAGGCGATGAAACTCTTCGCCGCCGATCCGTTGATCGACGGCGTCAACTACGCCAACGTCGACGAGTGCGATCTCTATTCGAGCGGACCGTTCGTCGGCGGATGTCTCGTCGATTCGCTGGGCACGAAGCTGCCCGCGTACGCGGCGCTGCGGGCGCTCGCGGCCCGCGCCTTGTGAGCCCCGACGATGTGACCGCCGCTGCACCGATGACGTGGGCGATCGTCACCGGTGAATACCCGCCGCAACCCGGCGGCGTGAGCGGCTACACGTGGGTCGTCGCCAACGCGCTCGCGGCGACCGGCGATCGCGTGCACGTCTTCGCGCCCTTCACCGCGCTGCCGGAATTGTCGAGCGCCGTGCACGTGCACCGGCTCAGCGACACGTTCGGCCGGCGCGGTCGGCGCGAACTCCGCGCCGCGCTCGACGCGTTACCGCGACCGCGCCGCGTGCTCGTGCAGTTCGTGCTGCAATCGTTCGGCATGCGTGCCGTCAATCTGCCCTTCGTGCGCTCGTTACAACGATTGCGCGGCGCGCCGCTCTGGATCATGTTCCACGAGTTCGCGCTCGACGACAATTCCGCCGAATCGTTTCCACGGCGCGCGCAAGCGTATTTCACGCGCGTGCTCGCGCGGATGGCCGCACGCGCGGCCGATCTCGCCTTCGTGTCGATCCCGGCGTGGGAAGCGCCGATCGCGCGCGCCGCGCCCACCGTTCCGATCCGCTGGCTTCCGATCCCGAGCAACATCGCGACCACCGCGAACGCCGCCGGCGTCGCGCACATCGAGGCGCGTTATCGCGAACCGGGTGGCGAACTCGTGGGCCACTTCGGCACGTATCGCATGCGCGATTCACAGCAGTTCTTGCGTGACGCGATTCCGCTCGTCTGCCGCGCGTCGGCGACGCGGCGCGTGCTCTTGCTCGGGCGCGGCAGCGATACGTTCGCCGCGGGCATCGTCGCGCAGCGACCCGATCTCGCGGGCCGCGTGATCGGCGTCGGTGATCTCGACTCCGATGCGCTGGCCGATCACCTCGCCGCCTGCGACGCGTTGATCCAGCCGTATTCGGATGGCGTCACGACGCGCCGCGGCAGCCTCTTCGCGGGCTTGGCGCTCGGCGTCCCGATGGTGACGACGCTCGGCCCGTTGACGGAAGACTTCTGGGTGCCCTCGGGCGCCGTCGTATTCGCGCCGCCGAACGACGTTGCCGCCACCGTCGCCGCGCTCGAAGCGCTGCTCGCCGACCCGGCGCTGCGGCGCGCGACGGGCGAGCACGCGCGCATGCTCTACGCCAACCGCTTCGACGTCTCGCTCACCGTCGCCGCACTGCGCGAGGCCTGAAGCGCGAGCGACCCGAGGCCGAGCGCCAACCAGAAAAAGAAGCCTTCGAGCCCGAGATGCGTGTCGTTGGCCGCATCGCCCCACGCGAGCGCGGCGCACATCGCGACCGCCGTCATGCCGACGACCTTCGCATCGACGTCGACGTCCTTGGCTTGCAGCAGCCGGAGCATCAGCACAATCGGGCCGCCGAGCGTCACGAAGAGATACCCGAGCACGCCGGGCCAGCCGAGTTCCAGCAGTCGCGAGAGATAGCCGCTATCGAGCACGTTGCCGATGTTCGATTGCGGATTCGAACCGAGCTTCGCCGCCGCACCGATCTGACCCAGGCCCTCGCCGATCGGGTTCGCAAGCCCCTGCGTGAGCGCGTCGTTGATCTCGCTTTGGCGCGTCAACGCCGACTCGTCGTGGCTCACGTCGCCGAGTGAAGCGATGCGTTGCGAGATCACGTCCGAACTCGGGCCCGACCCGAGAAACGCCGGCAGGCTTCCGACCAGCACGACGATCACCAGCGCGAACGCGGCGAGCGAGGGGAGGGCGGTCATGCGCCGCGGGCTGAGGCCCAAGTACGCGATCATCCCGACCACGAGCCCAACCCATGCCTCGCGAATCATCGTCAGCAGAAGTGCAGCACCGAGTGCGATCACGAGCGGCCACGCCCACAGGCGGCGGATACGCAGAAACGGCAGCGCGAGCAAAATCGTCAGCACGAAGAAATCGGCTGCGGGCCCGGGAGCGTTGAGCGTGGAGAACACGCGCATCGCGAACGGCGTGGGCGAGCCGATCGAGATGAAGTCGGAGCCCTGCACCCACATCACGTCCCACGGCGGCGGCTGCAGCCATTGGAAGAGGCCGTACACCGCGACGATGCCGGCCATCGGCAGCACGATCACGCTTACGCGACGCAACGTGTACCGCACGTCGAGCTCTTGCCCCGCGAGCCAGATGCCGGCGAGCATCGGCGTGAGGAACTGCACCAATTCGAAGATGCCCGCATTGAGGCTCCCGACGGCGGCCGCGATCAGCAACCCGTAGACGAACGTGCCCACCCAGACCGCGGCGAGCGTGCGGAACAGCGGTGCGATGCGCGCACGTCGCTCCGTGGTGAAGCTGAACGCCGCGAACGGCAGCAGCATCACGTAGGGGATCAGGCTCGTGACCGTCACCGGGTTGAACGCGCCGTTGTGAAAGTCGATCAGCCGCCGGAGCAGCGGCGTAAAGCACCATGCCGCGACGACGCATGCGAAATAGATCCACTCGCGCGACCAGCGCCGCGCGGAATCGGTCCCGTTCTCGGCTTCGGCCTCACGCCGCCGTGTCCGGAACGATCGCAGCGGCTGCGAACGCGTCATCCGTCCCCTTTCCGCGCGGTCGAAGCGGTCACTTTCCGGGACGCCGCGTGCTTGCGAAATCACCGCGCTCGCAAGCGAGCGCTCTGGTTGCGGATGGGAACGAGCGCGTCATGACTTCCTCGAATCGCATCGCGTGCGCCCTCCTCGTCGCCCTTGCGCTGGCCGGCTGCAGCGAACACACCGAACAGACGGCTGCACGATCCGTCTCACCGCTGATCGGCACGTGGACGCGCGACGGTGACACGCCCAAGAGCGGCAGCGACGGCGGCCCGCAGTTCACCAAGCTCAAGTTCGCGGCCGACGGGTCGCTGAACGCCAGTTATGTCGCCGGCGGCGTCGGCGCCATCCTCGGCAGCTCGCCGAGCGTCAAGAGCGAGAACGACACGTACTCGACGCCGAGTGATGCGAAGCTGAGCATCGCCGAAGGCACCACGCACCGCGACTACTCGTATCGCGTGAGCGGCTCGAAGCTCTACCTCACGCCGCCCGGCGGCGGCGACGCGGCGGTCTTCACCAAGGCGAGCTGACGCCTCATTTGAGCGCGGCGGCCACCGCGTCGACGGCGGCCGTGTAGCGGTCGATCGCGGCGGCGATCGTCATCACGCCCGTGTGGGCCGCGTCCCAATCGCGCGCCTCCACGGCTTCGCGCGCGTAGGGCAGCGTCTTCGGCGCATAGCCCGTGTAGCGGCCCGGCGCGGTGATCTCGTTGCGCCGCCACGGGCGGTGCGGGAGTCCGTTCGGGTCGAGCAACGCGCGTTCGGTCGACCGCACGAGCGCGTCGAGGCTCGCCGCGCGCGCGAACTGCGCGGGTGATGCGGCGTCGAGCAGCGCATCGCAGGCGGCGGCGCTGCGCGCGAGCCGCGCGATCGCATCGGTGAGCGGCGTGAGGTCGACAGGCGGCACGACGCCGTCGTCACCGAACGATTGCTCCGGCTGGTGCGGATCGCTTGCGATCTGATACGCGTTGAGCTGCTCGAGCAGCGCGTGCTTCGCAGAGTCGGCCCGCATGGTCGTGATCTCGTCGTCGAGATCGGCGACGTAGGCGGCGAGCGAGGTCGCGAGCGGCGTGAACCGGTACGGCAGCAGATCGGCGTTGGCGGTGCGCAGGATCATGCGGCCGCCGGTTTGCGCGAGCAAGATGCCGTACCGGAATCCCGGGTCTTCGAAACGCGTGAACGCGGCGAACGTATCGTAATCCGAATGATACGAGCCCCACACGATCTCGTTCCCGTAGCTGAGGTCGAGCGACGGAATGCCGACGTGCTGGCTGAACGAGTCGAAGTCCGTGCCCGAGCCGAGCGGCGGAATCACGATGTCCGCATTCGCGTCCGCCGGCTTCACGGTGCCGTCGACGAGTTGCCGATCACGCTTGCGCTCGTACGCGCTGACGTTGCGCTCGGGATCGGTGACATCACGCGCGACGCCGTTGAACAGCACGCCGAGGACGGGCTCGCCGTCGCCCTCGATCGTGCCGCGCGCGTTCGTATCGGTGTTGATGTAGATGTCGGCGTGCGCGTGCAGGTCGTCTTCGTGCGCGGTCGTCCACGCGGTCGAGCCCGCAAGGCCGGCCTCTTCACCGTCCCACGAACAGAAGATGACCGTGCGCCGCGGTCGCATCCCGCGGCGCGCGAGCGCGCCGATGCCGCGCGCCTCTTCGAGCATTGCGACCTGACCCGAAAGCGGATCCTGTGCGCCGTTCACCCACGCGTCGTAATGGTTGCCGCGAATCACCCACTCGTCGGGCAGATCGCTGCCGCGCATCGTCGCGATGACGTCGTAGAGCGGCTGATGCGTCCAATCCGACGCGACGGCGAGGTGCACGCGCGCGCGCCCGTCGCCAAAGCGATAGGTGAACGGATACGCGCCGCGCCATGCGAGCGGCACCACCGAACCGCCGAGCGCCGCGAGGAGCGGGCGCGCGTCGTTCGCGGAGAGCGGCAGCACCGGGATGCTGGTGAGCAGGGAGCGATCGTTGCCCGGATCGCCGGGCTTCGTCGATGTATCGAGCACCGAACCACGCTGCACGGCATTCGCGTTACGCGCCGATCCATACGGATACGGCAGGCCCGCTTTGTAGCCATCGTCGGCCGGATCGGAGTAGATGATGCAGCCGACCGCGCCGTGCTGCGCCGCGACCATCGGTTTCACACCGCGCCACGCGCCGCCGTACCGCGCGATGACGATCTTGCCGCGCACGTCGATCCCATGGCGCGCGAGCATCAGATAGTCGGCGGGAATACCGTAGTTCACGTACACGATCGGTGCGGTCACGTCGCCGTCGATCGAGTAGATGTTGTAACTCGGTAACCGGCCCGTTTGCGCGGTCGTCGGATCGCCCGCGACGGGCGGCTCGAACAGCGTGGCCCGAACGTGCGTCGGCGCGACGAGTTCCACGACGCGGCGCTTCGGAATCGGATACAACAGCGAGAACCGCTCGATGTGCGTATCGAAGCCCCAGCTACGATAGAGCGATGCGATGAAGGTCGCGTTGGCTTTGTCGGCGGCCGTTCCCACGTGATGCGGCACCGCCGCGAGCCGTTGCATCCACGCGCGTTGATGTGCGGCATCGAGCGTCGCATCGAACGCCGCTTCACGTGCGCGCTCGGCGACGGACGATTCCGCCGTGAAGCCGGTCAACGGCGGCGGTGCGACGGCACCCGCCGGCACGATGCAAGCGAGGGCGAACGAGCACATGGTGAACAACGGCACGAGTCGACGCATGCTGCGCGTTTCGGGCCCGTCCGTTCGGCGCGCCTTTGGTCAATCGTGAGAAGCCGTTCGTGCGCGACGGGCTCGCGGCACGGGGCGCTCGCCCGGACGTCGCGAATACTCGGCACGTGCTCGAACGGCAAGCCGACGTCTTTCGATCCGTTGCCGACGCCTTACCACACGTCGTGTGGTCGATCGATCCGGACGGTCGCCTCGCCTGGGTCAATCGCCGGTTCAACGACTACACCGGCGTCGAACTCGAGAAGCCGGGGACATCCGACGCGGCCATCTGGGCTGACGTGCTCCACCCCGACGACCTCTCGTCGGTCATCGACGGCTGGCGCAACGCCTTCGCCCGTGGCGATGCCTATTCGTTCGAGTACCGTCTTCGCGAGCGCAGCGGCACCTATGGCTGGTTTCTCGCGCAAGTAACGCCGTTTCGCGACGCTACCGGGGCGATCGTCTGCTGGTACGGCGTCAGCAGCGACATCGACGCGATCAAGCGCGCCGACGAACACGTGCGGGCGATGCTCGAAGCGACGCCCGAATCCATGTGGGTCGCCGATACCGTGGGCCATGCGACGCGCGTCAACGCGCGGTTTTGTGCGTACTCGGGCATCTCGCCCGAGGAGATGCTCGGCGTCGGCTGGCAGCGCATGATTCACCCCGACGACCTGCCGATCTTCGCCGCGGCGGGCGACGAGGGCGAACGGACCGAGGACGTCATCGAGTGGACGTTCCGCTTGCGGCGGCACGACGGCGTCTTCCGCAGTCATCTGTGTCGCGCTGCGCCGGTCCGTGATGCGACCGCGACCATCGTCTACTGGGTCGTCACGTGTACCGACGTCGACGATCAGGCGCGCGAGCGCGCCGAACTGAAACTGCTTGCCGACACCATCCCGCAGTTCGTTTGCATCGCCCGGCCCGACGGCATGCTCGACTACGCCAACGAGCAGTTCCTTGCGTACACGGGCGCATCGATCACGGGCGCCGGCTTCGCGTGGACCGACAGCGTCCATCCCGACGATCTCGAGCGGGCGCGGGACTTCTGGGAACACATCGATCCCGCATCGTCGACGAACGAGATCGAGCTTCGCTTCCGGCGCGTCGACGGCAGCTATCGATGGTTTCTCTCGCGGCTCTCCGCTCGCGTCGATGATGATGGACGCGTCATCGCGCTCTACAGCTCGTCGGTCGATATCGACGATCGCAAGCGCTCTGCCGACGCGTTGACGTTTTTGGTGCAATCGGGCGAGGCGTTGAGTGCGCCCCGCGACGTGCGGGTGGCGCTGGAACGCGCGGCCGCGCTCGCGGTACCGGGCGTCGCCGACTGGTGCGCCGTCTACCTGCGCGAATCGGACGGCTTCTTCCGGCCGGCCACGATTCACCACGCCGATCCCGCCAAGATCGTGCTCGCGACCGAGATGGTTCGACGCTACCCGATCTCGGAACAAGCGGCACATGCGATGATGGAAACACGCGCGCCGGTCTTCGCGCCGCACATTTCACCCGAAATGTTACGCGCCAGCGCGCACGACGAACGCCATGCGACGCTGCTCGAATCGCTCGACATCACCTCGGTGATCCTCATCCCCCTCATCGTCGACGGCGACCTGATCGGCATGGTGCATCTCGTGCGCGGACACGCGCGGCTCGCCTTCGTGAAGGCCGACGTCGACCTCGCCCAGATTCTCGGCAACCGCATCGCAATCGCGATCGACAACGCGTTCGTCTACGAGCGCGAACGGAACGTCGCTCAGACGTTCCAGCATGCTGCGCTTCCCGGAACGTTGCCGCAGATCGACGGACTTGCGCTCCACAGCTGCTACGTGGCGGCCGATCGCGGGGCGGAGGTCGGCGGTGATTGGTACGACGCGCTAGCGCTCCCCGATGGTTCGCTGCTCTTCTCGATCGGCGACGTTGCGGGCAAAGGTCTCGATGCGGCCGTTCTGATGGCATCGATGCGCAATGCGATCCGCGTTGCGGGCTTGCAAGGACTCGGTCCGGCGGAGGTGCTGCGGGCCGCCAACGCGCTGCTCACGCTCGAACAGCCGGGACGATTCGTGACCGCCTTCGTCGGCCGGATCGATGCCGACCGCGCGCACCTCACCTACGCGTTGGCCGGCCATCCGCCGCCGCTGCTGCGCGATGCCGTCGCGGTCCGCACGCTCGAGCTCGGCGATCCGCCGCTCGGCGTGTGGAACGAGCCGTTTCGCTCGCACACGATCCCGCTGCACGCGCCGTGGCTGCTCGTCGCGTATACCGACGGGCTCATCGAACGCACCGGCGACGTGATCGCGGGCGAAGCCTTGTTGCGCGAGGTCGTGCAGCACGACGGCATCATGCACGCGGCGGATCCCGCGACGTTCGTGCAGCGGCGGCTTCTCCGTGGCGCCGTGCGCGACGATACGGCCGTCCTCACGCTACGCGTCGACGCGCTCGAACATTGGCGCTTCGGTGCGTCCGATGCCTTGCAAGCGGAGCCGACGCGCCGCCGGCTGCGCACGTGGCTCGAGCAGAAAACGTCCGGCGACTTCGCTTCGGCCGAACTCATCTACGGCGAGCTCGTCGGCAACGTGGTCCGGCATGCACCCGGGTCGATCGACGTCGCGGTCACGCTCGCGCGCGAGCGCGTCCGCCTCGTCGTGCAGAGCAGCGGACGCGGGATCACGGTGCCCCCCGCACTTCCGACATCACCATGGCGGGAGAGCGGCCGTGGGCTCTTCATCGTCCACCAACTCGGCCGCGACTACGCGACCTGCGAACTCCCGCTGTTCGGCAATCAGACGTCGGTCGACTTACCGCTGACGGCGAGGCCCGACGAACGGTGAACATCATCGAGGCAATGGAAGAGAATATCGCGCAGCTGTATCGCGATCTCGGCGCATCATCGTCCCATCTCGATGTTCATTCCGGGCCCGATGCCGTCTGGGTTCTCTCCGACGTCCCGTCACCGTATCTCAACGCGATCGTACGCACCCGCGGGAACGCGAACGATGTCGCGGGCATCGTCGACGCGGCGATCGCGCGCGGGAAGGCGAAAGGCGTTCCGTTCCTCTGGTGGGTCATCCCCGAGGCGAACCCGCCCAATCTCCCGGCAGAACTGATCGCACGCGGATGTACACCGGTCGGCGACATGCCCGGCATGGTCGCCGATCTGCGCGACGTCGCACCGGCATCGTTCCCCGCAGGCTTCACGATCGAGCGCGTGACCGACGCGGCGACGGCAAGCGCGTGGTGCGACATCGTGCGCGAGAGCTTTGCGCTCACGCCCGAAGCCGTTCCCTTCTTCCGCGATCTGGTGATGGCATCGGGGTCGGACGCCGACGCGCGCATGCACCATTTCATCGGCGTTCTCGACGGCGTGCCCGTCGCGACGACCACACTTCTGAACGATCACGACGTCGCCGGCATCTATTGCGTCGCGACGGTCGCATCTGCACGGCGGCGCGGGTTCGGAACAGCGATGACGCGACACGCCATGCACGTTGCGAAGGCGGCCGGAGCATCAACCGCCGTGTTGCAGTCGTCCGCAGCCGGCGAACGGGTGTACCGCGACATCGGCTTCGTGGAGTTTTGTCGCGTGGCGCAGTATTTCTGGAAACCGGACGCGCCGTAAGATGGACGGGCCCATCGTCGCCGAGTACGCACTCGGCGACCTCACGCTCTCGAGCGGCGCCGTTCTCCGCGACGCGCGCCTCGTCTACGCGGCACGCGGCACGCTCAACGCTGCACGCACGAATGCCGTCGTCGTACCGAGCGCCTACGGTGGAACACACGCGGACAGCGATTGGCTCATCGGACCCGGCAAGGCGCTCGACACCGATCGCTGGTTCGTCGTGGCGACGAACTTATTCGGGAACGGCCTTTCGACATCGCCCAGTACATCGGCGGCAAATGATCCCTTTCCGCTGGTGACGGTCTACGACAACGTCGCCGCACAGCATCGACTGATGACGGAAGGCTTGGGCGTCGCATCGATCGCGTTGGTCACCGGCTTCTCGATGGGCGCACAACAAGCGTTTCACTGGGCGTGTGCGTATCCCGAGATCGTCGAAGCGATCGTGCCGGTTTGCGGTTCGGCGCGCACGTCCGCGCACAATCGCGTCTTCCTCGACGGTGCGATCGCAACGCTGGAGACCGCCGGTCCGGCGACGCTCGGCCGCGTGTGGGCCGCGTGGGGTCTCTCAGCGACCTTCTATCGCCGCGAGTTATGGCGCTCGATCAGCGACGCGACGACGGTCGAGGCGTTCGTCGACGAATGGTACGGTCCGGCGGCGTTCGCGGGCGACGCGCGCGATCTGCGCGCGATGTTCGCGACGTGGCGCGCCGCCGACATCGCGGCACGTTCGCCGTTCGACGGCGACGACGCCGCCGCGCTCGCTGCAATTCGCAGCCGCGCCATCGTGATGCCGAGCCGCACGGACACCTATTTCCCGCCGGAAGACAGCGCCGGCGAGGTCGCGCTTATGCCGAACGCGGAGCTACGCGTCATTCCGAGCGACTGGGGTCACGCTGCCGGCGCCGGCGTCAATCCGGACGACAACGCGTTCGTCGAAGCCGCAATTCGCGAGATCCTCGCACGAGCGGGCGGCACTGCGCAGGGAAGGAAGCCGAGCGCAACGTAGCGCCTGCTCGATCATGCGACACAACGCTTCATCACGATCGCTCGCAACCGTTGTGTTCGCGTTGGCAGCCGTGTGTGTCGCACGTCAAAGTGAGGCAGCGCAGCCGGCATTTCGCGTGATGTCCGATGTGGTCGCCGAAGGCATCTGCGTTCACCAATCGGTGTTCGCTCCGGGCGATACGATCATTTGGCGCGCAGAAATAG
>Ga0116227_10008411_pt1 | contig 19469 bp, 12 predicted proteins | sample S1TSphgellanicum_FD_89693 | JGI IMG/M metagenome (GOLD analysis project Ga0116227, IMG submission 89693) | Host-associated microbial communities from peat moss isolated from Minnesota, USA - S1T2_Fb - Sphagnum magellanicum MG | ecosystem: Host-associated > Plants > Peat moss > Unclassified... | reverse complement strand
CCGGGATGGGACTAGGAAGAGTTGACAAGCTTCACTCACTCACACGGGCCTGCACACAACCCACACAAAGTGGTTAGTGCATAGTTGGAGCACCTTTGGTGCTAGGATGAGCCACGGGCAACATGGACACACAAGACTCACCATGGCCCGGATTTGGGGGAAGCCACCACCTTCCCCTTTATAGTATACTTTGCAACTCTCCATGGAGGCTACATCCAAATGGCTATTTTTCCCGGGACTCCCGAGTGGGAGTCCCGAAATCCCGCCAACTAGGACTCCCGCGACTTTGGAGCCCCATAACTTTGCGAGCAAACCTCTGATTGAGGTGTGGTCTGAAGCAAAGTTGTAGCTCTCATCGAGAGCTTTTCAATGATATGTGACACGCCCCTTGCAGCTAAGTAAATCGGGTCGATTCCCGACTTTTTGTGGTCGGGAGTCAAATTGGCAGTTTGATTCCCGACCCTTCTTTTTGACTCCTGGCCCTTCTTTTGGCCATAACTTACGTTTTAGATATCTAAATGAGCAATGCGAGCCCATTTTAGACATCTACGTTCCAAGAGCTTTCCAATGATATAAAAAACGCTACAAGACATTGACGTTTGACCCCTGCAATCGTTCTCTGAAGTTTCGGGAGTCCACTGAGACTCCATCTCCCAAAGTGGGAGTTGCCTTGGGAGTGTGAATGTTCACTCCCTCACACTCCTTCACATTCCCTCACACTTTCTTACACTCCCGGGAGTATGTGATGTGACTTTCCGGCTTCCTCTTAGCCTGCAACCTTGCAATGCCTTTGCCTTGACTCTTGGGCTTCCTTCCTCTTGGCCCACAACCTTGCAACCCCTTTGCCTTGGTCGTGAGCCCAAAGCTAAGGTTCCGACATTGGAGCAGTTGCTAGAAGCTTTCCCTGAGCGCTTTGTTAGTGATGCCATTGACACCCTCAACGCGCTTGCGGTACCGCTTCCAAAATGCTGTAGGATCCGCCTTCGTTAAACCACATAATCGTTTAGCCTTAAGCACATCATAAGCACGTTTCTTCCTTTTGTACAACTGTTTCATTTGCTTAAGTTTAACTTGCCTATCTGGGTGTGCATGTGAGAATTTAGCAAACTAGCTTTTGGTCTGGCGACATTTTGTGTCAAACCAGGGTTTGTGGCTGTGATTTATTGCTTTTCCTAAGGCCACTTGTCTATTTCCAAACACTTCTTTTGCAGATTATGTGATGCACTATTGTAACAGATTAAGTGTTGTTTGTACGTCAGATGCATCAAGTACATCTAGGCTTGCCCACACACCAATGTTGTGCTGTACACTCCTGCTAAACTCGGCTGCTTTGGCAATGTCATATTTGAAACGTGGTTAGGTGTTTGATTGCCTTTTGCTGAACAGGAGGGGGTTGCCACTGTTGTGTGATTGTAAGTACCAACGGTCTATGATTAGAGCGTGCATCTTTGTGACCTAAGTACTTTTCATCGTAGTTAACCTCTAAGCGTTTAACACCCTCTAATTAGTCAGTTGTCGTAAGAAAATAGTCCATAGTGCTAAAACCTTTATTGGATAGGCATGTATACTCCCCTGATATGTCTCCTGGTGTGCGGCCATTGAGGATGAACAGCCCAGCAATTCTGCAGAGATCCAGGAACTCATGATGCCAGCTAACCGTGACGGTGTCGCGGTTCTGGCGCTCCAACATATCGTTGGGCATGGTGTCCTCAATGGCCTGTGGCACCAACAGCACATCTGATAGTTGACTGCAATCAATGAAGTCAGTGTTTGTGTCTGTCCTTGCATTGAAATCCCCAACAAGAAGCACACCGCCTAAGCTCATGGCTTCTCCAACCTCTTGGCATATGTGTTCAAACAGGCTGCTGTTCGCATATGGCGAGCCTTGTGGAGCAGCATATACTATGCACAGGAACAAAGGCCTTTGGAAAGCATTGCCCAAGCGCAGCCAAATCCTAGTCCCATCCCTTGCAGTCTTCCAAACAGTAGTACTATTTGCCCATGTTTCCCTTACTAGTACCGCAATGCCTCCACTATGCTTTCGAACGACACCCTGTGGAGTCACAGGCCTAGCAACATCAAAACAACAGAACCCTGGTAAGACCGGGAATGTATCGCCCGGGAAGTGATGTGTTTCTGTCAAAACAACAATGTCAACATTTTGAAATAGGTCAAGCAGATGTTCATGTGTTTCTAGCTTTATGATAGCGGCCCCATGGATGTTCCATAGGTTTCAACACTTTCATCAAAGAAACGGGTTCACATAATGTGAAACCGGTTCTAATAAGGTAAAACTTTCAAAAGTTGGATCCAATGCAATAGTCCCTGTCCCTGTGGGGGCAGGGCCCAATAAAAGTTCCTTTCTTTATGCATACCACTGAAAGGGGGTGAAAGGAGGCCCAAATACAGGGTGAATTTACGGGGCTCTGTACTACCCTTCACCTGTTCCTAACCGGTTTTGTTCAGCTTATTTTCTAAAAAGGTGTTTTTCCTAGTTGGGACATGTGGATATGATCTGCTGATTCCACTTTTGGTTCTGCCAGTTCCACTTGTAATGTGCAAGGACAGTGGGGAACACCAGTTACAGTTTAAACATGCTCTGGTGAAACCCATCATCTCCCTACAGAACCACATCTTGGCCTAGTGTGCTTGAAGTAGTATTCCTATGTGAAACAGGACATACCGGGCTCCTTCCATAGTATATAGCTGGCTGTGGGCAGTGGCATTTCAACAATTTAGAGCTGGCATGCATCTGCCTCACTCTCTCTTGAAGAGTAGGTACTAGGTACCTTACAACCTCCTTCCTTCCACATTTTATGAAATGTGTCCCATCCAATGCGAAAGACTAAAAATATTCATATGTAAATATTACACAGATTATTCTTATACATTACTTATGCACATCTTGTAAATAGTTGAAAGAAAACAAGGCGTGTGTCACACTGTGGCCTTGCCATATACATTAAAAAGTACCTTAATGCAAAAGAAGAATTATGGAAACTCAAATATTTCACTTGCAAAAATATAGTCTTCAAAAAATCCTCTAAAGGAAATCAAAATCCTTCAAGATATTATTATAACTTTATAACTAATCTCAAGTTTCAACACAAGCCAAAATATCATCTCTCAAAAGTCCTCATATAAAAATAGATCTATTGTTAGGTAGGGGCCAAAATCCCTTAAGCTACTATATATACTCTATAATGAATCTAAACACAATATCCTTGCCTTGGTAGGCAAGGCCAATAAACAGCAGTGCACACTATTGGTGCGGGAACACAGCCCCTCCAAGGCAGAAGAGGCAAAACTAAATACAAAGAGGCAAAAGCAGTGTATTTTTTCAAGGAATTTTGGTTTCTAGCCAAAATGGCTATCATCTGTAGGAAGATTTAGTCAAATTTGGCCCCTAGGTAATAGTAGGTCTATTTTTACATGAGGATTTTTGAAAGATGATATTTTGGCTTATGTTGAAACTTGAGATTAGTTATAGAGTTATGATATCTTGAAGGATTTTGGTTTCTTGTAGAGGATTTTTTTGAAGATCATATTTTTGCATGGTGAAATATTTGAATTTTCGTCATTCTTCTTTTGCCTTAAGATACTTTTTAATGTAAATGGCAAGGCCACAGTGTGACAAACCCCTTGTTTATTTATTTATGAGATTACTCTTGGGCTGAACTCAACACCATGTAGGCAGCCGGACCTCATTCTTCACTTTTTGGGCTTGGGCCCTGTAAATCTGTTCCATTTCTAGTTGGCCTGTTCTTGATTGAGCTCCTGTGTCAAGTGGCAGAAGTCAGTATTTTCACACTACAGTTAAACTACTTTGTCCCACAATACTTAAATATGGAGGATTTCTCAACATCAGAGCAGCAAGATTCAGCTACTAAGGATGGCTTTAGAAGAGGGTCCAAGGTCCAGGGATCAATGAATTCAAGCAATCTTATTGGTCGAAAGCTTTAAATTGGTTGCAAGGCCTTTAGACGTGGGTCCAAGACCAAAAAGTGGCAAATTGAGGCTAAACCTACATGGGACCTGTTTTGGAGGGAAAATGAATAGGTTTGCAACCAAAAATAGTGCTAAAAGGAGAGCTCCTAATTTGGAGAACCAAGAATCAGGCTAGGGACCACGGTAGAGACCAACTCAAGGATTCAATTTGCTTCAAATAAGTCCAAATTGGTTCCTAGGAAATTGGACCCTGGACCCTTGTCTAAGGTGGGCTAAGAGACTTGTTATTGGATTCAATGCTGCCCTACATACTGCATAACCTCTACTCCTCTTACTTCACAAAATGACTGAATAAGTCAATAGATACCCATTTCTCAAACAAGCTGGCACCTGTCACCACCTTGAATTTTGTGACATCCAAAGTTTCGTCAAATTTTTCCAAGCAAATAGTTAAATTAGTCAAATTTACACTAGAAACCAACCAAATTTGTCAGAAAAAATTTACTTTCATATCTGGGACTTGTAGAACCTCCTTCATACATTCTTCAACAACTAGATTTGTGACAGCAAGTACATTGCAAGGCTTCTAGCTCCAAGTGAATCTTATTTTGCAGATTTGTGCAGAGTTTTATAACTTCAGGCTGTGGTGGTAATGGTGGGTTGCAGGATGCGAGGATGTTAGGAGGCTGCCTCATGGTTTGTGATTGTAATCGCATTAGCAGTTTTGCAGCTTCATGATATGGATAGTGTAGCTGGTTCACAGGTTCCCCATGAACTAGTCCTTAAAAATTGTTTCAAGGTATGGATTGTAGGCATTATCTTTTGTAGGCATCATTTGTTTGGGGATGGTTGGATTGCTTATGTGTCTTTCATCATGTTGTGTTTCCCCATCTTCTTAAGCTTTTTGTATTTACCAAGTACTAGTCATTTGAACCTTAGGTATTAGTGTTTAATAATAATTCTTTCGAACTTTTTGGTATTATTTATATTGCAATTGACATAACATTTAACATCCTCAATAAAAATCCTTGAAATATATCATTTCACAAATGACAATCCATATAGTTTTTAAAATTATCAAATTATTTTGTTATCTCATACCCAAAACAATCTTTGACCTATATGAATTTTTAATTAATATATTCATATGAATAAAATCTAAACCAATACAAAGATCACATTATAATAATCTTAAATTACACAATTGTTAATTTTCATGTAAAAAGAAATATTTTAATAAGATCCAAAAAAAACATCATTAAGTACATTAGCTCAAATGTAGGACAAAAATTAGATTAAGAATTTTTGAAAATCTTAAATCAACCCTCGTAAACAACCCTTGTAAACAATAAACAAAATCATCAATGGAAGTGCACAAGACAGCAAAGCACTACTCATAATCAATAATTTATTAAAATTGAAAGGGGACATAGGCTTGAGGTGAACCAATTAATAGAAAATTCAATTGATATTGAACAAAAATGGGGTAAGGATCATTTTCCCTTGTTAATTTGTAGGCTAAAGGAGGCTATGAAGCAAATTATCCATTTCCAGCTGTGTAAGATTATGTGCCATCTTTTTTATCCATTCACATTCCTTGGTCCTTTTTGGGCTTGCATCTTGAGAGTAAGGTGAGCTAGTATCCGTTTGAGCATTTCCTCCAATGAGGGAATTTGTATTTTAATGTTCAAGAGCACTCAATTTCTGGTGAAAAGGGTTCTTAGGCCCACCTTACACAAGGAGTCATGGCTAAGGTTCCACTCAAATCAAGCATCCCTATTGCTGCAAAAGTTGAAATCAGCCCTAATGGCTTTACACTATGAGTCAAGGCTGAAATAGGAAAAACCTTTTCAATCTGCCCCAAATTACTAATAAATGCTGAACTTTATGACCTTGTATTGGCCCCCAGGCTAAAAAAGGATACCAACAAATTTAGGATGCCAATTTGCAACTCTTGGGGCCAATGTTCCAGCATTTATTAACATGCTGACATGCTCCCAAGGCGTTTCCATCATGTTTTCATGGGATTCCCCAAGTTCTCAAGTTGTTCCCCCACGATGTTTTGAATAACACCTCAAATTTATCCCATATGGGTTGCCCAAAGTTCAACCATATGGGATAAATTTGAGGTGTATGTGAACCAGATAGGTGGGCTATAAGGGTACACATTTGTTCCTATTCTGTGACTTGGGTCCAAAGTGGTGCTCCTATAGGGGAGTGCCCAATGTTCATCTTTTTTTTTATGATGGGCCAATTGATATGGCTCCTTAAAAAAAAACCAAAAAAAAAGGGTTGTGAGTTTACCTATGAACTAATTAATTTGAATCACGCTATGGTATAATACTCGTATGTATGCAGACAGGTTTAATGTCCAGTGATATACCATAGTACCTTGGCAACTTCAGCACTAATTATATTATTTTCAGAAATGTTGAAATTTTTAATAAAAGAATTTGAACAAAAAGCCTTTGTGAAAGAAAAAAGAAAATCTAAAAGAAAATATTATATTTTTTGAAGTTGAATCTTTAAAATGAAATATTATTTCATACTGAAATGTTGAACTTGCCATGGTACTACCATATAACTCAAACATACTCATACCCATAGCCCAAGAGCCAAAAAATCCCACTATAACAAAAAAAAGGGCTTAAACTCACTGCCCTCTTCCCATCTGATGGTGTCTTCTCACAAGATTGATTGGCAAAGAACCAATAAAGATTTCACAGTGTCTTTTTTAAGTTAATTATAGGATTGAGGGTGCCAGAGGACATTACCAATCTCTTGTTGAAATTTCTTGAGTGTATTTGGAGGGCACCTAATATATGCGAATATCCCTCCTACAAAAAGCCAAGGGCTCTTAGTGAGAAGGATTTTATGGTTACAACTTACAAGTAGGAATAAGATCCTCCCACTCTTTAAGGTAGAAGTAAAAATCGAGTCCCCTCCTTTGCCTAATGATCTAGGCATGTTTAGTTTCATGGTAACCAGGGTTGAGGGTTTTATGATGGGTAACAGCCATGGGTGGGGCACTAGGCCCATTATTTGGGAATATGCCCCCACCCTGAGATCTTACCCTGTAGGTTTCAGTGTTGTCCCGGTCCTGAATTTTAAACAAACCTTAAGGTCTGGGCCCTAAACTTTAATGGATTTGTACTTTCCAATTTTGGTCTTTTCTTTACAAAATTCAAATGAAAAAATTCAAAAAAATCTTCAAATAATTGCCAGATTTCTACACATGGGTCAAGTAGGTAGGCGAAAATACATGAGGATATTTTTTTTCTTTCAAAATATGAGTAGCAAAATTAGGACAAACTGGCTTATGCATGACTACCACCTCAGCAACATCACAAATTAAGAAAAATGCACACACTGATCTATATCTCTTTACATATATGATATATAATTCTTGGGTTGAGCTCAACACGACGTAGGCAGCCACCTCAATCTTGAGGTCTTGGGCTTGGCCATGGCATAAACCCGCCAATGTTTGAGAGTTGTGTGCAATTAGGAAAGTGTCATTTCTAGTTGCCCAGTTCTAAAGGGTCCCCTGTCAACTGTCAAAGTCAGCATTTTCAGACAAGCCTCCTACTACTACTTGCCCCGTTACTTTGTCTCACTGTACGTGAATAGGCATGGATTGCGACGCTCATCAGAGCAGCAACATTCAGATACTAATTGACTTATTATTTGCACTCGACATCTATCTATGAAGGAAGGTAGTTTGTTTTGTTTTGTTTTGCTTTTGTAGATATGAGATCCACCAAACCAGGATTCTTTCTGATCGTGTTCTTGGTGTCTTTGGAAAGCTCTCAATGAGGAGCGGTGCATGGGCTTCGTTCCATTCACGTTTGAACTTGCGGTGCAAAAGTTCTTGAATATTGAATGATTTCTTCACTGAAAATTCAATTAAATCGTAGCTGAAAATTTCTGAGGAATTGGAATGGGCTTTGGTATTGTTGGGAAAGTCTTGACGAGCAGTATTTAATGGAGTTTATTTGGTAAGATTTGGATTTAGAATATGAGAGATACTGATTTTTAAGTGATTTCTGCTGTTGAAAATTCAAATAAATTCCCAAAAACCAGGTTTTGGAAGGAAAAATCAGTTGAGGACGTGGTAACAGTTGGGCAGCACAGGCCACACTAGTACTGACTATAACCTCTAGTCCTTGTACTTCACAAATTGTCCAAATAAGTCAATGGGTAGCAATTTCTCAGACCAAGGCACCAGTTGGCACTCACCCACCTCCACATCATAAATCATTGCATCTAGTAGCTTCAAACTTATACCCAGTCTGAGCTTCTCTAAGACTTATATATCTGGGGCTTGCAGAACCTCCTTCATACATTCTTCGACATCTAGAGTTGTGAGAGCAAGTTCATTGCAAAGCTGCTCTAAGCTCTCAGTGATCTTAAACTTGCAGGTTTGTGCAGAATTTATTAGTATAACTTCGAGTATGGTGGCGGTGACAGGTGGGAGGATGCAAGGAGGTTGGGGGCCTGTCTCATGGCTGCTGACTGTAATCGCATTACTAGCAGTTTTGCAGCTTCACAATATGGTGGGTGTAGCTGGTACACTGATGCCACGTGAACTCCTCCTTCAAAATTGTTTGAACGTATGGATTGTAGGCATCATTTGTTTGGGGACGGTCTGCTCGCTTGTAAGTTTTTCATCATTTGTGTTTTCCCATCTTCTTATATCTTCTGAAACCGCTCTCACCCTTGAAGAAGAAAGAAGTAATTGATAGCTAAGTCTCATCTCATAGTAGTGTTGCACTTTGGTTATGACAGGACCAGAATAAGACCTCTGAATGCATCCAAGAAGCTGCTCGGCGGACTTTTCCCACGCCATCATATCCAATACTAAGCCCTCCAATCTTTCATGTGTCCTACTGGCTCCCACCACCACAACCCCCAAGTAAATAAATTCTAGTATCGACAAGGTCACATAAAAACTTGGTTCAAAGTAGCTTTTATTGGATTATCTCCTTTTATTACATCCTTTATCTCATTGTGTGGCATACAATTAACCTGCTTCAATGTATTAGTGCTTTCCAAAGGAAAATCTTGTGTTGCAATTTTGTTGTTGCTTTCATTATAATATGAAGCCATAATGCTATTTCAATATGGTATTAGAGCTTAACCTCATGTTTCTTGGACTAATGTAAATTACATATGTGAGTCATCAACTATGAACATAGCCCTAGAAATCCAATGTTTTATAACTATGAAATCAATTTAGACACCAATAAGCACAATGGATGGCAAAAGGAGTGAATATGAATGTTGCTTAAATCATTTAGCCACAAGGCATGCCTTGAATTCATTCAATTCCCGCCAAGATCAACTTTAAACTTTTGCATCCACAAGTCGCACTTATGGGCTGCTTTCACAAAAGTAGATCCATGAAATCTCAAGTTTGTTAGTTGTTGAGGATCCAATCTCTTATTCTATAGCAAATAACTATTCTATGTGAGATGTTGTTCCTAAATATTCATTTCAGTGATTATAATTGCAAGGTCATTTTAAATATTATTTTCTTTGAATGCGTTCAAGTATTGCTACAATCACAAGTCATGCATCCAATTTTGAGATCGACTTATTTTGGTGGGTTAAATGGTCTAAGATTGGCTATTGTAAATGTGTATTTCTTTGATGTGTTAGTGGTTCTTAAAATGTAGATGGTTGATCATCAAGTTACAACCATTTTTCATTGTCTTGAAATTCCCTAAATAGAAAGTGATTTGTCACATGAAGGTACTAACATTCCAATGGTGGGTGCTCAAGGATTTGATTGTGTTTGAATATGGGTTTTCCAAATTGCAATGTCATCTACTATAAGGGATTTGAAAAGGGTGTGGATTGTTTCAAATAGCTTACAATTTCAAAATGTTGGCATGTCATCAAATCTTACATCCATACTTATAAAAGGATGTGAATTATTTCAAATATTTAATTAATATTATGTTAACATTTATTTTAATTAATAATAATAATAATTTTATAAAATATGATTTGGTTTTAATTTATGTATACAAGTGGGCTCTTATGCCATTGGCCCAAGTGAATCATCTTCAAGGGTTTAAGAATACAACTTTCCAAAAAGCCTCTTCAAGTCCCTTAGAGACACAACTTTTCAAAAAATGAACGCTAATGGATTATTTCAATTAAAATTATGTCTTTTACATAATAATCAATGTTTGGATGTTTGGCTCTAAATTGTATAGCACATGAGTTAGCTAAAGCTATTCAGAACATGCCTATCAAAATGATATTAATGTGTCATATAAGCATAATTTATAAAGGATGGTGATTGCAACAAGGAGCTAAAGGTTATTGAAGTTAACAATGATTTTATATGTGATCATTTTAGTTACTTAATTGAGGATAGTGAATTGAAGTGAATAGGATCTTGCAACTAATGAAGTTCAAAGCTATAATCAAGTTTATATGTTGAAACTAGCGTGGTTGTGTTGATTCAATATCACATAGTTTTGGTTGTGTACATCATTAATCAATTTAAATACATACTTCAAAATCCATTTATTTACAACTTTCAACAACGGGGAATTTTGTTTTATAATGGATCCTTTAGGAATTATGCATTTGCTCCAAACATTTGGAAATACATGAGGGCATAGATCAAGGCTTCATCAACAAATATAGAACATTATGTATATGGGAACAAATGTAAACCTAAACTACTCCATTGAACTATGGTCAAAATTGACACATCTCCCTTTTATTATAACCTTGTTTTTTTTGTTGGAGGTGTCAATGTTTTGTCCTATTTGATTCAATGTCATAGTTGACCAAGTAATTAAAAAAACCATTTCAATAAATTGAACTAGTCAATTTACATACATGTCAATTCAATCACCAAGACCTTCAATCCAAATTTATAGTAAAAAGGACTAGGTAATAAAATTTGCAAAGCTTGAAAAATAATGAGTTTTGTTTATTCATTACACTACAAGTATTGAAAACCCATATAGACATAACTATGGGTGGAAAGGATGCTGATCATGATGATGTTGTGTAAATGACCTAGTTTTAAAAGACTACAAATGATAGCTTTGGATTTTAGTTTATTTTACAATATTATAGTTGTAATTGATTGTTGTATGTCAAGAGATTAAATGATGTGTTATTAAATTACTTTTTCAAAAAAATTGGATACAATGTAAATGTCATTTTGAGTTCTTTAAATTAATTATATCAAGTGTCCCAACTACATTTTTTTAAGTGATCAAAAGGAACACAACAAGTCATATAACTAATTTTTTTAAAAGTGTATAATAAAAACATGTCCCCTTCTATGAAAATACGTGTTTGTTGGGTGAACTTGCTAAAAAACCAAATCATACAAAATTTTAAAAGAAAGGGCTATAAAGCAAAAGACTCATTTTTTTTACCATTTGGCAAAAACAAATGTTCAATGGGTTCAATTTTTTTTGCTTTAGGTGTAGGTTAGATGTGTACAAAAAAATCTTGTGAAAAACATGTTTAGTTGTCCATTCAAACTCATTTTGAGATTTTTTGGGTTTTTTTACATTTTTAAGTACAAAACAAAATATTGATACACAATTATGCATGCATGTGAAAAATCATCACTCACATGAATTATCTTAAATTGGACTATTTAATTTATCTCATTTAAATTTGTTTCAAATAAATGTTATTTACAAAAAGTAGCCCTACAAAAGTCTAAGAATCATTTTTCCTTTTTTTGGAACCCCACTTGAATGGACATAATTACTAAATCACAATCATAAGGTAAATCATTTGATTAGAAAAATAATCATTGCTAGCTTTTGTTGTTTATTATGGTATCATGGTCATTTCAAATTGTCGACAATAAGTAAAAATGATTACAAAGTCATGCTACTTCCAATAACAACATTTTTTTCAATGATAATTTGGGGATGTGTTGGGGGGTAGTTGGGTGTGAGTGAGGGGGGGAGGTGCTATATTAGGCATGTAGTTGATGTAGGTGGAACCAAAAATTCTTTTAAATTTTTTTAAAAGGTTGAAACTAGGATAAAAGTTGTATTGAGAAACAAAAACCAACCAACATTAAGAATTACCACCCATTAATAAAGGTGGTAAAAGGTGAATGTACATTTCAATGTATATGATTTGGAAGAAAAATGGAACTACCTATAATATCAAAAGTACCAATAAATAGAATTCACTTATTTTTCATTATTTTAAAGATCACATATAAATGATTTGGGCTTCAAATTTAAAACAAATTATAAAGACCATGAATATGCAATTGATTCAATAGTTTTATCGTTGTGTAAATGTACACCAACAGTTTTATGGAGGTTTTTCAAAACCCTTATTTGACAACAATTTTTTATTTTTCTATTAATTTTAAAATACTACCTTATTCTTATCAATGATTTAAAAATAATTAGCTCAAATGCATCTTCAATGGAAGAACATTTTACAATGTAAAAAGATCACAATCATTGACATTATCATATCATAATTATTAATGAATATTTTATAATCATTTAATCTAAACTTCACAACTTCAAAAACAATTGAAAACTTTGATGAGAAAATTTGTTTTTTGTGATTGTCATTTTGTATCTGTAAAATTTCATGGAAGTTTTTCATTAAAACTAGTATTTTTAATGTTCGTTGCAATTCAAATGATGCTTCAAGACATTACAAATCAAAATAATATTTTGTTAAACTATTAAATCATTCATGTATGCATTAATTTCACATCATAATGATAAATTAAAATATAAAACCATCACTTATTGCAATTTTTAATCACAAAATATTTTTCAAATATTTATCATGATGTATCAAACTTGAACATGTATTAAAAACTATGAAATTATGACATTTTTTTGTATACACAATTGATAACACATATTCATCCTACAGGAGAGTTTCTATACGTAAAATTTGTTGGTTTAAACTTACCATGTTACTTAATGCTGACTTTTGATCTAATTTTTGTCTTGTTGACTTGATAGTTTTGAGTCATTATTAGGTCCTTGAAAAAACCTCTTTTCCAACGCAAAAAATTGGTAGGAGGAGTGAAACTACCAAAGTTGTCAGCATGGCCGCTGGGGTGTTCACTCACTTCTAGAGCCCCATCTGGGAGTCTGGGACTTAAAAGCTCTTGCGTTCAAACCCAGCGGCGTGCAGGTGAAATTCCTACTAGCCCTCTCCCATTGGGCCTGACTTGGGGTCTTCGCAAACCGCTTGTCATTCAAGTCTGATGTTCTGTGGCCAAAACAAAAACGAAAAAAAGTTGTTCCCAGGATGAACCATTATAATGCATCCTTCATTGAGACTACTTGTTGGTGGACTGAATGCTGACCTACATACCAATGTTTTATTTTATTTTTGGCGAATTTTCGCAACTGACGACAAGAAAAAAAGGGCTGACGAATCCAACAAAGGGATTTTTAAGGTATAAAAAAAAACATTCGCCATATCTTGACCAAAGACACTTAGATGTCCCCAGTTTTAGACAGTGTATTCCAGTAGTTCGCTAGAATTAGGCAGGATTCCGAAAAGGATCTATTAGTCCACCAGGACAGTCGCCATTTACTCCTATTTAATGCTAAGGATCCTAGCCGGTGCACCTACTTGAGGAATTTGAAAAAAAAAAAAACACTGCTACATACTGCATAACCTCTAGACCTAGTATTTCGCAAAATGGACAAATAAGTCAATACTGGGAACCGATTTGTCAACCAAGCTGGCAGCAATCACCACCTTTGAAATTTTGTGACATTCATACTTCGCCAATTTTCCGCCAAACAAATAGTCCACTTCGTCAAATTTACAACGACGACCAAATTTAGTCTCAAAAAATTCACCGGTCACAAACCTCCACATCATAGAGCATTGCCTCTAGTTGTTGCTGCAAACATATTAGACCCAGTCTTTAGCTTCTCTAGGACTTATATATCTGGGACTTGCAGAACCTCCTTCATACATTCTTGGACATCTAGACTTGTGAGAGCAAGTTCATTACAAAGCTGTTAGCTCTAAGTGATTTTTGTTTTACAGGTTTGTGCAGAATTTATTAAGTACAACTTCAGACTATTGTAGCAATGGTGGGTTGGACGATGCAAGCAGGTTGGGGGCATTCCTCATGGCTGGTGACTGTAATCACATTACTCGCAATTTTGGAGCTTCATGATATGGTGGGTGTAGTTGGTACACGAGTGCCACATGAACTCCTCCTTCAAAATTGTTTCAAGGTATGGATTGTAGGCATCCTCTTTTGTTGGCATCATTTGTTTGGGGAAGATAAGCTTACTTGTGTGTTTTTCATTATGTTATGTTTCCCCATCTTCTTAAACCTCTCTCACCTCCAAAGAGGACAGAAGTGATTGATAGCTAAGTCTTACAATGGAATTGCACTTTCATTATGACAGGACCAAAATGAAATCTCTAAATGCATCCAAGAAGCTCAGTTTCATACAAGGCCGCACCATAATACACCACCATTTGTTATACAAAGCCCTCCAACCACAGGGCCAGGGGTAGGTTCTGGCGGATGAGGACAGGTTGTTCCACCACCCCCTCAATAGTTGTAACTCAATACTCATTTGTCTCAATCAAGTCAAGTTAAAGTAAATAAATTCTAGTATTTACAAGGCCAAATCCCTATCGTTATTTTGGTTCAAAGTTTAACTTTCCTTGGATTAAACCCTTCAATTACATCCTTTATCTCATTGTGTGCCACATACATAGGCACTTTGAATATAGTAGTATTTTTTACAGGACAATTTTGTGTTGCAATTTTTTTCTTCCTTCATTCCAACATGAAATTATGATGCAATTTCAATATGATATCAAACAACATTGGTTGGTTCTCACTTTTTTTTTAAATCATCCATTCTGGTTGTTGTAAAAGTTTTGAGGAATTGGTCTAATTCTTGAATGAACAATTTCTTCTTTTCAAAATTTTCATGCCCACCCCAATTTTTAAATTGTCCTTAAAAACATAATCAAACTGATTCTCAAACTTATTGAAATTTCAAGCCAAGAGCTCCCTAAATTGAAACCAATGTTTAAGCATAACACTTAACTTTTCACATGTGTAATAATAAAGATAATTTTTCAATTTAAATGTCCTTTGTCCCAATTTTAAAATTAAAACCATTGGCATGCTTTAACATTAAATAAAAACATTCTTCCAAGTTTTTTCAAATCAGAGCTTTTTGCATAACAGTGAAGACATTCCTTCACACCAAATAAGTTTTAAGTCCAAACCTAATTTATTGAACACTTATTTTGTAGGTTTTTTATAGGCTCTCTACTAGCCTAAGAATTGGACCCAATGGGTTCCTTTGTAACCTCATAGGGTATCTAGTTGAAGCTCATGTAATATCTTATTGGTTATAGGGGAAATGGCTATCACCTAAACTGAGTACCTTTTGTTTTTGTTCCGTGAAAACCAACTTTAGAACTGACTTGAAAATTGGTCCTTGATAGCTAGTTGAAAACTAGTCCTTTAAAAGATAGATGTTCAACACTAGTATTAAAGCTTATGCTCATGTTTCTTGAAATAATTTAAAACTACATTTGTGAATCATCAACTATCTCTAAAAATCCAATTTATAGATTATAGCATGACCTCATTCATTGAGCATAGCTACAAAAGTCAAACTAATTATTATGAGTTTAGATCTAGTTGTTAATGTTCTATAGCTATGAAAATAATTTGGACACCAACAAACATTTGATGGAGTATAAGTGGAGTACTTGGGAATATTAAACCATTTAGCCATAAGACATGGTTTGAATTCATCTAATTCCCACCAAGATTAACTTTAAACTTCTAGATCCACAAGTTGCACTCATGGGCTCCTTTCTTGAAACTAAATCCACAAAATCCCAAGTTTGTTGGTTGTTGATGCAATCGAAATTTTATTTTATACCAAATATTCATCCTATTTAAGATGTTGTTCTTTAGATATTATTTGAATGACTATAATTGCCTTCATTTTCAATATTGTATTCCTTGAACTTGTGCAAGTGTTATTACAGTCATATAACCACACATCCAATTTGAAATCAATTTATTTTAGTGGACTAAATGGTCTAAGATTCATTGTTGTATTTCTTTGATGTGTGAATGATTCTTGAAATGTAGATGGTTCATTAAGTTAGGAACATTTTTCATCAACTTGAAATGCCTTAATGGAAAGTGATATAAAGCATCTAATCTTGGCCACATTCAAATGGTAGGTGGGTGAAAACACATTACGATAACCCCCTTTAGAATATTTTTGGGTCCAATATTATAATATATATCGTATAATTCTTCCAAAAACATGGTACATTTACTTTTGGGTATGAATTTTGGTTTCGGCCTTACAATAATTATTTTTACAAAACTGATGGAATGTAATATTATTTTTAAAAGAATAATAGATTTCATCATCTATGTTGAAAGATCCATGAATATATTTATAGTATACATTGGTATAATAAGGCCAAAATCCCATTTTGATTCCACAAACATTAAGGCTTCAATAGGCATTATATTAATCAATTTTAATGAAATTTTTAAAATGGCCCATTTAACTATGCTTGTCATCTTCTATGTGGATGTGATTACTTGTCAAAATTTCAATTTACTACACAATTATCGAATTTTTGTTCAAAAACTCATTTTTTGAAATGAGTTTTTTTCAATTATTCACATAGTATCCAAACATGGTTCATATTATGTGACATAAAATGGTTCAATATACTTTCAATTTTCATAAAGACTAAAAATCATTTTAATTCTTTATGAAATATATATGTGTTTTTGAATACACAACATTAATGAAAATTGGCCAAAATGTAATCATTCTATTTGTGAGTACATGTGAATACAAGTTATTTGCAACTACATTGCAACCAGTTTGTGACTATTTTGGTGTTCATCTTTCCATGTGAACAACATTTAGTTTGTTTTTCATTCAAGAAAAACAATTTATGTCCCATTAGTTACAAATGTGACCAATTTAGTTGAATATACATATTTTGTGAATTATAAGGAATATAATTAGATGTATTACGATTTATAAATATATATTTTGAATGTATATGAACAACCATATTACATGTGTATTCAAGTATTATTATTAGCATAATTGACCTCAATATTATGGTTGCATTAATTAATGTATATTTTGAATAATTAAAATATTATGTAAGACATTTATCAAATGTATTTTGCCCATACTACAAACTTATCCAAACCATCTTATTATACTTCTTTAAATTAATAAAAATGATTTTTATTAATATTTATTTGATATTTATATTTATATTATGACATGTCATAAAAAACTAAGTTTCAAGATTATCTTTCATTAAAAAATTTAAATAGTAATACTTTATTACATAATGAGCATCATGATGATGATGATGATGATGATGATATTAGAATGATACGAAAAATATTTAGACAAGTACTGAAATAATTATTAAAAATCTAATATATTATTATTAAAGTTTTTATCAAATCATTAATGTACTTACTAAATATTTTATTTTATTTTATTTTATTGAAAAAATAATTATAATAAATCATAATAGTTCTAACAAGTTTTATATATATATATATATAAATATATATCTAACCTAGACAAGCTACAAATTACATTATTATTATTATCATTACAAGTAATCAATCATGAAGTCTTAATACAAGATAACAATTACCAAGAAATATCAATATATAGTTTTAAGTTTTTATATTTCAAATGTATAATTAATATTCATTAATTATAAATTCATCAATGATTATAATAATTAACTGATATATAAGTTTTATTTTCAGTTTTATTATTTTATAATAATTATTTTAGTAGTTAGAATGGGAATATAATAAATTATTATACAAATGTAAAAATTAACTTTTTTAGGAAAAATATACTTCTTAAAAATATAAAGTATTTGTTGTAATAGTTTGTAAATAGTTAGAGTGATTAAAGTAATAACATGAATAATAAAAATAAAATAATTTACCTTGGCTACCAACTAGCTAAAATAATAATTCAATTAATGTTATCATTACTATTCAACATTTATATTTATATTTATTATGAACTATAAAAATGAAAATAATAATGGCAATAATTTTAATTTAATAATTAGCATAGCCTAGGCTTTAATTATATTATTAGATTAAAATAAAGTAGTGCTCAGTTATTATAATTTATAATTTATAATTGCTGAATATGTCAATTATTATATCAGTTTATTTGGTTATGAAATAACATTTATTTATTTATTAATAATTAGCTAATTATTTCCATATTAGCAAATTACTACTTAATTAAATTCCTTGATAGATCATTATAACTCATATAATATTATTACTGTTTATCTCGCTAAAAATATAATTAATTTTTAATAATACCAAATAATATAATTAATTCAGTAATCATAATATATTGATGATTATTACTATAAATAATCAGTTAATTGGATAGTTTATAAAGTGAAGTAGGTAGTTTTTAGTTTAGTTGTTGATTAATCATTTAACAAGTTTATTAATCTATTTTTCTATATTTTATTTGTTAAATAGTTAATAATTTTACTAGTTAATTAGTTAGTTAATTGGTTTCCATTTACCTATTTGCTTATATATTTTTCAAGATGAGAATGAAAGCCAAAACATATGGGGTAAACTTATTAATTATAAGTAGTTTGCAACTAAAAGTTTATCCAATATATTTTGCTTGCATTCTCATTTTTAAAAGTATATAAACAAGGTTTTTTGTATTTATATTTTCATATTTTAGAACATGGGCATTATGGGATAGGCCAATAAAAATGACTTAACCCAAAATAAAATATAAATATTGATATACTTACAATAAATTTTTTATTTTAAAATTTTGAGGGAAAGGGCTGCAAAGCAAAAGACTCATTTTTTTTAGCATTTGGCAAAAACCAAATGTTCAATGATTTCAAATTTTCTAGCTTTAGGTCTAGGTCACATGTGTAGGAAAAAATCTTGTCAAAAAACATGTTTAATCATACTTTGAAACTCATTTTGAGATTTTTTTATGGGTTTTTACATTTTTAAGTACAAAACATAATATTGATGCACAATTATGTATGCATGTGAAAAATCATCCAAACCACATGAATTATCTTAAATTGTACTATTTAATTTATCTCATTTAAATTTGTTTTAAATAAATGTTATTCACAAAAAGTAGCCCTACAAAAGTTTAGGAATCATTTTTCCTTTTTTTGAAACCCCAACTTTGAATGGACCCAATTACTAAATCACAACTATAAGGTAAATCACTTGATTAGAAAAATAATCAATGTTACCTTTTGTTTTTTTATTGTAGTATCATGGTCATTTCACATTGTTGAGAATAGGTAAAAACAATTACAAAGTCATGCTACCTCCAATAACAACATTTTTTTCAATGATAATTTGAGGATGTGTTGGGAGTTAGTTGGGTGTGGGCAAGCTATGGGGCCACTGGGGGGGGGGGGGGGGGGGGGGGGGGGGGGGG
>Ga0116227_10008410_pt1 | contig 19472 bp, 16 predicted proteins | sample S1TSphgellanicum_FD_89693 | JGI IMG/M metagenome (GOLD analysis project Ga0116227, IMG submission 89693) | Host-associated microbial communities from peat moss isolated from Minnesota, USA - S1T2_Fb - Sphagnum magellanicum MG | ecosystem: Host-associated > Plants > Peat moss > Unclassified... | reverse complement strand
GAACAGGACGATCGGGTGAATCCATTGGGCGTCAAGGGCATCGGCGAGATTGGCATCGTCGGCATGAACGCGGCGGTTGCCAACGCGGTTTATAACGCCACCGGCAAGCGGATTCGCGAGTTGCCAATTCGGGCGGAGAAGCTGCTTTAGCTGTGAACCGGCGCCGTGTGCGCGACTTGCAGCGATACTCGCTTGCTTCCAGAGCCGAGCCACTGGGTGCCTTGTTCCTTGAATCCAAACCGCTCATGGAACCGGCGAGAAGGTTCGTTGGGCGGAACGATATTGTATTCGCAAGTGATCAGCGGTATCGCCTGGCACCTGGCGTGGCGGAAAAGATCCTCATAGAGCAGGGACCCTAGCCGCGCACCGCGACTCGAGGCGGCGACGACTATTCGATCGACGTAAATGAAATCCGAGTAGTTCCTCGAGAACCATTCATAATTGTCATTCCCATAAGGCGTGCCGCTGTCGAGCGCCAGCAGAAAGGCAGAGACTCGACTGTCGATACAGGCCACCTTGTGATAACTCGCCAAGCGATTCAGCGCAGTCAACTGCTGGAAGTCCATCGCGCTGGTGTGTTGCACCTCCGCCAGATTCAACGCGCAAATCGTCTCGAAGTCGGTTGGAACGGCATCACGGATGACTACGCCGCTCAATCTTTCTTCGATCCCAGCTTGTCCATGTCGGCCTGCATGCGCCGCATGTGGTCGTCGAGCGCGAATAATTTGCCCGCCCGCGGCTCATGCTGCTGTGCGTCCCGGGGTGGCGACGTTGGGCGCGGTGCAGGCGTTTCACGAACCGCCGGCACGGCCGGCTTTTCGACAGGTCGCGGACGTTTTACGGATAGTGTTTTTCGTCGCGGTGTACCGTCGGAATCGTTCGTCATTGTTGCCTTGCTCTCATCACCATGCCGGCGGGGATCTTAGAGGTATATAAAGCAATTATACTGCGGACACTGTTTCACGCAGCTTCAATTTGGAGAGTTTATTGGACGTTCACCCACCCCATGAGCGGATTCGTTCCTGGCAGGATTTCTTCCTGCATCTTACGACGATTACGATCGGTTTGTTCATCGCTTTGAGCCTGGAAGCCATGGTCGACTGGTTTCATCACCGCCATCTGGTGCACGAGGCTCGAGCCACCATTTATAGGGAGCTCACCGACAACCGCAGGCTGCTGGCGGAGGATCTGACCGAGATCAAGGCAGACCACGCGCGCATCCTGGCCGATATCGAACTATTGGTCGATTTGCGCAAGGGGACAAAATTCGCACCGGGCACCAAGCTGCAGTTTCACCTCGATTGGTCCTCATTCGCAGATTCGGCCTGGCGCACCGCCGAGGCCACCGGTGCGCTGAATTACATGGACTACGACACCGCCCAAGCCTTGAGTTCGATCTACGGCCAGCAGCACATTCTCTCGGAGCGCGGGCTGCAAATATTCGATCAGCAGAATCGAGCCATCGCGCCAGCTACGATCGCGGGCAATCCGGAACTGATGACCAAGGAGGAGATTCAACTGACGTTGCAGCGATCCGCGGATCTGTCAGCGGATTTGTACGCGCTCGCACAGCTTCTGGAGCAGTTCGATGCGCAGCTGTCCGCGGAGCTCGCCGCTGAAGCCAAACGACAGTAGGCACGCCAATTTTTTTCCATTATAGATCATAAACTTATGTAGGACTGCAGGCAGCGGATGTTTCCTCTAGGATAACGACTCTTAAAAAAACCAAGGGATGCATACATGCGCCTGACGACCTCGTTTTTGGCGGCCGTGCTGGTTGCCTACATGGCCTGCGCGGCTGCCGCCACCGACAGCATGTCGAGTGAAGCGAAGTTTCGCGAGCTTTACAAAGAACTGATCGAGACCAACACCACCTTGTCGAGCGGCAGCTGTACATTGGCTGCGCAACGCATGTCGGCTCGCCTCAAGGCAGCCGGATTCACGGATTCCGAACTGCATGCATTCGCGGCGCCCGGTCATCCGAACGAAGGTGGCTTGGTGGTGATTTATCCGGGGCGTGACCTCAGTAAAAAAGCCGTGCTGCTGCTCGCGCACATCGATGTGGTCGAGGCCAGGCGCGAAGACTGGACGCGCGATCCTTTTGCCTTGGTCGAAGAAAATGGTTTTTTCTATGCCCGTGGGTCCGTCGATGACAAGGCGGAGGCCGCGGTTTGGGTCGACACGCTCGTCCGCTTCCAGGAGCAACATTTCCGACCGCTGCGCACGATCAAGCTGGCTTTGACCTGCGGTGAAGAAACCGCCGGTGCCTTCAATGGCGCAGAGTGGCTGGTGAAGAATGAGCGCGACTTGATCGATGCGGCCTTCGCCGTCAACGAGGGCGCCTTCGGAGAGCTGGATTCCGAAGGTCACAAAATCGCCCTTGAGGTCCAGGCCGGCGAAAAAGCCGCACAGAACTACCGACTCGAGGTGACGAATCCCGGCGGCCACAGCTCGCGGCCCGTCAAGGACAACGCCATCTATCGGTTGGCCTCGGCCCTGACCCGCATAGCGGGCTATGAGTTTCCGCCGCAATTCACCGATGGCAATCGCGGTTATTTTGCCGGCATGGCGCAAATTCAGAAAGCCAAGGGCAACACTGAAGTGGCGCAGGCGATGCTTTCCCTGGTGAAGAATCCCGACGACGGCGCGGCCATCGCGCTGGTCTCTGCCAAGGATCCCAGTTGGAACGCGACGCTGCGCACCACCTGCGTCGCCACCCTGCTGGATGCCGGACATGCCACCAACGCGCTGCCGCAGCGAGCGCGCGCCAACATCAATTGCCGGATCTTCCCGGGCGTTTCCGCCGAAACGGTGCGCGCGAAGCTCGAAGAGCTGGTCGCGGACCCCGCTGTGAAGGTCACAACCCTGGAGATTCGCGGGCCGAGTTCCCCACCGCCGCCGCTGACGCCGCAGATCATGGTGCCGATCGAACAACTGGCCAAGGAATTCTTCCCTGGGGTGCCGGTGCTTCCCATCCTTCAGCCCGGCGCCACCGACGGCCAGTTTCTGACCGCCGCGGGCATTCCCACGTATGGAATTGGGGCTTTGTTCGTTGGCCCCGATCTCGGCCACATTCATGGCTTGAACGAATACGTGAATGTGAAGTCTTTGCTCGAATCTCGTGAATTTCTTTACCGATTAGTCAAGATTTACGCGGACCAAAAATAGAAGAACTGCATGCGGCTTCGCGGGATTTTAGCGCAGCTCAATTCCGCGACGCAGCTCCCGCTAAAAAACGCGCCACCGCTTCCGACGCAGTTGGGGAAGTAAAGGCCGGAATTTTCGGCAGGTTGCCCCAAGGCTTGCGCAGTGCAAGTTGTACCGGCACGAGCGGCATGGGTCGGCCGAGCAGGAAACCCTGGACCTGGGGACAGCGCATTTGCATCAAGGCATGCAATTGCGCTTCGGTCTCCACCCCTTCGGCGATGACGTCGATGTCGAGTTCCTGCCCCAGTGCGATCAGTGCCCGCACCATGGTTTCATCGCGGGGGGTTTGGCCCATGCGCCCGATCAGCGCGCGGTCCAACTTCAAGCGGTCGATCGGCGCTTTCGACAAATAGCGCAGGCTCGAGTAATCGTTGCCGGCATGAATCACGGCGATACGCACACCCATGCGCTTCCATTCGAGCAGGTAGCTGGTCGTGGCGCCGGCATCGCTGAGCAGTGCTCTTTCGGCCACCTCCAACTCCAGACGCTGAGGCTCAATCCCGGAGGTGTGTAGAACTTCTTGCAAAGTGCGGGAGAAGCCGTTGTTGATCTGCAGGGTCGAAACCTTGACGGACAAGGTCAGCTGTTGCGACTCCCGATCGCGCCAGGTCGCAGCCGCGTCGCAGGCAATTTTCAGCACGCGCGCACCGAGCACGTCGATCAAGCCGGCGCGTTCGGCGGCCGGAATGAACACCGTCGGAGCCACCGCTTCGCCGCTGGTGAGATACCAGCGCGCCAGCGCCTCCACGCCGCAGCCGCGGCCGCTGTCCAGCTGGAATTGCGGTTGATAATGCACGCCGATGGCATGGCGGCGCAGCGCATCGTCCAGTCCGTCGACCATGGCCGGCCGCATGGCCGGATTGATCTTCGCAGCCACGGCCGGCGCGACAGCAGGGACCGCGCGGCGCGGGGTCTCGGGGCGCGGGGGCTTCCGACGCTGGGGCTCGCGGCGCTCGCTTTGTACATGAATCGCTGCATCCGAGGGTCTGACAAGATCGGGTAAAACCGCGATGGTGTCATCCTCGCCCAGCCGTGCCACCAGGCCGCAGCCGATACCTCCGGCGCGCAGCTCCGTGTCGGCGATGTCCAGCATGACATCCGCCGCGCCGCTGCCCAACGCGTCGGTGAGTACTCGCAAGCCCGGTAGATGCAGCGCCGCGATGGGCAGAGCCGTGTGACTGCCCTGTGCTCGCTCGCAGACGCGGGCGACCAGATCGCTCAAGTGCACGGGCGTCGGATAGCCGTTGGCGTCGAACATCGCCACGCGATGCAGCCGGTGTTCAGTGTGCGTGAAATACCGCGCGTCGAGCACCGTGCCCAGCGAATGGGCACTGGAATCGCGCAAAATCACGCAGGTGTTGATGTTCGCACACGTGATCCAACCAGCGGCGTCGCTCAAAGCCACCGCGTCCCAGCTGGTTTCCAACAGGGAAGGCAGTGTGCCGCGCCATGTCTCGGCGGTGCGGTCGGCGCCACGGTGCGAGGTCAGTTCGTCCGCCATGAGTGCGGCTTCCGCGGCATAGGCCGCCTCGGCATCGCCCTCCGCGTCGTCATCTTCGATGAATGTCATCCCCTTGCTGGTAGTGTCGCCGACACGCACGACGGTGACTTGGGCGGTGCGCGGCGCAAGCAATCTCAGCAGGTCTATTGCAACGCAGCGGCTTACCGCCGGCATGCGGTCCGCGCAAAACACCAAATTCGGTTGCAACTCGTGGGCGATGGTTCGCAGTTGCGCCTCCGAGGCGCACGGCAGACATTCAAAGTCGACGTGATATTTGTCCAGCAGTTGCCGCGCGATGGATGCGCGCGAGTCGTGCTGTTCGACGATCAGGATTTTCACGCGCTACATATAGCCCGGGCCCTCCATCTTAAGCTGTAGGGCAACTGTGACACGCGCGGCCTTCGCTACGCCGATCACGGTTTGGAGGCGGTGGATTCGCCGAGCGCAGCAATGTCGGGGTGGCTCGAGTCTTCCCACCCTCCGCCCAAAGCCTTGTAGAGCTTGACCAAATCGGTGTTTTGCGTCAGTTGCGCCTGGGCCAGTTGCTGCTTCGCCTGGACAGCCTGCAGCTGTACGGTGAGCACCGTGATGTACGTGCTCAGGCCATGATTGTAGGCATTCAAGTCCACGTCCAGCGCGCGCTGATTCGCGTTCACAGCATCCTGAAGTGCGGCCGTGCGCACTGCGTCCTGATGCACGCTGGTCAAACCGTCTTCCACTTCCTGCAGAGCGGTGAGTACCGATTTGCGGTAATTGAGAGCGGCCTCGGCGGCTTGCGCCTTCGACAACTTGACGTTGGCATCGAGCGCGCCGCCGTGAAACAAAGGAATGGATACGGTGGGGCCGAAGGTATAGAACTTGCTGTCCCACTGAAATAAGTAGCCTGGGCTCAAGTTTCGCACCCCAAAAGTGCCCATGAGCGTGATGTCGGGAAAGAATTCTGCAACCGCCACGCCCACCTGCGCGGTCGCCGCATGCAGCGCCGCTTCAGATGCCCTAATGTCCGGGCGGCGTCGCGCCAGTGTGGAAGGCAGGCCGACCGGGATGACGGCGGGAATGGCTGGAAGCGCCCCGTTGTCGCCGAACTCCGCATCCATGGCTTCGGGGTTCTGTCCGGTAAGCACCGCCAGCGCGTGCTTCGAGGTGGCGATCGATTGCTCGTAGGGCGGCAGAGTCGCCTGCAGGTTCGCCAGCTGTGCCTGTGCGGAGGCCACGTCAGCTTCGCCCGCAAGGCCGTGTTGCATGCGATTGAGTGTGAGGTCGGCCACTTCGCGCTGCGCCGCGATTTGATCTTTCGTGATTTGGCGCAGCACCTGACCGGCGCGCAGCTGAAAATAGGTCGACGCTACTTCGGCCTGCAGCGAGATCAACACATCGTTGCGCGACTCTATTGCATTCAGACTTTGGGCTTTCGCGGCCTCCACGGAACGGCGCACCTTGCCGAACAGATCCAGTTCCCACGAAGCATCGAAGCCGGCCTGATAAATATTTACGGGCTTCTCGAATTGCGAGATCAGTGCCGAGGTGGCAGGCGAGGATGTGGTATCGACGTGCTGTGATTTGAGGATTCCGGCAAGGCCCAGCTGTTCGCGGTTGTAGCTGGCGCTGGCGTCCAAGCTGGGCAGCCCCTGTGCACGCGCCGACTGTACTTGAACCCGGGATTCCACGATGCGCAGAAATGCTGCTTGCAGGTCCAAATTGCCGGCGGCGGCTTTTTCCTCCAGCGCATCCAGCTGTGGATCGTGGAACTGCTGCCACCAGAAGGACGCGCCCGGCGCGGCGGCGCCCGGCGCGGCGGTCGTCACTTGAGGGGCCGCGGCCTGTGCGCCGGAATACTGATCGGGCACTGGCTCTTCTGGAACCTTGAAGTTTGGGCCCACTTTGCAAGAGGCCAGCGTGGCGGCGATCGCCGCGGCGATGAATCCGGCGGTCAGCCTGTCAACGATACGCATCAATGTCCTCCAGGTGCGCCGCCGGCCTTCTTCACCGGCGAGAACAGGAAGGTGAAGGGCACGAACAGGAACGCCAGTATGGCGCAGTAAAGAAACACGTCCATGTACGCCAACAGGCCGGCTTGGGCAATCAACGTCTGGTAGGTGCGGCCGAGCGCGGTTTGCGTGACGTCGGCGGCTGCGACGCCGAAGCTTTGGATGCTGTGCGACAGCTGGGCAAGGGTGTTGCGGAACGCCTCGCTCGACTGGCTCAAGTTCGGCTGCAGGTATGCCATGTGGGTCTGGGTGCGCGAGGTGATCAACGCCGTGGCCACCGAGATGCCCACCGACCCCGACACGTTGCGGAACATGGTGAACAGGGCGGCGGCGTCAGCCTGCATGCGCTGGGGAATCGTCTGGTAGGCGAGGATGCTCACCGGGACGAACAGCAGCGCCAGCGGCGCGGCCTGCGCGCCGCGCAGCCACACCAGGTGCCAAAAATCGATGTCGCCGGTGATGTTGCGAGAATACAGCAGACCGCAGCCCATGAAAAAGAACCCCAATCCCAATAGATACCGCGTCTGAACGTGCGGCAAGGTCAGGGTGACGAAGGGAATCAATAAAATGACCATCAGCGCCCCGGGACTCAACACCAGTCCGGCCAACGTCGCGGTGTAGCCCAGGTGTTGCTGCGCCAGCTGAGGTACCAGAATCGCGCTGCCATACAGCACCATGCCAAAGCAGGCGACGCCGCCGCAGCCCAGTGCGAAATTACGGTCCTTGAGCACGCGGATGTCGACCACCGGTTTCGGCGCATACAGCAACCAACCGACGGTGATCGCCAGGCCGGCGGCGGCGAGTATGGCCATCGTACGGATGAAGCTCGAAGCGAACCAATCAGCGTCTTCGCCCCGGTCCAGCATGATCTGAAACGAGGCAAAGGTGAGGGTGATCAAGCTGATGCCGATGTAGTCGATCGACACATTGCTCTGTTTCTTCACCCACGGGGGGTCCTCGACCAAGCTTAAGACCGCGAATGCCGTGAGCAGGCCCACCGGCACATTGATGAAGAACACCCACCGCCAACTGAAGCTGTCGGTGATCCAGCCGCCTATGGTGGGGCCGAGCACCGGGGCCACCACCGTGGCGATGGCGGTGAGGCCGAAGGCACGGCCGCGCTGCGCCGGCGGAAAGGTGTCGAGGATGATGGCTTGCTGATTCGGCTGCAGGCCGCCGCCGAAGAATCCCTGCAATATGCGGAACACGATGAGCTGCGGCAAACTCTCGGAAATGCCGCATAGAAACGAGCAGGCGGTGAAGGCCACGATGCAAATCATGAAGTAGCGCTTGCGCCCCAGCAGTTTACTGAAGAAGGCCGAGATGGGCAGCACGATGCTGTTGGAGACCAGGTACGAGGTCAGCGCCCAGGTGGCCTCGTCGTAGCTGACCGACAGGGTGCCGGCGATGTGCGGCAGCGCCACGTTGACGATGGTGGTGTCGAGCACTTCCATGAAGGCGGCCAGCGTCACGGCGACCGCGATCAGCCATGGATTACCGGACGGCTTCCAGTCAGTCACCGAAGTGCACCACCGGTGAGACCGACAGCCCGATGGGCAGCGGGCGGTTCGGGTCGAGTCCGCGATCGATCACGATCTTGACCGGCACACGTTGCACGATTTTCACGAAGTTGCCGGTGGCATTCTCCGCCGGGAAGGCCGAGAAGCGCGCACCGGTGCCGTATTGGATGCTCTGCACATGTCCTTCGAGCTTGTAGCCCGAATAGGCATCGATTTTCAGGTCGACGTGATCGCCGATGCGCATGCGTCCGATCTGCGATTCCTTGTAATTGGCGGTGATCCATACTTCGGGAGTCACCAGCAGGAACATGACCTGACCGGGGGTGAGGTAGCTGCCCAACTGCACGCTGCGCATGGTAATGAAGCCATCCGAGGGCGCCCGCACTTCGGTGTAGCTCAGATTGAGCAGGGCTTGGTCGAGTTGCGCCTGCGCGGATTGCACCGAGGCCTCTCGCTCCTTGACCGTGCTGATGGCGGACTGCACCTGCTCGGGCACCAGCTTGGCGATCGCCACCTGCGCCTCGGCGCTCTTAAGATTTGCCGTGCTCGAGCGCTGCTGGTTGGTGGAGGAGTCGATGTCTCCCTGGGTGGTGGCGCGTTTGTCGACCTGGTGCTGGCGCTCATAGGCGGCCTGGGCCAGCGCCGCCGCAGCGGTCGCAGCCTGCTGTTGCGCTCGCGCTTGCTCCAGCTGTGCGGGATACTGCACGCGCGCGATCCGCAGCGCGTCTTGCGCGGAACTGAGCTGCGCCTTCGCCAGCGCCAACTGCGCCTCCGCTTGCGCTTGCGCGGTCAGATAGTCGCGTTTGTCGATCTGCAGCAGCAGGTCGCCCTTGGCGACATGCGTGTTGTCGTCGATATACAGCGCCGTGACGTAACCTGACACCTTCGGCACCATCGAGACCGTGTTGCCATCCGTATAGGCATCATCGGTGGATACCTGGTTGCGATCCGCGAACCAGACGACGAATCCGATGATGCCGAGCACCACGATGACGATGGCGATGATGATGAGCGGCTTTTTGCTGCGCGGCTTTTGCTCAGCCTCCTTGCCGTCTTTCTGATCGCCATGCTGAGAATCCTGTGATTCTTTGTGAGAGTCATCTTGATCAGCCATCGCAACCTCTTTCAACGGGACCGGCGCGCAGGGCGCATGACTCGTGTTTTTACCAATGCGGCTTGACCTTGGTCAAGCGATTGGTCTTAAATATTGATTTAAAGCACGCGTTTGAAATAATTGCAAAAATCTGAAGCAAATAAAGCGGCCGAGCGTACGCGTCGACATCTGATTGCGGCGTCGGGCGAAGTTTTCGCCAAGGTCGGATATCAGGCCGCCACCACCCGGCAGATTTGTCTGAAGGCGCGGGCCAATGCCGCCGCGGTGAATTATCACTTCGGCGACAAGCTGGGCTTGTACACCGCCGTGCTGAAATCCTCCATAAAACTGGAGGAGCGGCGCGTCGCGCAGCATGAACTGTTGAGCCTTCCGCCGCAGCAAGCGTTAAGCAAGTTCATCGCCATGATGTTGGAGAGCGTGGCGGGCGTCGGCGCGCAGGATTCGTATACGCGCTTCATGGCGCATGAATTGTCGCAACCGACGCCACGCCTTGCGCTGGTGGTGGAAGGCATCATCCGGCCGCGGGCGTTGCTACTGTGCGAAATCGTTGCGCGCATCACCGGTCAATCCGCCAATTCACGGCAGGTCCGACTTAGCGCGCACAGCATCATCGCCCAAGTGATGCTATATATGCATGCGCGTCCCGTCATGAAGCTGCTCTGGCCGGAATGGCGGATGGACGCGGCGGCGCTCCGCGCGACCGCCGAGCACATCACCGCGTTCTCTCTGGCTGCTCTGGAAGGCTATCGGGAGTGAGCGCGTGATCAAAGACCATGAGTTGCCGAACGAGCCGAAGTGGCGTCGCTGGTCGATTTTTTGGATAGGCGCGATCGCCACCGGAGCCACGGCGGTCGCCTTTGCCAAGGGCAGCGACGCGGCGCTGCAGTTGTTTCATTGGGCCGCTCGTGAGTCGGCCTTGTGGCCTTGGATCGCCCCTCCCTTAGGTCTCGCCCTGGTGGCGTGGCTCACGCAAACGCATTTTCCAGGAACGCGCGGCAGCGGTATTCCGCAGACCATAGCGGCCCTCTCGCTCTCCGATCCCGAGGCCCGCGACAGGCTGCTTTCGATGCGCATCGCGATCGGAAAGCTGGCGTTGACGTTGGTGGCGTTGGGCTGCGGCGCGTCGATTGGCCGGGAGGGCCCCACCGTGCAAATCGGCGCATCCATCATGCATTCCCTGAAGCGTTTCACGCGTTTTTCAGTGGCCGATGTCGATCGGGGACTGATACTGGCGGGCGGCGCCGCGGGGATTGCCGCGGCGTTCAACACGCCGCTTGCCGGTGTGGTGTTTGCGATCGAGGAGTTGTCGCGTTCTTTTGAGGAACGCACGTCCGGCACCATTTACACGGCAGTGATCGTGGCGGGCATCACCTCGGTGGCATTGGTCGGAAACTATACCTATTTCGGTTCGACCCATGCAGAGCTCGTCGGCGCTCGAATGTGGTTGGTGGTGCCGGTGTGCGGGCTGCTGGGCGGGCTGGCCGGAGGAGGCTTTGCACGTTGCCTGTTGGCGCTGCGGCGTACGTTGCCGGGCTGGACCGGCCGATTCAAGAATCAGTCTCCCGTGCGCTTTGCATTCGTGTGCGGAATTCTCGTGGCGCTGATTGGCTATGCGTCATCCGGAGCCACATTCGGCACCGGGTATGCCGAAGCGCGTGCCATCGTGCAACAAGAGGCGATACCTTCGTTGTCTTTCGCCGTATTGAAAGCCCTCGCAACGCTGCTGTCGTACGTCACCGGCATTCCCGGCGGCATCTTTGCTCCTTCGCTGGCGGTCGGCGCGGGTCTTGGGGATATGATCAGCCTGGCGCTGCCGTCCTCGCCCGGCGGCGCCATCGTGCTGCTCACCATGGCTGCGTATTTTGCCGGCGTAGTGCAGGCGCCGCTGACGGCGCTGGTGATCGTGAGCGAAATGACCGGCAACCGGGATCTGACCTTGCCTCTGATGGCAGCCACCCTGATCGGGCGAGGCGCGAGTGCTTTGGTGTGTCGCGAAAGCCTGTACCGGGCGCTTGCGGTGCAGTTTATGCCGGCCGCTTAGAGACATTGCCTTGGCCGCAACCGGGCATTCTTCGGTCGAGGTGCTGTGGGTTTTTCTTCGATTGGGTCTCATGTCGTTTGGCGGGCCGATCGCCCACCTCGGCTATTTCAGAGACGAGTTCGTCTCACGCCGCCGTTGGTTAGACGATCGCACGTACACCGACATCGTGGCGCTGTGTCAGTTCCTCCCGGGACCAGCCAGCAGTCAAGTCGGATTCTCCATCGGACTGATGCGAGCCGGTTACCTCGGTGGGCTGGCTGCATGGACCGGCTTCACCTTGCCATCCGCGGTCGCCATGGTGCTGTTCGCCTACGGCGCACACTTGCTGGCGGGAGCGGTAACGGCGGGAGTGCTGCACGGACTCGAACTCGTCGCAGTTGCCATCATTGCGCAGGCGGTGTTCGGCATGGCAAGGACGCTGTGTCCGGATTGGCAGCGCGCCGCGATTGCATCGCTGGCGGCGCTCTTGATGCTGTGGGTTGGTTCAGCGTTCGCCCAGGTGGGCGTCATTGTCTTCGGAGGCACTGCCGGATTCCTGCTGTGCCGATCCGGCGCGCCTCAGCCGGCCACGCCTCAGCCGGCCACGGGGATGCGCGTGCAGGTTTCACGGCGAATCGGCATTGTGTCGCTGGTGGCGTTCGTGGTCTTGCTCGTCGGTTTGCCGGTGCTGCGCGCTCTCGGCGCTGTGCAGGCGGTGACATTGTTCGGAGCTTTTTACCGGTCGGGCGCCTTGGTGTTCGGTGGCGGTCATGTCGTGCTGCCCTTGCTCCGGGACGCTTTCGTGGGGCCCGGCTGGGTCGGCGATGACGCGTTTCTCGCAGGTTACGGCGCCGCGCAAGCGCTGCCCGGTCCGCTGTTTACTTTTGCCGCCTATCTCGGCGTGATCGTGGCGCCTTCGCATGGGGTGTCTGGTGCGCTGCTCGGGATCGTCGGCATCTTTCTGCCCGGGATGTTGGTGCTCACAGGCACGCTGCCTTTCTGGGACACGCTGCGCGCGCGTTCCTCGGCACAGGCAGCCATGCGCGGCGTCAACGCGGCGGTGGTGGGGCTGCTTGCGGCCGCACTTTACAGCCCCGTGGGCACCCATGCGATCAACTCCAAGACCGACTTCGCCGCGGCGCTGAGCGGCTTCCTGCTGTTGACCGTGTGGCATCTCCGGCCGCTGCTGCTGGTGCTGCTCGGAGCACTGACGGGTATAATACTCTGTATCGCAAAGTAATGTCTTTTTCTAAGCTGACCCATTGAAGGCGGACATCGACTCGATGAACTGCCGGCGTGCTGCGGGCGCATCAATTTCCGCCGCCAGCATAGCGATCAGCTGGTCGCGGTCGCTGCAGGATGCGGCTGCACGATTCACGAGATAGGCCGCAAAGGGTCCTATATGTTCCGCCAGGCTGCGTCGCAGGCGTTCGATGGCCTCGCGGGAGAGGATGAGGCGGCGCGCCGTCCTTTCGCCGGGCGACGTTGACTCGAGAATGCTTCGCACCTTTTCGCACAGCTTGTCGTAGTGTGGTGCCAGCGGCGCGGGGAAGGCGTCCAGCCAATGCTGCGCGCTCAAGAAATATTCCAGGCTCTTGGTGGGCAACACTGCTTCCACGCGGAACGGCAACACAGGCAGCCGCCGGTGCACCGCGCGCTCGACCTCGCGACAAACCTGCGGCGAATCGTTGCTCACGGCGGAGAACACCAATACCATCAACCGAGATGCGGCGATCGCATCGACGATGGCGGCGGCCCAATCGGCCGACGGCAGCACGTCGCGCGGCGCGACCCACACCAAGAATCCGCAGTGCTCCAGCCGTGCCACGATTTCAAAGGCGTAATCCCGATCGGCTTGCGCATAGCTGACAAACACATCCGGCCGCGGCGAGGTCAAGACTGGAGCCGTTTCATGGTCTTCTCCAGGCTGATGCGCAAGCGCTCGAACGCGCGTGCGAGCGCTGTGATTTCCTGCGCGCCCCGCTTCTCAAAGCTCTCCTGAGTCGGCTCGCCGCGGCTCAAGGCATCCGCGATGCGCGTCATATGCCGAAGCGGTTGCAACACCAGCGCATACAGCAGGCCGTTCGCGATGGCCAGCAGCAGCATGAATCCCGCGGCGATGGCCTCGATCATGCCGTGCAAGGTAGCCTGTAAATTGTTGGTGGCTGACTTCAAAGGCACCGACACCACCTGCGCGCCGACGATTTCGTTGGGCTGCCAGCCAAAACCGTTGTTGGCTCCGTAACGGGCGACCAGCGTGGCGGGTGCGGCTTGCGCGGTGCTGTGACAGACCAGGCATTGCGGCTCGACTCGAATCGGCCGTGCCATGTACACGGTGTCGCCCATGGGCGTGGCGCGTTCGCCGACGATTTCATGCACCTGGGCGTCATTGCGGAATTGCTGGATGAGGTCCGCCTCCCAATCCATCGCCCGGTCGCGCAGGTTGGTGGGGTTCAGCGTTGCTTCTTTGTACGAATACTCGGGATGCCGTGCATGGATTTTGAGAAAATTCTGCGTAGCTGCATAGAAGGGCACGGACTGGGGCGGAAAATCCGACTTCATGGCCGCATCGAGCAGCGGCAGGATTTCCTCGGAGGTGTACTCTCGGGTGGCCACCGCGCTGTCCAACATCAGGCTGGCTTGCTGGCTCAACTCGAGACGCGCCCCCGCATCGAGCAGTCGGGAACACGCGTAACCAAGAGCCGCTGCGCTCAGGACGAAAGCGCTGCCGAGCACCAGGTTGAATCGCAGGAGTAATTTCATGCCCCGTGCAAGTGTAACCTGCGGCGGCGAACGAACGCCATTGCGACGCAGCAAATCGTTGACGCGCCGCAACAGAGCGGGGGTGCGAACTGCTCCCTGATGCAATTCCTCGCCGCTGTTGATAGTCCGGTAGGACAAATCAAACGGGCGTGAGCCATGGGATTGCCTTGATGACCCCAGCGTCACGCGCATTGGGACGACGTCTTCGCGGCGGCTATTTGGCGGTGTTGGTCATCGTGGCGGGCGGCTTCGTGCTGGCCGGCTCGCAGATCACCCGCGTCTTGGCCACCAGCGCACAGCATCAACGCATGATCGGCATCGCCAGCCGCCAGAGCGCCATCAGCCTGCGGGCTGCGGATTATTCGGACAATCTCTATTATCGGCCGAGCCCGCGAAGTCGCGAAGTTTTCGAGAAGGCCATTGCCGAATGGTCCGCGGACGAGGAAACGTTGGAGAGATTCCTCGATACGCTGTGCGGCACCGGCGATCCCCTGTGCGACCGCTTCCGGGAGTTGAAGTCCTTGCACTTCAAGATGGACCGCTGGCTGACGACCTCGGCGGAATGGCGCACTGCCGCCGAGCGCGATGTCAATGGACGTGCGCGCGACGCAGCCCTGGACGAATACAGCGATGCCATGGACGTGTGGACCGGCCAATTGGCGGATCGGTTGTTGCGGGCTTCCGTCGACCAACAGCGTACTCTGTATGTTTGGTCTTTGTTGCTGTCGGTGTGCGCGTGTTTCGTGGTCGTCCTGATCCTCGAGCCGCGAATCCGTCAACTGCAAGCGGAGCGCTCCATCATCGATCGTTGGACCACCGAGCGCGAGAAGCTGGCGACCGTCGCCGAGCGCACGCATCACTCGGTGTTTCTATTGGATCCCGATGGACGCATCGAATGGGCCAACGAAGCCTTTCTGCGCATGACCCAGTGCAGGTTGGGTCAGGCGGTGGGCGCGCCCATTCTCGATCTGCTGCCGGACCCCGTCATCACGGCGGAAACGCGCGCGCAAATGCCGGCGAGCATCGCTGCCGGCGAGGCGTTTCAATTCGATTTGATGTACCGACGGCCCAATGGCGAAGTTTGCTGGGGCGCCATCGATTGCCGCCCCATTCTCGTCGACGGCCGACTGTCCTCGTATTTCGCCATCGAGTCGGACATCACGGAACGCAAGCAGAGCGAAGCGGTCATCGTGCAGCAGCGCGCCATGCTGGCGGCAATCGCCGATCTGGCAGGAGTCGGCGGCTGGCAGCTGGACTTCGCCACCGAGACGACCACCTGGTCGGAGACCCTGTTCAGCATTCACGAGATGCCCGTGGGTCCGGTACCGCCTTTACAGGAACTGCTCGACTGCTTCCCCGGCCAGGCGCGCGACACGGTTGCGAATGCGATCACGGTGGCGCGAGCCGCGGGCAGTCGCAGCGATTTCGAAGTCCCATTCGTGACCGCGACCGGCAAGCATCGCTGGATGCGGGCCACCATCTATGCGCAACACATCAACGGTCGGCGTGTCGGCGTGATCGGCGCGGTCCAGGACATCACCGATGCACGTCAGGCGGCTGAACAGTTGCGCGATGCCAAGAATGCCGCGGATGCCGCCAGCACCGCCAAAGGCCTGTTTCTGGCCAATATGAGCCACGAGATTCGCACCCCCTTGAATGGTGTCATCGGTATGACGGCCTTGCTGCTCGAAACGCCGTTGAACGAGCAGCAGCGCGAATATGCCGCCATCGCGCGCGCCAGCGGCCAGACGCTGCTGGCGCTCATCAATGACATCTTGGACATATCCAAAATTGAAGCCGGCCAGTTGGAGCTGGAAAACATCGAATTCGATCTGGCGACCCTCATCGATGAAACACTGGATGCAGTTGCATTGAAAGCCAGCGAAAAGGGCTTGGAGCTGCTGGCGGACGTCGAGCCAGGTGTGCCCAGGAATCTTCGCGGCGATCCGACCCGCTTGCGTCAAGTGCTGCTCAATCTCGTGAGCAACGCCATCAAGTTCACCGCTCGTGGCGAGGTGATCCTGGAAGTGCGGCGCGCCCCCGGCAGCGGAGCGCAGGTGGGAATATCGTTTGGCATCATCGACACCGGTAAGGGCATACCCGCCGACGCCCTCAAAAAGCTGTTCGCGCCCTTTACGCAAGTGGATGCCTCCACGACGCGCCGTCATGGTGGCACCGGCTTGGGCCTGTCGATCTGCAGGCGACTGGTGGAGGCCATGGGCGGAAAGATCAGCGTTACCAGCGTGGTGGGCAGCGGATCAGCTTTTCGTTTCAATCTCCAGTTCGACTCGAGTCATAGCGCGGCGCCACAACAGGCGCCCGCCTTGGCGGGATCGCGTGCACTGGTGATTGTCGAGCACCCCACGCAGCTGCGTATTCTGAGTACGCATCTCATCAGCTGGCGTCTGAACGTGTCCACCGCGACCTCTTCGCTCGATGGCTTGAGCTGTTGGAAAGAGATGTGCGCCGGCGGCAGAACCCCAGATTGGGTGCTCATCGATCGCAATCTGCCGTATCAAGACGGGCTGTGGCTCAGCAACGCGATACGAGAGTTGGACCCGTTGAAGCAAAGCCGGTTGATTTTGCTTTCGGCATTGAACCAAGGCGTCGGCCCCGAGCAGCGCGCCTTCTTCGAGCAGGTCATCACCAAGCCGGTGAAGTTGCAGGGTCTGCAGGCACTGCTCACGAGCCCCGAGCCTGCCGGCGCGTTGCCCGCTGTTACCGCGCCTGCGGTCTTGGCGTCGGCTGGCGCGGGCGAAGCATTCAAGGGACGACGCGTGCTGTTGGTGGATGACAATGCAGTGAATCGTAAGGTCGGCGAGCGGCTGCTACAGCGGATGGGCGCTACCGTGATCCTGGCGGCCAACGGCCTCGAAGCTCTGTCGCGCTTGCGATCGACCACGTTCGACGCGGTGCTGATGGACTGTCAGATGCCGGAGATGGACGGGTACGATGCGACCCGGCATATAAGACGCTCCCAGGGCATATTGAATCCGAATATTCCCGTGATCGCACTCACCGCCAATGCCTTGAGCGGCGATCGCGAGCTCTGCATCGCTGCGGGCATGAACGATTATCTGACCAAGCCGATCGATCCGCAGCAGCTGGCCGACGCCTTGCACGCCGCATTGACTGCAACCCGTGAGCCGCGAATCGCAGCGCGCATGCCTTGAGTTCACGCAGAGCGCGTAGCGCGCCACGCAGCCAGGGCGCGCCAAGTACCGCCAGTATGGGATAATGATATCCAGATCAACTGTAAAGGGAATCTCCATGCCAATCACGCTCAAGAGTCATTGCTGGGTCGCTGTATTCGGCACGGCCGCGATCGCTCTGACGTCCGCCGCGTTCGCCGAGGATGGCTTTGGTCCGATACCGGTCCCGGCCGCCGCTCAGCCGTTCAAACTCGGATCCTTGCAACTGATTGCGCTGCGCGACGCGCAGTACGTCGTGCACAACGATGGCAAGACCTTCGGTTCTGACTCGGATGTTGCGACTGTCAGCGAACTTCTGAAGGCCAGCAAACTTCCTGATGACCGACTCACGCTCAGTGTCGATGCACTGCTGGTACGTGCCGGCAAGCGCATCGTTTTGATCGACTCGGGGCTGGGTCCGACGGTGCACGGCAGTTTGATGGCGAGTCTCGGTGAAGCCGGCGTGGCTCCCGACGAGGTGACGGACGTTCTGATCACGCATTCACATTTTGACCATGTGGGCGGACTGGCAGGCGCGGACGGCAACTTGGCGTTTCCAAAAGCCGTCATTCGGATGTCGGTGGCCGAGTGGGCATGGATGAAGAGCCAGCCAAATGCAGCGCCTTTGGTGAAGACCATTGACGGTCATGTACAAACCTTCACACCGGGAGCGGCGATCGCCCCGGGCATTACGTCGGTCGCACTGAATGGCCACACCCCGGGTCACGTGGGCTACGAAATCACCTCCGGCAGGCACAGGCTGCTCGACATCGGCGATCTCGCGCACAGCTCGGTCATCTCCCTGAAAAAGCCGCAGTGGACCGTGCAGTTCGATAACGACAAGCCCACCGCCATGGCGACTCGCAAGAGCACGTTCGCTCGGCTCGCCAAATCACATGAGTGGGTGTTCGCGCCGCACTTCCCGTATCCCGGACTCGGCCATATCGTGGCCGAGGGCGATGCCTTTACCTGGGTGCCAGAGGTTCCCTAGACGGGCGCGTCAGTCGAACACCACGCGCGGGAAATAGAATGAAACCGTCCAGTTGGGCAGATCGACGATTTCACTGATGCGCAGATCGCCGCACACGCTGCACAACATATAAGCGTCGATGGCGGCCAAGCCGTGTTGACGAGTGAGCACCTCGACCATCGAGCGCACGGCAGCACGTGCTGCCTCCATCAGATCAGGACCGATGCCGGTGGCCACTTCATAGCCCTTGACATCCAAGTGACGGGTGACCGGGCCCGGCGTTCGGAAGCGCGGAAAGCTCAGCGGCGTTTGTTTCAGCAGCTCGAATTTCAAGGCGACGCGCATCGGACTCTCGATCGCCGTGCCGCACACCTCCCCGTCGCCTTGCGCCGCATGCGTATCACCGACCGAGAACAGGGCTCCCGCGACTTCGACAGGCAGAAACAGCTCAGTGCCTTGGGCGATGTCCCGCACATCCATGTTGCCGCCCACGCGGCGCGGCGGCACGATGCTGTGCAGCCCGGCTTGGGCGGGTGCCACGCCGATGGTGCCGGTGAAGGGCTTCAAAGGCACTTGCGCGTGCTGGCCGAACAGTGCGGGTGCCCGCGACGCGGCGTCGTAGCGCCATAGATTCAACGCAGGTTCTTTGAATTCATCCGCTAGCAAGCCGAACCCCGGAATGTTCGCGGTCCATCCCCAGCCGGATGGCGCGAACGACAGCAGGGTGACTTTCAAGATATCCCCGGGTAGAGCACCGTCTATGAACACGGGTCCCGTGACTGGATTGATTTTCGTAAAATCCATGCGGGTGACATCCTCCACCACGGACTGTTCGCTGAGCTGACCGCCCGAGGCGTCAGCCACTTCGAACTCCAGCGATTCGCCCGGTGCAATCCGTACCGCAGGCGTGAAGCTGTTGTCCCAGCCAAGATGCTGGTGGTGAATGCTGTGTCGGTGTGGGTGAGTCATGGCTCGGCTCCTGATGCGACATTGTACGGAAACCGTTCAAACGTGCACGCCCGAGATCTTCGAGTACACTAAAAGCTGGGAAGACCGAAGGAGTTCGTGTGTCGTCAGAAGAGGCGTCCCTGCAGGGACTTGGCTACAAACAGCAGTTGCGACGCGCACTGACCACCCAGGATCTGGTGATCTACGGCATGATCTTCATGGTGCCGATCGCACCCATGTCGGTATATGG
>Ga0116227_10008409_pt1 | contig 19472 bp, 10 predicted proteins | sample S1TSphgellanicum_FD_89693 | JGI IMG/M metagenome (GOLD analysis project Ga0116227, IMG submission 89693) | Host-associated microbial communities from peat moss isolated from Minnesota, USA - S1T2_Fb - Sphagnum magellanicum MG | ecosystem: Host-associated > Plants > Peat moss > Unclassified... | reverse complement strand
ATAAAAAAAAAAAAAAAAAAAAAAAACAGTGCTTGTCCTCCCCTTTCTTTTTTTTTTTTACCACCCCACAAAAAAACCAACAACTTCCCAACTCCAACAAAAAAAAAAAAAAGGCAACGACACTGTCCTTCTTCTTCTTCTTGTTGCAACAAAACAAATAAAAGAAGGGGACGGCAACTGTTGCCGTCCCCTTCTGCCTTCCAAAAAAAACCAGAGAAGAAGGCGCAAAGCTGCTGTCGCCTTCTTCTTCTTCTTGCTGCAATAAAACAAAAACAAAAAAAAGGGACGGCAGCTGCCGTCCCCTTCTGCCTTCCAAAAAAACCCAGAGAAGAAGGCGACGGCAACAATGCTGTCGTCGCCTTCTTCTTCTTCGAACTGCAACCAAAAAAAAAAAAAGGGGGACGGCAGTTGCTGTGTTGCCGTCCCCTTCTGCCTTCCAAAAAAACCCAAAGAAGAAGGCGATGGTAACAATGTTGCCATCGCCTTCTTCTTCTTCTTGCTGCAACAACACAAAAACAAAAAAGAAGGGGATGGTAGTTGCCATCCCCTTCTGCCTTCCAAAAAAACCCAGAGAAGAAAGCGACGGCAACAGTGCTGCCGTCACCTTCTTCTTCTTCTTGTTTTTGGTGCAACAAAAAAAAAAAAAAAGGGGGACAGCAGTTGCCGTCCCCTTCTACCTTCCAAAAAACCCAAAGAAGAAGGCGACGGCAACAATGCTATCGTCGCCTTCTTCTTCTTGCTGCAACAACACAAAAACAAAAAAGAAGGGGACGGCAGTTGCCGTCCCCTTCCTGCCTTCCAAAAAAACCCAAAAAGAAGGTGACGGCAGCACTGCTGTCGTCACCTTCTTCTTCTTCTTCTTCTTCTTGCTGCAACAAAAAAAAAAAACAAGGGGACGGCAGTTGTCGTCCCCTTTTGCCTTCCAAAAAAACCTAAAGAAGAAGGCGACAACAGCAATGGTGTCGTCGCCTTCTTCTTCTTCTTGCTGCAACAAAACAAAAACAAAAACGAAAAAGAAGGGGACGGCAGCTGCCGTCCCCTTCTGCCTTCCAAAAAAACCCAAAGAAGAAGGCGACGACAGCAATGCTGCCGTCGCCTTCTTGTTCTTCTTGCTACAACCAAAAAAAAACCAAAAACAAGGGGACGGCAGTTGCCGTCCTCTTCTTTGTCTTCCTTTTGCAATAAAACAAAAATGAAAAAGAAGGGGACGGCAGCTACCGTCCCCTTTTGGCTAAACCTTAAACCCAGAGAAGAAGGGGAAAACAAAACAAAAAGAAGGGGATGGCTTCTGCGATGCAAAATAAAAAAGAAGAAGGGAAGAAAGCTTAACTTGAAGCTTAGAAATGGAAGTTCTAGTTCTGGCGCTCCCGCTCCAGCTCTGGTGCTTCGGCTCCAGATCCGATGCTCGTGCTCCCGCTCCGGTTGGAGTGCTCCTACTCCGATTGTGGTGCTCCCGCTCCGGCTTTGGCGATGGCGATTGGAGGTAGGAGGGGGGAGGTAGGTAGGTAGGGGAGAAATGTTTTGGGGCAGAGTAGAGGCGGGAGAAAAAATATATATTTGGGCAGTCCGGATGTGGTTTTGGTTCATCCCCAAAACGGGTTGAACGGCCTCATCCTCAACTGGTGCATTGGTGGCTACTGGTTCACTCTAGCCGGGAAGAACCCTGCCCTCTGTGATGGGATCTTAGAGCATCTTCAACGGTGTTTGGTGTGTGACTCCAGACAGTAAAATTTATTGCCAAAGGGTCAAAATGTGCCAGTTTAACTCAAGAAATTGGTTTTTCCACACCAAACTTGTCCACCTTGCTGTGGCTAGTACAACGCGCAACAGAGTTGTGCAACTCCAAAAACGAGTGTAATAAATTGGACCTGACTGAGGCTCAGTATTTCTAATTGGTCGATTATAATGATTGGTCCAGGTGGGTTGCTATTTGTAGTCCCACAAGTACATGTAGTTTCAGTTTTATTAGTGGGGTTGCCCCAAAAAAATAGCTAAACTTAGATATTTAATTTTACTATCCAGAGTTCCATACTGAGCACCATCGGAGATGCACTTATTAAAATAGGGGTACCTCCCTTTACAGTAAAAAAATGGAGAAGTGCTTTACAAAAATTAAAAGCTCGTTCCTCCCACTGGGCGGGTGTCTCATTATCCAAAATGCAGGGTCTATGATTGTTCTTTTTCTCCCATTATGCCCGGCCGGCGGGTATCAGGGGTTTCATATTCTTGTTGGGCGGGGTGACCGTGAAAGGGGGGGGGAGGGGTAATGGGCTTTATTTATTTATTTATTTTTCTTGTTATGGGGTGGGCCAACAATAGAAGGGGAGAGGTCATTTTCTTTGTTGTTTTTTTTGTTCGTGTAGGGTGATGACACAATGAAGGGGCAGACCACACATGCCACAAACACATTGAAAAACCCCTAGTTGATAATATGGTTTTTTTTTCCAAAGTTTTAAAATTATTTTGAAAATTTGGCCTCTAGAAGCTATCTACATGTGTAGATTCCGCCAACTTAAAAAATTAAAAAATTAAAAAAATTGATGCAACTTTGATCAAAATGGCCAAAATGTCATTAACACATTAAAAACCCCCAATCTAATCATATGGCCAATATTTCTTATAAAGAATTCTTTGAAATGTTGGCCTCTATTGCCTACTTACATTGATTACCCCTCCAACTCGAGTTTTAAAAAAAATTTAAAAACCCAAAATTGATGCAACTTTTTTAAAAATGGGGTCAAAATGTCACAAACACATCGAAATACCCCAATCTGATCATATGGCCACAAAGTTTTCTAATATTTTGAGAATGTTTCGAAATTTTAACCCCTAGTAACTATCTACATTTGAAAATCCTTCCAACTGGATTTCTTGAGGAGAGAAAAACGAAAATTTGATGCAACTCTAAAAAAATGGGGTCAAAATGTTGCAAACACATCAAAATACCCTACTCTAATCACATGACCATGTAATTTTGTTGAGAATGCTTTGAAATTCTGGCCCTTATTAACTACCTACATTTGAAAATCCCTCAAACTAGAGTTTTTGAAAAAAATTAAAAAAACCCAAAATTGATGCAACTCTGAAAAAAGGGGTCAAAATGCCACAAACAAATTGAAATGCCCCAATTTAATCACATGGCCATAATTCTTCTGACTTTTTCAAGAATTCTTTAAAATTTTGGCCCAAGTAGCTACCGAAATTTGAAAATCTCTCCAACTAGATTTAGTTTTGAAAAAAATAACCCAAAACTGATGCAACTCTGGAACAAGGGCCAAAACATTGTGCACACATCAAAATACCCCAATCTAATCACATGGCCATAATTTCTTCTAATTTTTCAAGAATTTTTTGAAATTTTGGCCCCTAGTAGCTACTACATTTGAAAAACATCTCTGATTGGATTTTTTGGAAAAAAAACCCAAAACTGATGCAACTCTTTAAAAAAAGGGCCAAAATGCCACAAACGCATTGGAATACCTCAATTTGACAAGATGATAACATGGTCATAAGGTTTTTTGATTTTCTGAAAATGATTTGAAATTTTGACCCCTAGTAGCTACCTACATTTGAAAACTTTTCCAATTGGCTTTTCTGAGAAAAAACCAAAAACTGATGTAACTTTTAAAAACATGGGCAAAATGCTATAAACAAATGCAACTAAACATCACTAGCTTCAAGAGTTGAACCTTAGAGACCCACCAATAATGGTGTTGGTCCCGCCCCAAACTAAACTAACATATAATGCATGTAGATTTGCTATGTGATTCCACAAAGTAGGCACCAAAACAAACCATAATATCATCACAAGTTAGACAATACCAACTCAGACAATACCAACTCACCTCTTTTATACATACCACACACAACCTTCTTTTTCTTGATGTTCTTATCCATTGCATAGAATAATGAAATCCTCTAGGATTGGGTATAGAAGCCCTTGCCATTGTTGTTTTGCTTTTGGAGTAGAACATGCACCTTTTTTATGAGAGTCCTAACCAAAACCACATTGAATTTCAAATGCGACATTGTTTCCACCAACTTGTTTGGTTGGGTCATATGCACCTTGTACATAATATACGAATTCAAATTGGTGGTATCAATGGTATGGAACAATAATGTCACCATTTGTGATCTTGTTTTTGCAAAATATAATGTCCACAAAGTTGATCCTACACATCAATTTCGTGCACGTGCTATTGGTAATGCACTAACATTGGGCTAATAAGGATCTCTAATGGACCAATTGGATGCCCCTAATGGCAAATGTGGCACCAATAGGAAGAAAATGGAAATGATTTTGTTATCAAACCAAGAAATTGTAGCAAGCTTACTTTAAACATTAAACATGCATGTGGTACCAAAGTCGTTCTCTTGATCTTCTCTTTGGATCAATGGTTAAAGCATTAAGCAACCCTTTCCAATCAATCCTACAAATCCATGTGGCATGCACCTTGACCTTCAAAAGCTCTTAGAACAATGTAGGGTAAGAGAAAAAAATATCACATGTGACAATGTGATCCTTGTTTTTATACCTAGTTGCATGTCCAACATCCTCATGACATGCATCACAATAGACTTCCATTTTCTACACAAACTTGGATTTGACATTAACCAAACACCAAATTGTCATTACATAACAACCCTAAATTTGAAATTTGAAAACTATAAATGAAATGCCATCTTCATTTACATATATGACCACAATTTATGCACACACAAAAAGACCCTTGTGGACCAAACAAATAAACTAAAAAATGTCAATACATCCTTCACATGGGTCATAAAACTCTACAATCATTATTTCCCAAAACGTAGTTAGGTTTGCAACTTCAAATGAATCTTCCAGGCATAGTGTGGGCAATTCATCATTGGGTGTAATCACACATTTCCCTCTCAAGCCTAAATAAAAACCAATGCATGAACATTTCACACTCTCACTCTACAACATGTGTGGTTTACGTTGAAATGCATCATTGTTGTTCCAAAATCCATTAAATCCAAGTTGCTTAGTAGGGTCTATGTTTTTAATTAATTTCACCTATAGTAAAAGTGGTTAACACATTGTCCAATTTGGATTTTGGTGCAATGGAATCATCAATGTAGATTGGGTTTATTCAACAATTAGTGCAAAAGGTTTTTAGATTAATTATTACCAACCCTTTTTGGGAAAGGACCATAATGATTTGAATTCTTTACAATGAAATCCCATTTGAAAGCTTCTTAGAAATGCCACATATCACCAAAAAATTTAGATGGTGAACTTGTGCATTGTGGCTACAAATGCAAATTTGGAAATAATTAGCCAAACAAAATTAGAAACAATTTAGTGCAAGTTTGGAAAGCAAGGGGTCATTGACATAACTTGAAATGTTAACCTTAAATTCCACTTGCAAAATCGGGTGAACCCTTCAAATTTAGTCAAATCACAAATTTGAAATTCCACAAAAGAAACTTTCTTCAAGAGAACATATTCACAATCAAGGTACGAAAAATGATGGTCTAACAAAAAAAAGACTTCAAATGACTATTTTGAAGTCTTACTTTTACTATTTCATGATTATAGTGGATCGGTATATGACTATAACTATAATATATTGGAGATAATATAGATGTCCTTTTGAATCCTTGTCTTAACTATAATTTTCATTTTAGAGGAATCAAAAAGAATGTATTAAACAATGCAATTGACTTCAATTTTCTTTCATGGATAAGTAATGCATACATCTGTGTTTAGCAATTCATATAATGCATTTGATTAAATAATGTATGATATAAAAAATTTGAAGGTTATAAAATCCATTTTGAAACAACAAGGAAAATGATTTTATTTTTTCTATTAGGTTGATTTTTTGTATTCACTAGGCTTAGAATTTGTGGCCCCAAGTGTTAGCAAGCAGGAAATTTTCATGCAAGAAAACATGTTAAGTTGCATATAAAAACTTATGTATTCATCTTCTGCATTTATGATTTTTTACCAAAATGTTTATGCACAATTATACACGCATGTGAAAAATCACCATCAGTATGAAAATGATCATAATTTCAATTATCCAATATCTCTCACTTAAATTTATTTTATTTATATTCTATATTTGGAAGATAGTAAAAACAAAGTCTTTGAGTCTCATGGCCAAAAAAGGGTACCCTGATTATGAATATGCCTAAAAAATTTAAACACATATCCATTATAGGTCTAAAATACTTAGTCTAAAGATATGAACATTGCATCCAAAGGGGAAAATGGTTAATATTCAAAAGTCCAATAAACTATTTGTCCTTATATTCTCAATAAACAAATTGACCAAAATTGAATTTAAAATTGAACAACTGTAATATTGTCTAGTCTACCATGGTCTAATTTTTTTCCTTAATTAATAATGCACCAAAATAGGGAAAAACAAAAAGTGTGAAGATGAGGCTTAATAAAAAGTCATGTGATCTAAACTAAAAAACAAGATTTACTAATTTAATTATTTTTATTTTGAATTTCATTGATTCAATGTAGATTTTTCCCAACAATCAACCATCTAAAAAATCTTGCACCATTTCTCAAACATTTTCAACAACACAATTGGGCTATTTGATCCATTTAGGGATTTTTCTTTGTTTTGACAATGCATGTTAGAATTTTTTAAAGCTTTTGTAGAGGTGCATGTCTAGATATTTTGAATATTTCATTTGCTATATTTTTGAAGTATAAATTATTGATTAAGAAATTATTTTTAAATTGGTATTTATATTAATTAAGTGGTTGACTACCAAAACATAATGGGGATTTAATGATATTACAACAATTAAAAAATGTGGTAATTAAAATATAAGTCAAGTTCTAAGGTCTTTGAAGTAGAAGTTCCAAGTTTCCTTGACATCATTAAAACCTAATCAAGGAATCAACTTATTTTCAAAACTGAACTAAAACTTGAATCACGATTGCTATCTTATTTTCAAAAGGGTCAACTTCTTTAAAAATATAACGACAATTTTATTTTAAAATTCTGAAATTGGGTCTTGCATTTTAAATAAATTATTACATTTGTTGGTTGTACATAATTAATATTACATAATTTTAAGTCTTTAATTGTGTGCACTTTAATTGAATTATGTCTAATTAATGAAGATGGAATCCAACCTTATTTTTAAATGGATCAAATTTTAATTCTTTACAAATTGACCAAAATCAAAAAAATTTAAATCCAAAAAAGTTGGTCACATAATGAAATTGAAAGTTCCATCGAACAATAAAAAAACAAGACTAAAGGTTCTTTTTGAAATTATCAACCAAACATTGGTACGAACATTATATTAATATTTATATACCAATGTTATGTTATTTTCACACTTGGTGTTAGGACCTTTAATGGTAAAGGTCCTAACTATTGTTGGCTAGTTATAAAACATTTCCTAGTTATCAATATGTATAATAGTTGGATATTCATAAATGCATATGTGGATTTTGTGTCAATTTTTATAATTGGCCTTATCCACAACCAACAAGTGTGTACTAGGTTTATATCCTTATCCTACTAATATCTGGATGGGACATTAACACATTATATCCTTATCATAATCATTATGGTGATAATTGAATGGTGAGAATTATGGATGTTAGAATTGATACATGCACATCCGGTGATGGATGTTATGGTTATGGATGCTCACAATTATGATTATAATACTCATATCTGGTTGGGATAAATACCATCCTTTTAGGTTTAGGGTTTAAGTTGAATGATGCAATGACACAACAATGCAACAATCAATATTCAAGGATCAAGGTTCAACATTAAGGACTTCAAGGACAACAACAGTGATTGGTGTAGGCATAGATTTTACTCAAAATTGATTTCTTCCTACTAATAAAATAATACAAATTATACTTTCAATAGTACTTACAACACATACAATTTGTGGTTTTACTCATTTAAATTCCTATATAGACTATATTCACACATTTTTCTTATTATAATTACTATTTCCTTATTTCTTAAATTTTGTATTATCCTTAAAAATCAAAATCTATGATAAAGGTTTCATGATTCATTTTAAATACATAATAATTCCAGAATAGACTCACTATTTTTTCATCAATATTATAATGTTATCTTTACACAAACTTGAACATATCAAACATATGTAGTATAAAGTGTAAAAATCCAAAATGAAAAATAGAAAACTTTGTGGTTCACAACCCAATAGAATTCTAAACTACATACTATGTTTTTGTTTTATTCTTCAACAACTTTTTAAGTCATTATGTTTGTAAAACAAAACAATCTTTCAACCTCCATCAAATTCCAAAACTACATCCTATGTCCTCTCCCTCCAAAAGTAATTTGAAAATCAAACTAATTAAATGTTTTAATCCTATCCAACTAATCAACCATCTTTATCCTACCTTGTTGAATCTCTACCATTCACCTTGTAACAATGATGTCATTGTCAAAGTTTCTTTAGTGGCATGAGAGCGTTGAGTGCAAAATGTAAAGAATGAACATTAATGTGTGTGTTTCTATAATCCAACTTGAACAATCCAATGTGTATTTGTTTTCTTTGAGAGACTATGAGGTTTTACTTTGAATCATTGATGAAGAACAAGGCTTTCTAGAGCTTCTAAAAACATCAAGTGATGAAGAGTTTTAAGCATTCTTGTTTTTGCAATCCAACTTGAGCAATTTAGTGTGCATTGTGTACTTGTTACATGATTTGAGAAATTGAAAGTTTTGCTTTGCATTGTTGGCAAAAAACATTGCTTTCATGAGCTTCTAAAAATTTCAAGTGATGAAAAGTTTCAAGCATTAGCATTTCAAGTGATTTCTACGAGCTTTCCTATGTTTGGCACCAATGTCAATTTGTTGATCTTCGTTTTGCTTTTCAATCGCTTAATTAGCTGCAATTAAATCTCATTTTGGTTTTCCTTTTTCTTGTGTTTGTGATCTAGTCATTTGTAGGTTTCTCAAAAGCACTAAGCCTCTAGTGCTTGCTTTATTTCTTCCCATGTTTGTCCTTTTGTTGTTTGTAGGTCTTTCAAGAGCGCTAAACCTGCAATGCTTGTTTTTCTTTCTTCCTATGTTTACTATTTGGCCGTTTACAAGTTTTTAAAAGCATCAAAATAATTAACTTATTAACAGGCTTAATTTGTCTTTTCAATTGCTTAGTGAACTACAACCTCATGTGTTTGTTTTTTCTTCATGTGTTTGTTCTCTAATTGTTTGTAGGTTTTTCAAGAATGCTGAACCTCCAATGTTTGTTCTCTTTCTTCTTATGTTTGCTTTTTGGTGGTTTGCAAGTTTTTCAAGAGTGCCAAACTTCCAACACTCGTTTTTTTTCTTTTTGCGTTTGTTCTTTAATCATTTGCAAATTCTTCAAAAACGTCAAGGTAATTATCTTGTTATTTGTTACCTCCTAGTTTTGCAATTTGATTATTTAGTGAATTGCAACCTCCTATGTTCATTTTGTTTCTTCTTGTATTTGATCTCTAGTTGTTTACATGTCTTTCAAAAATATTGTGGTTATCTTGTTAGCTTCTAGTTTTGTTATTTGATCACTTAGTTAGCTTTCAAACTTCATTTAACTATTGCAAACAATCAATGTTGTAATTTGTTTTTGCAATTGGAGGTAATTGGTGAAAAGTTGGTTTTCATCTACATGCACGACATCTAATTGATAAGCATATTTCTAAACTTAGTTCTTCCTTTCCTTTTAAAAAAAAACTTTTGGTTTTTTTCTTTTGATTTGGTCAATCTTAGTTGTTGTTTCTCTTTCTATTGTTGAAAAAAATCTATGGCAAAAGAAGATGAGGTTATGGTTCTTGAAAATGTTGGTGGTGTTGATGAAAATAGTCACAAGTTGAGCTAGAATCTAATAACTAGCTTGTCAGATGTTGAAGGTGTCCACGTACAATGTGACAACAACCTTGTAAAAAACGATGAGTTACATCTTGTAGTTATTGTAGTTTAAATTCATAAATGGAAACTAGACAACATAAATTCAATTTATTGGGGGGTTTTTGCAATTAATGACAATTCTTGTTGATCTTAAGAGTTCCCATAGATCTATAGACTGATTCCATAAAAAGTTGGTAATACACCTAATTAGAGTTCTATTTTGCATAAGGGATTAATCAAATATAATAAAATGAACAACATTACTCCCATGAAAACTCATATTGATGTTGCCCATGCTTGTTTGCTTGCAAAAAAAAATTAAAGCTAATTAATATTGCTATAGTAAACCATTTTGCATATAAATCATAGTCGACAATTAAGGAAGAAAAGGGCTACACTGTTTGGGTTTACAATCATAACATTTTTTGGCTCAACACATCCTTACAAACATGGTGATGAAACACAACAATTTTTGGAAGATTTGGTCCTTACATTTGCAAAGGATACAAGGTTTTGTCAACATGTAGAAACATATGCCAATGGAGGTTAGTTATTCACCAATGTTTTGGTGTCAATTTTCCTTTTCGTTCAAATCTTGTGGAGCATGTGCTACTTGAAATGGTCCAAAAAACCATGGATTTGCATGTGTTCCCTAGTCTTGAAATTGCAACCACAATTTCTACAAGCTTTATTTTCTAGATGTTCAAAGGTGGGGTAGACATTTTTGCATAAGTGATTAATTATTTGGATGAAAGCTGGATTCCACAACATGTTATTGTAGGATTGTTTGAAGTTCAAGAAACTAGTGGCAATGCCATGGCTTTACAACTTTAAGGTTTGTTAGAAAAATTTGGACTAATCCACTGTGTTCTTTGCTTTGTGAATTTTGGGGGCAAAAATTGGGGATCCATGGCTACAAATTGCAATCTATTGTTGATTGCAAATCTTTGAAGATTTTGCGGGTGTATGAAGGTACTTGTTTTAGGCATGTCATGTTTAAAACTTCTTAATATGCAATAAATAATGATAAGGTTTCTACAAGATTGACTTTGGTGAATGTGAAAGATTCTCAAGCTCCATTGTAGAAAACAATTACATGGACAATGAAATTAAGGAAAATAAGGCAAAAGTGGGAGAGGGCATGCATGGATAGTGGGTTCGGCCTTAGAAGCTGAACACTTTCATCAAAACAAGGCTTGTTAGCAAGGTAATCATGTTTTAAGAAACTTTGGAATCTAAAGCAATAATTTTGTTGTGTTATGGCAAGCAAAAAACATTGAGTTTGTAGTAATGAGTCATGAAGGCCCAAGTGTGGGCCATTGTTGAAGTTATCATTACATGTTTAAACCTAGTGGTGTCTACATGTGTGCTAAATCAATGTAGAAGACATTGGTTGTTGTTTGATCCCTTGGTGAGTACAATCAATTCGATTTTGGCCATGGAATTTCAACCAAATCCATGCGTTGATGGGAGTGAAACATATGACCAATTTGATGTCAAGTTCCATATGTTGGGCAAAAACATGTGGTAGGAGGTGGTGAAGGTGATCAAACCATTTTTATAGTTTTTGAGAGTATTTGATTTTTGCTAGGTTCATAATATGTTGGGATTAATGTTGGATCCTTGTTACAAATCCTTAGAAGTTGTTGATAATTATGTGGGGCATGGGAATGCAATCCACCTTGCATGTGAATATGATATGAAAGAAGTCATTTCGCTTTTAATGACAATTTTTGAATGGTTAAACCCTTCTATCTAAGCACATGTGCTTGTTTCAGTTGATGGACTTCCTATTGAGGAAGATAAGACCAACATGTTTAGTGTTGGGGCATTCGTGAAAAAATCTTCATGAGCATTGGTTATTGGGGAATTGTTTTTATTTCAGAGTTTGGCTATACATCTACCTATGTGTGTAGATCCACTTGTTTAATGGAAGACCCATGAAGGTCAATTTTCAAATGTTGGTTTCCTTGCCAAACAAGTTTTTGGGATTTTAAGGTTTTAAATTGAACTTGAAAAAATGTTCAGCCTAATTGGTGTTTTGATAGTTTTGAGGCATTATCATTTACAAGTTCAAAATTTGGATCGGATTATTCTTATCATCAACAAATGGCCTAATGACTTGTGCTTGAACTGTACACCCAATATGGACCTAAAAGATTATGTGAAAGCTAAAATTGGTTTAACCTAGGATAATTATGAGCTAATTGAAGAAGCTAAATACTTCGAAGAGATGCAAGTTGATGAAGATTAGGTAATTCACCTAAACTTGAAACCCAAAAAAAAGTCCTCTTTGCTATTCTTGTCCAATTAACCAAATGACTTTTAATTTTCTATTTGATGTGGCATGTTTGGTGATTTATGGATTAATTTTTCGTTTTCAACAAGTTGTTGAAGGTTTTTGGTTTCTTGGGCTTTTATTTTGTGGGGTTGGGGTGGTTTGTTGTTTGTGTGGATGTTGTTTTATTTTGTTGTAGGCAACCTATGTTATAGCGGAAAGAATTCTATAAAGAATTGGGGTGCAATTCCCCCGTAAGCTATTTTATGTTTTTTTTAAAAATTGTTTACAAATGAACTAACATGTTCAACTTGTTAATTAGAATTGCTATACATATTTACATGTTACTATGATTTTGAAAACCGACAAATGCATATCCGGCAATGAATGAAAAAAATTTAAAAATGCATAACCTATAGTATAAAAAAAAATTGGTGGAATATTTGGATACATATCCTTATACCAAGAGGAATTTTTTATTTTATCTTATTTGTATCCTATCTAAAATTTTATAACCGGTTAACATTGGTCCTAACACCTCACTAGCTAATAACAAAAAACCTCATGATGTTTATGTAATTACTACCTTAGATTAATGCTACTGCATTCACACAACAATGTAATTTATGGTTTACCACCTAAAAAGTTAAAAGCTCCTACCTCTAACAATCATGATTTACATAATGGAATTGTGTGTTAACACATGCCAAGCAACCATGTTTTTTTTCCTTAGGACATTGTCATGATATGTGAAATCATCATCTTCCTTTTCAAGTTTGTTATGTCTTCATTGTCACTTCACTTTCCTCACTATTATGAGGTTTTGTTCATCATGGTTGGTAAGGTTATCCCTGCCACCATCACTATATGTTATTTTTTGATCATTTGCTTGTTCTTTCCCTCTTTTGCAAGTTACTCAATCAGCGAAGGCTTTTTAGTGGTTTAGTTTTCTTTTCCGACGCATCTTTCTTTCGGTCATTTTGGCTTTACTGTTCGTTTTTGTAATATTTAATTATTTAGGGTTCCATTTCTTCGTGAGAGATTTGCATCTTGTGCTGCAGTTCAGTTTAGTTCACGACAATAATAGTTCATGGTGAGTTTTTCTTCTTCTAATTTGATGGAATCTCCAATGTGGATTCTAAAAGATATTTTTTGAATTCATGTATCTGCAACTTCTTCTCAAAAATCAATTACAATTATCCATAATATTTCTTTTTCCAACTGGTAACAATTTGAAATCATTACCTTTAAAAACTATGTTTTTTCGGTAGTCTTTTTGAAATAATTATCCTTATTACTTCGAAACTTGAATTCGTATATAGAAAGGACACCCACCTTGTCCAAGTTTAAGTTTCAATTTCAACAAAAGACTAGTGCACAATGCAAATCCAAATCTGATTTCAATAAAATTCCAAACATTTGATCCAAGTATATCTTTAAATTTGACCATAAATTTACTGGAGGATCTGGTGTATATAAGCTAAACCTGCCAACATTGATTCAAACTTAGATAAGGGTGGCAAGTGCTCTTAAACAATGAAACCCTTTCGAAGGTATGAATGCAAATCACTATATTTGCCACTAGATGAAATGTTCTGACATGTTCAATAAATAGAACCATTTGTTTCTTACCAAATAACTTCTAATTTTCACATGACATTTCGTATGGGCCAACATTCTTATTGCACACGTGTTGGGCACATTATGTTGTAGGGGAGGTTCACGTAGAAAGGGAATATTTCCATCTGAATCTATTCATTGACATGTACAAACCTACAATTACACACATGCTGATCGTCATGCAAAGAGTGATTGAAGAGCCAGTCAAAACATTGCCAATGAGTTCAACAATCGTGATCTGTCTACTTGTTCGGCACTTCAGCTTACTAGACAGTTCCAAACAATATCTGAAGAATGAGGAGCCTCAGCAGTATGATTGTTCTCATTGAAGAGTCTCAAGGTATATTTAACACCATCACAGGCCCCCCCAACTGCTTAATATTGTCTCCTATGAACCATGAATCTCAAATTACAGCAAACTGATTCAAAGAAAAACTGGAGAACCAGAAACAAGAGAAACATCATCAAGTGTCGTTCAGAGAGATTATGAAAATGCCTCAGTGGTAGTGACAAAACTGGATGATCAGCACATGGCTCTCACCATCTGATGAACTAACGATCTCGTCATTGGCACTTACTACCTCTCTCTCAATGTGGATTTCACAAAGCAGACAAAGGCCTCAGAAGAAACCAGGTTTGGCAACATCACAAACGAATCAGCCATTGTCAGGTGTTTCAAACATCAATGGCCAACAGTTTTCTGGAAACCTAGACGAACAAAACCCAAGATGTGCATCCTATTCATGAATAATAAAGTCAATATGAAATTGGCACAGAATTAAATTCCATAACATATGTTCAGTGAACATTCAATCGTGCTTCACCAGCAGAAGCGGAGCACGCAAGTGAAAATCCGCCGCCTCACCGAAATGGGCGAAATCGATTTTAGCACCCAGAAATGGCATCTCTACAATAGCCATCCGAGGACAGCTGTAGCAAGCAAACCAAAGGTGCTGGTACATAGACAACATTCATACTCTCAGCTCACCCTAAAGCCACATTCCAGTCTAAGACATAGGAAGACCAGAAAAAAACCCTACGTATCCAAAATCAAAAGACAGAAAACATGTCGTTGGTGAAGTAGAACATCTCTGGGCTTCACCCAAATTCAACTCACAAAAAGCTACAGCTTACCTCTAGAAATCCGAAGACCTTCAAGAAGACCGAAACTACCACCACATATAGAGAACTCAAAGGCATCACCGCAGCACAAAAACCTTAGAACCCCTGTTCCGCATATCAGCGCCGTCCTGCACCCGACCACCGCACCAACAATTGAAGAAGCCTTCTATAAATGCAAGGAGCACCAAACCCTAACCCTAATATTTCACGAACAGTCAGAACTGGATTCAGATGAAAGACAGTATCCTGCGTTAGATCTAGAAGTATCCAACGGCCCGGATGACTTCGGTGGTGACCGTTGGGAGGGTAAATGATCCACGGCATCTATGTATGTTGGGAAATACGTATCTGACGGTCCAGATGAGGCTACTGCTTCATGTTAGATATATGCCAGGTGGACGCCAGCGTGACTGTACGGTCAGAGCCACGTGGAGGGGGGGTGTGTTTTGCAGTATTGTCCGGGTATATATATATTGATATATCTTTGAGTAAGGATATTTCTTTTTGACTGGATTGGTCATGGGATAAGGGTATATTAACATTATAAATAAAAATCGTGATAAAGCCCAGGTACCATTACTGATAAACCCTTATTTGGGGGTATGAAATTGATATGCATATTTACTAATTTAGTTTAAAATTTTAAAAAAAAACTTCCACATTTTGGAAGTGATGAACCAGTATTCAAAAATCAAACCCAATGGGATATGCATAAATCTCATGTTAGAATGCGAAAATCAAAGTGTTCTATTCGTCCATAATACAAATATGTATCCAAAACATATTTTAAAACTTTGATTCATTCACTGAGATGTGGAGCTCATCCATCTAATGCTAAACATGCACACATATGAAGATGCAATAATTAAGAAGATTTATGAAGCTTTTGTGGATCAAATGTTCCCCATCTCTTCAAGGTTGATATCATGTTCTATGGTTTGTTGACTTCGTGTTCTAACAATTTGGCAAATTGAAAACATAAGCAAATAGGTAGAATTGGCACTAACACATTTCAACTAAGGTAAGCATGCATGTGTATGTACGCTTAAAATTCAAAGGTCATCAAATTTGCCCAAAGGATTTACTTGCTTATGGTGTCCAAAGAAAAATTGAAGCTTTTTGTCTAAGCACATCCTATGCATTTTATATTACAAAATGTGGTCCATATATTAGGGAATTATCTACCCCCCCCCCAAAGTTGGGAGGTCAAAAAATCTCAAAACACATAAGTTATAACCAAATAATGAAACATTGTTGCTTGGTCTCCACCTACCTCATCATTGACATGAATTGAACAAGAGATGAACAAACTTCATGGATTAAACATTCATTTATGTGTGTGGCCAAAAATTTTATAAAAATAATACTATAAAATTGATGGTTATGCAAGGTGTTTAAGGGTTCCATAAACTTTAACCCTTCACATGCGCATGAGCCAACAAGAAGTTTGTGGGTGCAAGCCTTGTTTTATTTTGCTTTGATCTTCTTGTTCCCCTTAGTCTTGTTTAAAAAAAAAGTTTCAAACATTTTCCTTTCTTTCTTAAGGCAATTACAATGGTCGTGGAAGGTCATGAATTTTTTAAGTACCTCTCTTGGTGCTACTAATGCATTTTTGGTGTTTATGGTCTTGTCCTTGTAGCCCTAAATCCAACCTTGATGTTTTGTTTGATCAATGATTGATCTAAAGTTTTGTCAACCCATCCAGCAAAAATAATTTTGTTATGTTTGCTAAATCTACCTCTAGCCATGGTTGCATTTCTTTATTTCCTAAATGTAGTCGTAAATGGCTTGAAACAAATTGAAACATTTGGGGTTAAAGTATGTGGAAAGTATGAGAAGGCAATGTAACCATGTTAAACCCAAATTCTTGCGCATGTTCTATGACTTTTAATGTCATGAGTGAACCATGCCCATCCAAAATCAATAAATGACAATTACATTGTGAAATGTGACTTGGAACATATATAAATTAAAGAACAATAGGAACGCTTTAAATAGGAAGTTCATCACCAATGCCTTCGTTTTTGCATTTCAATACATGTGCTTGACTTGTAAAACTTGATGTAATTGTCTTTCAACTTTCTCCTCTAAAAATGTAAAAGCTAGCAAATTTTACATTGTAACATTTTTCACACAATTTACAACTAACCATTCCTTGGATTTGGGGATGACAAGTGTTGTAAACCATGGGTGAATCTCTTTTGCCCAAGACCCTAGCTCCAACATGCTTGCCTATTTGAACTCATGAAAAAACGACTTTCGCATAATTTCCATTATCAAATCATGGGATGGAAAGTTTGTGATTTAAATGCTTATATTTAAATGCTTATGTTTGAACCAATACCACCATGAGTCCCTAATATTATGTGTTCGAATGGTATTGGTCTTATTTATGTGAGTTCAACTATTTAGATATTGTAATTTTATTGAAAGCCCATATTATTGCATTGTTTAAATCCATGCAACTACTATGCCATTTTCCTCATTCATTAACACACCAACAAACCCCATTTTTTTTGGATCTTGTTTTTCCATTCAAATGGTCAAAAAAAGAAATGATTAGAATATTCCATGACTAACTTACATTTTTCATTGAATGTGTCCTTCTGTCAACAATCTCCACAATTTCCTCAAATGTATGATTTGTCCATTTACCTATTTTGGTTGTTTATGGGGTTCAATTGACTACTTGTGGTCTATGCCTCATTTTTGGTGTAAGTTGGGGGGGGGAGGTATATTTTCCTTGTTTAATGTTGCCTAGTTTAGCACATTGTTTCATTACCTACATGGCACATGTACATTCATGATGGTCCAATTATTGTTAACCCAAACTTCCAACAAATAAAAGGGTGTGCATTTGAAGCCCATTAGAGGTATGTCTTTGTATATATTGTATAAAAACTAAGAAATCAAAAATTGGATATGCATGAAGAACATAATATTTTAGCTTTGCAATTGAATTGATAAAATCGTGGAAATATGATAAATCCCCTCACTAGGTTGATATCAATTTCATCTATGCAAAATATTGCAATGAATTATTGCAATTGATAGAAAACCTTTATTATTGTTGGATCCAAAAACATGTATGCACAAGTTATAAAACAATTAAATATATGGAAATGAGAGTTAGACCTTTGTTGATGATTGTTATGTGTTCTTGTTGTTTTCGAGGGAAATGCAAAGTTCACAAATGTGCAAGGCATAATCAAAATTTGCTTCTCTATTCATGATTTGTGGGATCTAAAGATCATATTGTGTTTAAGGTTAACTATTTGAAAGTTTAATACCTTTTAAGCATCTTTTTGCATTGGAATTAATCAAATTTCTACATATTAGCTCATTGTTGCATGTTGTTATGAATGTATTTATTGTTTCAAGATTTTTCCAAATGTTTGCCCAAATGTGCAATTTTATGTGTGTAAGGACATTTTTTTATAAAATTAGTCCAAACAAACCCCATTATCAAATGTTTTTTTTGCCTTTGGCCCCATTATTAATTTTAAATAATAAGAACCCTATGACCAAACAATTGTTATTCCTTTTGGTCAAGTAATTACATTTAAATTAAACAATAAATATCTTATAACCAAATGCTCTCTTGGCCATATGTTCAAAATTTTTTCAAAACTAGACCTAAAACACCTTATAATCAAATGTTGCCATTGTGTTTTGTCAAAAAGTAATGTTTATAATGGCCACCAAACTCCCTATGACAAAACATTGTTTTCACCTTCACCTTAGATCTTTTTCCACAAATGGGTGGAAAATGTTGTTCAACTTAACATATGGAACTTTAGCTCCTTGAATTCCCACATTCTCCCTTTTAATTTTGTGTAATAAAATTGATAGTTTACACTAGTGTTGGGTGGATTTTTGGAATATTTGGGCATCACCCCTATATCTAGCGATATCACTTTGGGTGATATATGGGTTGATATTCAGCTTGCTAGACATCATTTATGTGATATTTTATTATTTGATATCCAAGGATTATGTTAAATATAAGGATCTTGATATCCAAACCAAATATTTATATCCAAACATGGATTAGGATATCAAGTTAATAACCAAATTAATAATTAGGTTAGGTTGTCAAGTTAATAAGCAATTAGGTTAGGAAAAAGAAAAAGAAAATAGTTTGCAACTGCCACAACCTAACATTTTTGTTGGGAGATGATACAAAAAGTCACAATTGGCCTTTTTAATATTCTTTCACTTTTTTTGGTTGCCTTTCTCCCTTTTTCCTTCTTATTTATTTTTCTTTTCCTTGCTCTACGATCACATTCTACTTACCCCTCCTTGCCCTTTTACAAGGTGTTGCAAGATTTTTATTTTTTTTTTGTTTTTTGTTTTTTGAAATAAAGTCCTTTTTTTCTTACTTTTGTATTTTTTTTTTTTGTTTAAATGTAGGTTTAAAATTTGAAGAAATAAGACAAACCACATTCTTCTTTAGGTTTTTTTTTTCATTATTATGAGGTTTTTTGGGTACTTTTGTTTACTTTCTATTTTGCTTCCTCTTCTTCTATTATATATATATATACTATATTTCCATTTTTTTGTTT
>Ga0116227_10008408_pt1 | contig 19473 bp, 14 predicted proteins | sample S1TSphgellanicum_FD_89693 | JGI IMG/M metagenome (GOLD analysis project Ga0116227, IMG submission 89693) | Host-associated microbial communities from peat moss isolated from Minnesota, USA - S1T2_Fb - Sphagnum magellanicum MG | ecosystem: Host-associated > Plants > Peat moss > Unclassified... | reverse complement strand
GTGGAACGGCCGCCGCAACTAAACCTGCCTTAACCAAAAATTCTGATCGTGAAATCTGATCAGTTTCGCTGATAGGCTGATCTTTAACTATTGTTTTTTTTCTAAAAACTTTGATAAAGAGCCTGCGTAAATCATCCAGCACTAAAAAAGGTAGCATAGCCATTTTGCAGGCAACTGTTAAAAAGAACGCCACCAAAATGATTGCCCTGAGGGTGAGAAAGAGATTGAGGTAAATGCCTGCAAAAACCCCTATAATAAGTAGAATGCTATAGGCCCAGTATAAAATGGAAAAGATTTTTTTAGTGGTAGGCTTCCACTTTTTAAAAACAGCAATAATTGCCCTGAAACAATAAATATCGAAAATGATGATGAAAATGCAGGCAGCTATGATAAAAGGTAATCTTCCCATGAGAAAAATTTGATAAAGAAAAAGCTTTGATAAATTCTCTCTCAGTGGAAAGAATTTGTCAAAGCTAAAAAATTATAGATTAAAATTATCTGAAATCATCTTCATCTTCTTCCTCATCAAATTCGGCATTAAATAAGCTGCCAAACATATCAGAAAAACCAAAGCCACCATTTAGGTAATTTTTACTCAGTTGAGAGTATTCTGCTAAACCATGTAATACAAATTCCATTAGCAGTAAGGTTTGATTTTCACTTAATTTTGGATGGAATTTTTTAACGGTATCATACAAACCCGGTACCAGCATTAAGGCTTTTTTATATTGTGCATTGCCTAAGCTATCTGTTACATCTACATTATTTCCCTCTGTAAACCACTCTGTAATTTCAGTGTATGGATTGGCTGTCTTTGTTTTCTTGGCTTTCTCAGGATCAGGAAAATAGCGGGCAAATAAAGTTTTAACAGCTTTACCAATTAAAGTTGTTGCCACATGTGCAGGACCTTCCAATTCACCTTCGTAAACCAGTTCTATCTTTCCGGTAATGGCAGGAATTATTCCAGCTAAATCTGATAAGCGAACAAATGTGTTTTTCTCGCCAGAGATAAGCATTCTGCGTTCAGCAGTACTGATTAAATTTTCATAAGCTGAGATGGTCAGCCTTGCTGAAACACCAGATTTCTGATCAATGTATTCACTTTTACGTGCCTCGAAGGCAATTTGTTCGATCAGGTCTTTTAACAAACCATCTGCTTCAATAGTCGTTCTCTGAGCTTCAGTCAGTTTAGCTTCCTGAAAAGTAATTTTGCGTGAAATTTCAATACTTTTCGGATAGTGGGTTAAAATCTGACTTTCAATCCTATCTTTCAGAGGCGTTACAATACTACCACGGTTGGTATAATCTTCCGGGTTTGCAGTAAATACAAACTGAATATCTAAAGGTAAGCGTAATTTAAATCCACGGATTTGGATATCCTTTTCTTGCAGCATGTTAAACAAAGCTACCTGAATCCTGGCTTGCAAATCGGGCAACTCATTAATCACAAAGATACTTCTGTGGGCCCTTGGGATCAATCCAAAGTGAATTACACGCTCATCGTTATAAGTTAATTTTAAAGTTGCTGCTTTAATCGGATCAACATCACCAATTAAATCTGCAACGGTAACATCAGGTGTAGCCAGTTTTTCTGTATAGCGTTCGCTGCGGTGTAACCAGGCAATTTCTGTAGCATCACCTTTAGTGGCAATTTCATTTTTGGCATACCAGGAAATAGGATTTAATGGATCATCGAATATTTCGCTACCGGCTACATATGGCACATATTCATCCAATAAATTAACCATTAAACGGGCTATCCGCGTTTTGGCTTGTCCGCGTAAGCCCAAAAGCAGAATGTTGTGGCGGGAAAGAATGGCCGTTTGTAATTCTGGAATTACGGTTTCATCGTAACCAATTATGCCTTCAAATTCTGTTTTTTTATCTCTTAAAACTTTAATCAGGTTTTCTCTCAATTCTTCCTTTACTGATCTTGATTGATATCCTGTGGTTTTTAATTCGCCTAATGTGGTGTTTTGCATATAGTTATGTTACGTGTTATGAGTTACAAGTTAAATGTGAAATTGGTTAAATTTAGGAGCATAATAGATGTCTGCAACTCACCTCGTAACCCATAACTTATAACCCTTAACTCTATTTTACTGTTTTTCTTCTATTCTTAATGTAATCTTCAAAAATGTATTCACCCAATCCGTTTAATGAACTATAAAACGCCCGGCCACCATTTATTTCGGTAAACTGACGTACAAATTGTTGCAGATAAGGGTCTTTGGCAATCATGAAAGTCGTAATTGGGATTTTTAATCGTTTGCATTGGGCCGCCATATTTAGGGTTTTGTTAATTACCTTTCTATCCAGCCCCATGCTGTTTTTATAGTACTTTCCATTTTCTTTCAAACAGGTAGGTTTCCCATCCGTAATCATGAAAATTTGCTTATTATGTGTTTTCCGGCGGCGGAGTAAATCTGTCGCCAGTTCTAAACCAGCAAAAGTATTGGTATGGTAAGGCCCCACCTGGAGGTAAGGTAAATCCTTAACTGTAATTGGCCAGGCATCATTTCCAAAAACCACAATATCGAGTGTATCTTTTGGGTACTTGGTTTTAATCAATTCTGCTAAAGCCATTGCTACTTTTTTAGCAGGCGTAATCCGGTCTTCGCCATACAAAATCATAGAGTGCGAAATATCTATCATTAACACTGTAGAAGTTAAGGTTTTAAAATCCTTTTCTTCTACTTCCAGATCACGGTCGGTTAAAGTGAAATCACCTATACCATGGTTGATTTGTGCATTCTGAATCGATGCCGTCATATCAATCTGGTCTAAACTATCACCGAAGTTATATTCGCGGCGATCGGCATTTTTTTCTTCACCAATACCAGATTGATTGCTGTTGTGATTTCCACGGCCTGATTTTTTGAGCTTGCCAAAAATTTCATCTAAGGCAGACTTGCGAATGGTTTGCTCAGTTTTAGCTGTAATTTTAAATTCCCCGGATTGATTGTCTTCTGTTAGATAGCCTTTATCTTTCAGGTCATCAATAAAATTCCCGATACCATAATCATTATTGGTTAATTTATATTGTTTATCGAGTTCGTTGAGCCAGCTTAAAGCTTCTCCCGCATCACCCGCTGTGTAATTCAACAATTCGCTAAATAATTTTAACAACTCATCAAACCCACCCTTTGGCGTATCGCCAGGCTTATAATCAGAAAAACGGAAACCTCTCATGTGCTTGTATTAACGATTTATCGAAGATAAAAGTTTCGATTTGCATTAATTTAAGTGTGATGTCATATTTGGACGTGAAGCAGAAAGATTATAGTAGAAATTGAAGGATGGGGAATAGATAGTAGGGAGTAGGGAATAGGAAATAGATAGTATGGAGTAGATAATAGGAAATATATAATTGAACCGAAGCTACAAATGTTCTAAAATAAAAATAATCGCATGATTGCTCAAGGCTTCAAATTCTACTTGTGCTACATCCCAAAGTGACAAACCATCTTGGGCATGTAATAGCCTGCCTTCAACTTCGAAAGCACCATCAATAATAAAGCAGAAGAATTTGTTTTCCAGGTTTTGAAGTTGATAGGTAGTTTCTTCTCGTCCGGCAAAAATCCCTGCACTTAATTTAAATGATAATTTCGGGCTGGAAATAATTTCTATCAGCTGATTTGGATGTTTTTGGAAATCGAAATTGAACAGCATCTCGCTCGCCCGGAGTAAAAACAGATCTGTAGTAAGCCCAATCTGTATATAATTCACTGTATCATCTGCATAGGGATTACTGATTTCCAAAACCTCGCCTTTCCCTACATTTAAAACCTGTACCTGGCCAGTTTCAATGGAAAATTCTTTGCCATTCTGCACAATATCCAATCCACCGGTAACCGGAAAAAATAGCTGGTAAGAATCTTCTCTGGATAGAAAAAAGGTAAGTTTGTTTCCGGCAATAGATTCATCATTACACATAAACAGCGCTCCTGAAGCTTGCTTGTGTTCATTGTAATACTTTTCGAAGTTAAAAGTACTGTATCTTTTCGCAATTGAGGTTTCTATAAGCCCCCTTTGATCAGCAAGATATATTTTTCCCGAAGTGATGTCCATAATTATGAGATGTTTTTGATCGCATGAATGCTAACAAATGGTTGAATCTGAAACAGATTGGTAAAAGTTTCCTCTGCAGTTATTTCTTTAAATGGTGAAACCAGCAGGTATTGATCAATGCTATCGTGCCATAATAAGGGCCTGGAAAAGAAATTTATTGCCACCTTGTGTTTATCAATTTGATTAAAATCTGAATTGATAATTTCAAATTTAAAGTTTTCAAAAGTAAGAAAACGTCTGCCAAGATTATCCAGTACATCTGGAATAATTCCATTAAGCTGCTGCAGATAGCCCATAATTGAGGCGCTAACCAGGAAATGAAGTTTTTCTGAACCGGGTACATTTAAAATGATCTCGGCAAAAGTGCTGTATTTTCCTTCCTGATTATAGAACTGCGATTGCATTTTCAGCTCGGTAAAACTATCCTCATAAATAAATTTATCCCATGGATTTGTGGCTGTTGAATCGATAATTTTTCGATAACATAAGGTAATTACTTTTTGTGGCATGGCATAAAATTAAAAAAGACGCCGGGAGTTCCCAACGTCTGAACAAAATAAAGGGTTTAAAGCCATTATGCTTTAACATTTAACTTAAAATTTAATTCGAAACCTGCCGTTAAAGAACCTGTTACAGTAGCAATTTCAATACCTGTTTTATCATCACTAAAAACATTATCAGCATTATTATAGGTATATCCATTCATTCCCTTACTATAGCCATTTACCAAGGCTAAAGCAGTACCAGAGCCTTCTGGGAAAGCAATTTGTGTAATACTCAATGATGTTCCGGCGGTATTGTAAATGTGTACGTGAATGTGCGTAGCCCTGCCGCTATACCAGCCTGGAAAAATTGAAGTAAAGGTAACCAATCCGTTAGCATCAGTAGTTTGCCTGCCACGTAAAAAATGGACGGATTGATAGTTGGTTGATTGCATCCCTGAGCCACCATATTCAGAATAATTGCCTTCTGCATCGCAATGCCAGATATCTACAATTGCCCCAGCCAATGCAGCACAACTGTTATTAATATTTCCAATAGCGATTTTAGTGGTCAATTTATAACCTGTTTTGCCATCGGTAATATCACTGCGTACAAACGAAGCCGGAGTTTTGGTCGGAAATGGTCCTTCGGTTTCTGTAGGTGCCACCGTGCAAGATCCGTTTGTACTGGTTGTTGTTCCCGCAGTGCCTGAACCAGATGTTGTGCTGCCATCTGTACTGTTTTTTTTGCAGGCATCAATAATAACAGGAGTGGAGATTGCCCCAATCATTAAACTCCTGATAAAATTCTTTCTTTCCATAGCCTTTAAATGATGTTTTTGTTAGTTCAATAAAAGTGCTTAATATGGTAGCAACAATCAAACATGTGTCGATTAGCTAAATGGAAGTATCGGTAAATGAAAAACCTGTTAAAAATTGTTAAGGTTTAACTTTGCAATTTTTGCCAATTCTCAATAAAAGATGCATAAGTATTGCTGATGGGAAGGATTTCGCCATTTAAAAGTTGGGCTTTTCGGTTTAGTATAGATTTTACCTTGCTTACTGGTACTACATAGCTCCGGTGAATGCGTTTAAATTTGTCTTCAGGTAATTTTTCCAGTAACCTTTTTAAGGGCATTAAACTTAAGATCATTTTGCTGTTTTGGATATGTATTTTTACATAGTCTTCCAAACTTTCAATATACAAAATGTCTTTTAAGTCAATTTTAACCAATCTGTATTCGGAGTGCACAAAAATACTTTGTTCTACAACTTCCTTTTGGTTAGTTTGCTGATATTGATAAAAATCGATTGTTTTATTAATCGCCTTTTTAAAGCGCAGGTATTCTATTGGTTTAAGGAGATAATCTATAGCGTTCAGTTCAAATCCTTCAAAAGCAAAATTCTTATAAGCGGTAGTAAAAATAACCATAGGTTTCTGAATCAATGATTTATATAGATTAATGCCCGTGATATCAGGCATGTTGATGTCTAAAAACAATAAATCAACAGAAGTGTGAGTTAAATATTCAGATGCGGCGATGGCATCTTCAAAAACCTGTACCAATTCAAGGTTTTCATTAGCCATAATATAACTCTGAATCAGGGATAGTGCCAGAGGTTCGTCATCAACTGCAATACATCTTAAACGCATCATTTTTTAAAGGTGGATAGTAAGGTTTACGGTAAAAAAGCCATCATGATCAGAAACGTTTAATACATGTTTATCAGGATAAATATATTGTAAACGCTTTTTAGTATTCTCTAAGCCAATTCCTGTTCGCTCTGTATTTTTCTTATCGGGATAGAGCACATTTTTGCAATAAAAATTTATTGAAGTATCCGTTATGTTAATATGAATCACTAGATCGCCACATTTATGGTTGCTAATGCCATATTTAAATACATTTTCTACAAATGCCATTAATATTAAAGGCGCAATCTGCTGGTTTCCTATTAATCCTTCCAACCGATATTCCAGTGTGGTTTTTTTGGTTAGGCGTAATTTCTGTAAACTGATAAAATCGGTAATGCAGTCAATTTCATTTTGTAAACTCACAAAATCATGATTAGCCTCATCAGTAATGTACCGCATAATATTGGATAACTTCATAATAGATGGCCCGGTGTGATCATCTTTAATAATGGCTAATGTGTAAATATTATTTAGCGTATTGTACAGGAAATGCGGATTTACCTGAGCCTTTAAAAATGACAATTCTGCCTGTGCCTTCTCTGCTTCTGCCTGTAAGGCTCTTTTAGTGGTTTCCTGTAATTTCTTATTGGTTTCTTTAATTACACTGATCACAATAATTAAAAGGTAAAGAAAAACACTGATGATATCAGCTCTGGGTTTCATTGGGGGAGGAATACCTTTCTTTTGAAAATTCCATGGTGGAGGTGGCATTTCTCTGGGGGGCTGCAATCTGTTTTTGCGCAGCATGAAGGTATCAAATGGTCTTGTTACCATAAGAAAAATTAAAATAACAATCAGGCTTGAAAAGTATAATAAATATTTTTTCTGAAGATAAAGTTTTGGGAATAACAAATAAGCATGTAAGAAGTATATCCCTATAATGCAAAAGCAAAATAGCAGATGGGCACTAATAAATCTGCTTGGCCAACTAATAATGAATCTTGTCTGGATAGCATTAAAAGTGGTAGCGACAGTATAAACAATGCCGCAATAAACTCTATTAAAATTTGAAAGACCGCTTTCTTAGACATGCTGCAAATAGAAAATAAACTAAATAAAAAAACGAATTGTATCGATAATATAAAGTTTTCTGTAGATGATTTGATTTATCACTAGCAATATAACTGATATTTTAGAATATATCCTTAATTTTAGCCACTAATAACTGCCAAACTGACTAGCACAATACAATGGCTTGGTTGTTGTAACACACCATTTTTTAAAATAAATACGATTTAAAACATAATGTTAGGATTTTTAGCGAAGGTTTTCGGAAGTAAATCAGAAAGAGATATTAAGGCTATTCAGCCATTGGTTGTTAAAATCAATGAACAGTACAGCAAACTTTCAGCGCTCAGCAACGATGAGTTGCGTGGTAAAACAATAGAATTTAAAGGTAGGATATCTGCTTTTTTAACCGAAATAGATGGTAAGATCTCTGCTTTAAAAGCTGACGCAGAAAGCGAAGCGCTGGATCTTCATCAAAAAACTGCCATTTACGATCAGGTTGATGCTTTAGGGAAAGATCGCGATACTGAATTGGAAAAAGTTCTTTTGGAAATTCTTCCAGAAGCTTTTGCCGTGGTAAAAGAAACATCACGCCGTTTAAGTGAAAATGATTACCTGGAAGTTACTGCAACACAATTTGATAGGGATTATGCCGCACGCAAAAGTAACGTTAAAATTGTAGGCGATAAAGCTCAATGGGCAAACCGTTGGGATGCTGCCGGAACTGAAGTGGTATGGAACATGGTTCACTACGATGTACAGTTAATAGGTGGTATTGTTCTGCATAGTGGTAAAATTGCCGAAATGGCTACAGGTGAGGGTAAAACCTTAGTGAGTACTTTGCCTGCATATTTAAATGCACTTGCCGGACAAGGTGTTCACATTGTAACTGTGAATGATTACCTGGCCCGTAGGGATAGTGAATGGAATGGTCCTTTATTTGAATTTCATGGTTTAAGTGTAGATTGTATTGATAAACATGAGCCAAACTCTGAAGAAAGAAGAAAAGCTTATGCTGCAGATATTACATATGGAACTAATAACGAGTTCGGTTTCGATTACCTGCGTGACAATATGTCGCAAACTCCAGATCAATTGGTTCAGCGCAAGCAACACTTTGCCATGGTGGATGAGGTCGATTCAGTATTAATTGATGATGCCCGTACACCATTAATTATTTCAGGCCCGATCCCTCATGGAGATCAACATGAATTTTATGAGTTAAAACCACGCATTGAGCGTTTGGTAAATGCGCAAAAAGCATATGTTTCTCAAGCTTTAAATGAAGCTAAAAAATTAATTAATGCAGGTAACAGCGGAACGGAAGAAGGTGAAGGTGGTTTAGCACTATTACGTGCTTATCGTGGTTTGCCAAAAAACAAAGCTTTAATTAAGTTCTTAAGTGCAAGTGGTGTTCGTGGTTTATTGTTAAAAACAGAAAACTACTATATGGCAGATCAATCTAAGAATATGCCTAAGGTAGATTCTGAATTGTTCTTCTATATTGATGAAAAAAATAACCAGGTAGAATTAACAGAAAAAGGTATTGAGTTAATTACCCAATCAGGTGAAGATCCTCACTTCTTTGTTTTGCCAGATGTAGGTACAGAAGTAGCAGAGCTTGAAAAATCAGACTTGCCTTTAGAAGAAAAAGTATCTACCAAAGATGCCCTGATGCGTGATTACTCTGTGAAAGCAGAACGCATTCACTCTGTAAATCAATTGTTAAAAGCATATACCCTTTTCGAAATTGATGTAGAATATATCATCGATGAAGGAAAGATCAAAATTGTTGATGAGCAAACTGGTCGTATCATGGATGGCCGTCGTTATTCTGACGGATTACACCAGGCGATTGAGGCGAAGGAAAACGTTAAGGTTGAAGATGCAACCCAAACTTATGCTACCGTAACTTTGCAAAATTATTTCCGTATGTATCATAAGCTCTGTGGTATGACGGGTACGGCGACTACTGAAGCTGGTGAGTTTTGGTCTATCTATAAACTGGATGTTGTTGAAATTCCAACAAACAGAAATATTTCCAGACAAGATCATCAGGATTATGTTTACCGTACGGTTCGTGAAAAGTACAATGCAGTTGCCGATGAAATTGTGAAGTTAACACAGGCTGGTCGTCCGGTATTAGTTGGTACAACTTCAGTTGAGATTTCGGAATTGTTAAGTCGTATGCTTAAACTTCGTGGAATTAAACACAATGTATTAAATGCTAAAATGCACCAGAGGGAGGCAGATATTGTTGCCGAAGCTGGTCAGGCAGGAACAGTTACCATTGCAACCAACATGGCTGGTCGTGGTACGGATATTAAATTAGGTGCAGGTGTGAAAGAAGCAGGCGGTTTAGCCATTGTGGGTACCGAGCGCCACGAGTCGCGTCGTGTTGACAGGCAGTTACGCGGTCGTGCTGGTCGTCAGGGTGATCCGGGTTCTTCACAGTTCTTCGTTTCCCTTGAAGATAACTTAATGCGTTTATTTGGTTCTGAAAGAATCTCTGGTATTATGGTGCGGATGGGTATTGAAGATGGTGAAGTAATTCAACATTCGATGATTACCAAATCTATTGAGCGTGCTCAGAAAAAAGTAGAAGAAAATAACTTTGGTATTCGTAAACGTTTATTGGAGTACGATGATGTGATGAACTCTCAACGTACTGTAATTTATGCTAAACGTAAAAATGCTTTATTTGGCGAACGTTTAGACGTGGATATGAACAACATGGTTTTCGATGTTGCTGAAGATATTGTAACAGAATACAAAGAAGAAGCTAACTATGACGGTTTTAAACTGGAAGTAATTAAAAACTTCTCTTTAGATACCGCCATTACCGAGAAAGAATTTGCATCAACCAATATTGCGCAGCTTACTGAAAAACTATTTGATGAAGCAGAGGCTTTCTATGCCCGTAAATCAGAAGCAGTAATTCAGCAGTCTTTACCTGTTTTAACCCAGGTTTACGAAGAGCGTGGTGAGCATATTGAGCAAATTGTTGTTCCATTCACAGATGGTATTCGTGGGATTCAGGTTGCTGTAGATTTGAAGAAAGCTATCGATAATAAAGGAAAAGAGATTGTTCGTTCATTCGAGAAAACAATTGTTCTGGCCTTAATTGATGACAGCTGGAAAGAGCACTTACGTGAAATGGATGATTTGAAACAATCAGTTCAAAATGCAGTGTATGAGCAGAAAGATCCATTGGTAATCTATAAAATGGAAGCTTTTAACCTATTCAAAAACATGCTTAATGCAGTAAACAAAGAGGTTGTAAGTTTCTTATATAAAGGTGGTATCCCGGTTCAGCAAGAAGCTGAAGACTTGAGAGAAGCACCAGCACCAGTAAAACAACCTAAGTTACAAACCACCAAACAAGAGTTTGGCAGAGAAGAACCAGGCATTGAATTTGGTGATACCCGTGAAGCTGTTCCACAACAACCTATCCGTAAAGAAGCAACAGTAGGCAGAAATGAACTGTGCCCTTGCGGAAGTGGTAAAAAATACAAAAACTGCCACGGCGCAAATTTGTAAGATAAATTATATAGCACATTATTGAGGCCTTGACTTTCGTCAAGGCCTTTTTTGTACAAATAGGTTTTTAATGCTCAGATTTAATACTATATTTATTGACGTAGACTTTAACTCATCTACTTGTTCTAATCAACACAATCCTTAAACGTATTTACAAGCTATTGATCAATTTCGAAGTTGGTAGGCAACTTCTTTATGCTGTTAATATAAAAGCGGAGCTGAACCGTAAACAGGGCGGAACTGAAAAGCCATAAGAGTAGGGACACACAACACACACACAAAAAAATGAAAAAAGTATTCACCCTTGTTGCCATCTCGGCAACATTGCTGCTTTCGAGCTGCGCAACCATCTTCACCGGAACAAAACAAAACGTTCAGATTAATTCTACCCCCCCAGCTGCTGATATTGAAGTTGATGGTGTTAAAGTAGGTGTTACACCAATGGCAGTTCCATTGAAAAAAGGATTTTCAGGGCCAATGGTTAGCTTAAAACTTGATTGTTATGAAACCAAAACCTTTCAGCCAACGCCAGCATTCAATCCTGTTGCAGTATTAAATTTATTTGGGCTGATTGGTTGGGGAGTTGATGCCGCTACTGGCGCCATGATGAAATATGATCCTAAGGTTTATGAATTAAAGTTGGATCCTAAAAAATAATAGAAATAAATATCATTCATAAAAAGCGGCAATTTTTGTTACGAAAATTGCCGCTTTTTATTTATAGAGCTACTCTAAAGTTTTATTGCTCATAAACATATAACACTAACGATGATCTGCTCATTGCGGTAAATATCCCTAAACCATTTTTAATATTGGTTGGCGGATTTGTTAAATTCAATGAGCTGGTAGAACTGCTGTTCACAATGTTATTGTATTCTATATTAATGTGGTACAGGTAAACATTGTAATAACCAGAAAATTCAAAACTTCTGCTTTGCGTTTTGTAGGTAGAAACCTGACCCAAATATTCTTCTCTGTCTTGATACCCATTACGGCGGCCAAAACCACTTCCTATCCTGTTGGGTGTTTTATCGTGATTTTCAAAAACCATCAGGTAATAGCCTTTCTCATTGTTATTCCACGAAAAATCAACAGGTACAAAAGTTGTTGAAGTCGAGTCCGGATCAGGATTAGGTACGCCCTGCTGAAGAGCGGAAGCTGTAAAAGAAACCGGTGTGCTTGGAACTGAAGTTTCTCCTGATGTTGTTTTTCCATTATAAGCGAAATTAAAGGAACAGGTATTGCCTGCAATGATCAAATCCGTTTCTGAGCTGGTGTAAGTACCTTTAGAAGATTCCTGGAGTGTTATATTCTTAACGCCATTATTAAAGGTGATCGCTAATCCTGAAATGGCGGCACCGTACTTCGCCGTATCCAGCAGTCCTTTTTGCTCGTATACTTTAAGGCTTACCGCTTTCCCATTGGTGAGGTAAGATTCTATTACCGGACCATCTGCTATGGCATTGTCTCCGCCATCCTTTTTACAGGAAGACGAAACAATTACAAGAACCAGATAGAAGAATATTTTTTTTAGAGTAGTTGTTATTTCCATTTTAAGCTGAAGGTAATGTTAGGTGTAAAGCCCAGATAATTTACATTTGTAGTAATGACCTGATTGTTGTAAATGGTATATTCCTTATACCAAACATTGGTTCTGTTGTACACATTAAAGAGAGAGAAACTGATACTGCCTGTTTTTCTATTGTCGATTTTAATTAAATCCAGTGTTGCTGCAAGGTCTAAGCGGTGATAGGCTGGCATTCTTTCTGTATTTTTTCCGCTGATGGTTAAATAGGTTTGATTGTTTCCGCTGGCGTTATCAAACGTATAACTGGCTATTGGTGCAGTGTAAGGTTTGCCTGTTGCAAAAATCCAGGTGGCAGAGAATGTCCAGTTGCCAAGCTTGTACATGTTAACAGATTTAAATTCATTACGGGCATCCTGATTGGCAGAGTAATAACTTGCACCATAATCATCAAACTGATTGCGGGCAATGGCCATCGTATAACTGATCCAACCGGTATATCTTCCAGCTTTCTTTTGCACCAGAAATTCAATTCCGGAAGTATAGCCACGGCCGTTATAAAAATGTTCTTCTAAAGTAGAAGACATGAGATTGCCAGTTAAGCGTTGTGAGTATTCAGTTAAGCCATTCAGCGTTTTATAATAGCCTTCAACATCGAATAAGTATTTATCGGTTTCATAACTGAAGCCCGCTATATAATGGTTTGCGCTTCCAACCGGAATACTTGTTCCATTGGCTAATACCCAGAAATCCCGGCTGCCTGAAAGGATATCCTCACGCACAACGCGGTTAATAAACTGATAGAATTTACCTGTGGCCGCTTTTAATGTGAAGCGATCTGTTAAAGTGTATGTTCCTGAAAAACGTGGCTCAAAATATGTTTTTCCGGTAGGGGAATAATAAGTTTCACGAACACCACCCTTAAACTGTAGCTTTTCCCACGGACTAAATTCACCTTCTGCATAAGCGGTGGCGGTTTTAGCGTCTTTAGATTGATCAATCAAGGTGCTGGTATCGTTCTGACTGTATTTGTAAACTACATTTTGTGCAGATCCATAAGCGCCAAATAAAAACTTCACTTTATTGTTAATCTGATATTCCCAATCCGATTTGAAACTCCAGTCTTTCAGTCGGTTGCGCTCAATGGTGCCGGTACTCACTTCGGTTTCAGTTCCATCAGCATTCGTTACACCGATGGTGTTGGTTCGGTTTCTATCGCTGTGGTAGCTGGAATAGCTGACTAATGTATTGGAATATAAATCACTGTTCCATCTCCTAGACCATTTCAGGCTTGATCCTAAATTGCCGTAAGTTGTTTTATCTGTAATGGTTGGACTGATCGATGAACTGCTTGTACTAATAAACGATGGTATGCTAATGGTTCTGCTGTTATCAGTATCGTCATCACCCTGGTAAACGCTCAAAGCCAGCAAGTCTTTTTTACCTACGTTAACTGTATATTTTGCATTTAAATCATAGAAAAAAGAAGTTGGCGTAGTTGCTGCCTGCGCACTACCACCAAAACCTCTGCCACCGCCCATACCAGTGGTTACTTCGCTTGTTTTGTTAAACTGACTAAATATTTTGTTATAAAGCGGTCCCTGATATGATTTACGGGCCGCAAATAAAAATGATCCATTCTTTTTAACTGGTGTTTCAAAGTAAATGTTAGCAGAAAGTAAACTTAAATCACCGCCTACATTCCAATCTTTTTTGGTTCCTTCTTTACCTGTAATTTCTGTAACACTAGATAAACGACCACCGTATTTAGCTGAAAAGCCACCCTTAAAAAGTTGTACGTCTTTTATGGCATTACTGTTAAAGGCACTGAAAAATCCATAAAGGTGATCTACCTGATACACAGTGAAGCCATCAAATAATACTAAGTTCTGATCGGGGGTGCCTCCACGTACATAAGCTCCTGACGATGATTCATTACTCGCACTTACCCCAGGCATTAACTGAAAAGAGCGTAAAATATCTTTTTCTCCTAAATTAGGAAGTTCGGCAAGTTTGGCTGGTGATATTTGCAAAACACTTACTTTGCGCTTATCTGTACTCATAATGCCATCATTTTTGTTGCCTTTAATGGTGATCTCCTCCAGGTTATTTCTGGTAATGGTTAAACTAAGGATTAAGATTTTGTTCGGATCAATTGAGGTTAAAGCACGCCTGTCTGTTAAATAACCTACATAAGAAGTTGAAATGACACAGGTATCTGCCGGGATATTATTCAGGGTGAAAAAACCATCAGCATTAGTAGTGGCCCTTATGGTTGTATTTTCGATATGTACAACAGCTCCTGGTAGCGATTCGCCATTCATCTGGTCTATCACCTGACCTGTAAGTTTAAAGGCTTTTTGGCTGACTTTTCCGCCCCTTTTGATCGTGTCAATTTTTTCGGTAGTAACGGTTTTCAAAATTTGGCTAGCAGTTTTTTGCTTGTTCAGCTCTGATCTTTGCAAACTTCTTACTTCATCTGGTGTGCGCACAACATAAATGGTTCCGCTAGATTCTACCCAGTAATTTAATTCTGCCGACTTACATAAGGTTTTTAAGGCTAATTTAAGGGGGACATCATTAAAGCGCTCTGAGATGAGTTTTTTTTCGGCCAGATTGCGATCAAATATAATTTTCAACTGATGCTGTCTGATCAGCGAATCCAAAACCACATCTAAAGTGGTCGTGTAAAAGCCATTTATTTTTATGTCGCTTTGAAGCCGTTGCTGTGCATGGGCAAAATGTAGGAAAATAAAAGTAAATGCAAAGGGAAAGAGTATTTTTCTAATCATAATTGGCAATAAATTTAACAGCCTGCCAACTATTCCAATTAAAATATCGGTAGATGAACGGTTTCTATCGATAATTCCTATATGTTTTAACATTTTTTAAGAAATGCAATTTAATAACAGGAAATATTCTGCATTTCAGCATTAAAAACTTAAGAAATTCCAAATGAATTTCTCTTGAAAACTACCATTTGCACAACCCATAAAGAATGCCGAATTTTGCGGGGAATTCGGCATTCTTGTTTTTAAAACAATTTTCGTTTGTCTACTGTCATATCATCATGAAAATATTTTATACACTAATCTTCAGTTTCTTTTTTTTCAATATCGCTTTTGCTCAAAAGGGAGAGGTTATAGTTATAAAAGATCCCTTAATTGATAGTTTGATTGCCAAAAGAGTAGATGTATACCGGACATCAGGTGAGGTAAAAACCGGGAAACCTATTGTTTCATCATATGGATACCGTGTTCAAATTTTCTATGGTTCCGATCGGCGAGAGGTTTTTAATCAACAGGCACGCTTTAAAACATTATATCCAAGGCTAAATACTTACCTGATTTATAAAGAACCAAACTATTATGTTCGGGTTGGCGATTTTAGAACAAGATTAGAAGCCCAGCGATTAATAAGCGAAATCAGACCAACCTTCCCAACATTATTTATTTTTAGGGAAAAAATTAATGCACCACAATTAGATATGACTACTGATGATCAAAGATAAAATTAAGAATTTAGCGGCAACCATTTTTGATGATGTAGTAGGCTATCGTCAGCATTTACATGCAAACCCAGAATTGTCCTACCATGAATTTGAAACCGCTGCATTTGTTAAAGACAAGTTAACACAATGGGGAATTGAGTTTACCAGTTGTGCCAATACAGGTGTTGTGGCCTTGTTAAAAGGAGATTTGCCATCTGATCAGGTAATTGCTTTGCGTGGTGATATGGATGCCTTGCCAATTACAGAAGTAAGTGATAAACCTTATGCCTCTAAAAATCCCGGCGTGATGCATGCCTGTGGACATGATGTACATACTTCATCCCTTTTAGGAACTGCATATATTTTAAATCAATTGAAAAGTGAATTTGCCGGTACCATTAAGTTTATCTTTCAGCCTGCAGAAGAATTGCTTCCGGGGGGCGCAAGTATCATGATTAAGGAAGGTGTTCTGGAAAACCCAAAACCAGCTTATATTGTTGGTCAGCATGTAATGCCTTTAATAGATGCTGGCAAGGTAGGTTTCCGATCGGGAATTTACATGGCATCAACTGATGAGTTATATGTTACCGTAACCGGAAAAGGCGGACACGGTGCTCAGCCACATCAAAATATCGATCCGGTGGTTATTGCCTCACATATCATTATTGCGCTGCAACAAATCGTAAGTCGTAATGCAGATCCACGGATACCTTCTGTTTTATCCTTTGGTAAGGTAACAGCCAATGGTGCTACAAATATTATCCCGAACGATGTTAAAATTGAAGGTACATTCAGAACCCTTGATGAGGAGTGGAGAGCTGAGGCGCACGTACGCATGAAAAAAATGGCTGAAGGTATTGCCGAAAGCATGGGGGGAAGCTGTGATTTCGATATCCACAAGGGTTATCCGTTTTTAATTAATGAGGAAAAGCTAACCGCAAATGCTAAATCTTTTGCTGAAGATTTTTTAGGCAAAGAAAATGTTGTTGATTTGGATATCTGGATGGCTGCAGAAGATTTTTCATTCTATTCACAGATAACAGATGCCTGCTTTTACCGTTTAGGTACAGGAAATGTCGCCAAGGATACGCAATATTCTGTGCATACTCCAAAATTTGATATCGATGAAGATGCCTTGAAAATTTCTACGGGATTAATGGCATACATTGCATTAAAACAACTAGGCAACTAAATTAAATGTCGCCTTTAATTAATGTTTCTTAAATTAATTAAGGCATCGTTTTTGCCAAGCAACACAAGCATGAAGAAAATATTTTTAATCCTGGTGATTACCGCATTCTATTTTACAGGTTTTACACAGGAAATTCCTCGTTTCAATCCTGATACGATTAAAACCATTACGCTGGATTCTACCGTTAATATTAAAGCCGAAAAGCTGAATATTGAAACGTTCATTAATAAGGTAATCAATGATACGTCATTTTATCAATCCTTTAGAAACATGAAACGTTATAGTTTCATTGCTGAAAATAGGATTTACACTTATGATAAGAAAAATAAGGTTGACGGAAAGATTTATCGTAAAATTAAACACAACAATAGCGGCCCTTACAAAATGGAATACCTGGTGAAGCAGGATACTGGCAAGGTTTACAAGAAAAACGGAAAGTATCAGTTGTATACCGTTGAGATGTTTGATTACATTTTTATGAATGCCTATAATACCGACTTCGTACCAAATGCGCCAACAGGCGATGGTAAAGGAGGAACTAATGAAGGTTATAAAGACAAGTTGAAAACCCTGATCTTTAACCCTGGCAGGCCCGTTAAAGTACCTTTTATTGGAAGTAAAACTGAAATTTTTACTGCAAATATGCGTCAGTATTATGATTATGCTTTCACCAGTGGTACTTACCTGGATTCTATTCCGGTGTATCGTTTTAAAGTTTCAGTAAAACCAGATTTAAGTAGCTGGACCAAGGATGGTATCATGATCAAAGAACTGGTTACCATATTTGATAAGCGGAATTTTAATATTCTTGGAAGATATGTCGATATGAAGTATGGCAATATGTTATTTGATTTTAATGTACAGATGAATATTGAAATGGGCTATTTTGGTGAAGATAAATTACCTACTAAAATCACCTATCAGGGAAATTGGGACTATCCGTTTAAAAAAGAGGAGCGGGCGAGTTTCCTTATTGTACATAAAGATTATAAGTTGGAAAAAGGGAAGTAAGAATGGCTTGCGTAAAAGATTTATTATCTTTAAGCCATTATTCAAACCCGTAAAAATGAAACTTCCTTCCCTTCTTAAATTTAAAATTCTTATTGCCCTGTTACTGTGCAGTGGCGTTAGCTTACAGGCTCAAATCCTATCTTCCATTCAAATTGATAGTTTGGTTGAAAAGACCTTAACTACATTTAATGTTCCTGGAATAGCCGTTTCTGTGATTAAAGATGGTAAGATAATTCATTTGAAAGGTTATGGCGTTCGCTCTATAAAAACCAATAAAAAAGTAGATGAAAATACACTGTTTGGCGTAGCATCTAATACAAAGGCTTTCACCGCAGCTGCGATAGGCATGCTGGTTGATGAGAAAAAAATTACCTGGGATACAAAAGTTACTGACGTGATTCCAGAATTTAAAATGTATGATGCCTATGTAACCAGTGAATTTACCATCCGTGATTTATTAACACACCGCAGTGGCTTAGGCCTCGGAGCAGGCGATTTAATGATCTGGCCTGATTCTTCTACGGTAAATAAAAATCAACTGATTCATAATCTCCGTTATTTAAAACCTGTATCTTCTTTCCGTACCAAATACGATTACGATAACCTGATGTATATTGTTGCAGGTGATGTGGTGGCCAGGGTTTCGGGAATGACTTATGAAAATTTTATTGAAAGCAAAATTATCAAACCTTTAGGAATGACTAAAACTGCTGCTTCATGGTATCGGTTAAAAGATAAATCAAATGTAATTGATGGCCATGCGCCCTATGAAGGAAAGTTATTGCCTGTTGGGTTAAGTTTTGGTGAGGTAGCAAACGCTGCAGGCGGTATTTATTCGAGTGTAACAGATATGAGTAAATGGGTTCAGGCGATGATTAGTGGCGGTAAATATGGCGAAAAACTTGATCAGAAATTATTTAGCGATGCTGTAGCCCGCGAACTATGGACACCTCAAACCATTATCGCAGCTGGCAATCAGGGCAGCTTTAACAGCTATGGATTGGGTTGGTTTTTAAGTAACGTGAATGGTAAGTTCCAGGCTACCCACACTGGTGGCTTGTCTGGAATTGTAACGCAAGTAACGATTTTACCAGAATTAAAATTAGGAATCATTGTTTTAACCAATCAACAATCTGGTGCAGCATTTAACGCCATTACCAATTCCATTAAAGACGGTTATTTGGTCATAAAGGGTAAGGATAGAATTAAGTCGTCTAATGATAGCCGCCTGGCCAATGAGAAAGAGGCCAGGGAAATAGTGACTAAAGTTTGGGATGATATTGCTGCACAGCAAAAAGCAGTTTCTTCAAAACCTGATGCTAAAAACTATTACGGAACGTTTAATGATGCATGGTTTGGAGAAGTAACCATAAGCGAAGTAAATGGTAAAATGCATTTTCAGGCGAAGAATGCACCAAAGTTGCGAGGTGATATGACTTATTATAAAGGGAATACATT
>Ga0116227_10008407_pt1 | contig 19482 bp, 9 predicted proteins | sample S1TSphgellanicum_FD_89693 | JGI IMG/M metagenome (GOLD analysis project Ga0116227, IMG submission 89693) | Host-associated microbial communities from peat moss isolated from Minnesota, USA - S1T2_Fb - Sphagnum magellanicum MG | ecosystem: Host-associated > Plants > Peat moss > Unclassified... | reverse complement strand
TCTCGAGAATTAGGGTTAGGGTTTGGCGCACAAGAGAAGCTATAGTCTCGAGAATTAGGGTTAGGGTTTGGCGCACAAGAGAAACTATAGTCTCGAGAATTAGGGTTTGGTGCGCAAGAGAAGCCATGCGCTCGCTTGCCTGCTGTGGTTTTGCGTTGCTCCTGTTGTGCAGCGCAATCGGAGGGGACATCTTTGGCTTTCCAGCAGCACAATAAGCGGATGAGGAACGAAGGCGAGTGATGCTCTGAGAGGGATTTTTTCTCCTGTGAGAACTTATGTTTTAAATTCTGCAGGAAAATCCGTCGCAGATGCATCCGAAGTTTGTTTGATGCAGGAGGTGGATGGAGCTCCTTTTTAGTAATTTGCAGAACAGACTGAAAGGTTGTGTATAGAGGTAAGGGAAAACGCGTTGAAGAAGCTGGAGGCGGCAGAGAAGAAAGCGGAGGCTAGAAAAGTTGCAGCAGCAGCAGCTCCGTCCTCAAAGAAGTCGGACCAGAAAGCAAAGAAAGCAGCAGCTGCATCAAGCGATGGTGTAGTAAACCCCTTCACAGCTGCAGGAGATAAAAAGCTATTAGCTCCAGAGATGGCCAAATCTTACAATCCCAAGTCTGTTGGAGCCCTTACCTCGGGGCCCACGCTGTCCAAATTCAATCCCGATTTTCAAAGCTATTTCAGCAGATGTTCGTTTGATAGACCATCATCACCTGTGGCTATCCGTTTTCTTAATCCTGGAAGAAAAAGTTTCTCACTCGCAGGATATATTGGTCAGATGGCGGTGAATGCGTCGGTACAACACTCTGTGCGTTCGTGGGGTTGAAATGGCCATTATCGCATCTCAGCCGAAAACTCACTAGATTCCACTGTATGGCTTATGATGGGCACAACTCAAAAAGGTCTAGTCAGTTCAAAATAAGGCAGATGTTCCGAATTGAACCATTTCAGGTTTAGTCATGGTAGTGTGGAATCAGGTAGTAGTTGAGAAGAAAACCATGAAGGAGCAGAAAAATACTAGGCATGACCTTTGACGAGATCAGTTTGTAGCTGAGGTACTTGATAATCCTCCATTGTTTGTTCTGATCATCTTTTGTCGTTGCTGATTCTCGCACTATTGGTCTTCCCATTTGTTTCACAGGCTTTGTAATTGTTGTTTTTGTTGTTGTAAGGGTTTGGATTATGGATGTATGCGAGTTAAGACCTGTGGGTATTCTGTTTTCTCTGCAGATCACCCCAGCTCATGCATGACTTAAGATGATTTCAAGGTCAGAAATATTTTCACAGATAATGGGAAAGTCAACAGTAATGGTGGCAAGGAGTACAAGGGCATGAAACACTTTGATGCTCATGTGGCTGTTGAAAGGAGGTTTGGAGCAGAAGGTGAACTCTTAAGCCCCGTTCAATTTCGAGTCAGAGATCTGCACAGATTTGTCAGATTCTAAACAGGGGTCTATTTTGAGTTGTTGAATGTAGCACATCTTTTGCACGGCATATATGAATGTGACTGATGCTGTCCTTTGCTTCTTGATTATAGGTTAGACATTTTTGCTAAAATCCACAGTGCTGTTTTATTCCTTAGAAGCCTCCAACTGATCATACGACAGGAGCATGTTATGCAAAAAAGAGTTTGCAGTTTTTTTAGTCTGAACTCAGAAGAGGGCTTGCCAAAATGCAATGACCTTCCTTTGTTCTCTTTTGAGCAACATAGTACAGGAAAATCATTGGGTTGTAGCCCATGATGGAAGTGAAGTGGAACAGATTGGAAAAGGAGAGGTTTCCAGGAAAGTAGCTCAAAATCAACGGGGAACCTGATGTGCTGGACACCTGGTTCTCATTGGGTTTGTTCACTGTTTGCAGTAATGGGGTGGCCTGACAATACTCCTGATGTACATGCATTTTATCCAACATCACTTCTGGAGACTGTACATATTATTTTGTTCTTTTGGGTGGCCCATATGGTCATGTTGGGATGAAACTCACAGGGGACTGAATAACCTTTCAAGCAGGTACTTCTGAATGCTGATGTAACATGCTAGAGCTCTAATACCTCTCTCATCAGAACGCATTCCTGCAGGTATAATCATTATGTCTAGATGGTCTGGTGCATTCATTCTTGATCTGTATGATGGTTATTTTGTACCCTGGTAAACAAATTGAGCAGATATTCAGGCAATTCTCTTCTAGAGAATACATACTAGACCTTGCTTTCAATTTCTACAAAACCTGGTATTTTGTGGTGGCAGGTATATTTGCATGCGATGGTGACAGATGCTCATGGGCACAAGGTGTCAAATGTTATAGAGCCATTGTAAGTGATCAATGGGGTTATTCTACAGGATCTTCATAAGCACATTGAGCATGGCAACCTTGATGCCCTGTGAAATTGAAAAGGCCAAGGCTGGTCAAGTGGCAGATTTCCCAAATGGGATAGCAGAGTGTGGGGCAGATGCCTTGCACTTTGCTCTTGTAGCATATACTGCCCAGGTATTCTTTGTGACTGATGTCACTGATACTGGTCAGCTGGATTTGAGTTGGCCTCACTGCCTATCTGACTTTGTTGCATGTGTAATTAGAAATCAAACCACATTTTGTGAAATTTTGCTTAGTTGTAACTGCTTTTGTGTTTCCTTTCTGAGTCACTGCACCCACCACCAGTCTTTCTCAGGGAACAAAGTAGATCTTTGTACAAGTAGGGGTATGTTCAGGTTCAACAATGCCCATACTACTGCCCTCTATGTAGGCCTCTCTATACCTTATGCTTAGATGCTCACTTGTACAGGAGCAAGCTAAATGAAATGAGCCCTTTTAGTTGTGATGTGGGATATTTCAGACGGTGAATATAAATCTCAATATCCTATGGGTTCTGGTATATTGTCAGTGGTGGAACAAGCTCTGGAATTCAATTCATTTCATAATGATATATCTTCAGGCACGTTTCAAGCCCTCAACTATGGATGTGGCATCCCTACTGCTGAGCTGCAAGTGGATTCTTTCAGTCCTCAATATGTCTGTTGATAGAACTGTCAAGGGACTGGAAAATTATGAGTTCTCAGAATGTACTGCAGCTTTACATTCATGGTGGCTGTATTGTCTTTGTGATGCTTTCATTGAACTTGTAAAACCAGCTATGTTTGGGGAAGATGAGGAATTGAAGAAGAATGCACAAGATAGTTTGTAGGTGTGTCTTGACGTTGGTTTGCAGTTGTTGCAGCCTTTTATGCCATTTTTAATGCAGGAGTTGTGGCAGCAGCTTCCTCAGAAGCCAGGGGTTGGGAAGGCTAAGTCATCAATTATGTTAGCTGTTACCCAGCTTTCATCCCAGTTAGTTTGCTTCCCTGCCCCTTCTTTTTCCATTTTGTAGTTATTGTTACATTTCCAAGTTTCATAAGGTGTCTGCTAGAATCTTCTGATTGGATGTTGCAGATTTTGTTTGAAGTTCTATCTTCTGTTATGCTTTCATGTACAGAAGTGCTGAAGCAAAAGATGAAAGCTAGGGTACCAATTTCAGAAATGGCCTTTCTACCTGTGAGGTGGTAGAGCTGGTAGACAAGGTCACTTCTGAAATTGTTACTCTAGCTTTGCCATCTTCTGTAAAGGTGTGCAATCACTTTTATATACACCCAAACTGCCAAGTTCAGTTCCTGATTTCCTTTTGACAATTGTCTTCACAGTTCCTTTCACACAATAGAAACCCCTCAGTTTTGGTTGATGTCTGAAACAGATGTTGCAAGGGGATGATGAGCCACCACTTGGTTGTGCGGTCTTGGGTAAACCCTAAACCCTACCCTAACCCTAAATTATTACATGTGTAAATCATAAAGAGGGAGTTGTTCGGGAGTAGTGAAGTAGAGGGAGAAAGCACATTGTGTAGATTTGGGAGAAAGCACATAAATGGAGCAACAAATTGTGTTGAGGAAGAAAAATTGCGGTAGTAGGAGGTTGACATGTGTCATGTGATGATGTGATGATTCTCAAAAAAAAAGTTGCTAGCTACCACCACAAAAAAAATATTACATGGGTGAATCATTAAGGTACATGTTGGCTAACTCTCCATAAAAAGGTAGGAATGGTCATCATGTGTGAATCCAACTGCCTATGCTACTAAAAATGATTGTGTTGTGAGGTGGTATGTAGCATTTTAGAAAGGGTTAATTGAGTGTTAGTGGCCCTAGCACAAAAGGTCTTAACACCAAGTGTGAAGGCTACTTAAGAATGTTAATGGTATCTTCAAGTATGTGTCCACATATACAAGTACCATTTGTTTTCTTTCTAAAAAAGTCCCAAAAATGTTTCAACTTTCAATCACACCCATAAAACTTTCAAAGATATCTTATACATTTATAATGTCAATTGGGATGCAATGCAATCTCATGATCTTGCAATTGTTAAATTTTCCTAAGAAAAAGAAATGTGCACAATGTTCCAAATTTAGTTTTGGAAATGAAATCCCCAATTTTTTGATGTCCAAGGGTTTGAATCTACTCCCTCTCACTTGCAAACCTATGTTTTATCAATTAGGAAAAGTAACACAATAAGAAGGTTAGGTGTTGTAGCTTTAACTTGGGTGCACAAAAGGAAAAGTTTTTCTAGGGATGATGGCAAGGCAAAGGCTTCTATTCATGTTAGGCCAAAAGCTAATCCAATATGTTGTATGGGCCTTATGACATGGCATGTGTGTGTGAATTAGGGGGAAGCACCCCCAAGACTTTGAAGGTGAACTTGCATTCTTAAAATGGAAATTCTTTTGAAATCACAATGTTCAAAAAACAAGTTGGAGAATCAAATTTTTTTTGAATGGTGTGAGTTTTGGATTACTCAAAAAGTTTCAAAGTATCCACAATGCAATGGCCTTGCATTGCCAAACAAATTTAATGGGTAAAAGTTATCATTGTTTGAATAAATCATGTTGGAATGAAAAAAATGACTTACACTCATTTAAAGCCTCATTTGGAGGACTAAATGTTGTCTAATTGATGAACTTGAAACAATCTTGAATTACTTTTTTGTTTTTCAAAGAATCCAAGATAGAGTTTTAAAATGTTCTTAAACACATTTTGAAGAAGTTATGGTCTTCCAAGGCTAGGGGAAAATTTTGGGAAAGCACCATTGGATGCAACTCCCATGGAATTTTATAAATTATATGAGGAGGAGAATGATAACTTCTTCGAGTTTGGGCACTAATGAATCCTATGTGAGTGCATGGTTATTTTATGTCCTAATTTTGGTTTTGATTAAACTAATCAACCTCTTGTTTTCTTTGTGTACTTAATGTGATAGAAAGGTGAATGTGAAGTGTGTCATCTTAGTCTTATCCAAAGAGTCAAGGTACACATCCAAGGTTTGAAAGTTTTATACATAAGATAGTATCAAAGAATATTTTTCATGCATTGTGACAAGTATTTGGTGTCGTGGCATTAAAGGTTTTAGGCCTACATTTAAAATAATGTAAAGATTTCTAAGTCACAAAAATGATAATACCTAAATATAATAAGAAAAACCTTTAATGATCATTGAATAAAACCATTAACCAAAATGTTTCCTTTGATTTTTTTGTTGATTTTTTTAAACACAAGATCAAAAGGCAGTTGGAACCATTTTCATGTAAAGAGTGTTGCAACATTTGATTAACCATTACTATCACCATTGTTTCCATCATTACAAAAATTACATTTGACCATTTACAATTTTTTAGGTTTCTTCCACAAATTTATGGGACTTTAATAACTTATTTTTTCCTTGCTTTGTCCCTTAAAACATTTGAAGTTTTCAAATTGTTGTTAAACAACCATTTGTATTCTTATGTTTTAAACATTTTCAAAAGTTTCCATTCAAGGAAAATGCAAAGATCATTATGATAACATTTTATTTTTGTCCAAAAGCCATTTTCTTTCATGGAAGTGTTAATAATTTTGATGTTGTAATTATTCACAAAAAAGTTATGAATACGCTTATATCCATAAAATCTTATAATTAATTGTGCATTTTGATTTATCATTAAAAAAATGTCAAGATATTACATTAGTCTATACATTTTATCATCACCATTGAAATCAATTTTTTTTCTATTTGTTTAAATTTGCAAATAACCCACATCATAAAAAAAAATTGAGGTTTTTTCCCCCAGAAAAACAAAGGCCCCAAAGACATACAAGAATATTTTGAATGATGTGGTATCAATGAAAACCTTTAAATTCATTCATTTTCACCATTGTGATTAAAATAATAGCAAGGATAGAAGGTGATGGCATGTAATGCATATCATCACATGATGGAGGGCTATATACATGATTTATACCAATTTTTTAAAGACTAGAAGACATAAGTCTTTTACCAATGTTGTGTAATTATTTGAAATTTTAAATAATTGATAATTCAGGCCCTTTAAAAATTTCAGAATCAAATAACCATCAATTTTCATTTTTTTGAGAAAATTCAAAATTAAAAAACCATTTGTTATGGGTATTTCAAAAACATAAAAAAATAACAATTTTCATTAAAGAAATGATAAAAAATTGGTGAATAGAAAGGTAATTTTTTAATCTTTTAAAAATAATTAAGAACCAAAATTCTATACAAAAACTTATTTTTTAATTTTTTTCACCCCACATAGGTAAGTGGGTATATACCTAGGTTGAAAACCAATGGGTATTTATAGTTGGTTTTAATACATGCATACCATTAGTTTTTATAGTTTTTTTCTAATTGTGTAAAATGAATGTGGAAATATAATTAGTGTTGGGCGGATATCGGGAAAATCAGGATATTCACTTTGAATATCCGGCCGGATATCATTGTGGGTGATATTCGAGGTGCCAAATATCACCCATCATGATATTTGGCACCTTGATATCCGAAAATTATGTTAGACATCAAAGATGTTGATATCCAATCTAGGTATCAAATCCAAGGCTGGATATCAAGGTTATTAGTTATTGAGTAGGTTAGGTTACTAATTAGGTTAGGCTTGTAACATTAGTTTTTATTTCATTTCCTTGATGCATTTAGGGTGACAAAAATCCCTAGACAATTTTAAATTGTTTTGGGGACATATTTTCATAGACTTGTCTCTTCAAAGTTGTAGTCACTAGTTATTATTCATGTGGTTATGCTTTCTTGAAAAAATAATTTATGAATTTTTTTCGAATTAAAAAAAAGATATTTGCAACAAAATATTCCTTTTTAAAAAGAGGATGTTGATTTTAGGAGATTTTTTGCCCCCCCCACGCCCCCAAAGACTAGGACACGACATAATTAACAAGCAAAATTTTGAATTTTTGATATCCGAATTTGTTGATATCTAATTAATAAATAAACAACGGATATTTTGGAATATTGATATTTGGGTTAGATTAAAAATGTGAAAATCTCATATCTGACAAAGATATCTATTTTTTAAATAAGAAAAATGTAATATCCTTATTTAGCAAACAAAAAAAAGGTGAATATCCTTATCCAACGGATATCCCAAAAAGGTGATATCTAACCCAACATTGGATATAACCAACATAATACTTGGTTGCAATTTTGAAATTTTGATAGATGTTTACCAAACTTCATGGGATTTTAACTAAGCTTTTTTAGTTTTTTGTACCAAATTATTTGAAATATGCTTCAATTTCTCATCCAATGTTAATGACATTATTATCCACTACCTTGCCTATCACAATGATTTAGCAATTAATAATTCAAAAATGATGAAAAAAATTCAAAATTGTTAAGAATTCTTCGTATATTAAACCATTTTTGAAAAAATATCAATAGACAACTTTATGTTTGTCTAGCCCCATAATCATGACATTAGAAAAGTCCAACTTGATGGAGTTATAACCAATTTCAAGTTGAAATTTTTGGTTAAAAGAAATATAAATTTGGTTGAATTTATCACCATTAAGTGTGCAATTGATAGTCTTAAAATTATTACATTACTTAAAATTTGACATCTTTTAGATTCTTTGATGAATTATAAATGTCCAAGGTAAATAAAATACATTCATACAATTGTCAAGAAAATTTGATCAATCCATTTGGACTTGGCATGAAGGAGAAATTTGTAAGCAAATTTGTTTGCTAACTATTGACTTTATTACAACCTATCAATAACATTGCTTTGTGACTTTGTTGGAATGACAACTTTGCTTGGGTGGTACCATGTTTGAATGGTGTGCATAAAGACTAGTACTGTTGCAATTGTGAGCTTCATGTAGTGGGTCTAATATAGTTAGCTCTAAGATTGTTGCACGATTCTCATGTTACACAATCATGTTCAAGATTTTGGCATCATCATAACTTTCTTGTTTTGTCATTTCATAATTTCTTCATGTTTTCAAAGATGTGAATTTGCATTCAAGCAAGTGTTACACCTCAATACACATCTCCATTATTTATAATTTTTATTTTATGCACTTACACATGATTTCATTTCATAGTTTTATGTGCAACTCTAATGTTTCTTCAAGTTTGTAACTTGTTGGTAATGATTGTGGTAAAAAAATGGAAGATGACATTTCTTTATGTGAGGTTTTTTTGCTTGATGGCCATGGTAGCTTAGGTTTTGTTTAATGAATTGCAAAATATCATAAAGGTGATTGTAAAGGTGATGTCAACAAAAGTGGTGGTTGATGATGTTGATGTAAAAATTGAAGCAACTTGGAAAATGTTTTTTTGTCAATTGGTGAGGAGAACAAAAAATACACTCTCCAAGTTGCTTCAATGTCTACATTGGCATCATCAATTATCACCTCTATAAATGTCACCTCTGTAGTCATCTCTATGATATCCTATGATTCATTAAACAAACATAAGTTACCATGACCATCACAACTTTGTTGTACAAGTTTTTTTTCAACTAAATCCTAAAAAAGTTGGAGGTGTCATTGATGTTAATGTACTTAAAATGATGCAATATGTGTTTATGACATCCTATGGCTTCAAGTTCAAGTTCCCAAAACACAAGTTGCGCAAAACATTGCAAAAAGGGTTTAGTGCAATATACATTAACCCATGGATTAACCTTGATGATTGAAGAAGCATCTTGAAGATGCACATGAGGTAACTTGAAGAGTCAAAAATTGCAATAATTATTATTGATTTAACAAGACAGAAAGGGGGAAAATGGAAATTAGTGAATCCAACAAACATAGCAAAATATTTTGAATCTTGCATTCTTTATGAGAAAAATGGTCCACAATAACATTTTGATTTTTGACAAACTTCGTGCTTCTCATGGCAAAAGGATGTATTCCACTTGTTATGTGTGATAGCTTGTGCTTTTGTATTTAGCCTAGGTATAACCTAGTTTATATGTACTTAGTCCATACATACTTAAGCTTTACATATTTAAATTTTATATACATAACCTTTACATACCTACCCTATACATAATTAGCCCTACTTTTAAATTGTACACTATGTAAATGCCTTAGTTTACATATGTAGGTTAGGTGAATATTTTAAATACCCTACCTTACACACATATGTTAAATGATTTAGTTTTGAATTTATGTATTATTTATTGTAATTTACAACTCCCATTGTTTACCTAGATATAATTAACTAACAATATTTAGGATAAGTTAAATACCTATAATCATACCTACAATAATTGATTAGTTGGTTACCTAATTATTTACCTAAAATACACTAATTAGTGTGTAATTATATATTAATCATTTATTTTTTTAATAATATAAAATGAATTACGTCAAATTTGTAAAAAATTACTTACAAATGTTTGAAATTACTAATCAACAATATAATTCATTATAATGATATTGTTATTTGATATAATTTTAAAATGTATAATATGATTATTAGTTACTACTATATAACTAGATATTAACTATTATTAATTAACATACCTATTTATTTACCTCCTTATCTATTTGTTTTATTTATTCATGTGCATTACATAATTCGTTAGGGACAATGTTGTATGAATTAAAAGGCTCTAATGTTGCATGGATATGAGAATGTTTTTCTTTCCTAAAAGATTGACCCATATTGTTTGTCAACCTTTCAAGTTACAAACAATATAAACGAAAACATTCCCAAACATCTAAAACATAAAAAATATTCAAAAAATGAGAGCCATTTGGGATGAACCAATTTAAATGGTTCAACGTTAAAAGCCAAATTCAAAATAAAATAAGATTTTCCTACCTAGGTGTAGGCTTAATCTAGGTGGCCTACATCTAGCCTAGTCTAATGGTTTAGATTTAGGTGCAACCTAGGAAAAGATATAACCTAAGTTCCTAGGGTAGGTTTAGGTTGCCTAAGCTTACTTCAGGTTCATGGACCTAGGCTTAGTTGCTTAAGCTTTAGGTTTTAGGTCCTTAAACTTAGGCTTACATATTTAAGCTTAAACTTTAAGTTCATGGACCTAAACCTAGGTACTTGGTTTTAGTCCTAGCTTAGGTTTTAACCTAAGTTTCAATTGCAACTAAGGCTCTTGACTTTCATTAAAGTGGTGGCAACCATGTCAACTATTGCTTTTGCTTGTGTTCTTAGCATGAACTCATGAGTTTTATTCTTTTTGTGATTATCTTTTGCAAGCGTCACCCCATTTGATCTCTTGAGAAAAATTGTGCTATCTATAGACTTTTCCTCCATGACATGCACTACACAAGTACCACCCATATCCCCTTCTAGAAATTGTGACTATAAGGCAAAATCTTTGCACTTTGTAGGTGTCACAATCTTCTTGTTGTCCTCATTGTAAATCCCCTCACTTACTAAGGAACATTTCTCAAAATCAACAATCAATGGATAAAATAGAATGCAACGTTCTTTGTGTGTTTTTTTCTTGTCAAGTTCAAGTGCCTTGGCAAGGGTGTCCTCTTGTGAGGTTCTCGATTCATTGAGTGCAACAACAAACTTGTAAAAACATCCACAAATGTGCTCACATCATGCTTTGATTACAATCCCATTTTGTTTCCAAACTTTTAGCATTTCTAATCCCCTCATTCTTCTTTAGATTGAAGTTGTTTATGACTTGCTCCCAAATTGAGGTCGACTTTTGACCATTGCCAACAATAGGATCTTGAGAGCAATGCTAGCAAGAAATTCTAGCAAGGTTGCCACTCCTTGTCAAAAGTTTTTTATAAAAAAAAAATAATTCCCCCTTCTTCTTCCCCTTCACTTGAGTTCTTGCCATCTCATCACATGTCACCATGCCCAAGTGAGTCATGTTGATGAACCACAACTGAGTTAGAGTTAAGTATTTGGTTTCACCTTGGTAACTAATTCTGTAAGAAATTAGGTCTCATATATATAGGTAGATAGATAGGTAGGAAAATAGGCAAGTCACTAGTAGGTAAGTAGATGGTGTATACATAGGAAAAGGCTATTTATACTACCTACCTACTAACAACCTGCTTGTGAGTTGTTAATAGGTAGGTAGGTAGGTAGGTAAGTAAGTAGTTTAAAAAAAAAGCAACTGAGCTAACCACAATGGTTAGCTAGGGAGCTGCAACCCAACAGAAAACTGTTTCCTGAGAATCCATCCATCCATCCATCCTTCATGGTGAGCTGGTGGGTGGGTGCTGGGAGAGAGAGAGAGCACACACTTGTCATCTTGTAGCTGCAACAAGCAAACCCCCCTCTCCCCCCCCAAAATGATGACCTAAAATGATATTTTGTTAGGCCTTGATATTTGAGTGTGTGCTGTGTGAGACTGACTATCCATGACGCCACTTCTCATTGGAAATTTCTATTCCTAATATTGGCTGCCACTATTTTTGGCCTGGACTAAATAAATAAATAAATAAATAAAAAATGCCCTTCGTAAGAAGGGCCTTTAACCTATTCCACCAGATGTGTCACAAAATTGAAGGACTTTATCTGTTAATGGATGATACCCTACCTTGTCAACTCAATGCTTTGCTTTGGCATTAATTAGGTATTCCTTATAAAAGATTGGAACTTGGGTTGGAATTTGGGGGCAGAGTAGTTTTTTTTTTTCTTTTTTTTCCTTTTTTTTCCTTAATTTAATTTCACTATATAAACAATTTGGCGAATTTTTCCCAAAAAAATAGCGAAATTAGTTGAATTTTCATTGAAAAAGCAACAAAATTTGTCAGAGAAAAATCACTGCCGCCAGTGTTCCATTTTTTGTTGTTTTTTTAGGGTTATTTTTATTATTTTTATTATTTTATTTTTTGGTGATGTACATGAAGTGAAGATATGCATAGATGATTTAACCAGATTTTATTATTAAAAAAATGAAACAATTTTTAAAACAAAAGCATCCTCCTATATTTTTCACAAATTTTAGAATTATTATTTTCAACATTTGGCGACTAAAAAAGCCCAAAAAACACATTTTACACCATTTTGACCCCCAAGAAAAAAAAAAAAACACTATTTGGTGGAAATTAGCCAGGAAAATAAAAAGCACTGGAACTTACCACAACAAATTTTTAATTTCTACGTGATTTGTGAACAAAATGGGCATAGTGCCCGCCTGGTAGAAGGGTTCAAAAGAGACTGGATAGTTGTGTGTGAATAGAGGTATAGGTTGTTGTTGTGTGAATAGAGCATATATATATGCATGAGAAGTAGATTCCTGTGTGTGAGTGGAGTCTTTATCTAGTCAGGTACCCTACCTTATTTAGTCAAGGGCAGCTTTTAAAGTCTTAATTGCCTGTTTTGGCAAGTGCCTAATAATTTAGGAAAAAAAAACTCTAATTTTTTTGAACAATTCCAATTGAAAGTGCATAACTAGGTAATCAGTGATCACTTCAATTAAAAATCCCAAAATTACTTGAGGACTTTGCCATAACAAACAAGCATGTTTTTTCTGGCTAAATTTGTTTTCAAAGTGGCTACATATATGTATGTTTTTTGGTATTCTAGTAGCCAGATTTCGACAAATTTTCATGGAAAATTTGCCAGATTTCTTTATTGGGTTCTGGCGTGGGTAGCCAAAGATGTGAAGGATTCTTAAAAGCTTTTACTTTCTTACTTGGTCTATAGCCAGATTTGGCTATATCAAAAAATGGAAAAAAGAAAAAAAAACCCTGGTTGGCACCCCTTGATTATAATTTTTGGGCTCTGATGTGTGAATTGAGAGTTCATTACTCATCGGGTATCGCTTTGTTGTTTTCTGTGTGAACAGAGCTTTTATTCGTCGGGCATGAAGCTCCGCGCCGCGAGCCGTTCCTTCGTTTCTTCTTCGTCTCTCTTCCCTTTCTCGTGTCGCTGTCGTCGTCGTCGTTGTCGTGGAATTGCTTCTCTTGTGCATTCAATCCCTGTTGCTGCAAGTATCTTCGATGGCATTAGTGTAGTTGGGGGAATAGGAGAGTGAAGGGATAGTGTTGTTTGTATTTGGGAGGGGTGGTTTCCAAGGTTTGTGTGCAGTTGAGAGCCATTTTTGTAGTAGAAGGGAAGGGAAGGGAAGGGAAGGGTATGGAGGAAGCGCAAGAACCGACATCTCCGCAGAAGCGGAAGCGGCGACCGAGCGTGCGCTTAGGGGAAATAGGTTACCCTGCTTCTTACGTCACTACTGCTTCCTACCTTTTGGAGTCTGCTGCTCAGCGCAAGAAGCAGCAGAAGAAACAGCAACAGCTTTTGGAGTCTGGATCTAGTCCGGTGAAAGCTCCTCGAACGCGTCTTTTGGACCATGTTGCAGTGGAGAAGAAGAAGAAGCAGCAGGAGGAGCAGCAGCGGTGGAGGTCTTTGGAAGTTGCTGCTGCTGCTGACGAGAGAGTACTACAGCAGAGTGCGGATGAAGAGAAGGAGATGAAGAAGACGGAAGCTGAGTTTGCAAGTACTAGCGGTCGGGAGGTGGAGCCGGGAGTCATCGCTGGTCGGAAAGTGAAACAGGTAAGGCGTAAACGGGCGGGTCCTGGTGCGAGGTTCGTTGTTGCTGCTGCTGACCATTCCTCCGCCGGGAAAATGGAGCAGCAGCAGCAGCAGCAGAAGATCAGGGAGGAGGAGGAGGAGCAGGAAAGGTTTGAGGAGGATCATCTTGATGCTGCTGATGAAGATGGCAATGCTCCTGGAGCAGCTTTGCATGTGGATGAACATGAGACTTCTTTTGCTAAGACTTCTTCGAGCTCTCTAGAGCTTTTTGGGGATGGTGTATGTGGCAAACTGGAAGTGGCAGCAGATTCTAGGGATCCTGCAGCAACTTCGGCTGAGGAAGAAGAAGAAGGGGATGATGATGATGATGCTAACCCTAATAGCCTTGGGGATGAAATCCAAGGAGCCATTGAGGATGGACCAATGCGGAGAAGAGGAGTTGGAAAACAAGATATGATGGAGCAAGGTGGCACGGGAAGACAGAGTGCGGATAATAGTGATATGGCAGGAGAGAATAACGGTGATGCAAACTTGATTTTTGCTGCTAAAACAATTACAAGACAATGCATCACTCTTGCCAGTGGTGGAGTCAAGGGATGGCTCTGTGCACTTGACTTGGGAAAGTATTCTGAGACATTTGAGCTCAATGAGGTTGACAATGAGGTACTGCCATTGTTGACCATGGAGGATCTGAGGGAAATGGGAGTAAATGCTGTTGGTGCCCGCCGCAAGATGTTCAATGCAATTCAAGAGCTACAGCATAGCTATGGGGCATGACCAGATGTTCCATGCAATTCAAGAGCTATGGTGTAGCTATGGGACATGACCAGATGTTCCATGCAATTCAAGAGCTATTGCATAGTTATGGGACAATGACAAGATGGTCCATGTATTTCAAGAGCTACAGCATAGCTATGGGACATGTCAAGATCAATCCAATTCAAGAGCTATGGCATAGCTATGGTACAATAACAAGATGTTCAATGCAATTCAAGAGCTATGACATAGCTTTGGGATAGTGACAAGATGTTCAATGCAATTCAAGAGCTATGACATAGCTTTGGGATAATGACAAGATGTTCAATGCAATTCAAGAGCTACAGTATAGCTATGGTACATGACAACACTCCTTTATTGAACACAAGAGTGTGTGAGCATACAGAACATTTATTTCAGAGGAAAAACTTGAATCCCATAACTTATATGTCACCTTGGTCACACTGTTCCAGAAAATGCATGATTTTAGTTTGACAGCAGGGTCATCTTATGATGTTACCACAAGTGTTAGGCAGCTGATGTTTGGCTACAGAATGAGGTTGGCCCAGGACTTGCAGTTTATTGAATCTCTGAAGACTTATCATGACCACTGTAAGATGTACATTATTGTCCTAAATCCTTGGAACTCTGTTTTCAGCTTCCATGTGTTACTGTGTTTCATGATTTGGTGCATGAGTATGAAACTGATCTGCAGTAGTTATCATATCAGATGGTGTGTGAAGTTTAAACTGTGTGAAGTTTTGCACACAATTTTTTTGCAGATTTGAGGTTTACTGCACTACTGAGCCATTATGCGGATGTTTATGAGTAGTCAACTTTGTCATCATTTTTTAAAGATCTTCTTCATTTCTAGACAACACAGCAACACCCTTATCAAGACAAGAGTCAAAGTGCCCTCCCTAGTTTTGAACAGAATGTGCCAGAAACTCAACCATCGGAGCACCCCTTGGGTATCATGCCGAAGTGGGCATGGCTACTGCATGCATATGTGTTGGGTGTTTGTATCTTGGATATATTGTTCAACTACATAGATGGAGGTCATTGCCACATTGCATTTTGGAAATTCTTGAAATGATTCAGCATACTCTACCACTGTGGGGTTCTAGCTAGAGATGTGGGGATAGCATACTGCCTATACTTGTCCTTCCACTTCTGATTTGCCTGCTTACGGAGTTGATCAGCAGCAATATGTACAGGATAGGGCCTGATGCTCCTCTCATGCTAACTGTGCTACATGTAACAGTAATTCCTCTGCTGTATCGCACAGTGCCATGCTGTATCACACAGCACCATTAGCCCCCTGGGATTGCAGTTCAAGCACTTGCTAGTGCATCTGCTGTGATGCCTGCTGTAGGATGCTTGTCTTCAGATGACCTTCATGGATGCTACAGATGCTCCTCTTCAACAGACCCCTTGATATGTCTGTCCCAGTAATGTTTTCCTTCTGAACAAGTGTAAAACAAACATCCTTGGTGTCTGTCTCTCTTTACAACTGATTGAAAGGTATCCAGTATCCCTCCACTTCAAAGTATCTTCTGAATGCAATTCCTAATGGCAGTAGCATATGAGCTATGCTGAATTTCACAAAGGTGGATACTATTTGACTTTTTTTTATTAGTGACTCGTCTCTTGAGTGCTAGCCAACTTTGTGACTGAGTCTTCTGTTGTTTCTGAAAAATGTGACAGAAACTCTGGTTGCAGCTATTCTACCATGGCTTGCCCAAGTTTTTGGACTGTGACTGATATGTATTATCTACACCCACTGTCAGGAGCTGATGAAGCAAGTGGGTAGTTGGTTGGGTGCTGATGAACAGAGTAGGTAGTTGGTTGGGAGCTGTTGAAACAAGTGGGAAGTTGTGGCCGCTCGTCATTGCTATTCATAATCAGATTGAGTTGGACAAGATATCAGCTAAGAGACGACCTTGCTCATTGCCAAAGGTGGTGCTCTGACACTTTTGCAAGCAACTCTCATAAGGTGATGACTTTCACTCATTGTTGTGCTACCTTGGAGATTTCTCTAGAATCTCATAGATATGATGAGTTCAGAGCCATACCCCTACCACAACCCAGCCCTCTGGACTCTGTACCCAAGTACTTTTGGCTCTTGGCAGCATCATTTTGAGCTTTTGGTTTGCCACCCATGTGTATTATTTTGTAGGATATTTGAGCACCAGTGTGGTTGATAATTTTGGCTCAGAACAAAACTAAGCTCACCTTGACTTTTGAACAAAATTTGTGTTTTATCAATTTGCTCTGATCAACAATATTTGTCTATTAAAATTCCTTCACATAAATGCTATTGTTTTGCTTAGTACATTTTTGGACTTTTTTTTTGGCTATAATAATATGTTTTTTACTTAAAAATCTTAGATTGATTTTTTCAAATCTATATTTTGGGCATATCTTCACACCATTATTATTCTACTGGTTTTAATTCTGAAAAAAAATCACATAACATAATACTTAATTAGCCATTATTTGTCATTGAATGAATTTTGAAAGGGCAAATGTTATGCCTCCTTTTACTTGAGTCTAAAATCTGGTTTCCACTAAGATTGTAATTTAATTTTTTAAGTAGAATTTTCAATGGGCAAAAATTACTCAAAATGCAATATCTATTGCACCTTAGGTCTAAATTTACAAAATTGTCTCCATGCAACCCTACTCATTGAGGGCTTTCTAACAATATATATAGAGCACACCCTAATTCTCCTATACTTTTTCATAATGAATTTATTGAATTTTCAATGACAAAAATATTTGAAATTCAACAACTCATGCACCATAGCTCTAAGCAATGCAAAACCATTTCAATGGACCCATATTTATTGAGGCTTTCCACCTATACAAAGACAATGATGAAGGTTCAATGTGATTCAAAATATCTCAATACAACAAAATTAACAATCTACCTTCCTTAATACCATAGTACCTTTTCAGGTTCAGCATTAATGTGCCGAATAATTAATATAATTTGAAGATTTTGATTTGGCGCTTAAGTTTTTAATTTTGAAAATTTCGACATAAGGAATCAATTTATTCACATTATTAAAGCTTATTTCAATTTCTTGCTATGCTTTTTGGTTAGAGTGATGAAACGCTTCATAACTTTGTTGAATTGATTGTGGGTTCAAACCTAGTTACCTAGATTGATTTTTTGAGATTTTTGACATTCAATTTTTTTTTTTCTGAAAATTTTGACAAAAGTGAGAATAATATAATTTGTGCCGAACCTAAAAAGGGACTACAATAGTGGGATGTTGAACAAGTTCACACTTAATTGTGGATATTTCATTAGCTATAATTGTTGGGCTTTTGTTGTTGGCCACCATATTGATATATGTGTTTCATTTTTGTATCTCATCATGAATAAATATTTTCAAATCAATTGAAATAAAACAAAAGGTGATATAATAGCAACAAACTTATAGTTGTAAACCAATGAAAAGTTTTGGTCAAAATTTTGCACCATTATGACAAAATAAATCCAGTGTGTAGGCTATAAAGAAACTTTTGGGAAAATATTGAAAATGGCCATAATTTGAGGAATTTTTTTTTGAAATTGCCATATTTAGACATGGTATTCATAAAGGTTTTCAAAACAAATCATGATTCTAAGTTTTTTATACTTTTTTATTTGACTTTTAGCCAAATTTGGCTCATTCCTCTTATGGATGATCTTGCATTCACATTACATATATTAAAGGACGTCGTGACATGAAGCATCATTTCATCCATTTGTCCCATCATCCATCTATCCTATCATGGTTTCTTTAATATCATCATACTACAAGTTTCTATTTTATATATATATCACTTGAAACCATAGACTTTGGATAAATCCAAGGAATAAGATAAATTAATCAATAACACAAAAACATTGTCAACTTTTTAGTGCAAGTTTGAGTCCTGCCCAATGCAAAAGCTAGAGCTTCTTATGAGCTCTATTTGCGGCGAGAGTGTGTGCAGTACTTACACTACTTCCCAAATAACATTATATTCCTTTTGATGTGAACCAGGATGAGGTTGTCAATGGAGAGATATTTGAATAAGTTTGACCCACTTTCTATGGTCACACCACAATGAGTGTTTTGTGTAAACAAGGGGGAGACTTATCCTAACAGGGTGAGTTTGAAGTAGAAGAAAACAAGCAGTCTAGCTAACAGGTAGGGCAACAAATACACTAAAAAAAAAAAAGCTTTGCAGAAGTGTTGTTTTATGAACATCCAAGAGCAAATGTGTGATTGTCTCTCCCTTTCTTTAGTTCTTTGTTAGAATTTAAAGCATTGTTGTGATGTGTGTGTGGGTCTAATTTTGGGTGGCTTTCATGTGATATAAACAATGGATGATTTGGCTTTTGAATGTGCACCAGTTGCAATCGTGGACCAAATAACACTTTTCCTCAATGTGAGCCAGCCCACATAAGAAATTTTAAAAAATGAAAATGAAAATGAAAACATAAACCCTAAACCCATTTTGGGTTTCAATTATGTCTGGCATTATTATTTTATTGTGATCTAATGTTCTGTCAATGGTGCCATCTTCCTTTATGGCTTGGTCAAACCTTTTCTGTGAAAATCATTTTTTATGTGTCTTTCTTGCTATGTGTTTTATAGGAAGCAAAGGAAGGTTTAAAGGAAGCAATAGCTAAAGATGCGGTCACTTTCAATGCTAAGCTACCTACATCTCACAATGATAAAAGTTTTGAAAAACATGGTCATATTCCAGCAATTCCAAACCTAGACCACCACCTGCTGCTTTTAACACCTTCTTTGTCTTTAGAAATGCCAATGCTGCTGACGATGACATCCCAGGGAGGTACTTGGGACTTCCAGAAGAAGATCAATTCTTTACGATATCATGAGTATAATGTTTCACGTCCGGTTGTAGAAGATGAGGATGGTGACACAT